>Ga0194055_10001435_pt1 | contig 19464 bp, 16 predicted proteins | sample SepL449m_MetaG_FD_155482 | JGI IMG/M metagenome (GOLD analysis project Ga0194055, IMG submission 155482) | Anoxic zone freshwater microbial communities from boreal shield lake in IISD Experimental Lakes Area, Ontario, Canada - Sep2016-L442-9m | ecosystem: Environmental > Aquatic > Freshwater >...
GATAATCTTTACTTCCCAAGTTGGTAAGGGTTCAGTGTTTGGGTTTACGCTGCCCATTCCAAAAACCGATCTACCTAGTTCACCGAGAGATATTGCTACTCATAATGAGGTAACCGTTCCCATGAGTGACATTGAGAAAACTATTAACCGAGAGGTTCAAAAGCCTGTCGATGAATTAATCGTAGATCAGGATCCTCAAGAAAAATCTACAGATATTGACCTTAAGTAATATATTTCTAATTCATAGTATTATATTAGTAACTAATAACTACTCAGGAGGAATATATTATTAAAGAACATCTTTCATCACCCGACATTGATTTATTAAATCAACTCAGGGAGCCTGCCGAGGACTTACTTAATCATCATTTAAGTGTTTCTAAAAATTGGTACCCCCATGAGGAGGTGCCTTTCACAGAAGCACGTTCATTTAACGGTGCAAACCCTTGGGAGCCTGAAGACTATCCTTTGCCCGAAGGAGTAAGAAGTGCGATTTTTGTAAATCTTCTAACTGAAGATAATCTACCTTATTACAGCAATACCCTTCTGAATAATTCTTTAAAAAATCATCCTATCGAGGAATGGTCTCATCAATGGACTATGGAGGAATGGAGGCATTCTGCCGTTATTAGAGACTGGGTACTAACAACTCGAGCTATTGATCCTTTAGAGCTTGAAAATGCTAGAAAAGTTCAAATGAAGCTAGGTGAAGTGCCAATCCCAGATAGTGTACCTGACCTGCTTGCCTATACAAGCCTACAGGAGCTTGCTACACAAGTAGCACATCGTAATACGGGCAAACACTTAGATAAGGATAAGATGGGGCGTAGAGTCATGGCATTGGTGGCTGGTGATGAAGGTCTACATCATGATTTCTATTGTGGTCTAGCAACTGCATCATTTGAGATAGATCCATCTACTATGGTTATTGCAGCACTTTCTCAATTGAAAGGTTTTAAGATGCCAGGAGTTGGAATACCAAATTTTGCTGAACATTCTAGAGCTATTGAAAAAATAGGTATATACGATATACCTCAGTTTTATGACTCAGTAGTGCTGCCAACATTCTCGAAATGGAATATAGATAAACTTACGAATCTTACCGATGAAGCTGAAATTGCTAGGGACAAAATTTTCAGGCATATTCAATTACTCGGACGAATTTCAATAAGACAAACAAACATTAAGGATGAGATGAGTATCGATAGTGAAAATTAGGAAATAGGTATATCCGGAAGCATCTTAATCATCATAACGCTGGTGATAGCATGAATCACAAACCTGTCTTCATTTAATCCTATTTCACGAGCACCTATACCAACCATGTTTTCCCTAATACAATACTCGAAAAAATTGACAAAATATCTGAGCGAAATTTTAGATAGATATATATCTGAGTCAGAGCATAGCACTCTAACTCCACGGTTTAAGTCGTCAATCAATTCCTCGGCCATTAAATATCCCATCATGTATTTTGGGTCAGTGGCTTTAGCTTCATTGAGTCCGTTTAATATAGCTCCATTTATATATGTGTTTATAGATAAGTCCAAAGTACTGGACTCGATTTCATTATCAAGTAGATAGCCAACAACGTTTTTTCCATTCTCGGTAATTTCCTTCATATCCTAATTCTACCTTAGTTAGCTAATCAAAATAAATATTTCTAAAGTGCTACAATTGGTTATGAGGAATGCCCATGAAAGAAAATATAAAACTCAGTATTGTAATACCCGCTTATAATGAGGAAAAAAGGCTTCCGTCTACGCTAAATCATCTAAAAGATTATATTTCTTCACAAAACTTATTATCTGAAGAAGAAATTGAATTAGTCATAGTATCGCCCAATTCATCAGATAATACTCATAAAATTGCCAGCCAATATAAGAATAAATTTTCAAATTTTATCTTCATCAACTCTGGTAGAAAAATCGGTAAAGGCAATGACGTAAAAATTGGCATGTTAAAAGCTAGAGGCGACGCAGTTTTATTCATGGATGCTGACATGTCAACTCCTCTTGAGCATATTCTAGAGTTTTATAATTTATTCCTTAAGGGTAACAATTTGATAATAGCTAGCCGTAGAATAAGCACGTATCGAATAAGCTATATAAGAAAGTCTATTTCGTTTATTGGGAATATACTCTTTAAGATATCCTCGGGAATCTATATAGGTGATTCACAATGTGGTTTTAAAATGATGTCTAATCAAGTTTCAAACGAATGTTTCAATAAGCTATCTATTTTAGGCTGGGGATTTGATATGGAAATATTGGCCGTTGCTAATGCTAACAGTATAAAAATATATTCCGTTACTATTGATGATTGGAAGGATGTGCCGGGCGGATCTTTTGACATAAATTTATTTTCAAACTTAATAATATCCATCAAAGACTTATTCTTGATTTTTATAAGGCGTGTATCCGGTAGTTACGAATTAGAGAGAGATTAAGCTGGAGAATTCTTCGGTTCTATCAATCGGCAATTTGTAGAAGTCAGTATCGCTCAACTCGTTACGTGACATTAGTAGATAAAGAGTCTTTCTCCACCTGGAAAGGTTGTGACGCCTACTTCTCATAACTTTATCAGTTGATACGTAGTAGGTTGACTCATCGGGATTGAAATTTAACTCGGGACTCATGTTACGAATAGACTTAAGTGTATTAGGGAGGTCAATCTGATCCTTGTAACCGTAATAGAGATTAATATGACTAATCCCATCATTGTAACCAAGATCATCTACTATAGCCCTTTTCTTCGGCTCGATGTGAGCATGGCCTGATGTTTTGATTGAGACAATAACTAAATGCTCAGGCATAGTCTTGAATTGATTAGTATTATTCTCGAGCGCCAAAGGTACATTATCTGAGTGCTGAGTTATATAAATAGCTGATCCTTTGGTTCTTTTAATTGGACTTGTTGCTGATCTGACTATATGCATAAAAGTATCGAATGACTCTTCTTTCGATGTTCTCTCAGCTGCTACAATTTCCTCACCACGAGTCCAAGTCTTAATTAGTAACAGCGAAATAGCTGCAAAAACTAATGGATAAATACCACCGTTGAAAATCTTTTGAAGATTGGAAGATACGAATACTAAATCAATTGGGAAAATGATGCAACTTGTTAGAATCATTATAGGAATATATTTTTTGTAGGCATATCTAATAACCCAGAAGAATAAAATTGTATCTATGGCTATTGTTCCACTAACCGCTATTCCATATGCATTGGCTAGTTTAGCGGATGACCCAAACACAATTACCAAAGTTATGACGGCTAAAAAAAGCAGAAAATTAACTATTGGGATATATATCTGACCGATTTCGTAGTTTGAGGTATGTTTGATTGACATTTTTGGCAAAAAGTCTAATTGTATTGCCTGCTTTGTAATCGAAAACATTCCCGTAATTACAGATTGAGAGGCTATTATTGTTGCAACTGTTGAGAGTATTAGGACTGAGAACTGTAGGAAGCTCGGGAATAATTTTATCAATAAGTTAGAGTTATGCGTGTGAAAGTGAACTAAAAGAGTGCCTTGTCCGATGTAGCAAAGCACTAAAGAAGGAAAGACAACAAAGAACCAGGCTCTTTTTATAGGCTTGATTCCAAAATGACCCAAATCTGCATATAAAGCTTCAACGCCTGTAATGGCTAGAACAACTGCCGTCATGGCAAAAAAAGATGTGACAGGATTTTGAGTTATGAAAGCAATAGCAGTAACTGGAGATAATGCTACAAGGGATTCGGGATACTGCCAAATTCGGTATACTCCACCACCTGCTATAGTTACAAACCATAGCAGCATTATCGGGCCGAAAAGATGACTAACTGCTGCGGTTCCATATTTTTGAACGAAGAAAAGCATGGTTAGAAGTATTAATGCTAACGGAATAACTAAAGAACTTAGACTTGGAGCTACAACTTTTAATCCTTCAACCGCAGATAATACAGAAATTGCAGGAGTAATTACCCCGTCACCATAAAAAAGACAAACCCCTATTACGCCGAATAGGATTAGAGCGAACCTGAGTCGTTTATTATCGATATGCCGCTTAACAAGCGCGACAAGTGCCATTATTCCACCCTCCCCTTCATTGTTGGCCTTCATTATAAGGGATACATATTTTACGGTTACAACCATAAAAACCGACCAAATTATTAATGAGAGTACACCAAAAACATTATTTTTAGAAATAGCTATATGGTGACCAGATAATCCAAAAGCTGATTGTAGCGCATATAATGGGCTAGTACCAATATCTCCGAATACGATGCCGAGAGCACCAAGGCTCATTATGGCAATACTTTTCTTCTTGATAAGCATAAACCCTATTATAGCTTATATTCATTGAAAATTTACTTGAATAATGCTAATTAAAAAACCAGGTATAAGTGTAATAATATTTGTTACCATTAATTATTACTGGATTGGTTATGTGCCTAGCTTTATTGTTAAATTGTCTTATAACACTATTGGGCACGTCCCAAGTATCATCACTTCTATCGATGAAGGTTAAAAAGCCTCCTCCTTGAATGAATAAAAATATTAGTATTAGAGCTACTAATACTTTTAATCTATTAAATTTTTTGAAAAATAAGCTAAAGCCGACCGACAGTACACCTGCTAGTGGGATTATGACTGGTAGCAAATATCTGCCATTCATGTTTTCGAGCACATTGGTGTATCTGTAAGAAATAAATCCTTGAATGAATAGTGCTAATAGATAGATGATACTTATTGCAAACAACAGAAAAAGGCGAAGATTATCTTTAAAGAACACTTTTATGTACCTTAAGAAAAGCAGAATACTGATTCCGAATATACCTAGAGCAGCAGCACTTGGTAATGGCAGCGGTGGATAGTTTGCGAATGAATTATCGGGGCCGTTAATTGCGAAAAACAGCCTAAACCACATCCAATATAGCCACTGGTTTGCAAAATAGAATATTCCTCTAATTGGGTTATATCCGTGAGCCTTACTGTTCAAAAGATCGGAGTGGCTTACATAATTATACTCCCATGGGCCATATGACTTACATTCAGATTTTGATATGACTTGGCTGCAGTTAGGCTCAACAGTGTGATATTTCAATAAATTAACCCCATCTCTTTGAATAAACATACCAACTGATATAAACAGTAAGGATACTAATACTATTCTTATATAAAGAGTTTCTTTTCTAAAGCTTTCAATAAAACTAAGCCATAACTTTTTCGCCCTTTTTTTATGCTTTATATATATGTAAATAACCATAAACATAAAAATAGTTGCAAATATGGGCAAAAACACAAATTTCACTAATGAAGCTAGAGAGCAGATTATTATTAGTGATAGTAGAGTACGTGCCTTTATCTTATATTTTTTGATCTGATCAAGTAGGTCAAATGATATTAATAATACCCAAGCTATCAAAGGCAGCAATAGATTATCGTAGTTTATTTGCCCAGCTAGCTGAGGAACTATGGGTATCAATACAAACAGGAAGAGTATGAGATTTATCATAGTTTTAGAAATCTTTGCTCGTCTCAAGACCTTCGAAAAAATAACCAATGCACTAACAGCAAGTCCAATGTTTATGAATCTCAGTACGTAAACCTGAATTAGAATATCTTTAGTAAATAGCTTTGTAATTCTGAGTGGAAAATTGAGTAAATACTGATATAGATAGCTTGGATCTCTGGCGAGTGCTCCAAATCTATCGCCATTTATAGGTTGACTCCTTAGAAAAGGATTCAAATGACTAGTATAGATATTTATAATTCCGAAATGAAAATCTTCGTCGAATGCTTGAGGGTAAGCAGCTGATACAGCAATCCAGGCCGATTCTATAAAGAAAAAGATTAAAATAAATATAAAAAACTTGTTGGATTTCAATATATTTCTTATTATCTGGAGAATTTTATTCATCGGTTATCTGTAATTATACTAAAATTACTGAGTATACGCTTATAAATATGTGAAATTTATTCTTCGATTATTGGTTTGCCACTAACTACATTAATTCCGCACTCATATATTTGCCTTCCTGCTCTGTTTTCGCCGGGAAGAGTACTGTGTGCGTCTCCAACACTATCAAATCCCATGGCCTTTAGCTTGTGTACTGGAAGATTGTTGTTATTTATATAATCGTGAACCATTCCTGAGCTCCAATCTAAAAATGGGTATACTCTAAGCTCTCCGTTTATTCCTTTTTCAACAAAGTTTAAACTTGCACGGTTTTCATTTTGATCACTACGAGCACCAGACATTAAAGCTTTAATATTTAATCTTAGAATTGCAGAATTTAACGGCTCAATTTTCGTCATTTTGCTATATAAGTCAGGATCATAAACCCAAAGTTTTGATTCCTTTATATCCCTTAAGTCCTCTTTATTTGGATATAATCTTATGAATTTGTTCTTATAATATTTTTCCAGCTCATTCTTAAACTCAATAGTTTCTTTGGGCAAGAAACCAGTATCGATATGCAGCACAGGAATATTATTTTTCGATTTAAGCAGATGGTCAATCATTAGTCCAGAATCTATCCCGGCACTACTTAAGGCGAATAGCTGGTCTTTAAAAATAGAATGCAGGTAGTTAATTCTGTCGATACTGGATAACTTGGATAATTTTTTATTAACAATATCTAGATTCACAAGACTATTAAACTTCAATATTATTTGATTTAGCTGAAGGCCTAGTAGATATTAATTGATTATATTATTACTAAATACCGAGAGGGTTATCTGCTTTAAGTTTAACCAAATCGCTATGAATAACTGAGTTTGTGCTAAGTTTGGTATATAAGTCTGTCTGACCTAGAATAATAAGAGATCTTTCAGCCTGGGCGAGGGCTACTGAATCAGTAGCAAGCTTATTCAAATTATTAGAATTCATATCGTTAATAGAGCCGGAAAGCCCATTGCTTATATCCTGCAATCTACTAATAACCTGTTGGTTGTACGAAGCGAGGTCGGATGGTGGGGTTAGCTTTTTATAGGATGATATCGCCGAATTAATACTTTTTAATGCGCTAGAATATGAAGTCATTATTTCAGAGGGACTAGAAGAAGCAGTAATTTTAGATACAGCTACAAATGTTGCATTAATATCTTTGTAACCGATCGAGTCAGAATCTCTTGTATAGTTCAGTAGGTTTTGATAGTCGTTTAAGAACACTCTCGAATCTTTGATATATACCTTCATTAAATCTCGAGTGGTTTTCAGTTTTCTTACCGAACTAATTACGGTAGAACCTGGTAAAACAATTACGTCATTTGTATTAGATAATTTATCTGTATACGCTACTTCTTTTGTTAGATTTGTTTGAATATATGCGAAATCTTTAGCATTGCTATCAGCTGTTGAGTTACGATCCGTCCAAACGTTTCTTTTAAGCGATTCTCCAACTAATTTCATTTGTTCACCCTGATTTGTATATGCAGGAATTATATTCTTCTTATAAGTGTCGCCAACGTTTTTCTGATACACATATCCACCAACTCCAATAATTGCAACGACAAAAACAATTACAAGCAATATTTCAATATGACTGAAACCATTTTCATTTTTTTTAATCTTATTAAATATTTTATTCATAGTCCCACCTTATTAGTTACGCTTATGTTAACACACAAACTTATCATTAACTATTGTCGGTTTTGCTTTATGGGCTATCAATAATAACCTATATCCTTTTTGAATCTTGAAGATTGACGCCGTAATTATAGTTAGCAGTATTGATAAAAGTATCTTTATCTCGAATAATTGCTTGAGGCGGGAGTTGATCGCTCTTTGTAGATATTCCGGAAACCCTTTTAACAGCTGTTCCAATTGCTAAAAATTCTATAACCCCACCACCAATGTCGTAAACATAAGTTTTTATTCCTAGTACGTCATCGGCTCCAATCTCGTTTGCTTGAGCCTGAACCTTGGCAAGAGACTGTTCTCTGGCACCATATATCAGTTCAGTTAATTGACTAATCTCGCCTTTAACAAGATTCTTAAAAGCAGATGCAATTCCACCTACAATTCCTAGTGAATAAACTGAAGTGCCTAGGATAAGTTTCATTGGTACATAGCCTAATTTAGCAATGTTCCATGTTTCCTCGGCTGTTAAATCGGAAGTAGTAACTCCACCTACCATGTCTGCAATTTTTTGAATTTCTGCGTTGTGCGAAGCCGTACCTATCATAACCATTTCTTGAACACCTGAAAGACCTATTGGTAATATGCTGGTTCTTACTCCAACAACGCTGTTAGCGCCTTTATCTTTAGCCTCCTGCGAAATCCTTTCGAGAGCTAGATTGCGGGTCGAGGTAAAAATATCACTATATTGATGTACTTCACCTCTTACCATTTGCTTAAAGAATCCGGTGAAACCTCTACCGATACCTATTGAGTAGGCTACATTCCCAAAAACGAAACTTACCGGTAGATAACCAGCATCCCATTGGCAGAATAGTTCTTGTCCGTCTGCAGATGAAGTAAAGCTATTACCCGCTTTGCCGGATTTTTTATGTATAGTTGAACCTACAGATAAAAACTCTATATTACCAGGATGGAATATAAGCTCACTGGTTAGACCACTAGCTCCATCGCCATCATTCTCAGCCAACTCTTTATCGAATCTTTCTAGAGATAGTCTTCTTCCCTCAGCAATCATATTGGTGAATTGTTTGATCTCACCACCAGCTATAGTTCTTAGACTAGAACCAATGCCACCAATTATGCCCATAGAAAAAACGCTATTACCGACTATAAGATTACCCGGCGCGTAATCTAGAAGATCAACGCAGAACATTTCATTACCAGATAATCCTGAATTTTTTGCTGTATTTTTAGTTTCCATAATATTATCCCTCTTTAGATGTTGGATATATTATATGTCGGAATTTGTCTAATGACAAATATGTCTACTTTGAAAGATTTAGTAAATCTTCAGGGGTGAGAGTATTGTTCTTAAAACCTTTAATAGTGGCATCGTAGTCAACAAGTCTACCGCTTCTTGTTTCAATCATTTTTTTAATAACCTGACCGTATTCAATTCTTTTAATTTTTTCTACTCCAAGATTTTTTAGTAACTCAAATATCGGCCTATCGCCCATTGAAACGCCCAGTTCATCTACTAGAAGGTCATAAGATTCTGTTGGAATTTCTAGAATCATATCCATTTCAAAAAATGAAACCTTAAATCCTAAAGATTCTAATCTTTTATAGTATGAATCATGATCTTCATCCATTGATTGTTCTGGAACTATGAAGTCTCCGTTCGGCTCTATTTTTACTGTGTTTGCTTCTCTTATTTGTCGGAGTCTTAATCTAATTGATTCTCTATCAGTATCGGGTAATGGTCTTCTGTTGATGGGCTCTATTGTGGATGGCTCAGCTATTTCAGCCGGTATATCTGCATAGGCTACTGCGGACCTGTATTTTGGTTTAGGAGCTTTGGAGTGACCTTGATAAGGAACTATTGGATAAATTACAGTTGCTGAGGCTGGGCTGAGATTATGAACAAAAAGACCATTAGGTGACTGAGGATTTGTTTCATCTTGCTCTAAATGAACATGAGTTGGTGAGATTAAAGATCTTGGAGAATCAATCGAGCCATCTTGTCTAGGAGTATCTCTCATAAACCTAATTAATCGATGCTCATTTCCAACGATGCCACCTCTTGGATCAATCAGCATTTCGGCGGGAATTATACTACTGAAGTTTATTGAAGGCCCCGAATTACCTATCTGTTCAGCGCTTACCCAGAGTGATTCTTGACCAGGATGAAAATAACCTGACATTGCAATTCGTGCAAGATCTTGAAGTCGTATATCTGAAGAAACTTCCTCAAAAGATAACTTATCAAATAATAATTCTAGCGGATGAACACTTCCAGAGCTTTTGTCGCCCATAGCTAAAATGAATGAGCTATCAGGTTCAGATAGGTCAATCCTAGCATATTCAGATTGATCTAACCTATATCCTTGGATTGGATCTATCTCTGAAAGATGTATATGTGTATCAATTTTTCTCGAATTTTCTTGTTTCATAAAAGGTATTATACTATATAATGTAATAAAAAGCAAGTATTTAATTGTATTAATACAGGAAAGAACAACTCACTGAAATGAACTTAATACTCTAAAAATTTGTTTTTGCTATTAACAAAGACATGAATCGCTATAACTATAAATATTAATAGTATTTATTAATATGAGATTTATTTGAGTATTTTCCTATTATTTTTTTTGAGTTGTAGGTTTATTCCAAATCCTAAAATAATAGTCGATACGGTAACTATAGATAAGATATTAATTCCATTGTTTTTGGTGACACCGAAACCTGTTACTGGTGAGTTGACTTTAGTAGGGACATTTCCTTGATTGCAAGTAGTTGGGTTTTCCCAGAGAAGATATGGAAATCCTTTATTATATCCGCTGCATATTCCCCATATCTGGCTGAAATTCCATGATGCATCGGTGAATGTTGATGCAGATTGAAGCTTATCGGTAGATAGTCCCGTCAACCCGTTTGGAGCACATGTATACGTTACAGAATCTATTATTTCTGATCCGCAACCGTTGCTGATACTACTATCTTGAGAGTTCCAGAAGGTACTAGTGATTGTTAGTCCTGAAATATCTGCATGGTTAATTAGCCCAATGATACCACCTATAGTGAGCGGATCTTGTGAAGATATTAAGCCACTGAAATACGAGTTAGTGATTATAGAATAGTCCGGAGTAAATGAACTAATACCTACATAACCTGCAAGTCCACCAACATTATTATGGCCAGTTACGTTGCCGGTAGAGTAACTATTAAGCATATTTAACTGACCTACAAAACCAATTAGTCCACCAACATTATTATGGCCAGTTACGTTGCCGGTAGAGTAACTATTAAGCATATTTAACTGACCTACAAAACCAATTAGTCCACCAGCATCCTCCCCACCGGTAACGTTGCCGGTAGAGTAGCTATTATGAAGAATTAAATTATTTGACCAGCCTGATATTCCACCGATTGAACCATTTGTAGATAGCTGTCCTATATTTCCAGTGTTATATGAGTTGGATATAGACAGATTTCCATCTGAGTCCCCAGTTAAGCCTCCAATATAGGTGCAATCCGAGGTTATGTCACTAATTTTGCCTGAGTTAGATGAATTAGTTATAACAGCATTACCGTCATTATCTCCAATTAGCCCCGCAAAAGAATAGCAGTTCAATATAGAGCTTGCGTCATGGCTAACAGTCCCTGAGAAATGAACATTAGAGAGCGTTGTGTCGACAGTCGAGTTTGATTGATTCCAGCCAACAATACCTCCAGTATAATATGCACCGACTATCGTCTGATTGGACGAAACATCACTTAAGGTAGCACTCTGCTCTTGGCCCATAACACCACCAACGAATTGTCGACCACTTATTGAACCGCCTGACAAAGTAAGATTGCTTATCGTAGCATCCTGAGAATATCCAATTAGACCTACGTTATCGGTTGTAGGTAGATTTATATAGAGTCCAGTTATTTTGTGGTTTTGACCATCTAATGTTCCAGTGAATCGGGTGGCATAGTTTCCTATCGGAACAAATCCTGCATTAGTGTTCCAGTTAACTGTATCGGAACAGTCTATATCATTAGCTAATACGTAGTTTCCGCTTAGTGGATATCCTACATCATTACCAATTTTCTGAAGATCAATACAATTACCAATTGGAGTTGCTGTTACTGCGTATGCATTACCTCCGATTAACATAAATATAGGGGTCATTATAGATAATGACATCATGAGTACTTTCAAAGACATTTTATTCCTCCACTGGCTTAACATAATAATAGATTAAAGCATTACAATAATTAATTTAACAATTATTTATTATCTGATTATAATTTTTCTATCGATCCCGATATTAATCAGGAAATCTCTATCATGCGATACTACTAATATCCCTCCCTTATATGTTTTAATGGCTTTTTCTAAAGCTTCTATAGTAGGTATGTCCAAGTTATTGGTTGGTTCATCTAATATTAGTAGGTTCGCTTTCTTGGCAACAATCGAGGCAAGTAATATTTTTGCCCGTTCTCCACCGCTTAGATTAATTGCTGGTGTTTGAGATAGATTTTCTATACTTAGATTAAACTTAAGTAGTAGGTTTATTGCTTCGTGTCTTTCTAGGTCTGGAGCTAGCTCTAGTATGTTATCTAGGGCTGGCTTATCTCTAAGCGGAACTGACTGTAATTGATCAATATAAACCATTGAATCTGGATCAGATAAATATCTTTCACCAGTATTAACGCCTAGACTACCTATAATTCCTTTTAAAAGTGAAGATTTGCCTACTCCATTATCACCTGTTATAGCTATTTTTTCACCTACATCAAGTCTTAGGCTTAGAGGCCCTAAGACCCTTGTGCTATTGTCATATTTAACGGTGAAATCTTTGATATCTATTAATGTTTTCCTTTTATCGCTCTCATGATCAATTGAAAAATCCAATGAGATGTCTTCTTTTGGTTCATCGACTAGCTCCATCTGACCAAGCCTAGTCACTAAACTACTTGCAGCTCTAGACATTTTTGAGCCAGCTTTTTCGCCCCTGAAATTATTATTCATTTTGTCATTATCGCTCTTAGATTTTGATCCACCGGAATTAGCTCTAATTTTGCTTTCTTTTGCAGCGTTCTGGATCCTTTTCTTCTCTTTTTCTTGGTCTTGATATCTTTTTATTTCTGCATTCTTTTGAGTACCTCTGGCTTCTATATATTCGTCATATCCTAGCATGTACTGTCTAACACCGTCATTGCCACCAATTAGCTCTATAATCCTATTGGTTGCATTCCTTAGGAACCTTCGATCGTGAGAGACCATAACGAATGCAGATTTAGATCTACCAATAAATTTCTCCAGAATTACAATACCCTGTTCATCTAGACTATTTGTCGGTTCATCGAGTAACATAACATCATATTTAGCTGATAATAATGCAGCAAGGGCTATTCTAGTTTTCTGACCCCCAGAGAAGCTGCCTATTTCTTTATTAATATCAATATTGGATAGTCCTGCTCGATTCAGTGAGTTCTCTAAATTATATTCAAAGTTACCTACTTCATATCTTGTATATTTATCTAATGCTTTTGAGTAGATATGTAGCGTTTGTTCATCATTATTTGTTTCTAGTTCTTTACAGCTATCTTCAAATAAACGCCTAGCATCGGCAATTCCCGTAATCTCTCCAATGAAATTATATACAGATTTGTCTTCCCAGTCCCGTAGATCTTGAGGCATAAAACCGATATCTAAGCCATTGGTTTGAATCTCGCCAGAACTTGGCTCTATATTTCCTGCTATTAAATTAAGAAGTATAGTCTTGCCAATACCATTAACACCAACTAGTCCAATCTTTTCGCTTTTATTTACGTGGAAGGAAACATTATCGAAGACTTTATGACTATCTACTTCAAGACCAACATTTTTTAGACTAAGCATACTACATAACATTATACAGTTACCGAATTTTTATTATGAATTTATTCAATAGATAATTATCACTAACCTATCTCATATGATTTAATATACGCATGAAGCAGCAGATACTCATAATACACGGCGGCAATACTTTTGCTAATCATTCGGATTACATAGACCACATTAAGAATAGTGATGTGGATAAGTCACGGCTTTATTCTACTATTGAATGGAAGCAGACTATTTCTGACAGACTAGGCGTTAATTATGAAGTATTGAATCCTAGAATGCCTAATGCTTCCTACGCTCGATACGATGAGTGGAAATTATATTTTGAAGCCGTAACTAAAGTACTTGATAATAAAGTTATTTTAATTGGTCATTCACTGGGTGGAATATTTTTAGCTAAATACTTATCCGAAAACAAATTTCCTAAAATTATTGACGCACTATTCCTGTTAGCAGCTCCGTTCGAGAAAAACGGCAATACCTTAGGAGATTTCAAATTATCTGATAACTTGGATAAATTAAATAGACAAGTAAAAAAAATCTATATATTGCACTCAGAGGATGACCTGGTAGTGCCTATCACTGATTCAGACAAGTATATTTCTGCACTTCCATCAGCAGAACTCGTAATATTCCATGATAAAGGTCATTTTAACACTGAAGAATTTAGTGGTCTTGTCTATTTAATTAAAGATCTATAGTTTAGTGCACCACTTAGCAAATTTCTAATAGATAAGTTCGTCTGGTTTTTAGATAGGTCACAATGGTCATCATGCTCAGCTAGTATTTTTCCGTTCAGCAAAACTACCTGCTCAATCGAATTTCCCCTAACTTTTAGTTCCATTACAAATTCACAAGGTATCTCTTTAGAAAAACTAACATGCCATTTTTACCTATATATAATAAACTCAGTCATCATAATTGAACTTATTTTAAATTCATGAGAACATGATTGATCTCTGACTAAAATAATGAATGTTAGGTTATTATTTCTTCTTTTTAGATTTTGAATTTATCTGATAATAAGAAACGTATATTCCGCCAATATTAAGTAGAATTAGCCAAACCCAATCAATACTATTAGGTTTCCAGGCATTAGTAATTCCAAATTCTGAAACCAATATCAGAACAATTGAAGAGTAATAATATTTTTTATTTACTGGTATATCTTTCATAGAAATATTGTATCAAATTTTAAGCGAAAGCGTAAATCAATTATTTGTGCAATTCTGCTAATAATTATTTAGCCTTCTTAATAAGGCGTTTCCATCTTGCGAGTCTAGTTTTGAATGGATACGATGCGTCTACTCCATTTCCTTCTGTGCCGTCCAAGATAGCGGCTTTTAATTCATTATCAATAGAGTCTGCCCAGAAAATAACTTCTCCGTTTGGGTCTATTTTTGCAGCTCCACCATTGGCAATATTTGCATATACCTTCATATCATGATTATCGGCAATTGCTGATGCTATATTTTCATTTCCATTATTGTCACCTGCAGTTGAGCAAGAAACCAGTACGACTCGACAATTCTTTCCAAGATGTTTCCGATAGTCATTTATGCGTGATGAAGTTTTTTTATTGGGATTTTGGTAGTCGCTGGCTTGTAGCATTTGTCTGCCTGATCCAAGTAAAATTGCTCCTGGACTTCCATGCGCAGCTATTATTAAGTTTCTAATACTACCAGCTTCTTCTGGATTCCGTCCATTTTTTCTTTCTCTATTGCCAACAGAAACAATCTTTTTTGCCATACCAAGACCATTAGATGCCTCAAAGAAGAATGTGCCCTTAGTTCCTATTTGGCTGATAAGCGAATCTAGATCACCAAAAAAACCGTTCCAATCATCCTGTGCAGATATAATTAGATTCTCTGGTATAACTTCTCCATTATTCCACGCCTCCAACTGATTATGGATGAGCTCATGGGTATAGCGTGTAAAATTTGATATTCCAAAAATATCCATTATTTGATCAAATTCTTCCTTTCCGTATTGTTCAATATAGTCATCTACTGAACCAATTCCATTTAGTAGAATCTCAGATTTAGATTTAGCATATTTAACGATATCATCAGGATTATTAGGATCCATTGCTCTTCTGTCTTTATCATATGAAGCCCATGAACTATAAAGTAGATTTTTTTGATCTTCACTTAACCCTAATGAATCTGCCCATTTATTCAGTTCAGGAAAAGTCGCCATATTAATTTCGCCTTCAAATATTCTCGCCTGATTAATAATGAAATCCTGTATCTCTTTTCTAGATTGGGCAATTCGTAATTGTTCCGAAATTATTTGTTCTATATTTTCCGCGCTGGCTGATTCACCGAGTAATTTTATTGACTGAGTAATATTACCAATGTAGTTAAATCCGGTTGATCGGCCTGTTTCCTCTAGTTGAGTTAACTCAGCCGGGCTCATTCCTGGGATTATCTCGACACCATTTTTGACCAATTCCGCTAGATTACTTTGTCCTTCAATTAGGATATAGGCACCATCCGCAGTTGCTTCAGCTATAGCTAGCTCGACGTAACTTTCTTGGTTAGAATTGTAGTGAGCTTTTGATTCTCGCAAAACATCATAAACTTCTGAACCTGCATCAACTATTCCGTCTCTTATTTCCATATAGCCCTTATAGAATTCTCTATCTCTCTGTTTATCGGATAAATTCTTTGAAGCTATTTCTGTCCTTAGCTTATTTACTTTAGAATCTTTATCTATTTTTAAGGATATTTCTCGGTCTTTTAATGTTTGATATCTTTCATGAAATTCAATTGACTCGTCGGCTATAGCTTGTAGTTCTTCGCTGAGTTTGGGAACTTTTTTTTCGTCTTTAGAGTCAGTAGTATCCATATCAGTTTCTTCATGAACAAGAATATCCCCAGATGCTTCTGCCGCCAATCTCTGAGCATGCGCTCGAATTAAGGGATCAATCGATGGATCCCTAGCTAATTCAATATATGTAGGGGTATTTTCTGAACTTATGTTTATGGGTGGAGCTGTTTCAACGGGCATATTTTTATATTTTAATTTATATAAATTATACCATAAGTTGTATCGGTCAATAACTACTAGCTTTTAGAACTTAAAAGCCTTGTCCTTAATTCCTTGAATCTAATCTCGTTGGATTGTCTCACCAGTTCAGGAGGTTTTGATTTAACTGGTGCTCTATCAAGCGTTTGCCCATGACTGTTTAGTACGTTAACAACGACAATAACTATTGGACTATGACCAGTCTTATTATATGCAAGCTGAGATACAAGATCTTTAATTTCATTTTTAAATCTATCTTTATCTATTCTTTTGAATCTCTGGTTAACAGCAAGAAATATCTCACTCCTCAAGTCATTCATTAAGTCTTTATTTTCAGATAAGACAACAAAACCGCGGCTTATTATATCCGGACTGGCTATTAGCTTACCAGACTTCTTATCAACTGTTAGGATGGCCGTAATTATTCCCTGCTCACCTAACATTAATCTGTCTTTGACCACCATGCTGCCAACTACAGTTCCGTTTTGATCAACAAGTAGACTTCCATTTGGAACCTGTTCGCCTTGTTCCATGCTGCTCGGGCTAAGATATATACTGTCACCATTTTCAAGTAGCCTTATATTCATTCTAGGTATATTTTCTTCGATAGCAATTTCAGCATGATATCCACGTCTTATAGTTCCACCATGAACAGGAATAAAGAACTTGGGTCTAACTAGGTTTATCATATCTCTTAATTCTTCACGACGTCCATGTCCCGATACATGTAATGGGCCGCAACCGTCTATTTGATGGGTTGGGTGTCTGAATAAATGAACACCTTTCTTTTTAAGACGGTTACCAAGCTGCTCATAACTAACCTCGTTTCCGGGAATCGGCGATGAGCTTATTATAACTGTGTCCCCTGCATTTAAGTTCACAAACTTATGTTCACCTTGACTCATTCGTTGAAGCGAGGCATTCGGTTCACCCTGTCCACCAGTACACATAACTAGCAGCTTATCTGGAGATATATTTCCGGCCTCTTGGATTGGAACTACAGTACCTTTTGGAATCTTCAATATTCCTTGCCTAACAGCAATTTCTGCGTAACTAAGCATTCCGCGACCATCAAGGGCGATCTTTCTATCGGCAACGATTGCTGCATTGATTATCATTTGAATTCTATTCATATTACTTGAAAATAAAGCTACAAATATGCGGCCAGTTGCATTTTCTATAATATCGTAGAAACTTTGCTGCAACGTACTTTCAGTTGGCACTCGACCCTCAACCTCTGAATAGCTACTCTCGCTTAGAAGTAGTAGAACACCTTTATCTCCAAGTTCTTTTAATCTTTTTGTGTCAGTAGGCATTTTATCTAAAGGTTCTGGATCTAATCTAAAATCTCCAGTAGCAATAATTCTACCTACCGGAGTTTCTAGGAGTATAGCTGCTGCATCAGGTAAGGCATGGGTAACCCTTATGAACTCTATTAAGAAACTACCAATTTTATATTTTTGGTGGCTATCTAGCTCAGTAGTTATCACCTCAGGATTAAATTGTAATCCTGTATCAACAGCTAGGTCTTCGAAGGATTTTTTGACTATTCCGATTGTGTAGCGAGAGCCATATATAGGGGCTGGGAATTTAGGAACAGTGTGCCTAAGTCCTCCCATATGGTCCAAGTGTCCGTGAGTTATTACGTATGCTTTAATCTTATGCTTGATTGATTCTAAGTATGTAATGTCATTAACTGTGTAATTTATGCCGGGAAGATTGATTCCAAGTGAATTACCGCAGTCTAAAATTATGGCTTCATTTTTATATTCAATCACGGCCATGTTTTTCTCACCAACGTCTTCAAGACCACCCAGAAATGTTATTTTCAGTTTATCGAATGAGTTTAAAACCGTATTTGTACGTCTTGACCCTAATTTTTCCTTAGCGCTTGCAAATTGGACTAAAGCATTGGCTGCATCGTCCTGGTTTCGTCTTTGTGCTCTTATTGCAGCACCACGATTTTTAGAAGTAGTTTTAGATACTTCTTTAGTTATATTTTGTTTCATATATTTCCTTTTAATTATTTTTTGCTGTATTTAACAGCCTTATATTTAAGATATTTACTTTAACATTAGAGAATAATTATAGATATTATTTCGTTTTTTTTGTTCGCTTCAAGGTGTTTAGTGAAGCTTTTTTCGCTAAAGAGAATTTCTTAGTTGAATATATGATAGCAAAATTAAACATATTTGTCAATAGCATAAGCCAAAACCTGAACTTAGCTATAATCTTGCAAAGATCTACTTAACAATAATCTCACCCTTAATAGTGTAGGGATTAAGATCGTCATGGTAGGTAAACTTACCTGTCTTATTGAAGATAAATGAGTAGCTGTCGTTTGTCATTAGGATGCTGCCTTTAAAGCCAGAAACTCCATTGTCGGCTGGATATGGGTCAGTGGCTATTTGGTGCTTAGCGCTGTCCTTGTTAGTCCAGACAATTGCTTGTCCTCTAACAATGGATATTGTAGATGGGCTTAGACCCTTGCTAGTAATAGTAACTTCAGCTGGTTGAACCTTAGATATAGCTTGACTTGCGCTATTAGTCTTATTATTACTCGAAGTCACTATCCAGACTATTCCTATGATGACTATTACAACAAGTATTAATATGCCTACAATTAATACCTTAGAGTCATCGACCTTACCAACTCTGTGTATAGGACTATTTATTTGACTTGGTGTGTTGCTAGGCTTATTGTTTGGTTCCATAGTATATTCCTTTGTCCTACTTGTGAGTTAGTTGTTCGTTAAGTGTGTTGATTCCAGCTGGTAGGGATATGTTTATCCGTCCACTAGTATAATTGGTTACTGAGTAGAAGTAGCTATGGCCTTTATTAGGTATTATTCCCTGGAGTATATATTGACCAGCTGAGTTAGTGGTTGTCGAAACTGAACCATTGGCCGTAGCTACGTTACCTGTTTTGACATTTACACCAGCTATTGGTAGTCCAGTGACACTGTCGCTCACAAC
>Ga0194055_10001436_pt1 | contig 19439 bp, 19 predicted proteins | sample SepL449m_MetaG_FD_155482 | JGI IMG/M metagenome (GOLD analysis project Ga0194055, IMG submission 155482) | Anoxic zone freshwater microbial communities from boreal shield lake in IISD Experimental Lakes Area, Ontario, Canada - Sep2016-L442-9m | ecosystem: Environmental > Aquatic > Freshwater >...
CCTCAAGCAGCTTGGTCATTTCAGCAACGAGTGCCCGCACTGGTTTGGGCGGCAATTCCGCTCGACGATGGGGGATGATCGAGTCTTTGCCTGGGGCAAACTTCACGCGTAAATCAAAAACAAGTTGGCCTTTGTACGGAGTGAGGGTCGCGATAATCAGGTGAGTTCCACCGGTTTGCGGGTGGGTATTCTGCACTTCAAGCCTGAACACTTCATCTTCTTGGCTATGTCGAATTCGCACACGAATATTGATGGGCAAGTGGTCTGCGGGGAACCACTGCTGATGCCACTGCGTGATAACGCCAACTGCGCGCTCACGGGTTTCTTCTGTCCATTTCTTCGTGGGCAGCGTCATCGCGTACGTGGTGAACATGGTCTCCATAACGCTAACGAGACCGCCTAGGGTTGCGAAGTGGATTTCCAAGACCTTTTAGGTGCATGGTGTTTCGGGCTTTCGCTGATCTTTACTATTCCCCAAGCGGTGCGAGTGATTCGACGTGACACTGTTGAGGGCATTTCTGTTACTTCTCAGTTGCAGGGCGTTGCCGGTTCAATTTTGTGGATTGTTTACGGCTTGGTCTCGGGCTCACCTGTTGTTGCTGCTGCCAACGTGGTGACACTCGTTGGAATCGGCATCGTGGTGTACAAGCAGGTTGATATGAAAGTGATCACGATGCGTTTTGCCATTGGAATTGAGCTAGCTGTATGTGTGCTCGCATTTGTGACATGGAGCATTTCTGAGTCTGTTCTCGGTGTAGTCACCGTTGTTATTGGGTCTACAGGAATCATTCCCCAAGCAGTTCGGGCGGCACGAACCAGTCATCTCGTTGGTGTGAGCGTGATGACGTTCTTGATCATTACGACCATGACCATCTCATGGGGAACCTATGGGTTGCTTATTGGAGATGCATATGTTGCTGCACCAAACATCGTGATTGGCCCATGTGCATTATTTATTGCAATTAGAGCGATCCAATCACACAGGCGTTATGGAAGTTCAACTACCGCAGAGGCAACACCAGCGCGTTGATGTGTAGCAGTGAGGGCCACTCTCTGGCCTTTTTCTCCACGAACTAGCCAACTATGTAATACGCGATCGGGTGTTCCATCCGATTTTGCGTCGCCGCTCACTCGAAACTTCACACGCCCATCAAGTTGACCAAGCTTTACTCGCGGTGCGCCTTCAACAAGAGTTGCGCCAGAAATTTCAGCAGTCAGTGGGAGAACGATCTTGTTCTTGTGTGCCCATTCACTGATTTCCGTGCCCAACCAACCAGTGTTAGCAATTCCAATTTCCACTTTGTACACACCGTTGCCAAGTGATTCGGCTGTGGCACGTTTGATTTCAAGTCGTGGCGAAGCAAGTGCTTGATAAATTGCGAAATGCACGTGTGGTGCAACTTCGTCGCGCAATTTTGAAGCAGGTGCATTTGACCATGTTTTGATGGGGTCACAACCGCCAATTTCAATTTCACCCAACTGTGGGTGATTGAACTTCTTCCACGTCGCATAGGCGCCTGGTGCATGAGTATCAGTCCATTTACAGACAGCAAGTTCTTGCTCTGGGGTTGGACCCACATACCAAACATCGGTCGGTGAGTGTTTCCCTGTGGCGTGGAAAATGATGTCCCAAAATTCTGTGGTCCAGCCGAATACGCCTAAATGTTCGTATGCCCAATCGTCGCCAGCACCGCTCATGGTGTCGCTCTTATCCCACGTGAGGTCTTCGTATACCGAATGAACGGGGTAGCCAGTGTGTTGCACACCAACTTTGCCCAGTTCGTTGTACACCCAAATATCAAATGGTGGAAGAGTTGAATCGGGGCGCGTGCTACTTGGTCGCAACATAAATCCACCAGCGGTATGGAATGCGTTGTAACCGCAAACATTCGTACGTGATCGGGCAGCGCGAACAAGCGAATCAATTTCTGGCTCAGACATCGGGTGGTCTCCCGAACCAAGCACTGTGGTGCCCCAACCTGCTGGGAAGTTCCTATTCAGGTCAAGCCCAGCTGGGTCTCGTGGCATGGGGATGGTGAAGCCATCGAAGTTTTCGAGCACACCTTCATCTAGCAATCGGTAACGCTGAGTTCCAGGTGCCACACCAAGAGGACCAACAGGGACCATTACTCGAGCGTCATCGGCGTGCTCCACCCACGCACCGTCAGGGTCTGCAATGCGCATGGTGCGCACAGCTCCGTCGCCATCAATATCTTCCACGCTGAGTCCTGGCCAACGGTGTGCATCGCGCCATGGCCATGCACGAACACTTGAACGGTGATAGAGCGGATTATCAAGTAGAGCGTCTTCAACGCCGTCAGGGTTCACACGCGGAACAATGTAAAACGTGCGTGTGCGCAGTGCTTCTGTCGTGTGATGTTCTCGACCAAATTGGCTGGTGAGATACTCCAAAATGAATAACGCTGCAACTCCACCAGTTACCTCTGTGGCATGGATGTTGGCATCAATCCAATGCGCTGGTTTCGTATCGTGCGATCCAGTAGTGGAGTCGGTAACTGTTGCAATCCACAAATCTCGACCTTGATGCGACTTGCCATATGTCTCCAATGTCACTAACTGAGGAAATCGTGCAGCCAATTCGTGAAGCCATGAAACCATTTCGTCGTATCGAAGAAAGCGATCAAAGTTGTAGGTCATGTCCACAGGTTACGCTGAGTTCAGGAGGTGCAATTCGTGCCACACATTCCAGTGTTTATGCATGCAACAGGCAACTGGAGACCTCGTTGGCGTGGGCGTATTCATGCCATTGCAGTTGCCGTCACTATTCCAGCTGGAATCATTCTCACCTTGTTTACTCCTGCCGGAGTACCGCGTTTGGCGGTGGGAATTTACGCACTGTCGTTGTTGGCGTTGTACTCCACCTCTGCCTCCTACCATCTGTTCACGAAGTCATTACGCTCGCAAAAAACGATGCAGCAAATTGACCACGCCATGGTCTACGTACTAATTGCAGGCACATACACACCAGTGTGTTTGTTGGCTTTGCCACGAACCGTTGGAATACCATTTTTACTGCTCATTTGGGCAGCAGCTGCGGTGGGAATGGGATTAAAAATTACCTGGAAGGCAAAACGTGTTGGCCATGCGATGTACATCATTATTGGTTGGGCAGCGTTAGTTATTTTGCCGTGGGCTTATGGTCGAGCAGGTTTCACCAGTCTGTTGTTGTATGCCTTGGGTGGCGTTGTGTACACCGTTGGTGCAGTGCTGTTCTATTTGAAAAAACCTGCTCTTGTGCCTCACGTTTTCGGCTATCACGAACTTTGGCATGTGTTCACGGTGGTTGCAGGGGTGCTGCAGTTCGTTGGAGTTGGGTTGCTGGTTGCTCGCGTTGCGTAGGCAACGTTGATCAAATGTCTCGTCGCCTGAAGATTTTGGTCTTGGGGGAACTAGCCTGTCGTGCACGAAGGAAGTGCAATTTCGGGTCGCTAGCTCAGTTGGTAGAGCAACGGACTTTTAATCCGCAGGTCCAGGGTTCGAGCCCCTGGCGACCCACCATTGGTTTTTCGCCAATAGCGATAGTAAGTATCTAATTTTAAGATAATTACTGCTCTGTTATCACGGTTCACGATATGAATGCGATACTGAATACATGTTCATCCCCCTCCTTATCGCATCGGGTGTTTTCACCCTCGCACACCGCCTGGTCATGGCTTCGGTTGACTCGTTCAACGGATACGGCGACCAAGGCCCAGACTTTCGTCTCTAATCCCTCAATTCGCCAGATGTCACCGACATCTAGGTGAATGAAAGGCGAGACTGTACGCAGTGAGTACAGACGAGTCAGTAGTCAACCAGTTAGATCTTTCGATCACTGGCATGTCATGCAACGCATGTGCAATGTCAATCGAAAAAGGACTGAATGCACTTCCCGGAGTGGAAGCAACGGTGAACTATGCAACCGAATCTGCCCGTGTGGCATTTGATTCAACTTCTGCAGATGTAGCGACATTTATTGCAACGATCGAAGGACTTGGTTACGGCGCGCGCACGCTTGCCGAAACTACGCCAGACATGCTGGACGCCGAAGTTCGTGAACGCGTGTCGATGCTGAAAACACGTTTGATGGTGTCTCTCGTGCTGGCGGTTCCTGTTGCTGTGGTGTCGATGTTTATGGCACTCCAATTCAACAATTGGCAGTGGTACGCATTGGCATTGTCAGCGCCAGTGGTGACATGGGGTGCGTGGCCGTTCCATCGCGCTGCACTCATGAACGCGCGTCATCGAAACACCACCATGGACACACTGATTTCACTGGGCATAGTTGCTGCAACTGGTTGGTCGCTATGGGCTTTGATCTGGGGTGGTGCAACTGATGATCACCACATGGCCGGCATGGCTGAATCGCCGCATGTGTATTTCGAAGTTGCCGTTTCAGTAAGCGTGTTTTTATTGGCTGGTCGATATTTCGAAGCTCGTGCAAAACGACGAGCTGGCGATGCTCTTCGTGCGCTTCTTGCACTTGGTGCACGCAATGCAACGGTGTTGCGCGATGGGGAAGAAGTGGTGATTGAGGCTGCGCTCATCAAAGTGGGCGATTTGATTGTGGTGCGTCCAGGCGAAATCATCGCAGCAGACGGAATTGTGCAAGACGGTGAATCAACTATTGATGCATCAATGCTCACAGGCGAAAGTGTTCCTGTTGATGTTGCAAAAGGCAGCAAAGTAACGGGAACAACGGTGAACTTGTCGGGCAGGATCATTGTGAAAGCGCGCCGAGTTGGTGCAGATTCAACGTTTGCGCAAATGACCAAACTTGTGCGTGATGCGCAATCCACAAAAGCACCGGTACAGCGCTTGGCCGACAGAGTGAGCAGCGTATTTGTGCCAACAGTGATCGCAATTTCAATACTCACCTTTATCGGCTGGTATGTGCTTGGTGACAATGTCAATCACGTTGCAGATTCATTTACAGCAGCAGTTGCAGTGCTGATTATTGCCTGCCCATGTGCGCTTGGCCTTGCAACACCGACGGCATTGATGGTTGGCAGCGGGCGCGCAGCACAAATGGGAATTGTGATTAAAGGCGTAGACGTGTTGCAGAGCACGCGTCGTATCGACACGGTGGTGTTTGACAAAACAGGAACAGTGACAACTGGCGTGATGCAACTGATTGATGTGGTGTGCGCAACTGGCGTAACGCGTGCAGAGGTGCTTGGTTTTGCTGGTGCCTTAGAGCACGCAAGTGAACACCCAGTGGCAAAAGCCATTGCCAATGCAGCACGCACAGAACTGGGAATCCTTGCAGGTGTTGGTCACTTTGAATCAATTGCGGGAATGGGAACTGTTGGTGTCGTTGACGGCAAGCGCGTGATGGTGGGTGGTGAGCCGTTGTTTGAAAAGCAGCTCACCATCGTGTCGAAAGAAATGAAGGATGCCCTGCACGCTGCACGCAATTCTGGAAACACTGCAGTGCTTGTTGCCTATGACGGCTCAGCAAAGGGTGTGTGCGTTATCGCCGATCAGCCCAAACAGCACAGCGCGGAAGCCATTGCCGATTTGCGCAAGCTCGGCCTAAGGCCAGTGTTGCTAACAGGAGACAATCGAGCGACTGCTGTTGCCGTTGCTGAGCAGGTGGGCATTGATACCGACGAACAGCACGTAATTGCTGGTGTTCTTCCTGCCGAAAAAGTGCGTGTCGTTGCCGACTTGCAGGAGCGTGGGTATGCGGTTGCCATGGTTGGCGACGGCGTAAATGACGCTGCTGCTCTTGCGCAGTCTGACGTTGGTATTGCAATGGGAACGGGCACCGATGTTGCCATGAATGCAAGTGACCTCACCATTGTGAGCGGTGACTTGCGCTTAGTTGCAGACGCCATTCTTTTGTCGCGTGCAACCTTGCGAACGATTAGCGCAAACGTGTTTTGGGCGTTTATTTATAACGCAGCAGCCATTCCACTTGCTGCACTCGGGTACATGAACCCCATGTGGGCAGGTTTGGCGATGGCGTTTTCTAGTGTGTTTGTAGTGAGCAATTCGCTGCGATTACGCACGGCGAAACTTACGCCGCACACTGCGTTCGTTCACGCAACTCGGTAATTGCTTTGCGCCTCCAAGTGCGTACGGTGCGCACGCAAACCCCGGCCTCTTCAGCGATGTCTTCAAGCGTTTCACCACTGCTTAGTCGCATAAGTAATTGCAATGGGGCAGTACGGATGCCACGCTTCACTGCATCGTGAAGGATCTGCGCAAGTTCAACATTTGGTTCAATGGTTTCTTCATCGTTGGAAACAAACTTCTCATCTGCGTCGTCGGCCCAACTCTCAACTTCTAGGCGCTTCAGACGTGCATTACGAACGAATGCAAAGTATTCGGTGTCGCGAACAAGATTGGATGCAATTTTTGCTGGTCGACGATCTACTGGGTATTGGCGAATCAAGATCCATGCCTGGCCGAGGATTTCGTTAAATGCAGCGTTGAATCCGCCATTCACGATGTGGCCGCGGCGGCCTGCAATAGCGATGAGTGGAGGAAGTATTCGCTGCAACACAATTCGCGCCGCCAGTTCATCGTGAGCAGCTCGCTTCACCAACGCAAACAGAAATGCATCGCAATTTTCATAACTGGTGTCTAATCCGTATCCGGCGCGAAGAAGCACTTCATCAAGATGATCAATTGGACCACCAGGAAGGTCCCATCGATTGATGGTTCGCAGCGTTCGAGGCTGAGCGGCGATGGTTCCCCATTCCGTGACGAGCTTTCGAACCAGCGGGGCAGAACCCGCAGGATGGGTGAGTGATGGACGTTGTGGTGTTGGTCGTGTTGTGGTCATGCACAGGATCATCTGGAATGTCGGTCACTGTGGTTCTCACTGGCAGACTCACCGAAAGTCTCACCGCGCGGTAAAAACCCTGTCAGTATTGGGTGGTGCGCATTACTTTGCCGTCAGGAACCCCAGCCGAAATCGACACATCGGTAGTAAATCCAAAGATGGGCCTGGTCATTGCTCCAGACATTTTTGGACTTCGTCCATTGTTTGCTGACCTCGTTTCGCGATTAGCAAACGAATGGCAGATGGCTGTGATTGCTGTTGAGCCATTTCCAGGCAAAGAGTTGTCTCCTGATATCAGTGAACGCTTCGCCGAAATGGCCAAGCTTGACGACAATGTTCACTTGCGCGATCTCACCGAAGCTGCCGATTCACTCGGAGTCGATCGTGTTGGCCTCATCGGATTTTGCATGGGCGGCATGTATTGCTTTAAAGCAGCACGAAGTAATCGCTTTGTAAAGATCTCAAGTTTCTACGGGATGATTCACGTTCCTGAAGGTTGGCAGAGCACAACGCAAGGTGACCCGATGGAATATTTGTACGCCGGATTTCCAGAACGTGTGTTGGCAATTATTGGTGCACAAGACCCGTACACACCACCCGAACAAGTAACTGAACTATTTGAAAGCGGAGTAACCGTGTGTGAATATCCGCACGCAGTGCACGGCTTCGCACACGATGCAACACGTCCTGCGCATCGGGCCGAAGATGCTGCCGATGCATTTGCTCGCACCCATGAATGGCTGCTTGCAGAGTAATTAACTGGCGCGAATTTCCATTCGGTCGCGCATCAAAATTTTGTAGCGACGATCGTGTTGTTCCAACCAACCAAGTCGAATGAAGCTAGCGATTGCTTTGTTCACGCGCTCACGTGAAGCGCCAACCATGCCAGCAAGTTCTTCTTGAGTTACTGGTAGTACGAACTCGTTGCTTCCACTCGATAGTTCGAGCAAACGTTTTGCTGTTCGGCCAGTGACATCGAGGAACACGCTGTCAGCGAGTACTTCGTCCATCGTGCGTAACCGAGTGGCGAGCAATTTAATGACTCCCCACAACATGGTTGGGTTAGCTTGCATTTGTTCGCGTACTGGTGCATAAGGAATGCGCAAGACCGAGCTTTGTTCAATGGCACGTGCCATTGCGCTACGAGGACCTTCGTCGAGCATGCCGAGCTCGCCAAACAAGTCTCCCGACTCCATAAGGGCAAGCATGCTCTCGCGGCTGTCGAGCGGCTTGTTGCCAATGGCAATGGCAATGCGTCCACTGAGCACGACGAACAACGCATCAGGGGCATCCCCTTCATTGAATAAGACATCGCCACGCTGAAGGTTTTGCGTCTTTGCTTGAGCGCAAATCAGCGAAAGTGCACTTGTTGGGGTGTCTGCAAAAAACGATGTTTTTGCAAGAATTTCTTCGTGTGTCATGCGAACTATGACGGTACTACCCTAAATGAACGTGACAACCGTGCCGAATGAAAATGTTTGGACAATTGTGGTTGCCGCAGGCTCTGGGGCTCGGTTTGGTGGCCCAAAACAGTTTTCAATGCTTGGCGACCGCCGAGTTTTGGATTGGTCGGTAGAAACAGCCGGCAGTTGCAGCACAGGAGTAGTGGTTGTTCTTCCGGCCGCCGATGCAGAACGCGAAGGTGGCGTTGCTGGTGGCGAAACACGAAGTGAATCAGTCCGCTGTGGTCTTGCAGCCGTTCCGGCAGAAGCCACAATTATTTGTGTGCACGACGCTGCTCGACCTTTTGCAAGCGCACACTTGTATCGCGAAGTCATCATGCAGGTACATGCCGGCGCAGAAGGTGCAATTCCTGCATTGCCAGTGACGGACACCATTAAGCAAGTGAATTCGCAAAATATTGTTGTCGCGACTCCTGATCGGTCTTCGCTTGTTGCCGTGCAAACACCACAGGCCTTTCGCGCATCTGTGCTGCGTTCGGCGCATGCATCATCACCAGAAGGCACAGATGATGCGACACTGGTAGAGGCGATGGGAAAACAAGTCGTCGTTGTCGCTGGTGAAGTAATGAATCGCAAACTCACTGCGCCGGAAGATCTTGAATGGGCACGTGCAATGGCGCGTACTGAGGCATAGGAGTACATCATGGCAATACGTACACGTGTAGGACAGGGTTTTGATATTCATCGTTTCGTTGAAGGTTCGAGCGATCGCGTGTTGGTACTGGGTGGTGTGAAATTTCCAGGCGAGAAACCACTTGCGGGGCACAGCGACGCAGATGTCATTGCACATGCAGCAGCCGATGCATTGCTTGGCGCTGCAGCACTTGGTGATATCGGAATGCATTTTCCAGACACCGATCCACAGTGGGCTGGCGCAAACTCTCTCGAACTACTCGCACATGTTGCTCAGTTAGTTCGTGAAGCCGGTTATGAAATTGGCAATGTTGATTGCAGCATTGTGTGTGAGAAGCCAAAGATTGCTCCGCATCGCGAAACGATGCAGAAGCTGTTGTCTGCAGCAGCTGGCGCAACGATCACCGTAAAGGGTCGGCGCGCGGAAGGACTTGGCGCATTGGGTCGAGAAGAAGGAATTGCCTGCTGGGCAGTTGCAGTCATTGAAAGGACTCAGGCATGAAACCACGAAGCACAGGCGGTGGTCGCGGACCATCTCGCGGCGCACCACGAGGAACGAAAAAACATCGCGGAGGAAAACCAGCTCCGCGTGACCATGACGGTCCACGTGCGCCACGACCAGACAAGCACAGCCTTGGTGGGTCACAAGTAGAAGGTCGCCAAGCAGTTCGTGAGCTGCTGATTGCTCGTAAGCGTAAAGCGTACGAAATTTTGATTTCAAATGATCTAGATAAAAACGACATCATTGATGACATCATCGAGTTGGCAAATGATCAACGCGTTCCCGTTCGCTATGTTCCGCGCAAAGACATTGAACGCGAAGCACGAAGCGAAGCCCCACAAGGCATTATCGCTACTGCAGCAGGAATTCCTGAAGTGGAAATTGGCGACATTTTGAAAAATGCATCACCATCGCGCAAACCTTTCTTTGTTGCTATCGATGGCGTTACCGACCCAGGCAACCTTGGTGCAATCTTGCGTTCGTGCGACGGGGCTGGTGTCGATGCTGTTGTGCTTCCACGACACCGCGCTGTACACATCACACCAACGGCAGCAAAGTCTGCGGCAGGTGCCGCCGAATACGTTCCCATGTGCATTGTTGGTGGACTACCAACGGCGCTGAAGCAGCTGAAGGATGCAGGTGTGTGGATCATTGGTTTGCACGATGCCGCCGACAAGAACATTTTCGAAATGGGATCCCTCGCAAGTGAACCCGTGTGTTTAGTGCTTGGGGCTGAAGGTCCGGGTTTGTCTCGATTGGTTCGCGAACGCTGTGATCTATTGGTCAGCATCCCGATGTTGGGGGCTTTGTCGTCGCTGAATGTGTCGGCAGCTGCGGCATTAGCCACATATGAAGTTGTGAGGGCACGCACAACGAAATAGCCAAACGCCCGTAGCATTGAGGCGCTCAATGAATACGCCGGGTTAGCTCAGGGGCAGAGCAACCGCCTTGTAAGCGGTAGGTCGTGGGTTCAATTCCCACACCCGGCTCTGAAATACCGACCATGACTCAATCGGTATGCCCAAGACGGGTACGGTAAATGTATGAGTCAAAACGCACGTCGCCCCCGCCGTGGACCAGGTTCCAACGGATCCAGCCTCAATTCAACGATGTCAATCGTTGTGGCAGCAGTTGCCGTATTGCTCGGCTTTCTCATTTTGCGGGATATCGGTGGAAGTGGTTCATCAAGTTCAGATGCGACAGTTGCTTCTGTTACGAGCGACACTGTTGTCACCGAAACGACTCTCGTTGATGCAGTAGTTACGGAAACGACTGTTCCTCTTACGGCATTCAAAGTACAAATCGCTAATGCTTCAAAGGTGTCGGGAAGCGCAGGCGACCTCACCACCCAGCTTCAAGGTCGCGGGTTTATCGTTCAACCAGCAATCAACACTGATGCTGCTACACCAAAGCAGACAGTAACCATGGTGTACTACAACCCTGGAAGCGAAGGCGCGGCAGCACTTGTTGCAACAACCCTTGGTGGAGTTGCAACTGCACCAATGCCAACACCTGTTCCTACCGAAACCGGGAATATTGGTGAAGCCAGTGTCTTAATCTTGTTGGGCACTGATATTGCTGGCAAACCATTGCCTGCAGCAGCTGGTTAATTAGTACTTCGCGAGTATTTCGCGAGCAGCTTTTTCGATACACGTCAAAGTTTGTTCCATTGCTGCATGTTGGCCGTACGACTCCACCAAACTGATCGCTTCAATTCGGGATCGCTGTTCGGGTTGAGCATCTCCGCAAATAACTGCAACTCGTTTTCCAGCCTTTTTCGCTAGTTGTTGAACGCCACCAACGACTTTGCCGTTGAAGCTCTCTTCATCAAGAAATCCTTCGCCGGTAATGATCAAGTCGCAGTTGTTGATGTGTTCGTGAAGTCCTACTTCATCAGCAACAATGTCGAACCCAGGAATGAGTTTTGCACCGAGCGCGGCGAGTCCTCCAGCGAGCCCTCCAGCAGCTCCAGCACCTTCAATTTCTGAGACATCAACTCCGAATTCGTCCTTATACGTTTGAACTAAGGCGTGAAGTCGAGAAGTGAGAAATTCAATTTGTGCAGACGTCGCACCTTTCTGTGCGCCGAAAAGTTTTGCGGCGTCGGTAAATTTTGCTCGCACATCGCAGGCCACAAGAAATTCCACTCCGCGTAGGCGGGCAGCCGACTTAATTGCACGAATTGCACCAAGTCCACCATCAACAGTTGCCGAACCACCAACGCACACGATGATGCGTTTAGCGCCGTCGTTGAGTGCGGTATCGATGAGTTCACCTGTGCCAATTGTGGAAGCTGCAATGACATCATTTTTTGTCTTACCACCAACCAAGCTCAGTCCTGAAGCGCGCGCCATTTCGATCACGGCGAGGTCGCGAGAGAGTCGCCATTGCGCATCTACGGGTTGCCCAAGTGGGTTGGTGACGCGGTTGGTGCGGTTAAAGCCACCAAGAACCTCAAGTGTTCCTTCTCCGCCATCGGCAATGGGGAGTTCAACGCACTCGTGTCCGTTTTCCCAACATGCATGTCCAATGGAAGCAGCGACTTGAGCAGCGGTAGCGGTTCCTCGAAATTTATCGACTGCTGCAAGTACACGCATGCCTCATAGGTTAGGTTGCGCGACCTAACATGACCCATGATGTATCTCCGAGGAAGACTCCAATGGTCTCTTCTCGTGGTCTCATTATTGAGCGGGGTCATTGCCGTCATGCTTTCTCGTCATGACAGTGGAAATTCGATTCCAGTAGTAACCACAATTGAATCCACGATTCCCGAAACGACAACAACGGTGTATCAGGAGCCAATTCTGTACACAGTTGAGCCTGGCGACTCTCTATTTGGAATTGCTGAAAGGTTTGGTTTGAACATGGCCGAACTGATGAGCATTAATGGCATCACAAACCCTGATCGCGTTGATGCTGGGCAAGTGTTGAAATTACCTGCCGCTACAGGATTTATTCCCGTAGCTGGCTCGACAACAATGTTGCCGTAATTATTTTTGCGACTTGCGATACGTTGCAGCAATTTCAGCGATATCGCGCATGATGCGTGCAATATCGAAGTCTTTTGGTGTGTAAATAGCGGTCACGCCATTTGCCAGTAAATTGCTGCGATCTGACTCGGGAATGATTCCACCAAGTACAACTGGTGCGGTGACTCCAACTGCGGCAAGTTCGGTAATCACATCGGGAACAAGTTGTAAATGTGAGCCTGACAAAATTGAGAGTCCAACAACATCTGGGTCTTCATCTCGGGCCGATGCAGCAATTTGGGCAGGTGTTAAGCGAATGCCCGAATAGACCACTTCCATTCCTGAGTCACGCGCAGCAACGGCGATCTGTTCGGCGCCACTTGAATGTCCGTCTAGGCCAGGCTTTGCAACCAAGAACTTTGGCGGCCCGCCTGGAATGGTGCGCACAAATTCGGCGACGTCGGCAAGCTCGGTTGTGCGTCGGCCTGCGGCGGCACCAACGCCGGTAGGGGCCCGGTATTCGCCAAATACCTGACGCAGTACTTCGCCCCATTCGCCAGTAGTTCCGCCGGCTTTAGCCAGTTCAACAGATGCATCCATGATGTTTGTGCCGGTTTCGGCGGCCGTGCGCAGTGCAGCAAGCGCCGAGTCGACGGCACCTTGGTTGCGTGCAGCTCGCCATGCAACAACATCATCAATCATTTGCTGTTCAACGCGATGGTCAACTTTCAAAATGTTGTCGGCACCACTGAGTGGGGAGTCGGTGGACTCAGTGAAACGATTCACGCCAACAACAGTTTGCTCACCGGTTTCGATTCGGCGTGTTCGCTCTGCCATGGATGAGACCAAGCGACCCTTGAGCGAATCAACAGCATCGAACGCACCGCCCATGTCAACAATCTCGGTCATTTCTTTCCAGGCAGCATCACGAAGTTCTGCTGTGCGGGCTTCAATGACATGCGAGCCGTTAAAGATGTCTTCATGTTCGAGTAGGTCAGTCTCAAACGCCAGCACTTGCTGCATACGTAATGACCACTGTTGATCCCACGGGCGAGGAAGACCGAGTGCTTCGTTCCATGCTGGCAATTGCACGCTTCGTGCGCGTGCAGACTTCGAGAGAGTTACTGCCAACATTTCCAACACAATGCGCTGAATGTTGTTCTCTGGTTGCGCCTCGGTGAGACCAAGCGAGTTCACCTGCACTCCGTAACGGAAGCGTCGAGCGCGTTCATCGGTGATGCCGTATCGCTCTAGACCAATGCGGTCCCATAGTTCAGTAAATGCGCGCATTTTGCATACTTCTTCAACAAAACGAATTCCGGCGTTAACGAAGAATGAAATTGATGCAAAAACTTGTGGAAACTGTTCGTCGCTTACCTGGCCACTGGCACGCACAGCATCCAGAATGTCAATTGCATTGGCAAGCGAAAAGGCAATTTCCTGAACTGGCGTTGCACCAACTTCTTGCAAGTGGTACGAGCACACATTCATGGGGTTCCATTTAGGAGCATTCTGTGAGCACCACACGATCATGTCGACGATGATTCGGCGAGATGCTGCTGGCGGGAATATGAACGTTCCTCGCGAGAGATACTCTTTCAATATGTCATTTTGAGTTGTACCACGAAGTTGCGATGTGACTGCACCTTGTTCTTGTGCATTTGCAACGTAGAGAGCAAGCAACCACGCAGCGGGTGCATTGATCGTCATTGACGTGTTCATCTCTGCAGGTGGAATTCCATTGAGCAACGTGCGCATGTGCCCGAGGTGTGCAACTGGCACACCAACTTTGCCGACTTCGCCGCGGGCCAAAATATGGTCGGGGTCGTAACCGGTTTGGGTAGGGAGGTCGAAGGCTATGGACAAACCCGTCTGGCCCTTTGCCAGGTTCATTCGGTAAAGCTCGTTCGATGCTGCAGCGGTGGAGTGACCCGAATAGGTGCGCATCAACCAGGGTTCGTCGCGACGATTGGCCATAAATAAAGGTTACGGGTTCAGTGCCACTGAAAGACGATGGAGATACTCGGAGCGAGGAATTTCCACCGCTCCAAGCGACTCGAGGTGCGGGGTCAGCCACTGCACATCGAGCAGTGTCATGTCGTCGCGGTTCATGGTGTCAACCAGGTGCATCAATGCGACTTTCGAAGCATCTCGGATGAGGTGAAACATGGATTCGCCAGCAAATAATCGGCCGACACGCACCCCGTACAAGCCACCGACGAGCACTTCGTTTTCGTCGAATACTTCAACGCTGTGTGCCCACCCGAGCTCGTGCAGTGCAACGTATGCGGCAATGAATTGCTCGTTAATCCACCCACCGGGTCGTTCGGGTGAAGCGCAGCCACGCATTACACGTTCAAAACACGTATCAATTTTGATATGGAATTTGCGCTGGCTACGACGCATTGATCGCGTGATTCGCAGCGCATCTAGCGGAATAACACCTCGCAATAGTGGTGACCACCATGCAACATCGTCTTCGCGAAGTGCTAATTCAGACGACATGGGGAACACGCCGTTCATGTATGCGTGAATCAGAGTTTCTGGTTGCAGGTCTGCACCACGACCAACAAGGTCGCTCTTGGGCCATTCCTTCGATGGTGGAAACTTCCAACGACACTCGTCAAGCAACTGAGGCGTGTTGTTCCACATGTGCTTTAGTAGCTGAAAAACCCTTGCTTTGTCTTGCGGCCGAGTTTTCCTTCCGCCAACAACGTGCGCAATGTTTTTGCAGGAACAAAGTTTTCATCCTTGAATTCCGCATACAGCGCGTCGAGGATGGACACCGAAGTATCGAGACCAACCAGGTCGAGAAGTGCAAATGGTCCCATTGGGAAGTTGCAGCCACCTTTCATTGCGGTGTCGATGTCTTCCATGTTTGCCGTTCCAGCCTCAAGCATTTTGACTGCGTTGTTGAGGTAAGGGAAGAGCAAGGCATTGACGATGAAACCTGCGCGGTCAAGAACTTGAACAGGATCTTTTTTACAGGCAGCGACAAAAGCATTTGCGCGAGAAATGGTCTCGTCGCTTGCAGTAATTGGACGGATCACTTCAACGAGTGGCATCAGGACTGCGGGGTTAAAAAAGTGAATGCCACATACTTTGTCTGGTCGATTTGTTGCCTCGGCCATTTTTACCACTGCAAGCGTGCTGGTATTTGTTGCCAAAATAGCCTCAGGCTTCACAATGGCATCAAGTTCTCTAAATAGAGATTGTTTTGGCGCGAGTTCTTCAACGATTGATTCAATTACCAAATCGCAAGATGCAAGATCATTTAACGAGTCGGTGATGCGAATGTGTGACAGCACTTCAGTGCGCTGATCAACCGTCATCTTTTCCTTCGCCACTTGCTTGTCGAGGTTCTTTTCGATGGATGAAAGCATTGATTTGGCGCCATCAATTGTTCGCGAGCGAACAATGACGTCCATGCCAGCGCGAGCAACGACTTCAGCAAGTCCTGCCCCCATGATTCCGGATCCGCACACGCCGACGAGTTGAACATTGGTGGTTGTCATGGATGAAAACCGTACTCACAAATGACTGATGTTTACCAACTGGTAACCACCCTGAACGCTGATGTTTGCTGGGGTTCACTAGGTTGAAAGCTGTGACCCCAGACCATATTGCGATTGCCTTGAGCCACCCAGACCGGTTGGTGGAGTTGGAACGGGTGCATAATTTCCGTGATCTCGGGGGTTATCCAACAGCCAGCGGAGCACCAACGAAATGGCGAACGCTCTATCGCGCCGATGGACTGCACCGATTGCGCAGTGCCGAAGATATCGAAATCGTAGAGGCCCTGGGCCTGAAGTCAGTTATTGACCTCCGCACAAAACGGGAGCAACGCGAGCAGGGAATTTTCCCGCTCGAGGAAATCAATGTTGACTTTCATCATGTGTCCATCGTGGATGCAACATGGTCCGACTCAAAGGAAACTCCTCAGATAGACGACCCTGTGGAGTTCTTGGTATGGGGATATCGGGATTTGTTAGAGATTGGTTCCGAAAAGTTTGCACTCGCTATTCGAATTCTCAGCGACAACGCAAATATTCCGGCTGTCTTTCACTGTGCTGCGGGAAAAGATCGCACGGGTGTACTTGCTGCGCTGATTTTGTCAACGGTTGGTGTTTCAGACGAAATAATTTGTGCTGATTATGGTTTAACGAAGCGCGCTATTGAGAGAACAGTTGCATGGGCAAAAGAACACCACACCGATATGGCGAAGCGATGGACCACTATTAATCCTGTCTATTTGGCTGCAGAACCTCAAGCGATGCAAGTGATCCTGAACGACCTAGTTTCCGCTCATGGATCTGTCATTAACTATGTTCGGTCACTTGGTGTAAGCGACAGCGAAATCAAGTCGCTTACTGCGCTATTGCTTGAACAATAAACACATTTAATCGGTGGTAAGTTCGCATTAATGACCCAACAAGTAGTGCTGCAAGGTGGCGGTCCATTTACCGCCAACGATGAGTTTGATGCACAAATCCTGCGCACGCATCCTGGTTATGTAGCAGTCTTGCCAACTGCAGATGCATTTGAAAACCCAGATGATTTAGTTCAATCAAGTGTCGCGTGGGCAAAACGCTTGGGCGCTACGACAAAATTATGTGCGGTGTATTCGCGAGCAGATGCACGAGAAGAATCATTCGCCGCAATTATCGAGCAAGCTGCGGTGGTGTACGTAGTGGGAGACTCGCCAATTCATCTGCGGTCAACACTGAAGGACACTGTGGTATTTGATGCAATTGCAGCGCATCCTTGCGTAGTTGCGGTAGCTGGAAGCGCAGCCGCGATGTGCGACCCTATGGTCGATCCTCGAGGAGGTGCTTTTGCACTGGGTCTTGCTCTCGTGCGCGGGATTGCTGCAATTACTGAATCAGAAAAATGGCCGGATGAGCGTTTGCAACGCACCTTGAGCTTGGCCAATACCTCGGTTGCAGAAATTCCTACAGGTGCAGCATTGATCTACAAAAATGGAAAGTGGTCAACGCATGGGGCAGTTGTATTGCATGGACCATTGCCGGAAATATAAACCAAGCGGTTTAACTTTCGGTAATTACCACACTCACAATGGAAATGGTTTTTAGCGGCGGCACACCGTTGGCCGCTGGGTCTGGGTTCGACGCAGCATTCAAAGCTGGAACGGTGGTATCAAGACCGTCGGTTACCTGACCAAACAAGGTGTAGTTCGGTGGCAACGCGGTTCCTTGACTTCCCGTGATAATGAAGAACTGGCTGCCGTTCGTATTTGCGCCAGCATTCGCCATTGCTATTGAACCAATTTTGTATGCGCCAGCCTGTGGCAATTCATCAGCGAATGAATAACCAGGACCGCCACTTCCGGTTGCTGTTGGGTCGCCACATTGGACCACGAAGTCGGTAATTGCACGATGGCATACGGTGCTGTCGAAGTATTTATATCGCGCGAGCGTGACAAAACTGTTGACAGCAAGCGGCGCAGTCTTTTGGTCCAGCACAATGCTGAACTCGCCCATATTGGTTGTGACTATAGCGGTATAGGTTTTGCCGGCGTCAAGGCAATTGCTTGGAGCTTTTTCAAAAGTTGACGCACGTGCTTCGCTGCCATCGACGGCCGGGCATGGGGTGTCGCCAGTAATGGCACGACCCGCAACAGACGCAGTTGCCGTGGTGTCCACAGTGGTGGATGCAGTGCTGCTGGATTTAGAGCCACCTGAAACGGAGATAATGAGCGCTACTCCCACTACAACGGCAATAAAGATGGCGGCTCGAGTGGCGAGTTTCTGAGTGCGTTTGCGCTGCTGTTGTTTCGCCAAATCGTCTAGACGTTGGCGGCGGTTTTCTTTTTTGCGGATTCGCTTGTCAGTTCCCATGATTTATGAAGGTTACTCGTGACCGAAGTAGCGTAAAGAACCTGTGGGATTGATCGTTCAAAAATACGGTGGCACTTCGGTAGCCGACCCAGACCGCATGCGCAATGTGGCCAAGCATATTGCTGCCTTGCGGGCACAGGGCACCGACGTAGTTGCAGTTGTCTCAGCGATGGGTAAGGCAACGGACAATTTGGTGGAACTCGCGCGCCAAGTGTCTAGCAACCCACAAGGTCGCGAAATGGACATGCTGCTGACCACGGGAGAACGAATTTCTATGTCGCTTTTGTGCATGGCGCTGCATGACGTTGGGTGTGATGCCATGAGTTTTACGGGAAGTCAAGTGGGCATCATCACCGACACCTCGCATACCAAAGCAAAAATTTTAGAAATTAAAGGTGACCGAGTACGTGAAGCACTAGCCGCAGGAAAAGTTGCGGTTGTTGCCGGTTTCCAAGGTGTGAGTACCGAACGTGAAATCACCACACTGGGTCGCGGTGGAAGTGACACCACTGCAGTTGCTCTGGCCGCTGCATTACAAGCTGATGCGTGCGAAATTTATACCGATGTCACGGGAGTGTTTAGCGCCGATCCGCGCCTCGTTCCGCAGGCACGCAAACTTAAAGAATTGAGTTTTGACGAAATGTTGGAAATGGCTGGCGCCGGAAGCAAAGTGCTTGCGTTGCGCTCGGTTGAATTTGCGCGCAATCACAACGTGCCAATTCATGTTCGCTCAAGTTTTACCTGGGAAGAAGGCACGTGGGTGCGCGGAATTGACGAAGAGAGGAAACGAAAGATGGAAGAGCCAATAATTTCTGGAGTAGTCCACGATGTAGGAGAGGCCAAATTAACCTTGCTTGGAGTTCCCGACCGTCCAGGAGTCTCTGCATTGTTGTTTGAGTCTCTTGCTGCAGCGAATGTGAACGTAGACATGATTGTGCAGAACACATCAATTGATGGAACTACCGACATCTCGTTCACGTTGCCAATCGGCGATATCAAAACAGCAGAGCCAATTTTGAAACAAGTTGGCGATGAAGTTGGTGCCAAGGGAGTAAGCAGGAACGAAAATATCGTCAAGCTTTCACTTGTTGGCGCCGGAATGAAGTCAAGTCCTGGAATTGCAGCAAAGATGTTTCGTGTACTTGCCGACAATGATGTGAATATTGAAATGATCTCTACGAGTACTATTCGTATCTCCGTGGTGGTCGAGCGCTCACAATT
>Ga0194055_10001437_pt1 | contig 19438 bp, 17 predicted proteins | sample SepL449m_MetaG_FD_155482 | JGI IMG/M metagenome (GOLD analysis project Ga0194055, IMG submission 155482) | Anoxic zone freshwater microbial communities from boreal shield lake in IISD Experimental Lakes Area, Ontario, Canada - Sep2016-L442-9m | ecosystem: Environmental > Aquatic > Freshwater >...
CGGAACTCGCTTGTTTAAGGCCTAATGCAGTAACTAAGGTCGTCCACACACCCTGGGCCAATGATCGCTCGCTGGCTGCAGCCGAAAAGAATGACCTGCTGTCATGGATCGCCGGGGGTAAGCCAGAGGGAGATCACCGCGATGCTCCGCAGCCACTGAAGTTCGATAACGGTTGGCTCATCGGCAAACCTGACGCGATCTTTCAGTTTGCCAAGCCTGTGCCGATCAAGGCGACCGGCGTGATGCCCTATCAGAAAATCGTTGTCGAAACGAACCTTCCTGAGGACAAATGGGTGCAGGCCATCGAAGTTCAACCGGGTGACCGGGGCGTTGTCCATCACGTACTGGTGTTCGTGCAGGATGGCGGCGAAGACGAGGGAGAGCCAAGCGACGATGCGGCCGCTGAACGGCGAGGTTTCTGGGGTATTTATGTGCCGGGCAACAGCACGCTGGTCTATCCCAAAGGCTTCGCCAAACGCATCCCGAAGGGGGCAAAGCTCAAGTTCCAAATGCATTACACACCCAACGGAACTGCCACCACGGATCAAACTCGCATCGGATTGATCTGGGCCAAAGAACCGCCCAAGCATGAAGTTCGCGTCGCGGGGATCGTCAACGCCCGTATCAGCATCCCGCCAGGAGCCGACAATCACCGCGAAGAATCGACGCTCCGACTGCCGATGGATGCGCAGATTATGGGATTTCTCCCGCACATGCACCTCCGTGGAAAAGCCTGCAAGTACGAGGTCACACGCTCCGACGGCAAAACGACCACCCTGCTCGATATTCCCCGCTACGACTTCAACTGGCAGTTGCTCTACCGCTATTTCGAGCCGCTGTCGCTCCATGCCGGCGACACGATCCGCTTTACAGTGTGGTACGACAACAGCGACAAGAATCCCGCGAATCCCGACCCAACCAAGACGGTCCGCTGGGGAGCGCAGACGTTCGACGAGATGCACCTGGGCTACGTTGAATACTACATCCCCGGTGCCAAGCCCGGCGAATCGCCTTCGCTCTACGGCCGGCGCGGAGCCGCTGGCGGCGGACGCCCCGGCTTCGACCTCGAAGCAATCTTCAAACGCCTCGACCGCAACGGCGACGGCAAACTGATCGGCGATGAGATCCCGGAGGCTCAACGCGACAACCTGATGCGGCTTGATGCTGACAAGGATGGTGCTATCACGCTCGAAGAGGCGAAACGTCTGCGGCGCTGAGTGCGTCCTACCACTCGCAACCATGTCCTCTGCGACCGGTCGAGCGCTCGCAACGGTCGTTAACCCAGACGGGGCGAGACGCAGAGAGAACCGAGAGTTTCGGGCGAGATCGGCCTGGAACAACGACGCGGTCGGGCGACGGGAACGTCGCGCGACGGGGCGAGACGGAGACTTCGAGACACAAGGCGATGCTTGAAGTGGTTGCCAGAACTGGCGATAGAACGCGAAAAGGCCGTCATCCGAAGATGGCGGCCTTTCGTGTAACCCGACGGTACGCGAATTTCGCTACCGTCAAAACAAGTGGAGTGGTCGGGATGTGAACGAGCCCCCCGGAGGTTATGAACAAGATATCCCTGCGAAGGTGCCGTTGCGGCTATTGAAACTGGGGCACAGTAACAATACTTGCCCCGCATCAACCTGCATCCTCGGTCACCGACTCGATGTTCAGTAGCGACTTAAGATTGAGATCTGCGAAACTCACATTCAAAGCCCCTGTATTGGGGTCTTGGGAAAAAGACTTTGTCGACGCATTTTCGATCTCCAATGCCGAAACGGGTTCCTGCAATTTAATTTGCGATGCCAAAGCTGCGGCAGACAAATCTAAAGGAGCGACTGTTTTCGTCGTAGACTTTTCCGACGATGGCGAGTCGACCGTTGTCGACCCGCCAATTCTGTCGGTTGACGATTCACAACCCAACAAACTGGACACGGCAACTGCAACAATCACCGAGCGTCCTGATAGATTCGCCATGTGCATTTTGAGCTCTTGGACACACGTCGATGAAGGTACTGCCGAACGACCAAGGTAACTTGCCCGCGATCAACAACGGGCTTCCAATCAACACACCAACACTTTGAACCACCAGCGACTGCGGGTCAAGTTGACCGCTTCGTTCGGCCCGTGACGAGCTAACGGGCATCAAACATACCGGCCTGCAATGCAAGTCCGTTGCAATTGCCCGTCCACGACCTGCCAAAAGATCAGCGTGTCTGTCGCCGGGTCCACAAGATCTTGCATTTCTTCGACTTCTTCGCCCCACAAACCGTCATCCCAGTCCTCCGTGAAGATCTCGAAGATGTTCGCACACACGCGTTCGCCTGGGAGATTCGCGAACTGATGTAGAAGTACGTCTCGCCGCTCCGGATCCCGGATTTTTGCGTAGACTAGGATGTTGCCGCCGGTGGGATCTGCGTCGGGGAGACGCACATCATCATTTGGATGCTCGACGTGATTTGAACACGATGAGCGGAGCGCCATTGCCCAGCAACGTAAAGCCTCGCGTGCGGGCTCCGTGTTGGAATGATACGGAAGCCGATCCTGCATCAACCGAACGGTACATCGACGAATTTCTTCAAGGAACTCATCTGGATAATGTGCGACAACCAGACGCTGCCATTCAATGGTGGAAACACGGTTGTCGTTAGCAAGTCGATCAAGAAAGTCTGCGAACTTGAGACGAAGCGTGCCAAACTGATCGTCAGCGTCCATCGTTTCCCCATATCCGCCGAACGACCGAGTTGACCGGGCCGCGGCGAGTAAAGTATCCATGTCAAAGCCGCCCGATCCGCGACTCCGCGTCCAACGCTTTGTTCGTCGGCTATTTGCTTGACAGTTCCATTCCAGACGAGGTGAAGAACTCACTGATTTCCTGTCGTGAGAACGGCCATTTTGAATCATCGTCAGTATAGTCATCCGTGAAATACGATGCGATCTCTTCGGCACTCCACGGTCCCAGCGACGCCATGTAATCCGGAAATTTGTCTTGCAGAACCCGCCAATCAACATCTGGTCGCTTTACAAGTACGACACGATCGGAACGACGGAATACCAAATGTGCTCGATCCGAAGTCGCTCTTTGATCGTCAGTTTGCGGTTCCAGTTCATCTCTGTGGAAATCGGCAAGCCAGACCGCTGTTCCATTTGATTCGCAGCATTCGACGACGAAACGGTCACGAAAACCGTCGGCATGTAAAATGTCGAGTAACGTACCAACGTCGCCTATTGTTGGCGGGCGTTTGTTGAGTCGCCAGCCATCGTATTCAGATGGGGACTGAAGCAGCCGCTTGATTCGCACGAGTTGATATTGCTCAAGGTCGATCATTGATTCAAACGCTGTTGCCGACGAACAGGTATTCGACCGAAAAACCACGGTAAAACGTTACCGAAGTTTTACGGCATATCATGGATTTGTCAACATTGATGGATCATGCGAGACAATCACTTACGACGAATCGCTGCCCGCGTTTCCACGGTATACCGCATCCGGAGTTCCTGATAGGCCGCAGTTGTCGCGGTCATGCTGTGGAACAAGATCCTAAACGATCAGCCCGCGCGCCCACGATTCCGGCTGATGCGCTGATCGGACCGGAAGGGCAGGACGGGATGTCGTGTCCAGATTCGATGCGTTTGACTGGTTTTTCGGTCTGTGAGAGGCTCTACGACCGACCGTCACGAAAGGAGAAAACTGCGAAACTGCCAGGGATCGAAGAGTTCAAGTTGATCGATGACGGCGAACTTCCTACCGACGTTTGGCGTCCAGTCCGTATAGACTCCAATGATTTCGCCTAAGTAGGGCGAGGCGATTTTCAGGATGCGTTCGAAATCCATTTCGCTTGGTTCAACGATTCCACAGGTGGGGTTCTCAATTGCCCAAATGACACCCGCCAGCACGGCGGACGCCACCTGCAGCGTGGTTGCGTTGTTGTAGGGGGCGGATGCACGGGCGTCCTCGATTGTCAGTTTCGACCCATACCAATACGCGCCGCGCGAATGTCCCATCATGAGGACTCCTAGTTCTTCGGCACCGGAAATGATTTCCTCATTGATGACGCGCTGACTTGTTTGCGGCTGCCAGTTTCGCTCGGATAATTCCTGGAGGGAACTTTTCCCATCGCTGCACGGGTTGTAGGCAAAATGTACTGTCGGTCGATAGTCGGGATGTTCTGCGCTGCCAAACGTGAAAAAGTCGCTGATCGAAATCGATTCGCAGTGGCTGATCAAATAGCCCTCTGCGGGTCCGCCGGATGGTGTCCAGGTTTGCACGCGGGTCAGTGCGCCGGGTTGATCGAGATAAATGGCACACCGACAGCCGAATGAATGGCATGATGCCGATGCTGGCAAGGCTTGCTCGTGCGTGCCCCAGCCTAGCTCGGAGAGTTGACGGCTTTCGTTGATAAAAGCGGGCACGGACCAGGTATTTACGAATTCGCCAGGTCGCTTTGGCTGGCGGTCAACCTGCGTGTCACGCTCGGCAATCTGAATGCTCGTGACCCCCAGATCGCTAGCCAGCATTGACCATTCCTGGCGTGAGGCAGGTGAGCGGAATGCCGCTGGGCGGTCGAGATCATTGACCAAGTTGACTAACGCTTGTTTGACGAAATGGGTCACGAGTCCTGGGTTAGCACCGTGTCCGGAAACCGCTGTTGTGATACTCACTTTGCGTCGGAGTAAATTCAGTAATGTTTCGCGTAGTGCGTAAATGGAATGTTGAGCGGTGAACGGGCTCGCTTGGAAGGACTCGTCCTTCCAAGGTTCGAGACTGGTATCAAGGTACAGGACTCCGTGACTTTGACACCATTCAATCAACGCGACGCTGGAGACATTCACCGCCAGATTGAGCAGAAAGTCACCTTGGTTCAATCGCTGTGCCAGTAGTTCCGGGAAGTTTACCGGCGTCAGAAGAGAGACCGTGAAGCGAATGCCAAACTTGCGGGCAATCTGGCGCCCGCTGTCGTCGGCCGCCAAAACTGAGATTCGATCGACAGGCAGATCAAGATGGCGCAATAGCAAGGGGAGGACCCCCTGTCCAATGCAACCAAACCCGACAATCAGCAGGCGCCCTTTGAATGCGGTTTTGTACTGAACGCTTGTCATTTAGTGGTGTGCCCTGGCTTGTTTTTCTTTTGCCGAGCTTGTTTGGGATTTCTCAGCCAATCACGCACTCCGAAAACCATCCGATTCACCAATGGTGACAATGTAATCAACAATAGCAGGGCGGACATCGCGGCGAACATGTGTCGAATGGAATAGCGATCGACTGGAGACCCTTCATCGAAACCTCCACGGACCGTGATCTGTACCGCCTTGGCGAGCGCCTCCCACCCGCCGCTGACCTGCAACAATCCGATGGCAATCCCCAGCACCGTCATTCGTGTCACGAACTTGCTGTCGTCCTCTGCCTTCCGCTTGGCAATTTCGGCGTCCAATTCGCCGAGTCGTTCGTCCAAGGTCACTCGCATGGCCTTGGCACCGCGGCTTTCTAATCCTCGGTCGTAAAGATCACGTTCGGTTGTGTAATGGAAAATATTCGGAATCCAGCGCGTGCACAATTCTCGGCGCAACTTCAATCCACGCATGTGCAGCTCTTGCGAATCGACGGTCTCGTTCACAGCGAGTTTCGACATGCCGTTCAAATGGGCCATGATGTAATCGTTGTGCAGAAGGACTGCCTGTGGAAGTATGAGATAAGTGCTAATGCCGATGTGCGCGTACGACTGTACATTGTCAAACATGCGAGCGTCGTCACTGAAACTGCAAAGAGTTCCCTTATGAAAGGTCAGAAACGTTCCACCCTCAATCAGGACCGGGTCAGCGAATACGTCGCCGATCTCCTCGGGACCGATATCCCAGAAATCCATCAAACCGCATAAGATGCCTTGAAGGGCACGAATTTCGAAAAATCGCCGACTTCGTCCCGGCCGACAGATATCATCGCGAACCGCATCTCGACCGGTGTTCGCGGCAGTCACATTCGAACGGCGGATGTCTCGAATAGTGTCGAAGAAGGATGGTTCAAACAGTGTCGAGAATTGAGGCGATTCGGGCTTCGCGACGATGACCTGGATTGTCCCCCCTTTGATGTGCTCCGACACGTCGAAGTTGTCGATTTGTTTCATCAGAGCCGATGTTGCGGGCTTCGTCGACTTAAACAACTCCCGCGCGGCATGTTGTGCGAGGTCACCGAAGCTCCCGCGTACTGCCACGTCAGGAGCAGGATGCCGGGAGAATGTCACTTGTGAGTCGATGCCGTTCGGTTTCCCGACGTCTAGACCCTCTCCGCCTTGCCAGAACTTGGGGAGCATTACAACTTCGTATTCATTCAACGAAGATTCATTCAATAGATCTTCGTCGTACGAATCGAACGTTGGGGTGAGCACTAGATGCAAAATGATGACGCCCGTGACAAATTCCGTATAGCTCGCCTTGAGATGGGCAAATTTATTCCGGCCGGTGGAGGCGGTGGTTCCTCGCTCTGCCCGCACACTCAAGATCTTGTTCGCCCCTTCTGCCACGTACGTGATCGCCTCTGGAAAGTGAACCGTTACTGGAGTGATACAGCGGGATTCGGCGCTCCAGAACAGGCGCTCGTTACGATAGGAATAGGACAGCAGATCATCTTCGAATGACTGGAAGGCGGGTGTGGAAGTCGGTCGGGGCTTCGGTGGAGGTGGGGCGTTAATGTCTCCGAAAACCAGATGAAAAGCGATTCCATATTTGCTGATTTGCGGGAAGCCAATGCTGTCATAGTCAATGTAGCATCTGACTGGTGGCGGAACATGGCAGTTATCGTTCACTTCGGTATCCTTCGGCAGAACTGCGGAGTCAAACGCATTGAGCGGACGAAGAGCGTTTGCGCATACAGGATATCGTGGCGCCCCCGGCCAGGACACCCTTCTAGCATAGGGACGGTAGATGCGAACTGCCCGCCCTAGTGTCAGGAATTACGTGCCACGCTCGCGCCGGAGCGGCTCAACACCCTGCTGACGGTGCGCACGCTCGGCAAGTTTTAGAAATCTGAAAAATCCAGGTGGCAGACATTCAATTGGGGGAGGGTGTCGAGGGGGGGCAACCCGGCCCCTGCGCCATCAATCCTGCCTCTTGTTCCACCCTATCGACTTCATGACCTCATAGGCCGCTCGAAAGTGCGCCGACGCCGTGCCCGATCGCGCTTCGCAATCTGGTAGCGATCACTGATTCACGTAAACGCTCGCCACCGACCGAAGGAGCGTCCAGGGACGCTGGGACTTCTCCTGGTCATGTCCATCAGGTTCCTGGAAATGCGTCAGATGGCAAAATGACGGTAAGCTGCAACCAGGATCTTCCGCGTTCTCGGCGAAAATATCTCTGGTTACGGACAGCGGGGGGCGGCGCCCTGATGGGCGCTGGGGTGCAGTTCGCGACGAGGATCGGCAGGCTTTCGAGCGATTGACGAAGATTACTGCGGGCGGGTGATGGGCAGGCCAGATGAGCAATCGATCGTTTGCAGACTGACGCTTCTACCGATCCGCAAGCAGTCGTCGGACGGCTTCTGCCTTTTCAGATTCGGACAGCGGCAAGGTGGCAATCATCATCAACGCAGCGGCGAAGTCACTCGGCCCAGCCGGTTCGGCCAATTGCGGACTGGTTCCCCGTTTGGCGGGGATAGGGGCGGGGTGGCCCAGACATCGCTTTGGATGTCTGGGTGACGGAGGAACAGGAGGAAAGAAGCGGCAGTGTATTCACCCACTGAATCGGAATTCCGGCTGTTCGACTCTCAAGGCACCAACTTGCCGAACCCCATCACCAATCCAACTCGATGAAGCGTGTTCGTGCGACTCATTTCTGACGCTCAACGCCGACAGCCAATCCCTCGTGTTGCATTGCAACCCAGACATCCAAAGCGATGTCTGGGCCACCCCCGCCACGATTCTGCAAATCAGTCATCATCCTCAGCAAGATGAAACGTGTGCAGAAAGCGATGGTAGATCGGGGCCAGGATGATGGCCATCAATGACAAGAAAACGAGGCCGCTGAACAAGCAGTAAAACGTGGCGAAAAGCTTTCCTGCCACTGACTTCATCGGATCGACAGGGTCCATTCCCGTCAGGATCATGGCGGCATTCAGCAGTGAGTCAATCCATGTCAGATCGCCAAACACATGGTATCCCAAGGTCCCAACGCCGAGTGACACGGAAATGACCAGCAGCGAAATAAGAACGCTGATCGCGATTCTGGCGATGAAGACCGGTTGGGAAGCGACAGGATCTTTCTTGTTCTCGAACACGTTTCCTCCTGAGTTCCGGCGGTCACTGCATCTGCTGGCGGTCCTGCCACTTCACGTGGTGTGTCGGTACGCCCAATAAATCAACACTCCCTGCAGGAGCAGACGCACAAAATGAACGACCGGTGACGCCGGAACAATGTGCTGATTCTGATAGAGATAGATGTTCGCCGGAAAGACGGCGATCAACAGCGCGATGATGCCCCAGGCGGCAAATGGCCGGAACTGTGGGATGAGCAGTAAGACCCCTAAGGCAATTTCACAAACGCCACTGACATAGACCAGAGCTCGGTGATAAGGGAGATAGGGTGGCACGATCTTCAGGAAGAAGTCTGCCTTTGCAAAGTGCATCGTCCCGGCAAATGACATCAGGATTGCCAAAAGGACTTGCGAAACCATCCTCATCGTCATTCTGGCCCAGCTTTCACAACGGTCTCTATTTCCTCGATCTGCCCCCAATGACCAAGTCACCAATGACGGCAAGAGTACAAGCATGATAACGCATGATGCCCCGCTTGTATCAGCCCTAAGCTGAACCCGATCGAAAGAAATTCGCCCTGGCAACACACGAACCGGTACGAGCCAGGATCAACAATTTGCCGGGCCTTCACCGCCACCGAGAGGGATAAGATCGCCAAGGTCCATGGAAAATGAGGATCAGGGGAACTCTTCCAACTGAAGTAGCCCGGCGATCTCGGCCGCGGCGATCAGGCGGTTTTCCAGGGCCGTGATGTAATCGATGTTTGCTTCGAACACCGATCGCTGAGTCTGCAGTAATCGTGTGATATCAAACTGCCCGACCGCGTAAGCTTTCTGAATCAAGTCCAACGTTCTCAGGGCATCGGGCAGAATTCCTTCCTCAAGCGTCTTTACCGTCTTGTCGGCGATCCGGTAGCGCTGCAGAGCATCGGTCAATTGTTTGGCAAGCTCCAGTTGCACGACGTCACGGTTTGCATTGGCACGGCTGACTGCAGCCTGGGCCGCAGCGATATTTCCCTGATTTTGATTCCAGAGAGGGATATTCAGATATACGCCAATGATTCCCTGTGCATTGTCTGTGGCATACGAGTACTGAAAGCCCCCTTGAACGGACAAGTTCGGGATTGGCTCGACTTCCGCTCGATGCAACAGGAACTGATTCCGAGTGATTTCCAGTTGGGCCATCTGAACGGTGGGATTGCCATACAGGATTTGTGCAATGACGTATTCCGAGGCAAAGTCCTGCAAGGGGACAGAAAGAGTACCCGCGACGGCATCGATCTTCATCTCACGCACACCCATCGTCGCGGCCAATTGGCGTTTCTGTCCGTCGAGCGAGATTTCGGAGGTATTGACGGACAGTTCCGCTCGACGACGTTCCAGCCGCAACAACAAGACGTCCGTTTCACTGACTCGTTCTGCCTTGAAGAGATCCTCACCCGTTTTTTCAGACTTTGCGGCCAGTGCCAGCAGGCGTTCGAGCAATGCTTTCCGGCGTTGTGCCGCAAGAGTCGAGAAGAACTCCTGCCGGACCAGTGTCAGGACTTCGAATCGCGTTTTTACGCGATTCCATTCTGCCTGCCGTGCGGCTTCTGACGCTGCCGCCTGATCGAGCTTCAGCTTGCCGGCCGTAACAATTTCCTGAGTCAAACCCGTCGTCAGGACAGTGGTTCTTTGAGGGCCGATTGTTTGAGGGTTTCCGCTGTCCAGACGAGGATTGGGATACATTCCCGCCTGCAAGGCCGTTCCCCGCCATTGTTGGATCTGGAATCCCGCCTCCGTCAACTTCGGGTGGCGCATCAATGTCCAGGCGACGCATTCATCCAGCGTCAGCGAGGGTTCCTCAGGTGCTGGGGGAATGTCGTCCGCAAGCGTGGTAAGGCTGATAGTAAAGAAAGCCAACGTAACGATCCATCGCATGGAATGCATTCCTCCGTGAACAGCAGTCCGAACATCTGTAGGGGTCGGATCGATTTCGATGTGAGCTAAAGCGATGCTGAAGCTTAAGGACTGGCGAGAACATTTGGACTCTCCGGAACAACCCGTACAGAATGTTCGGAAGGAAGGGTGAAAAATTGCCACATTCGGCTCCGCTGATACAATCGGCACAATTGCTAACGCAATTGTCAGTAAACAGAGCCGATTGGGAACTCGTCAGGTATCGCATACCGGTAAACTCATCCGAATCCCAAGCGATGGCGGGCGGAGTGCGGTTTCAGTATTGTTGGCGATCAACTGATGTCGCCGCGTTTTTTTGAAGGTTGCCGTCCAGACGACAGTCTTGGCGGACATGCCCGAATTGACTGAGGATCCTTCGCATGTTTACTTCACCCGGCAACGAGTGGCAGGATCGCTTGTCCACGGTCGTAGAGACCATGCGGGAAATGAGCCTGCAAACGGATCCGCAGACTATGGTGCGGATCTATGGCCAGCGGATGCAAAAGTTGCTGCCGGCCGCTCGGCGGATTTCGCTCAGCCGACGAAGTCTCCAGCATCCTCAATTCCGCATCACCCGTTACAGCGGATGGGCCGAAGAAATCAATCCGTGGAAGCAGCCGGAACGACTGCCGTTGCTGTCCGGTGGCGTCCTGGCCGACTTGATCTACGGAAATGAACCTCGCGTCTTCAATGACGTGCACATTCCTCACGATGATCCGGCCATAGAGTTCCTTAGCGGAACCCGATCGCTCATGGCGATCCCGTTGTTCGACCAGGGCGAGTCAAAGAATATGGTCGTCGTGACGCACAATGAGCCGAACGGTTTTGTTGAAGAGGAACTTCCTGAACGCGTCTGGATGGCCAACCTGTTTGGGCGAGCCGCTCAGAATCTGGTTCTCGCCGAACAACTGGATGTGGCCTATCAGGCCGTTGAACGCGAACTGAAAGTTGTCGCCGATATTCAGCGATCCCTGCTGCCCAAGGAACTTCCACAGCTTTCGACGCTGCAGATGGCCGCACATTATGAAACATCACGCCACGCAGGTGGTGACTATTACGATTTCTTTTCACTCCCGGAAGGTCGATGTGGCATCCTGATTGCCGATGTGAGTGGTCATGGAACCCCGGCTGCCGTGGTGATGGCTGTTCTTCACAGCCTGGCTCACATGTATCCGGGTGACCCGATGAACCCCAGTCTGCTGCTCAATCATCTGAACCATCACCTGACGACTCGGTACACATCCGAATCAGGGCATTTCGTGACCGCGTTCTATGGGATCTACGACGATCGTTCACGCGAGCTGACATTCTCAAGCGCGGGACACAATCCCCCACGACTGCGACACTGCGGTCATCAGGAAGTGACGGCACTCGATCACGCCACATCCATGCCGCTGGGGTTCATGCCGGACATCAACTACCAGAATCATACGATCGTTCTTCGTCCTGGCGATCGAATCGTCTTCTACACGGACGGGATTACCGAGGCCGCCAACCCAGTCGGTGAATTGTTTGGGACCGATCGCCTCGATCAAATCGTCGGGTGCTGCCATCGTGACACGCAGGGGTCACTCGATCAGGTTGTCGCTGCCGTTGATGAATTCACGAATCATGTTCCACCATCGGACGATCGAACTCTTTTGATTGCGGATGTGACTTAGCTGTTCGGCGCGGGTCTCCTGACCCCGCCGAAACGGTCGACCGCAGGTCTCTTCTTCGATTCGGGCCAGGCAGTTGGCAGGACGATGAGGGGCAGAACGATCGAGAAACACGTTACCGCAAACCCAGCGTCTATGAACGAAAAAGTCTTCCCTATCGGATCTTGCCCGGAGCCCGTTGGCCCTTGGGAACCAATGACGTGTACTTCCGGCTTTTCATTTTATCCTGCCAGTCTTGTTTCGCCGCCGCCAGCGATTCCGGTTGCTCCAGCAGATCCAGTGTGCTGACAGATAAAACCTGCGCGGCGTAGAGAACTCCTTTTTCACCGATGGTCGAGCCAATTGCCGCGACATTCTGCCAACTGTGTCCTGGGCTTCCTGAGGGGAAGCAGGTCGTACGCAGCCCGCCCGTGGGAAAGAACCAACTGACATCGCCAACATCTGTGGACCCTTTGCTGGTCTCTGGCACCAGCGCCAACGGTTGCACGGCATCGTCGATGGCCAGGGCAAACTTCGTCTGAAACTGTTCCGTCAACGGTTCCTGAAGTTTCCTGGCAAAGACCTGTTCTTCCGCAGTGAACTTGGGTGGCGTCAGCCGTTGAAGGTTGCGATGCAACAATTCTGACAAGGGAGTGTTCTGCAAGAGTTCGTGACAATCGGTGTCCACGACGGAGGTCATTTTTGTTCGCGTCATCAGTGCTGCACCGCGAGCGATATCATTCAGCCAGACAAACGCCGCTTCGACGTCGCGATGATCGTCGGCTCGAACGTAATACCAGACGGTAGCGCTGGCAGGTACGACATTGGGGGCTCCCCCACCACCCGTGATTACGTAGTGAATCCGCGTGTCTTCCTTCACATGCTCGCGCATGAAGTTGGCACCGACGTTCATCAGTTCGACGGCATCCAATGCGCTGCGGCCCTGTTCAGGGCTTCCAGCCGCGTGCGCTGCGACTCCATGAAACGTGAACTTCGCCGAGACCATTGCTTTGGAACTGCCGTTCCAGACTTCATTTTTTGAAGCGGGGTGCCAGTGCAGACAGGCATCCAAACCGTCAAAACTGCCATCCAGCAGCATGTAAACCTTGCCGATCAGCGTTTCCTCTGCAGGAGTACCATACAATCGCAATGTGCCCGGGATCTGATGCTTTTCCATCGCGGATTTGACGGCCAGCGCCGCTCCAAGCGCCCCGGTTCCCAACCCGCAATGTCCGCATCCATGTCCCGGCTTGCCCGCATCTACAGGATCAAGTACAGGCGAAACCTTCTGTGACAGATCAGGCAGGGCGTCGTACTCCGCCAGAATTCCAATGACCGGTTTTCCGGAACCGTACGTCGCTACGAAAGCTGTCGGCATGTTGGCAACACCAACACGAACTTCAAACCCGGTCTCTTTCAGCTTCGTGACCAGCAATTGCGAGGAACGTGTTTCTTCCAATCCCACTTCAGCAAATTCCCAGATCTGCTGATTGACTTTCTTCAGTTCGACTTCGCGTTGTGTCACGTCGGCCAGTGCCGTTCGCTGACTCGGTCGCCAGACACTTTCCTGCGCAAGGCCCGCGGAATTCACACACAAGACGACCAAAAGAGCTGTTCCCGTTTTCCATCGCCTGCAATCTGCGCTCATGGTGAAATGTTTTCCTGCCATGGGAATGTAAGTTTGTTTCTGAGGTGACTCGATCAGTAAAAGACTGTAAGTACCGCAATGACAGGCCAGGCTCACCACGGAAACAATTCGATGAAATGTTGAATCGCCCAACTGATGGGGCTGAAATGCAGCAGTAGAGGGGCCAGAATCAGGCCCATCAAGAGTATCGGTCCAAGTTGACAGAATTTTTCCCACGCGGGACGAGCGACATCGGGGATCAGACCGTCAACGATCTTGCTGCCATCCAGCGGCGGGATTGGAATCAGATTGAAAAGGCATAGAGCAACGTTGACCTGGAACAGGAACATCAGCAGAAACATTCCACCTTCCCCGAGAACGTCCGGCTGACTCAAGAAGACCTTCAACGCGGCGAAAGACGCGATGGCAATGACAGCGTTCGAAATCGGCCCCGCTGCCGCCACGATCAAGATTCCGGTTCGCATGCTGACCCCTTTCAATCTCAGTGGATTAAAAGGAACTGGCTTGGCCCATCCAAAGGGAACGCCCATCAATGGCAGCAGGAATGTCCCGATCGGGTCCATATGGACGAGCGGGTTCAAGGAAAGCCGCCCCAGCAGCTTCGCAGTGTCATCACCCAGCTTGTAGGCAGCAAACGCATGAGCCCATTCGTGAACTGTCAGAGACAGCAACACCGGAATGAACAACATGAATCGCTGCAGAAAATCGTCGCCATCCATTTTCGATACTCCGTCATCGTCATCACTGAGCGGGGCTCAATGGCGGTATTTTAGATCTTACTCAATGGTATCAAGTATCAGCCTAGATCCGCTCGGCCTCGCGACCATCGGTCTTCCGAAACATTGTCCCGCGCGACAGATTCGGTACCCGCCGCCGCTTCCAGTCGCAGGACTTGAATTTTGGGGACCAGTAAACTTGAACCATCCGTCCTGGCGATCTTGATAAACGTCGCATCGGCCCACAGGACATTTCCTTCGACCGATGAACCGTCTCGCAATTGAAGCCGAACGACAGCACGTCCTGTCGGCTCGGACAACTGTGAAGTGGATTCGATCAGCACGCTGTCAAGTTGATCAAACAGGCGAGTCTGTTCATTACGTGGCTTCAGAGCATCGCGAAAGTCCTGTTGGCGCAGGACAGGCTCGGACGACTCATGCCGGGCACGCCTGACAGCCAGAAGTGCGGCTTCGTTGGCCAGGCTTTCCAGATCTGCTCCGCACATACCGTCTGTCCAGTCGGCCACAGTCTGCACCGAGACATCCGGTCCCAACGGCTTCTTGCCGGTATGAATCTTCAGGATGTCAGCGCGATCGGCGCGCGTCAGTGGCGGCATTTTGATGCGTCGATCAAATCGTCCGGCGCGCAGCAACGCTTTATCGAGAATATCCGGGCGATTCGTCGCCGCGATCACAACCACCCGGGCATCATGCTGAAATCCGTCCATACAGACGAGCAGCTGATTCAGGGTCTGCTCGCGCTCATCGTGGCTGCCGCCGAGACCCGATCCACGTCGACGGCCAATGGCATCGATCTCATCAATGAAGATGATCGACGGCGCGTTCTTTGCGGCGGTTTCAAACATGTCACGCACGCGACTGGCACCGACCCCCACAAACAACTCCACGAATTCAGACGCAGCGACAACGTAGAACTTCGCCCCTGTCTCTCCGGCTACGGCTCGGGCAAGGTGTGTTTTTCCGGAACCCGGTGGTCCTTCCAGAAGAATTCCCCGCGGTAAACGAACGCCGAGCTTTGTCCACCGCTGCGGAGCCTTCAGAAAATCGATCACGTCACCGAGTAACTCTTTCGCCTCGTGACACCCGCCAACATCTTCAAACGTGACTTTATTGTGACCGGTCGCATCCTGAGCACGACTCTTTGTCAGTTTCACCAAGTCCATACCACCCGTTCCGGCCCTCATTTTCGCAATGAAGTACAGCACAGCGAAGATGACAACGGAAATAACGAAAATCGTCACAATGCCCCTGGATCCGTCAAACATCGAGTCGGACGAAAAAGAACCGTATTTCGGTTCAACTCCGATGTCCTGCAGTTCCAATAACAACGGTTCCGTCAATTCTCCGTGGACTTCATACCATCGCCCGTGTGAGCGAAATCGGATTCGCTTTCCTTCAATTTCGACGGAGCGCACGTCACCCGTCTGCACCTGACTTTCCAACATCCCAAATGGGACAACTCGCGCTGACTCATTACGGTTTGACGCGAAGAATAGGATCAATACCCCGACCAGGACGATCCAGAACAGAAATGTCTGCAACTTGGGCTTCATGAAGTTTGTTCCTGTGAATACCAGTTATCCGCAAGGCGTCATGCCACCATTGATTCCCAAGGGTTAAATTCGCAAATACGTTGGCAAGACAGTTCCAAGTCCACAACGGTACTGAAGCCCGCTTCGATCTCCCATTCCAATCGCGGCAGGGTTTCGGATTCACTCCATCCCCAACTCCGATAATGTCGATTCCCGCCAGAATGAATGACGGTCCGCGCTGTACGATCAAATCGACGAAGTTCCTCCAGAGCAACAGGCAGCAGTCGCTCACCCATTCGCAGGACATCGATCTCCATCAGGTTAATTCCTGCGTTGAGATATCCTTCTCGCTTGCGCAGGTACTTTTCCCGGTCAAGCCTTCCGAAGATCCCTTTGTTAGTCGGCGAAATTAACTCGGCGGCAGCAATCACCCGATTTTCGGGTACGCGTCGGATCTGCAACGAATACTGTTCAAATGTTTCGATTTCTTCTCTGACTTCCAGCACTGTCGCTGAAACCCGCTCCAGCCCATCTCGCTGAGGACTCATTTCCGACTCAGGACGCGTTACGCTGATGTCTGGAGCAAAAGTGGCGATCGAGGTCGTTCCACCGGGCGAAATCAAGACCGATTCAGACTCAATGAAAATCCCAAATTCAAAAGGGAGTTGCGGCCTGAGTTGTTCCCGAATCTGTAGCAGCCAGTCTTTATGAAAGCTGGCCCACAACTGCTTCTTTTGAACGCGAGTCAACAAGTCAAAGGTCGCGATCATGGTTCCCCCGGATCGAGAAGCTGGATGACGTGTTTCACTTCGTACGGTCGCTTGACCAGTCCACCGGATCGAGCCGAATGCCATTGCATCATGCAGACATGATTCGATGTCGCCAGGATCACCGGGTCTCCAGCGGCATCATTCAGGAATGCGGATTTGCGAGCGAGAATCTCACGTGAGTTTTCCGGTTTCTGGATATTGTAGACTCCCCCCGAACCGCAACAATCGCGGGCCTGTGGGGCGAGTTCCCACTGGTAACCAGTGGCGTCCAGAACGTTGGACGGAATCCCCGCAACCTTCTGACCATGAATCAAATGACAGGGCAGGTCAACATAGACCCGGGCATTGGTGTTGCGTCGAGGACGCGAAACAGGGCCAAGGTCACCTAGAAAACTCAGAACATCTCGAACCGGTGTTCCTGGCAAGGCCTTACTCAGGGCAAGACCACATCCCGACGAGTTACTCAATATGGCATCGAACTGTTGCTGACCGAAAGCGGCCTGGTTCTGTGCACGCAGTGTTTCGACGCCCTCCATCCCCGTATGTTCCTGGAATGCGCCACAGCATCCCTGCCCGTCCGGGATGAAGATCTGGACATTGTTTTCGATGAGGACTCGCACTGTGGCAAAGTTGATTTCCCGAAACAGCGACTCCATCAGGCAACCCGTCAGGAAAGCAACGCGAGGTCCGGTTGGACGCCGCTGTTCCATCAATTTCCGAGCGTATGCTGCGGTCGATTGAGTCGCCGCAGGTTGTCCGGGGAACAGGAATCGATGCGGTAACAAGCCGACACGCCGTAGCAAACGAGCAGGGAGCATCGCCAGATTGAACAGTGACTGGCGCGAAGCCAATGCCGCTGCCGTACGCAGCAGGATCCCCGGTCGAGCACGACCGGCAGCCACATGCTCGTGGCGGACGTGTTCGAAGATTTCTCCGTAGGGAACATTCGCAGGGCAGGCGGATTCGCACGCCAGGCATCCGACGCATTCTGCCGTATAAAAGTCTGTCCAGGAATCTGGTTCCAGTTTCCCTTCAGATTCTTCGCGCCATAAGCGCAGCCGACCTCGTGGCGAATTGTTTTCGTCGCCGCTCAGCTTGTACGTCGGGCAGACTTCCAGGCAAAGGCCGCAGTGGACGCAACTCGACAGGAGATCGGATTCGTGCGGAGTACAATCAGCCGCAGTCCGTGAGGTTTCTTTTGACGTGGTCACGTAAAATGCGATTCCTGCTCGAGAATGGAAATCCAACTGGCCTCGACCGTCGATGGAACTGCTGCGGGGAGATGACGCGAATGCCAGTCGCCACCAACGGCCTGCAATTCGTCACGTCTGACATTCACCAGAGTCTGAATCCGGTCAACTCGACGGTCCTCGCTGACATATCCCAGTACGGCCCCGTTGTAACAGAGTGCCACGCAGCGGATCCCCTCGGTTCGTGCGATGTCACGGGCCAATGCCACGACCGTTTCCGGAGTCGTCTTGAAGACGAAATCAGGGCACCCATCTGTCGGCGCAGTGACGTTGCGATCCGCTTGCAGGGCAAGCTGCTGATTCCCGGCAAGTTTCGTTAACCAGGCTTCCACGAGTGGACGTTCGGGAACAGGGCAATTGACGGTGATCCGTAGCTTGCAGACTTCCGACTCCGCCAGCAGATCAATGGCATCAAACCAGTGCATCCAGCAGTTCTTCAGGATCTGTGGAACCGCCACTGAAACGGCCGCCGCTGTTCCACTCAGATGGTAGACGTTGGTGGTTCCGCAATTCGGACGGAGTCGCAGCACATAATCGACTGGCTCGCCGAATCGATTTCCCGAGCCGAGCAGGAAGCGGAACAGGTCGTAACCCGTGCAAGTCTTCACAACACGTTCGCCAATTCGGACGATGTGACCGTTCGGCAGCTTCCAATTCATCCCGACGATGTTGTCACAGAAGGGGCCAAAACGCGAGGACGCTGGCGCATAACCGGTCGACTCCACCTGTTCACGCAGCGTCGCCTGGGAATCAATCATCAACGGGAATCGTAACTGGTGTGCAGCCGCCCGTTCCTCAACGTCACGAGCTGTCGCGGAAGCAGACAATGCCACGACACCATCGATTGGATCGAGGAATGGTGTAAAGCAGCGCGGGTCGACAGTGGCGTGCCCATTCGCTTCCGCGTCATGCACCTGGCCGTTCTTCTTTGGTTCAGCCAACCCCTCAAAACGTCGATCGGCGAAGACTTTGAGCGGATTCAACTGATGCCGCGGGTTAAACACCGCTGGAATCGCCAACTGGATTCGAGTCATCTCGGGACCGAATACCAGTGGCATGTACGCTGTTTTGTCATTGCCGATTCCATGCTCGCCCGAGAGCGTTCCTCCGACATCGACCACACGCTGCATCAATCGCTTGCCAATCAGTTCGATCGCTTCCAGTTCTCCCGGCTTGCGAGAATCAAACAGAAAATTCGGATGCAGATTTCCGTCGCCCGCATGAAAGACATTGACCGCACGAATCCCTGCGGCATCCGCTTCGTCGTACACCAGTTGCAATAGCTCGGCCAAAGCGCGCTTGGGAATCACAGCATCTTGCACAACAAAATCTGCACTCAACTGCCCCATCAATCCCCCGGCAACTTTGCGGGCTTTCCACAACTTTTTGCGAAGCTCTTCATCATCGCTGAAGACCACATCGCGTGAGCCCGCGGCTCGTAAGATCTCTGCCACCGCTTCCACGCGGGCATCAACCAGTTCCGGCGGACCATCGATTTCCGTCAGCAGCATGAACGAATCTTTCGGCAACCCGACCGCCATGTGACTGTTTTCCACCATGGCAACGCAGCGCGGGTCCATCAGTTCGATTGCGACGGGAAACGACGAATGTGCGACGAGTGCATGAATCGCCTTTTCGGCAGTGATCAGGTCGGCATAGGTCGCCCGAAATGTCCAGACCTTGTCTGGTC
>Ga0194055_10001439_pt1 | contig 19409 bp, 19 predicted proteins | sample SepL449m_MetaG_FD_155482 | JGI IMG/M metagenome (GOLD analysis project Ga0194055, IMG submission 155482) | Anoxic zone freshwater microbial communities from boreal shield lake in IISD Experimental Lakes Area, Ontario, Canada - Sep2016-L442-9m | ecosystem: Environmental > Aquatic > Freshwater >...
GGATCGCATTAGGCAATGCTGTTGCTACTGGCGAATAGGCCAGTACTTCAATGATGTGGATAGATAATGACTCTGCGCTTAACGCGTTGATCGATCAAGCTGTTGTATCCGAGCGTTACGCACTTGACACCGAATTTCATAGAGAAAAAACGTATTATCCGAAACTCGCACTGTTACAAATTCGCATCGGCGAAACGACAGCACTTGTTGATCCTTTAGCAATTGACGCAACATTGCTGGTCAGATTGTTCGCATCCGATTCGCTATGTATCATTCACGCCGCTCAACAAGACCTCGAAGTGCTGCAACACGCATCCGGTGCCGTGCCGAAGCGAATCTTCGATACGCAATTATCTTCTGGCTTCATTGGGATGTCAACACCGTCGCTGGCTTCCCTTGTCCAGAATGAGCTGAAAATTTCTCTGCCAAAAGGCGATCGGTTGACAGATTGGTTACGACGTCCGCTCACCGCTGATCAACAGAAATATGCAGCGAGCGACGTTGACTATTTGTTCGTCCTGCATGACAGCATTATGGCCAGACTCAACGAGTTGGGCAGAGCATCATGGGCCTCGGAAGCATGCGAGGAACTTCGAACGCGCCCGAATGGACCACAGAACCCAACAGATGCATGGTTGCGCATTAAGGAAGTACGCACGCTAAAGCCAGCATCGCGTGGTGTTGCTCAGTCAGTTGCTGAGTGGAGAGAGCGCAAGGCGATGCAGCACGATATGCCGCCACGACGTGTGCTCTCTGATATCGCACTGCTCGGAATTGCGCACGCGCTACCGCACACCGTCGCTGATTTATCTTCCATTCGCGGTCTTGAGAGTCGACAAATTGGCGGCCAAGTTGGCCAGGAGATTGTTGACGCCGTGACGGCTGGTCGTGAAGTGGAGGCGAAAATTCCCCACACAGAACACGACGACGTCGATAAAGAATTTCGGCCTGCAATGAGCTTGATCGCAGCGTGGATTGGAGAACTTGCTCGAGAACATCACGTAGATGCGACCTTGCTAGGCACCCGACAAGACATCATGGATTTGTTGCGGAAATCAAAGGACTCACGGTTATCCACAGGGTGGAGAGCAGAGATCGTCGGACGCGATATCGAAAAGATCCTGAGCGGCGAAGCCGGACTCAGTTTTGATGGGCACGGACGCCTTCGGCTTTTACCAACAACCTTGCAATAATGCCCATTTTGAGCCATTTCAACGGCTAGAGTCATCTGCGATGTTTATTCAATAGGCGGCTACCGAAGCGGTAGTCGTCCGAGCACAGTTCGGAGCCCCTGCCGTGAAGAAGGGTCGTCATCGTCGCTTTGAAGAAGCGCGCAGATTGAAGCAGTCAGGGCCTACGGCCGAAGATTTGGGTTTTGGAGGTCGTTCGCGATCGCCGCAGACCGAAGAGGACGAGTATGCAGCTATAGCGGAACGCTATGGAGTGCGATTCGATGAAGACGACGAAGAAAGCGAAGAGGAAGAGATCTAGATCAGCCAATCCCGGCTTTTTCACATCACCCCCAACAAATGACACAACAATCGAATAATTTGCGCAATATCGCCCTCGTGGCGCACGTAGACCATGGCAAAACCACTCTTGTAGATGCGCTTTTGCGTAGCACGGGTACTTTTGCCGCCCACTCTGCAGTCGTAGACCGAGTCATGGACAATGACGATCAGGAACGCGAACGCGGTATCACCATTTTGGCCAAGGCTGCTCAAATCGAGTGGAAGGGCACCAAGATCAACTTGGTAGACACACCCGGTCACGCTGACTTTGGTGGCGAAGTTGAACGCGCACTTGCCTTGGTTGACGGAATTCTGTTGCTTGTAGACGCAGCTGAGGGCCCGCTCCCACAAACCCGTTACGTTTTGTCAAAGGCGCTTGCATTAGACCTTCCGGTCATTTTGGTAATTAACAAGGTTGACCGTCAAGATGAGCGCAAGGAAGAAGTACTACTCGAAGTTGAACAGTTGTTCCTCGACCTTGCTCACTCCGATCATCACCTTTCGTTCCCTGTGTATTCAGCAGTTGCGCGCGAGAGCCGTGCAATGAAGGGTCTCGGTATGCCACCGATGGACACCGATTTGAGCCCTTTGCTCGATGCAATCATCGAACATATTCCTGCGCCAACAAATGATCCAAACGCGCCTTTACAGGCGATGGTGACCAACTTGGATGCATCTGACTACTTGGGTCGACTTGCAATAGGTCGCGTTATTTCAGGTGTCTTGCGCAAGGGTGACAACGTCGCCGTTTGCCAGAAGCCAACTGACACGAATCCAGCTCCAATTTTGAAGCGCAAGCTCAGCAGTCTGTTCCAGTTCCACGGTATTGAACGATCGGATGCAACTGAAGTTGTTGCTGGAGACTTGTTCATCTTGTCGGGTATTGAAGAAGTTGAAGTGGGCGACACCATTGCATCGGTCGATAATCCGATTGCTCTGCCTCGTCTTGAAGTGGATCAGCCAGTTCTGCGCATGAGCTTTGGCGTCAATACCTCGCCATATGCGGGCCGTGACGGCAAGTATCTCACCAGCCGCCATCTTCGCGATCGTTTGAACAAAGAAATTCTTGGCAACGTGAGTATCAAAATCGCAAACACGGAAGTTGCCGAAGTGATGGAAGTTGCTGGACGAGGAGAATTGCAACTTGCAGTGCTTATCGAGAACATGCGACGCGAAGGTTTTGAATTGCAAGTAAGTCGCCCGGAAGTAATCACAAAAGAAATCGACGGCAAGCGCCAAGAGCCTCTTGAAGCTGGCACATGCGACGTTCCCGATGAATATGTCGGAGCGATTACACAGGCCCTTGCACCGCGAAAGGGTCGTATCACCGACTTGCGTCCAGGAGACCCTGGCCGCACCATTGTCAGCTTTGAAGCTCCTTCACGTGGCCTTATCGGATTCCGTTCGTTGCTCCTCACCGTCACGCGCGGAACAGCGCTGTTACATCAGAGCCTTGCTGGTTGGATGCCGTGGTGTGGCGAACTTCCACACCGCTTGGGTGGCGCAATGATCGCTGACCGTATGGGCACAACAACTGGTTATGCACTCGACAACTTGCAACTACGTGGAACGCTCTTCGTTTCCCCAGGCGATGACACCTATGAAGGCATGGTTGTGGGTGAAAACGCTCGCGAAGACGAAATGGTCGTAAACGCAGTTCGCGCTAAGGAAAAAACCAACATTCGTACGCACAGTCACGACGACGGTCCGAAGCTTGCTACACCAGTTACCCACACGTTGGAAACCGCAATCGAATGGATCGGCGATGACGAACTTGTTGAAGTGACACCACGCTTCATTCGTATCCGCAAGCGTTATCTCACGCTTGAGGACCGCCGTAAGTACACGAAAAAATCGGGTAACTAACTCTTCGCTTTTTTCATCTTCGGGTGCGCAACCGCAACCGAATTATCGCGCGAAAGCGTTTCAACGATCATCTTGTAGATCGTTGGTCCGACGAGTTCTGTCAGTTCATCTTTGAGGTATTCGAATACTGGGTTCTTACCCACGAATGCTTTCGAATCATCGGTACACCACCAATGGAAGTCGTGTCCACCTTCGCCCCAGTCACGTCGCTTCCATTCACGCACAAACGAAACCACGTGACCGTCATCTTCGGTGAACTCTTCTAGGCGTAGCGGAACCTGCCAGCACACATCTGGCTTCCAGTCCATAGGGCGCTCACCAGCTTCAAGTGCAGCAATGTGGAATGCACATCCAAGGCCACCTTCAAACGATGCATCGTTATGGAAAATGCACACGCCATTTACTTTGCGCGTTACGTCTGCGCCATCGCGCTCTTTGCCGAGCCACTTACCATTCTTGCCACGTTCCATGTTTTGCCATTGCTCAGGCTTGAGTCGAGCAACCGAACGCTTTACTGATGCGAGGTCCTTCTTATCGATGAAGTGCGCACCATAGCTGCAGCAACCATGCTGCAATTTTGTGGCATCATCGTCGAGTACGCCCTTGCAACCGGAGCCATAAATGCATGTCCAGTTTGATTTCAGGTATGTGGCGTCAATCATCCACGTCTGATCCGAATTTGGATCTGAGAAGCTGACATATTCATGGAGGTCTTTAGGCTTTGGCACGAGCGATAACGATAGACGAAGTACAGTTTCTATGTGGCATCCGTGGAAGAAATTGTGAGCAACCTACAAGGTGTTTCTGAAGACCTCGCTGACAAGGCGCTCGACGCCCTCAAAGAGGCTCACCGAGCAGGCGAAGCAAAGCGGCCCGAGCTTGAGCGTCAACTCACACAAGCCCGTAGGGCAGTGGAGAAGGCGATTGGCGTACTTAGCCGGCTTGATTAATCCGGTTAATCACGTCACGTAATCCGCCAAGATCGTTACGTACGAATTCAAACTTCAATCTGGCCTTGTCCAGGTTGTCGGAGTTCTGAACTTCCTGGGTCGTTGCCTCGCAAAATTCGAACTTTCCTTGTTTGCACAAGTAGCCAAAATCGGCATTTAATGTCTCTAGGTCTGCGTCACTGATCTGATGGTTCATGCGAACAATGAGATATTTTCCTACGAACCGAATTGAATGAAACACTTTGTAGAAATCGACAATTTCCTGGACTGCATCGGCAGTTGACTCGCACACGCGATACAGCGATAGATCTGAAGCCGAAATAAGCCCACGGGGAAGAAGTTGAGCTCGAACGAACTCATCCATGGTGCGCCAAAAATGATCGCCGGGGAGATCAAGTAAAACAGTCGGTGCGATGGCACCACGTCCTGTCTGCATCAGTGTGAGCAATTCGAATGTTTCGTCCAGCGTTCCAAAACCACCCGGCATGCAGATGAATGCTTGAGAATCCTTCATGAGCATTAACTTGCGCGTGAAAAAATATCGCATCTCGACGAATTTGCCGTCTCCTGCGATAATCGGGTTGGCACTCGCTTCAAAAGGCAGCCGAATTGATACGCCGATTGATTGATCTCGGCCAGCACCAACCATTCCTGCTTCCATGATTCCGGGGCCAGCTCCGGTGACCACCATCCAACCTTGAGCTGCCAACTCTGCAGCGACATGCTGGGTGTGGAGGTACAAGGGATCATCTTTCTTTGTCCGAGCAGAGCCAAAGATGGTCACTTTTTTTCGATTCGCATACGGATCGAACATCGCAAATGCCTCGCGCATTTCTTTTAGCGCAGAGGAAGCGATTTTTAGATCGAGAGTAGACGTGCTGTCAGTGCCGAGGCCAAGAGCAGTCTTGACCATGTGGCTCACATAGTCCGAATCATGTTTTCCGCCGAACTCTGCGACCAATTCTGCAACTGCCGACTCAATCGTTCGTTCGGTCATCTACTGCTATTTTCGCTTTGCATCGAGAACCACAAGAAGGTCATTGAAGCTTTGCTGAAACGAGATAACTCCCTCTGATTCCAGTTGGTTCGCAACTTCAGACAAATCGATACCTACCTGCTTCAGGGACATCAAAACGGCGTGCGCAGCGTCAACATTTTGTGTGATGGTTTCTGCTGTTGTGCCGTGATCGCTGAAAGCTTCCATGGTTGCGTCGGGAAGAGTGTTCACCGAATGTGGTCCGATCAATTCATCGACATACATGGTGTCCTGGTATGCGGGGTTCTTGGTGCTTGTTGAAGCCCATAGCGGTCGCTGCACTTGTGCGCCCTGTTTCGCTAAGTCGCGCCAAGCAGCACTGCTGAACGTTTTTTCAAACATCTGATATGCAACCTTTGCTTGAGCGATAGCCGCTTTCCCTCGCATCGCCAGAGATTGCTCGCTTGCAATGCGATCAAGACGCTTATCGATCTCCGAGTCAACACGTGAGATGAAAAAACTAGCTACAGACGCGACATCGTGAATCTTCGCCGGGTTGGTTTTGCTCAGTTTCTGCAAACCTCGGACATATGCATCCATAACCTCTTGATAGCGGTCTAAACCAAAAATGAGTGTGACGTTGACATTGATGCCACGACTGATGATCTCTTCAATTGCAGGAATGCATGCTTGCGTTGCGGGAACCTTGATCATTACGTTTGGCCGTGCGATTCGGTCATAGAGATCTTGAGCAGCTGCAACCGTTCCAGCCATATCGTTGGCGAGCGCAGGCGACACTTCGACACTGACAAAACCGTCCAATCCAGATGAGGACTTGTAGAGAGGAGCAAAAATATCGAGCGCACCGACAATGTCCTGAATGACAAGTTCCCAATAAGTCGCTTCCGTAGAAAGTCCATTTGCAGTTGCACGTTCGAATTGCTCGTCATAGAGAGCCGAGCCTTGAATCGCCTTTTGGAAAATAGTCGGATTAGATGTCAGACCTCTAATTCCAGAGGCAAGCACTCGCGAGAAGTCGCCGTTAACAATGTATTCACGCTTTAAATTGTCGAGCCATGGGCTCTGACCCGTGGTTTCGAATAGTTCATGTAGGCGAGTAGCTGGCATGTTCCTATTTTGATTCACTCAGAAGTTCTCGTGCTCGCATAGCAACATTTTCGGCTGATATTCCAAGCTTGCTCATCACAGTTGAACCCGGCGCACTGGCTCCGAACCGATCGATACCAACACTTGCATCTGCGTACTCAGACCAACCGAACGTAACAGCTGCCTCTACAGACAGGACTGGCACGCCGCTTGGAAACACAGTTTTGCGATAGGCCGCTTGCTGTTTTGCAAATCGGTCGAACGACGGCATCGAAACGACATTCGCCGATACACCTTGGTCTTTCAACAACTCTGCTGCTGCAACACATACTGAAACTTCGCTACCAGTACCTACCAAAACGAGTTGTGCATTATTGGACTCGGTAATGGTTTCCGCTCCGTATCGAACAGCGTCTCCATCAGTGGTTATTGGGAGTGATTGTCGACTGAGCACTAATGCGGTTGGACCGTTATAGGTGAGTGCGCATTCCCAAGCAACTTTTGTTTCATTTGAATCAGCAGGACGGATGACCTGAAGGCCAGGAATCACGCGAAGGCTTGCGAGTTGTTCAATCGGCTGATGCGTTGGTCCGTCTTCGCCAACTCCGACAGAGTCGTGCGTAAATACGAATATGACTCGCGCTTTACTGAGTGCCGCTAGTCGAATTGCGGGGCGCATGTAATCGGCAAAAACGAAAAATGTTCCGCCAACAGGAATGGTTCCGCCATGCAATGCCATGCCCACCATCGCAGCGCCCATCGCATGTTCACGTATTCCGAAATACACCTGCTGACCGGTTGGGTGCTGCTTTGACTGCGCTCCAACCGATTTCACTTTCACACCGGTGTTACCGGTGAGGTCTGCAGAACCAATGAGCAAACCAGGAAGCGCTGGGGTGCTTGCTTCGATGCATTGTTGAATTGCTTGGCGTGTCGCGAGGGTCGAATCTGGCGCATATGTTGGCATCAGTGCTGCAACGGCTGCACCATTTGGCTCGGCCCAACATTCGTCAAATCCGTGTTTGCCATCTGCGTGGGCAACAGCAGTGTTGTAATTGCTCAGTAAGAGAGATCCTTTATTTGCTGCATGTGCGCGATATGTTGCGACCACATCTGTTGGTGCCCAGAAAGGTTCGTCAGGAATTCCCATAATCTTCTTCGTCTTCGAAACATGTTCCGCATTGAATGGATTGCCGTGAGCTTCATGCACGTCGGTAAAATCTGGAGAAGGAAAACCAATGTGCGTCTTGAGAATGCACAGCGTAGGTTGGCCGACATGGCTACGCGCCGTGGTCAACATGTTTTCTAATGCATCCAGATCCTCGCCGATTTCTCCACCCTGGATCACGTTCCATCCGTAGCTCGCGAATCGCTTGGCGACATCGTCTGAACAGGTGAGTGCCGTACTGCCATCGATGGTGATTCCATTGTCATCAAATACGCAAACCAGTCGATCAAGACCAAGGTGTCCAGCAAGGGATGCCGCCTCGTGACTGACGCCTTCCATGAAGCAACCATCACCTGCAAGGACGAATGTGTGGTGATCCATCAGGTCAGAACCAAAACGTTCACGCAAGTTTCGTTCTGCAATTGCCATTCCCACTGCGTTTGCAAAACCCTGACCTAACGGTCCAGTCGTTACTTCGACGCCATTTGTGTGTCCAACTTCTGGATGACCTGGGGTGCTCGAATCCCATTGTCGGAAGGCTTTGATGTCTTCGATTTCTAGTCCGTAACCGTTGAGGAACAACATGGCGTATTGCAGGATTGAGGCATGACCATTAGACAAGATGAACCGGTCACGGTTTCTCCACTGCGATTCTTGAGGAGCATGTCGTAGCACTCTGCTGTACAAGACATGCGCAAGTGGAGCTAACGCCATGGCCGTTCCCTGGTGACCACTTTTCGCATACAACGGAGCATCCATCGCCAATCCACGGATGAGGGCAATTGCCTGAGCGTCTGTTTCGGGAGTCAAAGATGCAGAAGAAGTCACGGCGCGACTGTAGTTCGCATTAGGCAACAGGCGGAAGCAATGTGAGAGGAACTATTGACCAATCTCCATGATCTACACGGCAGTGGGCAAATATTTGACCAAGTTCGTGCAGTTCGATTTCACCTCGAACGAGTCGATAGGTGAATTTGCCAGGCTCAACTGTGAAGGGACTTACGTTGCGAGCTAGCTGCTCGGACTCCTCCTCGATTCCTTTACGGAACACCACTTCGAAAACGCCATTTCCCGCGTGACTGAGAGGACAAAAGATCAACGCCATCAGGTGCGGATCAATGGTGACTGGAGGAAGTGATGGGGCAGCAAGTGAAAAGTAAATACCCGTGATATCGATCCGCGAAGACGGCCCAGGAGCCTGCCTCATCTCGAATGATTCAATGAACACGGTCGACACAATGTGCACGCGATAAGGGTAGTGCCTACGCAACGGTCAACTAATGTTTAGATTCGTGGCTCAGCACTCAACTCTCTCCGAAGCTGCATCGAAACAACTGCTCGCGCCTTTCGAGGTTCCTTTTGCTCAAGAGAGGGTTTGTTCAACTGCAGCCGAAGCAGTCAATGCCGCCGACGCAATTGGCTATCCAGTCGTAATCAAACTTTCTGGAGACCGGATTGCCCATAAAACGGAACGCGGTCTCGTTCGCTTAAACGTCACAGATGCCAAAACTGCAGAACAGGCCTGCAACGATTTGCTTGCGCTCGCTACGTCAGCAGATGGTGAAGTTGCCTTTCTCGTAGCGGAAATGGTGAAGGGTGACCGAGAGCTCATCGTGGGAGTCATTAACGATCCACAGTTTGGCCACATGGTGGCGCTCGGAATTGGTGGAATATTCGCTGAAGCAATTGACGACGTAGTTCTGCGTCCTCTTCCGATTTCAACACAGCAGGCATTGGACATGATCGATGAAGTTCAACACCAGTCGATCCTCGGAGCGTTTCGTGGCGCAGATCCCGTTAATCGATCACAATTGGCTGCGATTCTTACCAGTATGGGTGGCGTTTGTGCTTCTCATGAAAATATTGAATCACTCGACATCAATCCGCTAATCGTTATGCGTGATGGATCGCTCGTCGCTGTTGATGCATTGATAGAAACGCGGACCGCTAATAGAACCGTTTCAAACGATGAGCGACAGATATTCGTCCCGACACAAAAACATTTCGAAGCGTTATTTAACCCACGCGCGATCGTGGTGATTGGAGCCTCAAGCCATCCCGGCAAATTTGGTTTCGTTTCCTTGCATAACGCACTCGTGAATAATTACGTCGGCAAGGTGTACGCAACCAATCTGCAACGCGAAAATATATTGGGTATTCAAACGGTTTCTGACTTATCCGAATTACCCGTAGGCGAAATTGATCTCGCCTTTTTCTGTACTCCAGCCAGCTCAAACGGAGCTTTGTTAAAACAATGCTCGCAACTTGGAATTACAAGTGCCTTTATCGCCAGTGCTGGATATCGCGAGTCGGGCGAATCTGGCGAAGTTGCAGAGGCGTCACTTCTCAAACTTGCAAATTCACTTGGAATGCTTATCGCAGGACCAAACGGTCAAGGCGTGGTCAGCACACCGGCTTCACTCTGTTTGCAAATAGTTGCCCCATATCCACCGCAGGGTGGAATTTCAGTCGCTTCACAAAGTGGAAACTTCGTTTCTAGCTTTCTTAACTATTCACGTCAATCAGGTGTCGGCGTAGCGCGAGCAATTTCGGCGGGCAATGCAACACAAGTCAGCGTTGAGAACTTTCTCAACTATTACGCAACCGATGATGAAACTACAGTCGCTCTCACGTACATAGAAAATGTCGGCGATGGCAAATCGTTATTGCAAGCCATGAAAGACATCACGGCGATCAAACCTCTCGTTGTTTTGAAGGGCGGAGCGACGGCTGCTGGTTCTAAAGCTGCGCAAAGCCACACGGGAGCTATGGCAAGCAACGATCGCGTGTTCCTTGGCGCTACACGCGCTGCGGGAGCCATCAAAGTTTCATCGGTAGAGGGCGCTTTCGATACAGCAGCAACATTTGCTACCCAACCGCTGCCGAAAGGAAATCGAGTTGCAGTCCTCACTACCGTTGGTGGATGGGGAGTGGTTACCGCTGACGCAATAGCGAGAGATGGAATTCTTGATCTCGTAGAACTTTCCGATGATCTGATGTCAAAACTATCGGCGTTGCTACCTCCGCGTTGGAGTCGCAACAACCCAATTGACTGTGCAGGCGGCGAAACCCGTGACACGGTCACCGAGATAATGGAAATCGTTACGAGTCATGAATCCATTGATGCCGTAATTTTTCTTGGCATTGGCATCCAAAGCAACCAAGCAAAAATGATGAAGGATGGCAAGTTCTATCCCGACAATGGATTGGAGCGAATTGTTGCGTACCACGAAAAACAAGATGAGCGATACGCCCAAACTGCACGGGCAATGGCAGACAAATACGGCAAACCCGTATTGGTGGCTACAGAACTTGCAGTTGCAGAACCGAGCAACTCGGGACCAGCATCAGTGCGTGAATCTGGCTCGTACTGCTATCCAACGGGCTCGCGAGCAGCATCAAGCCTTGCGCATTTATACCAATACGCAAGGTATCGAGGAATCGCACAGTGAATCAATTTGATGATTCGACAAGTATTCAGAGAGCTCGCAAAAAAGTTCGAGTTGGTTCAGGGCGCGTTGTTGCTTCGTTGCTCGCTTCAATCACGCTGATCGGCGCACTCTCTCTTTGCGTGTCATGGCGTTTTGTTAACGGAGTAGCTCAAGCTGTTACGCCGGTTCCAAGTAATGCAGAGGTTCAATCGTTGTCGGCCCCAATCATCAATGCCCGCCGAAATCCACAGACTCTCTCGCACGAAGTTCGTTTCAGGTCACTTCGTTCACAATTGACAAGTTTGAGTAATCGTCTACCGAACGATTCATGCCTCACGATAGACATCGAAGGCAATCGCATCGTCAGTGTCAATCCGGATGCACCACTCATGCCTGCGAGCAACATGAAACTCGTTGTCGCATCTGTGGCTTTGGATGTTCTGAAACCCGATTTTGTTTTCTCTACAACACTTGTTGGACAGGTGAGTGGTACTGCAATTGTCGGCGATGCGTTTTTAATAGGCGGAGGCGATCCTGTCCTTGTAAGTGGTACGTATCCTGCAACCGAACCGTACCCGTCATTTAATTTCACGCGTCTTGAAGACATATTCGATGCACTTACCGCACAAGGAATCACGAAGATCAACGGTTCCATCGTTGGAGACGAGTCGCGTTATGACACAGAAAGATTCACACCATCGCTTGGACTCGGCATTAAAGGCACCGAAGTTGGGCCTCTTGGAGCGCTCATGGTCAATGACGGAATCGTTACTGGGAATCCAATTAAGCCGGATAATCCTGCACTCGGAGCGGCGATTGAATTAACAAACACTCTGCAAAATAATGGCGTTTCTATTTCGGGTGTTCCAAAAGCAGGAACGGCGCCTAAAGACGCGCAGGTGATCGTTAAAATTAATTCTCATCCGCTTTCCGACATCGTTGCTGAGATGTTGACGAATAGTGACAACAACACTGCAGAGCTACTGGTTAAGGAGATTGGATTAGCTACTTCCGGAACAGGTACTCGCGCTGCAGGCCTGGAAGTGATTAAGGCGAAACTTGTCGAATGGGGCATTCCACTCGACGTTTTGAACTTCGTCGATGGATCAGGTCTCGATCGGGCGAATCGACTTACATGCAACACATTGAGTGCCTTGCTCGATCGCGATGGAGGGTTTGGACCAATCGGACTCGGCTTAGCTACAGCCGGACAAACGGGCACGTTGCGAGACGTACTCGGCGACACGCTTGGTGCTGGGAAACTGCGAGGAAAGACCGGTACGTTGACCGGCGCGAAAGCCTTCTCGGGATTCGTGCCGTTTGCCGAGAATTCAGCGTCGTCCTTTACCCTCATCATCAACGGAGCCAACGCATCGAACCAGACCACCTATCGGCCGTTATGGAATGCACTATCTGATGCCCTTGGTGGATTTTCGGGTAGCCCATCGGCGAGTGAGCTAGCACCGAACTAGCCCTTTCGCTGGTTGAATGAAAGGATGCTTTCGCTTAAATCCGGTTCGTCTGTGTCTGAATTGCTGGACCTCGTTCGCGCGTATGCCAAGCAAGAAACCGTAGGCGAACTCAAAGGAACCGGACGATGGCTGGCGTGGGGCGCTGTCGGCGGTATTTCACTACTTCTTGGACTGCTTTTTGTCCTCGTAGGCGTTCTGAGACTATTGCAATCAACGTGGTTTAATTCCGCAAACGGCTTGAGTTTTGTTCCATATTTCATTGTTCTTGCGCTTACTTTCGGCCTAGTTATTTTCTCCAAAAGCCGAATTCGCAAACCGTTCCTCCGTCGCATCGAGCATTAGTCATGACGGAATCAAACGAGAGAATTTCGCGCGCTGATCTTGAAGGAAAATTTAAGTTGCTACAAGATGACATCCAGGGCACGGTTGATCGCAACAAATCTTCACTCACCACATATGCGGCTATCGCTAGTGGAGTTGTTGTCATCATTGCGTACGCATTCGGACGTAGAAGCGGTAGAAAGCGTCGAAGTGTCCTCGAAATCCGACGCTAAAAATCAGCAAGTTGTATCCAACGCGAAATCTGTTCGCGAGTCGCTGTGGTGGATGCCAGTTGCTTGGCGCTTGCTGAAATGGGCGCGGAAACGCAATCGCAAGAATCGAGTCGCTACTGTTCGCATACGCAAGGACGAGGAAGTAGTCATCCGTAAGAAGGATTCACCACTATGACCATTCGTACTTTTCAATTTGGTGAACGTGTGCTCATTATCGATAGCAAGAAACGGCGCTACCTAGCAACACTTTCTGAAAAAGGTGAATTCCACAGCCACTCCGGAGTGATTAGCCATTCTCAAATCGTTGGTCTTGAGGAAGGCGCTCTAATTGCGAATTCCAAAGGATCGAGTTACTCGATACTTCGACCGACCCTTGAAGATTTTGTTCTGGAAATGCCGCGCGGTGCCCAAGTCATTTATCCGAAGGATCTCGCTCCAATTTGCATGATTGCCGATATCGGTCCAGGAATGCGCGTTTTCGAAACAGGTGTTGGTAGCGGGGCATTGTCGATGACGATGCTGCGATACGGAGCACACATCACCGGCTATGAATTACGAGAGGATTTTGCAAATCGAGCGAAATCGAACGTTCGTTCCTTCTTGGGAGAAGAAGCGCTCGAGCGATACGACGTGCAAATTCGCGATGCGTACGAAGGCATTGACGGACCAAATTATGACCGCGTTGTCCTTGACTTGCCTGAACCCTGGAATGTTGTTCCACACGCTGAAAAAGTGTTGCGCAAGGGTGGTTTGCTCGTTGCCTACACGCCGAGCATCACGCAAGCTGTGCAAGTTCGACAGTGTTTTGGCAATCAATGGATGGAAGCACGAACAATGGAAGTCCTCCATCGCACTTGGCATATTGAGGGCATGGCAGTTCGGCCCGATCACCGAATGGTGGCACACACCGCGTTTCTTACAGTTGCCCGATTCATCGGCACAAATGCCGAGTCAGCGGAACAAACGAGCTACTAAGGCTCGATGAAGATGCATTCGCCAGGGCATTCCTCGGCGGATTCAATAACAGCGTCCATCATGTTGTCAGCGAAGTTCGCCATACCTTCAGCACCCTGAGCGTTACCTTTAGCGGTAGCGAAAATCTTGTCCTTCTCACGAACATAGGCAAGGCCATCATCAAGCAAGGTGAACACATCCGGTGCGATTTCCTCGCACAATCCGTCTCCGGTGCAGAGATCCTGATCAATCCAGACCTTCATGTCATGTACTCCTTCAGCAAAAACTTATGACGACTAATTCGCTCATCAGACTACATCGCCTCCATCGCTGGATGCACACTTTTGCCTTGTGAATTTGTACTCGCTGAGAAGATTACTACAGCAGAATCGCTAGGTTTACAGGTGCATTGATCGAATATGGGGTACGCCTTGCCTGATAATCATCCAATCGAGTCCGCCACTGGCGGGGATGCGCTCGCCCAAAAATTGAGTAGCGAGGTGGAAAAGAACCACCGTTTGGAGTACGCGCTTCGCGAATTGCGGGAAGAGGTCGTGCAGCTCGGTGAGCGAGTGGAAAAACTTACACGTCCTCCGAGTCCCTACGGAATAGTTGTTGGTCGTAGCCCTAACGATTACTTCGACGTTCTGGTCAATGGAAGAAAGCTTCGAGTTTCTGTTGGTGGGGATGTTGATTGCGACGCAATTGAGCTTGGATCAGAAGTGCTGCTCAACGATTCAATGAGCATCGTCGAAGCGCGCCAACCCGAACAATCTGGAGAAGTAGTAACCCTCATCAAAGTGTTGGAAGATGAGTTACGAGCCATCGTTTCGTATCGCGGCGAGGACGAACGAGTATGCGAACTTTCTGATGGGCTTCGGGGAGCCAATTTGCGATCTGGCGACTTGCTCCGACTTGACGCACGCTCAAATCTGTTACTCGAAAGACTCCTACAGCCTGAGGTTGAGCACCTCTTGCTTGAACAAGTTCCAAACGTCACCTTCGCCGATATCGGCGGCCTCGATGGACAAATCGAAAAGATCCGTGACGCGGTTGAGCTTCCGTTTCTCCACGCAGACCTATTCGCCGAATATCAATTGCCGGCTCCTAAAGGAATCTTGCTGTACGGACCTCCAGGGTGCGGAAAGACGCTCATCGCAAAGGCTGTTGCAAACAGTCTCGCTCAACGCGTTGCTGCCAAAACAGGTGACGACAAGGGTCGATCGTATTTCATCAATATCAAAGGACCAGAGTTACTGAATAAATATGTTGGTGAAACTGAGCGGCAAATTCGTCTTGTCTTTCAACGTGCACGAGAGAAGAGTGAAGAAGGCTGGCCAGTAATTATTTTCTTCGATGAAATGGACTCCATGTTCCGAACACGCGGAACGGGTGTTTCTTCCGATATGGAATCTACGATCGTTCCGCAGTTGCTCGCTGAAATCGACGGCGTTGATAGTTTGCAGAACGTCATCATTATCGGTGCAACCAATCGCGAGGATCTCATCGATCCTGCAATCCTTCGTCCTGGCAGGTTGGACGTGAAAATTCGGGTTGATAGGCCTAACCGAGAGGCGGCGCATCAAATTTTGCTGAGGTACTTATCCGATGATCTTCCATTTGGTCCCGATTGCGATATTGAGCAGTTAGTTGAACTCACTATCGATCGAATTTTTGCTGATTCCAATGAAAATCGATTCCTCGAAATTACCTACCAAAACGGCGAGAAGGAAGAATTGTTTTTTAAGGACTTCCTGTCGGGAGCAATGCTCGAAAATATTGTTAGGCGTGCAAAAAAGAAGGCCATCAAGCGAAAGATCGAGGGTGGTGATGGAGGCATCGTCGTTATCGACCTCTTGGCATCTGTCGTTGATGAATTCGTTGAGCATGAAGATTTGCCGAACACCACAAACCCAGATGATTGGGCGAAAATTTCCGGACGCAAAGGCGAACGAATTGTGTACATCCGAACAATCACAACCCTGGGGGAAGGACAAGATGATCTTGTCGGCGGGAAAGAGATTGAACGTGCAGCAACCGGACAGTATCTATAAGTGGCAACTCCGAAGGTATGCGGAATTGAAACCGAATATGGCATCCTGCTTTCGGGAGCTGATGTAGATCCAATTACGGCTTCATCACTCATTGTTAGTGCATACAAAGATTCGTCATGGGCATTTGCCTCATTTGATGCGAGTCATGAACGTCCGGCTCAGGATGCTCGCGGAGTGAATCTTGACGATTATCTCGACCCTGTCATTGATTCCAAGATGATCAATACCGTTCTTGCAAACGGTGCCCGTTACTACGTTGACCACGCACATCCGGAATATTCAAGTCCCGAATGCGCAGGCATTCGGGACGCTGTGTTGTTTGATGCGGCGGGCGAGCACATCCTTCGTGAAAGCATGAATAAAGCAAATGAGCGACTCCCCGAAGGAGTCCGTATTGACTTATTCAAAAACAACTCAGACGGAAAAGGGAACAGTTACGGCTGTCATGAGAACTATTTGATTAATCGGGAGATGCCGTTTGCGCAAATTGCTGCATTCATCACAACCCATTTCGTAACGCGGCAAATCTTCTGCGGTGCTGGAAAGGTCGGCCACGAATCCCCAACAGGCGTGGTGGACCAGGCGGGCTACCAAATAACTCAACGGGCAGACTTCTTTGAAGAATTGATCGGTTTAGAAACCACCATGAAACGTCCGATCGTCAATACAAGAGACGAGCCTCATTGTGACCCGCAAAAATATCGCCGCCTTCATGTAATTGTCGGCGATGCGAATATGAGCCAGTACGCAACATTCCTCAAATTGGGAACAACATCTGTTGTTCTCTCGATGATTGAAGATGGGGCCTTCCCCAAACATTTGCTCATTGCACATCCAATTCATGCGATCAAACGCATCAGCAATGACATCGAATTACAAGAACAAGTGCTGATGGCCGATGGCTCCCGAATGTCAGCGATTCAAATCCAAACGGAGCTCTGCGCCGCAGCTCACGCGTACGCAGAAACATGCGATGACACAGGTCTCAGCACCGTTGAATTGGATGAGATTTTGTGTGAATGGCAGGACACTCTCGATAAATTGTCCACGCATTCAGATGATCTGGTTGCAAAAATCGATTGGATTGCCAAGCTTCGGATTGTCGAAGGCACCCGGAGGCGACACTCGCTACGTGATTCTGACTCTCGCTTGAAAGCAATTGATCTCATGTATCACTCACTCGATCCGAAGGTCTGTCTAGCAAACAAGATGGGGCTTCTTTCCCTCTACGGTGATGTGGCGATAGCCCATGCTGCACTTCATCCTCCAGATACAACGAGGGCCTATTTCCGCGGACGTGTGGTGGATAAATGGTTTGGCAACATCGTCAACGCAAACTGGGACAGCATCGTTTTCGACGTCGGAAATCGTCCGCTACAAAAAGTTCATATGGACGAACCACTTAAGGGCACTCGAATTCTCACAGAATCAATCATTGACGGAGCTACGAGTGTTGAGGACCTTCTCGCTCGGCTTGGCGAGCAAGTTTTTCCGAGTAGTACCCTTTAACCATGGGCGAGAGAGTTTTCAAGCAACACGATAAGGAACCTCCAAGTTCGCAATCATCCGACGAAGAATCAGCAAGCAACAAATCGGACAACGCAATCAGAGTTGATCTTGATTCGATCCTTGACCAAATTGACGAAGTATTAGAGGAGAACGCTGAAGAGTTTGTGAAGAGCTACGTGCAAAAGGGCGGGCAGTAGCCTTAGCCTGAAAGCACCATGAAGTTCCCTCTTTTCTCTATCGAACAAGACCCTGGGTCTAATTTCGGAGAATTGTTGAAGCGCGTCGGATTATCACCTTTTTCGAATTACGCCAACGTCTCACAAGTAGACATCCCGCATGCAACAACGTGTGTCGCCATTCGGTGTGCGGACGGCGTTGTTATGGCGGGTGATCGACGCGCAACATCGGGCAACCTGATTAGCCACCGATCAATGGAAAAAGTTGTTCAAGCAGATGACTTCAGTGGTGTGGCTATTGCTGGAGCTGCGGGCCCGGCAATGGAGATGGTCAAACTTTTTCAATTGCAAATAGAACATTATGAAAAAGTTGAAGGTCAACCGCTATCACTCGAGGGTAAAGCCAACCAACTTTCAATGTTCGTTCGCAATAATCTTCCCGCTGCCATGCAAGGACTCATGGTCGTTCCCATTTTTGCTGGTTACGACGATCAAATTGGACAAGGTCGGCTGTGGGACTACGACGCAACAGGTGGAAGATACGAAGAGTTGGATTTTGTAGCTACCGGATCTGGCCAACTGCACGCTTCAACGGTTTTGCGCGTTTCATGGCGCAAAGATATAAGCGTCGCTGATGCCATTGAATTGGTGTCGCGGGCGCTATGGGAAGCATCCGACGCTGACTCCGCAACTGGTGGACCAGATGTGCTTCGGGGAATTTACCCAGTAGTGGCTTCAATCACGAAGAATGGTTTCACTCGCGTCAGCGATTTCGACCTTGCTGCTGTTTTTGCAACGATCACGACAGGAGTACAGCAGCGATGAGCATGCCGTATTACGTTGCCCCAGAACAGATGATGAAAGATCGTGCAGATTTTGCACGTAAAGGTATAGCGCGAGGTCGATCACTAGTCGCCATGCGTTACAACGAAGGAATCGCAATCATTGCTGAGAATCCGTCAAATACTCTGCGCAAGACAAGCGAAATTTACGATCGAATCGCTTTTGCTGGAGTTGGAAAGTACAACGAATTTGATCAGTTACGTGTGCTTGGTGTGAGATCTGCCGATTTAAAGGGCTACCAATTCTCCCGACACGACGTTGACGCCCGCAGCCTTGCAAATCAATATGCGCAAATGATTGGTCAAACATTTACCCACGAAGTTAAGCCCCTTGAGGTTGAAATACTGATCGCAGAAGTTGGTGTGGTCCCCGCTAAAGATCAACTTTTCCACATTATGTACGACGGAACGGTGCTCGACGAAAAGCGATTTATTGTTATCGGTGGTGACGCCGATTCAATTCGCAGCAAGGTGGAGACCGCATTTGTCGAAGATCTTCCGCTGCAAGAAGTTGTAAAGATTGCAAGAACTGCCTTGTCTACTGACGAACGTCTTCTGCAATCAACTGACCTCGAGGTTGCGCTGTTACAGCGAAACGGAAGTCGTCGCTGTTTCAAGCGCGTAACAGAGCATTCACTCACCGAGCTTCTCGCTTAATCCAGATGGATAGGCGAATATTCGGTATCGAAACCGAGTACGGCGCCACTTGCACTTTGCGCGGTCAACGTCGCTTAAGTCCTGACGAGATATCCCGATACCTTTTTCGAAACGTCGTCGCCTGGGGGAGAAGCTCAAATGTCTTCATGGAAAATGGCGCACGTTTGTATTTAGACGTGGGC
>Ga0194055_10001442_pt1 | contig 19397 bp, 17 predicted proteins | sample SepL449m_MetaG_FD_155482 | JGI IMG/M metagenome (GOLD analysis project Ga0194055, IMG submission 155482) | Anoxic zone freshwater microbial communities from boreal shield lake in IISD Experimental Lakes Area, Ontario, Canada - Sep2016-L442-9m | ecosystem: Environmental > Aquatic > Freshwater >...
GGGCAGCAGCGGCGGCGTAGGGCTACAGGGAACGCTTAACGGTGATCCAAAGGCCTACGGCGGTGTACTGCTGACGCTCGAGAAGAGCTCTGCTACACCGACCAACCCGTCGACGACCTACCTAGTCGGCCCGCTCCGCTTCGCAGCGCAGTAGCGACGTCTAAAGCAGCTTGCCGGGGTTCATCAGGCCGGTTGGATCAAGCGACTTCTTGACCGCTTTGAGAGCCGCAACGCCGGCCGCGCCGTCCTCGTCCTCCAGGTAGTCGCGGTGATCCACGCCAATGGCGTGGTGGTGGGTGATCGTTCCGCCATGTTTAACGATCGCTCTGCAGGCGTCGTGCTTAACCGCGTCCCACTGCGCATGTGGATTGCTTGAATCCTGTGGCGCGACGAAAGTGAAGTAGAGCGAAGCGCCGCTCTGGTAGAGATGAGAGATGTGGCAGCCAACGACTGGTGCGTGTGCAGCGAGTACGTCGCCGACTCCGCGGTAGAGCACCATCAGGTTGGCCCAGGTGGTCGACGTTTCGAGCGTCTCGACCATCACGCCGCGCTCAAGTAGGTGGTCGCGCAGGTACGGCGTGCTGAAACGGTTCTTGGCCCAGGTGCGACCGGCGCCCGCGCCGAGACCGACGGCACCGTGCGCCTTCATTAATGACAGTGCACCGCGGCGTCGTTGATCGATTGAACCGCTCGCGCCTTCCCAGCCAAGAATCAACAGTGCACCCGAGCCGGCTCCCCGTCCGCGCAGGTAGCCCTCCAGCAGCTTCCCTTTGGCCCCTTCGATTCCGGCGAAGGCAAGTCCCATTTCGGTCTCATGCTCGTCTGACGCACGGGCCACGTCCGGCGCTTGGCCGGCCTGCTCGAGCGCGCGCAGCGCTTGCGCGGCGGCGCCAAACGACGGCATCATCAAGGCTTCGTAGCGCGTTACCTCAGGCGCTGGGCTTACCGCCAATGTGGCCTCGGTGATGACGCCCAAGGCGCCTTCCGAACCTGCTACCAGGGCGCGTAGATCTGGCCCGGCGGCGCTTGCGGGCCGGGCGCTTAGGTCGAGCTCGCCGGCCGGTGCGACGAGCCGCGCGCCGAACACCTTCTCATCAATTCGTCCATAGCCACTAGACGCTTGCCCGGCTGAGCGGGTTGCGACCCAGCCGCCTACGGTTGAATATTCAAAGCTCTGCGGGAAGTGGCCGAGCGTATAGCCGCGTGCGCGCAGGAGATGTTCCAGTTCGGGGCCGCGTAGCCCGGCCGCGAAGGTCGCGAGCCGCGACTCTTCGTCAAGGTTGACGAGCTGCCTCATCCGGCTCAGGTCGAGGGCGATCACGCTGTCAAACGAGCCGCGCAGCGGGCTTACGCCGCCTACGACGCTGGTGCCGCCACCGAACGGCACTACTGCGATGCCCTGCTTTGCACAGATCTTCAAGACTGCCCGCACGTCGGCATGGTCGGCCGGAAAGACGACTGCGTCTGGAGCTTGAATTCGTGCGCCCGAGCGCATGGCGAGCATGTCGGGGTAACCCTTGCCGGCTGCGTGTAGCAACCTTGAATGGTGGTCAGTCCTGACGTGCGCGCTACCGACGCACGCGCTTAGCTTCTCCCCTGCCCGCTCGGAAAGCGTGCTTTTCCTCAGCCGAACATCGGCCTCTGCGGGTGGTGGGATGCGGTTGGCGATCGGACCACGAAAGCGCCGCTCCAGCCATTCGACCACGTGGTCCGAAAGCTCTCCGGCGTCGGCGTCTACGCCCCATCCGGAGAAGCGCATCTCAGCTGACGGTGCCATGGATCTCCCCTAGGCGGCCTAGCGCCTCGTCAAGCTGCCGTTTCGCCGCGCGTTTCATCATCGGCCCGCCGAAGCGACCAAGGCCGCGGGGCTTGCGCTCCAGCGTGATTGAGAGCTCAGTAGCGTCGGCTCCAATCGGCTGCAGCTCGAGTGTCGTCTGCGACTCGCGCAGCACGGCGGCGAATGGCGTCTCGTCCAGCTCCTGAACGATCCGCCAGCGATGTGGCGGACGATTTTCGGCGATCACGAAGTCCGCCCTGACATCGCGCCCTTTCTCGGTCGTCAGCACCTCTGTAAATGCAGCGTCACCGTCGAGCTCGACGCGAACGACCCGCGGCCACCAGCGCGAAAGCTGCCGTGGGTCGCTGACCTGTGCCCAGACTTTCTCAGGCGCTGCAGCAAGCGCTATTTGTCCGCTCACGCTTGCCACAGGATCGAGTTCAGTCTGACTCTGCGTTGGCGCGCTTGGCAAGGCTCACGAGAGCATCGCACGGAGGTCACCGATCAAGAGCAGGTGCTTCAAATGTGTCGTTACCGCTGCTAGATCCTCCAGCGCTTCGGTCGCCTCTTGACGCCTCTCGGCGCTGCGCGAGCGCAGCGATGGAGCAAGCAACTGCTGCAGCAGCGCCGATTCGCGGTCGGCCGACGTCTTAAAGACGCGCAGGTTGCGCGCTCCAACGCCGTATCGGGCAAGTTCGACCGCCGCGCGCACCACCTCGGTCTGGTTCTCGTCGTAGCCTTGCGGCCCGCCGTCGGCTGTTGCGCTGATGATTCCGTACGACTCAAGTTCGCGGACCAACTCGAGCTCAGCGCCGGTTGCTTCAAGTAGCTCGTCGAGCGTGCGCACGGGGCCCTCTGTGGTCGTCACGACCGGCGGCATGCGGCGCGGCTTCGCGCGGGCCTTATCGCCGGCAATCAGCGGCTCGGCTTCCCCGTCGGCACGGCCAATCGCGAGCTCCTGGCGAATTACGCGGAGCGGAAGGAATTCGTCTCGTTGAAGTCTGAGAATTGTCCTCAGCCGGGTCACGTCCTCGGGCGAGTAGAGGCGATACCCGCCTGGCGTGCGTCGCGGGTTTACGAGTCGCTGGTTTTCGAGGTAGCGGATCTTCGAAATCGAGATCTCAGGGAACTCACGTGACAGTGACTTGCAGACGGCGCCGATCGTCATCGGCTTCGTCCGCCGCGGCTCTGGCCGCGCGGGTGACGTTGCGATTGTCCGTTGTGCGTCGCGAGCGGAGGGCATCGTCTAGCGCGAGAGGAAGGTCAGTTTGTACTTACCAATTTGCAGTTCGTCAGCGTCCTCGAGCTGCTGCGTATCGATCCGACGACGGTTCACGTAGGTGCCGTTAAGCGAGCCCAGGTCGTCGAGGAACCACTGGTCGTTGCGACGAACGAGTAGCGCGTGGTCGCGCGATACGGTCACGTCGTCGAGGAAGATGTTGCTGTCAGGGCCGCGGCCGATCGTGAGGCGCTCAGAGTCCAGAGCGAAACTCTCCCCCGCCCGCCCGCCGCCACCGCGGACGACCAGTAGGGCTCCCTCTTCCTCAAGTAGATCGTCTAGGTCGACAGGGACCAGTTCGCCGCTGGCTTGGTCGATCCGGTAGCTAGCCGTCGACTCACGGTCTTCCTCGCCGGGCTCGCCCAAAAAGGCGCCGCACTTTTGGCAGTACTTGGCCCCTTCGGCGTTCGCGAAGGCGCATTCAGAACAATGCAGCATCGGCGCGAGCATACCAGCGCTAGCCCTACGGTCAACCTTAGGTTGAGGCCGTGCGCTGCGCCAGCTGATTGCGGGCGGAACGGAAGTACTCAATAGTCGCAATTACCAGCAGAACGAGGCCGATCGCAAGCAAAATCGTCGCTGCAACGCGAGCGCCACAGATCGCCAAGAAGAGCCCGCCCATCGCGGGCCAGACGCCCCACCGGCCCCACCAATTGATCTCCAGCCTGACGCCTCGTCTGAGCCCATAAGAGCCACCAACCAGCATCAGCAGTTCACGCGCGACCAACGCTGCCAGAAGCGGAATTGGCACAAGTTCGAAACGCCAGCAGACAACAACGCCAGAGATCACCAGCAGACGATCGATTACCGGGTCGAGCATCGCACCAAGGCGGCTGTACTGCCCAGTGACGCGGGCTGCAATTCCGTCTGCGTAGTCGCCCCAGGCGACGACCGCGTAGATCGCGGCGGCAGTTAGCGACGCGCCGCCAGCGTTCCAGGCGACCGCGACGAAGATCGGGATCAGGAGCAGCCGCACGAGCCCGATCGCGTTAGGGATCGTCCACGGGCGCAGCGGGGCATCCGGCAGCGTCTCGGGTGGAGGTGGGCCCGAACGGTCAAGACCAGCGAAACGTCGAAACGTCAGTTGCGGCCGCTGCTGCTCGGGCTCGCTCACGGCAGCTGAGCGAGAGTCTCGAGGATCGCCGCTGCGCAGCCATCGCCAAGCGCGATCGGCTCTAGCTCCGCAAGTCCGCGTCGACCTTGGACCTCAAGCGTGCCATTCTCGAGCGATCGCTTGCCGAGCGTGATGCGGAGCGGGCACCCGAGAAGCTCGGCGTCAGTGAACTTCTCGCCTGGCCCCGCGTCACGGTCGTCGAACAGAACGTCGGCGCCGAGCTCGCATAGCTGGCCGTAGAGCGCTTCCGCAGCCTCGAGCTCAGGGCTGCTCGCTTTGCCCAGCGCTACGAGCTCGATCTCCCACGGGGCAATCGCCTTCGGCCACGCGATGCCCTTCTCGTCGGCGCTCTGCTCAATCGCCGCAGCGGCAATCCGGGCCGGGCCAATCCCATATGAGCCCATCACGATCGGCTGCTCCGCGCCGTCCTCGTCTAGGAAGCTCGCGCCGAGCGGCTCCGAGTAGCGAGTACCAAGCTTGAAGATGTTGCCGACCTCGATCGCCGCTTCGAGACGAATTGGCTCGCCGTTAACGACGTCGCCCTGCTCCACGGAGCGGATGTCAGCGGCCTCGAAATCAAAGTCGCGGCCAGGCTCCACGCCCTGCAGGTGAAGATCGACCTTGTTTGCTCCGGTTACCCATCCGCCAGCGCCGCTCGGTACTGCCTCATCGAGCAAGACGGGGAGCTGGGCGCCGACCGGGCCGATGAAGCCAGCGGGGCCGATCTGGTCGGCAATCTCTTCATCTGTGGCCGGGCGAAAACCCTCGCCAAGTACCGAACGGAGTTTGAACTCGTTGACGCGGTGGTCGCCGCGGACCATTGCCAGCACCGTCTTGCCACCGTCGGTGACGACCGGGAAGGACTTCAATAGTGCGCTGGCATCGAGGCCGAGGGCCGCTGTGACCTCGTCGATCGTCTTCGCTCCCGGAGTCGCCACTTCGCTCATCGCGTTCCCCGCTGGCGGGACTTTTGCGGCGCTCGGCTCAGCGCTCGCAACCTCGACGTTGGCCGCGTAGCCTGGCGCTAGCGCGACCTCGTTCTCACCCGCCGGACAAGGCGCCATGTATTCGTGCGCGCCGCTACCGCCCATCACGCCAACATCCGATTCAACGCGATACCACTCCAGGCCGCTGCGATCGAAGATCCGGTCGTAGGCTTCGATGTGCTTCGCGTAGCTGACGTCGAGCCCAGCCTGATCGCGGTCGAACGAGTAGGAGTCTTTCATGATGAATTCGCGTGTCCGCAGCACACCTGCGCGCGGCCTCGGCTCGTCGCGACCCTTCAATTGAAGTTGGTAGAGGATCAACGGCAGGTCGCGGTAGGAGCGCACAAGCTGCGAGACGTGGAAGGTCACTGCCTCCTCGTGAGTCATTGCCAATACCAACTCCGCCCCTTTACGGTCGCTGAGCGAGAAGATCTCATCGATCTGATCGCGACCGGTCTGCTTCCACAGGTCGCGCGGCTGAATCAGCGGCATCAGCAGCTCCTGGCCGCCGATCGCGTTCATCTCCTCACGGATAATCGCTTCGACCTTCTGGTGGACGCGCAGCCCGGCCGGCAGCCAAGTCCAAAGGCCCGCACCTAGCTGGCGGATCAGTCCTGCGCGTACCCCAAGCACGTGCGAGAGCGCCTGCGCATCGGCTGGCGCTTCACGTTCGGTTGGGAGTAGAAGCTGTGACATGCGCATAAGGCAGCCAAGCCTAACCCGTCGGCTGCGGTAAGTTAGGCTTGCCCCTAGATAAGACGACTCAGGAGATAGACAATGGCTTTCGAAGTCCCCGCACTCCCATATGCATACGACGCACTCGAACCGCACATCGACGAGGCGACGATGCAGATCCACCACGACAAGCACCATCAGGCTTACGTCGACAAGCTCAACGCCGCAGTTGAGGGAACCGACGCCGCAAACATGTCGATCGAAGAGCTCGTCACGGGGATCTCTTCGCTGCCAGCCGAGATTCAAGGACCTGTGCGCAACAACGGCGGTGGCCACCTCAACCACTCGCTTTTCTGGGAGTCGATGAGCGCCGACGGCGGCGGCGCACCTGAGGGTGACCTCGCGGCAGCAATAGACGAGGCATTCGGTTCGTTTGACGTATTTAAGGAGACTTTCGAAGCTGCTGGCGTCGGTCAGTTTGGCTCAGGATGGGCTTGGCTGGTTGAAGATGGAGGCAAGCTCGCCGTTGTCAGCACCCCCAACCAGGATTCGCCGCTGACGGACGGTAAGACACCGCTGCTCGGTAACGATGTCTGGGAGCACGCCTACTACCTCAACTACCAAAACCGCCGTCCTGACTATCTGAAGGCTTGGTGGAACACGGTTGACTGGTCGGTTGTGGCAGCCCGTTACGCAGCGGCCTGAACGCGAACCTACGCATAATCGGTCGCTCGGCTGCTCTGATAGAGGGATGGCGGGGCGTACTCGATTGATTCTGGCCGCACTGTGCCTCGCGCTATCTGCGCCGGCAACGGCGTCAGCGAGCTCAACGATGAAGGTTGGCGTCGCCGATGACGGCCTAATGCAAGGGCCCTCGGCGGGAGCGAACCTGACAGCCTCGCAATGGCGCGCCAATGGCGTCGATCAAAGCCGTCTGATGCTCGTCTGGGCGGCGATCGCGCCAAACCCAGAGAAGACGCGACCGCCGGCTGGCTTTGATCCCCAGGACCCGCAGAGCAGCGGGTACAACTGGACCGCGATTGACAGCGCCGTCGCGGCACTGAAGGCCAACTCGATCGAGCCGACCTTCCTGCTGACCACACCAGCCCCAATCTGGGGCACAACCGTGCCATCTCGCCGCGAACCGACCTACAAGCCGTCGCCTAGCCAGTTCGCCGATTTCGTTCACGCGGTCATCCTCCGTTACGGCGGAGTGGTTAAGCGCTACAGCCTGATCAACGAGCCGAACCTCTGGCACTGGCTAACGCCGCAATGGTCGTGCACCACGGCAGACGACAGCAGTTGTAAGGCCGCTAGCCCCGCGATATACCGCGAACTCTTCCGCGCCGGTTACGACGAAATCAAGCTTCTGCAGCCGAGTGCCTCAGTCTGGGGTGGCTCCTTGGCACCGGTGGGAACCTCGAGTCGCGCCGATCCCCATTCATCGCTCGCCCCGCTCAGCTTCCTGCGCCGGCTCGGATGCGTGAAGGAGAACTTCGCTCGTGATCGCACCAGTAGCGACTGCCGCGACTTCACCCCGCTCACCGTTGACGCGATCGCGCACCACCCGCACACCGCTTGGATGGCACCGCGCCAGCGTCCGAGTGACGCCGACAGCGTCACTGTTGGCACGCTCTCAAGGCTTACAAAGACGCTCGACCGAATTCAAGCTCGGGGAGGTATCCGCAATGGCTCACAGACCGGGGCTGCCGCGCGTACGCGTCCGCTGGATGTTGAGATTGATGAGTTCGGCATCCAGACCGACCCTCCGGATCAGTGGTCAGGCGTCTCGCCTCGGCTCCAGAGTGACTACCTACAAGAGATTGCCTTCCTGCTTTGGAAAAACCCACGCGTGAAGCTGTTCACGCAGTATCTTTGGCGGGACGAGCCGCTCGACAAGGTCAGCATCACAACCGGTTCATGGCAATCGGGACTCTACTTCGCGGACGGCGAGCCGAAGCCGTCTGCCGGCACCTTTCCATCGCCGTTCTGGGTGGAGCTAGCGAAGCACTCACGCCGCGCCACAGTCTGGGGCCAAGTCAGGCCAGGCGCAGCTACTGAGGTCACGGTTCAGTCGCGCAGCGCTGGAAGCGCCCAATTTTCAGCTTTTCGAACTGAGATCACGAACAGCGCGGGATATTTCCACTTCACTACGACGATTCGCAAGCGGACTTCGTTTCGCTTCTTCTACGGCCCTGGCAACGTCAATGCCTCTGCAGTACGGACTGTTAACCCGCGCTAATCAGCTTCGCACGCCCGTGAACCGGCGCGCGAACGCCGTCCTACGTGCTTTCATAGACGTATGAGCCGCCACATTTCGATCGGGGCTGTGTGTGCGTTGCTCGCGCTCATTTGCGCTGCGCCTGCGTCGGCGAGTCCGTCAATGACACTAGGCATCGACGATGATGCGCTGATGCAGTACAACCCCAATACTGGCGCCCAAACGGCGGCTCAGTGGCAGGCAAATGGTGTGCGCCAGAGTCGGTTGATGCTCAATTGGACGCGCATCGCTCCATCGCCGCTAAGCAGCAAGATGCCTGCAGGTTTCGATCCGCGCGATCAAGCTGACCCGCTCTACAACTGGGCCGACCTCGACCGCGGGGTAGCCGCTCTGCGAGCTAAGAAGATCAGTGTCTCGTTGATCCTTTCGACACCTATGCCTTTCTGGGCCTCGACACAACCTGCGCGCCGAAGCTCCAGCTACCGGCCTAGCCCCACCGCTTTCGCCGATTTCGTACATGCTGTGACAACCCGATACAGAGGACTCGTCTCGAGCTATATCCTGCTCAACGAGCCGAACCTCTGGCTCTGGCTGTCACCCCAGGTTTCCTGCAAGACGAAGTCGATGAGCAGCTGCCAGCCGGCCAGCCCGGCGATCTACCGCACGCTTTTCAAGGCTGGTTATGCGGCAGCTAAAGCGGTTGACCCAAGTACACCTGTTTGGGGCGCGGCGCTCGCGCCAGCAGGTCGCGCGAGCAGCGACACTACGAAGATTTCGCTCGGCCCGCTCGCCTTTCTGCGCAGCATGGGCTGCGTCACAACGAAATTTAAGCCTGACCGCAAGAGTGCCAGCTGCCGTAACTTCGCTCCACTGACAATGGATGGGGTCGCGATCCACCCCCACACGGGTACGCGGCCACCTACGCTCCCGGCCGCGGCCGCCGACAGCGTCACAATCCCGACTATGTCGAGGCTGACTTCGACAGTTGACCGGATTCAATCCAGCGGCGGCCTCTACAACGGCTCTGTCGCTGCAGCCAAGCGCAAGAAGAGCCGCTTGGACGTCTATATCGACGAGTACGGAATACAGACGAACCCTCCAGACGCCTTGTTAGGCGTCTCGGCTGCCAAACAAGACCTTTACTACCAGCAGGCCGCCTACATGATGTGGCAGAACCCTCGAGTGAAGCTGTTCGCGCTCTATCTCTGGCAGGACGAGCCGGTTGGCGTCGGCGGCCTCGGGGCTGGCTCTTGGCAATCCGGCATGTTCTATGTCGATGGCCGTGCGAAGCTCTCGGGCGTTAACTTCGCGCACCCTTTCTGGGTCGATCTCAAGAAGGGCTCGAAGACAGCAACGGTTTGGGGTCAGGCGCGATCGGCACCGGGCTCCCCTGTGACTGTCGAGGTCAAGCCGGCTGGTGCCAAGGGTTACAGCCTGCTTAAGGTTGTAGCGACCAATTCTGCTGGTTACTTTTCGTTCAAGACGGCGGTTAAGAGCAAGCGGTCGTTCCGCTTTCTCTCCGGTAGCCCTTCCCGCAGTTCTGAATCACGGACGGTCACGCCACAGAGAAGGTAACGGTGGCCTCGTCGTTGAACCAGCTCCGGCTAGCGAGGAGGACCAGCCTCTGGGCCCTGCTAGCAAGTTGCTTACTGCTGACGGTTCCTGTCGGCGCAACGGCATCCAGCCCTGAGCACGCTCTGGTCGGAATCAGCGACCCGGCTGCTACGGGCACTACGCCTGGGTTGCTTGAGGCGTTTGCCCCGCGCTGGCGCGCTGCTGGAATCGACGTTGTGTCCGTTTCAGCGAGTTGGCGCGAGATCGCACCCGGTCAAGACGCGAAAATCCAACCGAATGGCTTCAACGCTTCCGACCCAAACTCGTCGCTCTATGACTGGGTCAACCTTGACCGGGTGATCAGCGTGCTGCGTGCCAACAAGCTCGAGCCGTTGTTGACAATCACTGGCCCTGGCCCGCTTTGGGCTAGCGGCGATCCTGAGCGGGGAATCTCGCGTTACCGCCCCTCTCCCGCCGCCTTTGCCGAATTTGCCGCATCTGTTGCTGTTCGCTACCGGGACAGTGTCGGGCGCTACATCATCTGGGACGAGCCGAATGACCCCAGTCGGCTTACGCCACAGTCCTACTGCGCGAAGAAGGCTTGCAGCCCGCGTTCCCCAGAGATCTACCGCAATCTCTTTAACGCCGGCGAAAGCGCGATTCGCGCCATAGATGAAGACGCCGATATTTATGCTGGCGCGCTTGCGGCCCGCGGCTCCGATCCCAAACTCAATGACGACCCAATTCGTCCGGTGCCTTGGTTGCGCGCCTTCGGCTGCATCGATAGGAACGGCAGCGCCGACCGCACTTCATCGGCCTGTCGCAGCTTCCAAGCGCCTGTGATTAATGGGCTCGCGTTCCATCCGGACCAGCGTGGTCAGGTACCAACAAAGCGTCTGCGCAGCACGTTTGAGGTTGGTATCTCGGACACACGTCGCCTTACGACCGTGTTGGATGCAGTCCAGGCGAGCGGAGGGTTGGTCAACGGCAGCGATGTCGGAGCCCCTGTTGATCTCTTCTACAGCCAGTGGGGCTACCAAACGAACCCACCCGATGTTTACAGCGGCGTCAGCTTGCGCTCACAGAACCGTTGGCTCCAAGAGGGCGCCAAGGTCGCCTACGGCCAGCCACGCGTGAAGCTGCTCAGTCAGTATCTCTGGCGAGACGAGCCGGTCTTTGACGCCGGCCAGGGCGTAGACGCATACGCTGGCGGCCAGAGCGGTCTTTACGCGTTCGACGGAACCGCTAAGCCAGCGGCTGGGAGCTTCCCGAACCCGTTCGTCGCCAGCTCTCCCGCTGGCAGTAACAGCGCCCACCTCTGGGGGCAGGTCCGTCCGGGTGGAGCCCACAGCGTGACGATTCAGCGGCGGGTTGGCGCGCGTGCGTACCGTGACGTGACTGTGGTTCAAACTGACACCCAGGGCTACTTTAAGTTGCAGCTTCCGCTGGCAACAAAGGCTCGCTTCCGCTACGGGTGGGTCACAAGCTCCGCTTCGAGCCGCCGCCACTACTCAGACGCAATCTCGCTCAGTCCTCGATAAGGCGAGCTTAGGCGCGAGTGAATCGGCGCCCCGCCACGGGCGATGAGGCTTCATCAATCTTCTTTGGCTCTACGCCCGCAGCCTTGAGCAGCTCGTCGCCACCGCCCGCTTGCTTACTTGCCTCGGCCTCCATCGCCGCCAGCCGCTCCGGCGTCATCGCCTCAGCATCCTCGTTCTGAGCCAGCCACTCTGCGGCCTCCGCCGCCGCCGCCTCGTCGCGGACAACCGTCTTGCCGGAGTCGTAATAGCGGTCGATCTCAGCAAATAGCTCGTCGACAAGGCGATCTGTAGGAACCTTCTTCAGCGGTTCGCCCTTCGAGAAGATCATGCCAGCGTCCTTCGCTCCGGTGATCCCAAAATCGGCATGACGCGCTTCGCCGATTCCGTTGACCGCGCAGCCAAGCACCGAAACCTCGATCGCGTCGGGGTAAGCGGCGAGGCGTTCTTCAATCTCGACGACGACGGAGTCCATGTCAAACTGCAGTCGCCCGCAGGTTGGACAGGCGATCAAGACCGGGCCGCGCTCACGAAGCTTGAGTGCTTTGAGGATCTCCCAAGCGACCTTGACCTCTTCCTCGGCGTGGAATGTTGAGAGCGAGATTCGAATCGTGTCGCCGATGTCATCGGCTAGCAGCGTGCCGAGGCCGACCGCTGACTTAAGGGAGCCGGTCCAGCGCGTACCTGCCTCGGTAACGCCGAGGTGGATCGGGTAAGGAATTCGCTCCGAGAGTCTGCGGTTAGAGGCGATTGTGTTTGGAACGCTGGTGGACTTCATCGAGATCTTGAAGTCGAAGAAGTCGAGCCGCTCCATCAACTCGACAAACTCAACCGCCGCCGTGACTAAAGCTTCAACTGGATCGCTGTATTCGAGATCAATCAGATGCTTTGGAAGTGAGCCCGAGTTAACTCCGATTCGCAGGGGAACGCTGGCTGCCTTTGCCGCTGAGACGACCTCCGCCACCTTCTCAGCTCCACCGATGTTGCCGGGATTGAGCCGCACACAAGCGGCACCGTTTGCAATTGCCTTTAGCGCCAGCGTGTGGTTGAAGTGAATGTCAGCGATGATCGGAATAGGCGACTGAGCAACGAGCGTCTTTAGTGCCTCAGCATCTCCCTCTCGCGGCACAGCGCAGCGGATCAGATCTGCGCCGGCGTCGGCGCAGCGGATGATCTGAGCGAGGGTCGCCTCGACATTCGCCGTCTCCGTCTTTGTCATCGTCTGCACGGCCACGGGCGCGCCGCCGCCGATGAGTACGCCACCTACGTTGATCTGTCGCTCAGAAGCCACTAAGAGAGTGTACGAAGGAGAGCTAACGATCGATGCAGGACTGCACTTAAGAGATCTCCGAGACCGCGGGGCACCTAAGACGCGGGAGCGTAGAGCGCGTCGATTTCGTCTGAATACTTGGCGTCGATCGGCTTGCGCTTCAGTTTCATCGTTGGCGTCAGCTCGTCGCCGCCGGGTTCCCACGATGTCGCTAGGACCTTGAACTTCTTGATCTGTTCGACGCGCGCCAGATTAGCGTTCCCCTTCTCCACCGCGCTACCAATTAGTTCCAGCAGCTGCGGATTCTCAGAGAGCGACTCGATAGAGCTGTCCGCAATCCCCTCCTTCTCGGCCCATTGCGGCGCAAAGTCGGCGTCTAGCGCGATCAGTGCCGTGTTGTATGAGCGCCCGTCGCCGATGCAGCAGACTTGGTCGATCAACGGCGAAGCGGTCTTAATCTGGGCCTCGATGTTTGCTGGTGACATGTTCTTACCGGCGGCGTTGATGATCAGCTCTTTCTTGCGGTCAACGATCTTGAGATACATCTCGTCGTCGAATTGGCCGATGTCACCGGTCGCGAGCCAACCATCGGCATCAATCGTCCCGGCCGTCTCTTCCGGCATGTTCCGATAGCCCTGCATCACGAGCTCACCGCGGATCAAGATCTCCCCATCCTCCGCGAGCTTCAATTCGACGCCCGGAATCGCGGGACCGACGGTGCCAATCTTCACTTTCCCAGGGGGATTGACTGTGCCTCCGCCGCAGGTCTCTGACATTCCCCACAGCTCGGCCAGAGGCAATCCGATCGCGTGGAAGAACTCCAGCACTTCGACCGGGGTCGGCGCGGCGCCGACGTTAATCGTCACCACCTGGTCTAGCCCGAGCATCGTGCGTAGCGCAGCAAAGTACTTTTCGTCGGCTTCGGCGACGGTCGCTGCCAGTTCAGTAGGGACTTCCTTGCCGGCCTGTTCCAGTCGTACCTTCTCAATCGCCGCAGCGAGGGCAGCTTCGAGCGGTTCGCGCTGCTCATCTGGCTGACTCGCGACCATGTTTTCCAGACCGCCACGCAGCTTCTCCCAGATTCGCGGTACGGCGAAGAACCAATTCGGATGGACTTCCGGCAGGACCTCCATCACCAGCTTGTAGTCGTCGACCGATGTGATCTCGAAGCCGAGCACGGCAGGTATGTAGTGGTGCGCAGCGCGCTCCGCGATGTGCGCCGATGGCAGCCAGCTGATTACGCGCGAACGCCGTGGGAAGTTGACGATCTCGGAGGTCCCGCGCACGGTCCACATCAGGTTGTTGTGGCTAAGTTGCACGCCCTTAGGGGGCCCGGTCGTGCCGCTCGTGTAGATCAAGGTCAAGATGTCGTCTGGCTCGATCTCCGCTGCTGCAGACTCGCCATCGAAGTCAGGATCGCTCTCCTCTAGCTCAGCGAGGCTGGTGGTGCCTTCAGTGGCACCTTGCGGCGCGTCGACCAAAATTATCTGCGGTGGATTGGCGAGTGCCGCGCAAGCGAGTTTCACCGTCTCGAGGTAGAGCTGCTCAGTGAAGATGACCTTGCTCGCTGAATCCGTTAGTAGGTAGTCAATTTGGTCGGGCGTGTAGGTCTGATACACGGAGAACGGCGTACCGCCGGCGATCATCACTCCGAAGTCGATTAGGTGGAACTCGGGACGGTTTACGAGCATCAGAGCGACTGTGTCGCCTCTACCGATGCCGAGCTTGCGCAGTCCCCCAGCGATCCTATCTACGCGCCCAAGCCCTTCGCCCCAGGTTATGGCGACAGAACCGTCGCGGTTCTTAACCCAGACCTCGTCCGCGTTCTCGTCGGCGGTGATCCGCAAGGCGGCGGCCAGTGTGGCGGCCTGCATTGCGGCGTATTCAACCCTCTCGGTCGTCATCTAGCGGTTCCTCTCGTATTGCGTGAAGGCAGCTGCTGCGAAAACTACCTGCTAGGCGCCACCGTCGGCATTAGCGGATCCCAAAACCGCCGCCCTGAAGCCGCGATATGTCGTTGGAGAGCCCGACAGCAAAGAGAACGAGTACGAGTACGAAGCCGATCGCGCTCGCTCTCTCCATTACTGAGTAGGCGATCGGACGACCGCGGATCTTCTCCGCGAGCGCCCAGAAGATGTGTCCTCCATCGAGCGGAAGGAACGGAAAGAGGTTGATCAGCGCGAGCGAGAGCGAGATGATGGCCAGTACCGTCAGGGCCTGGGCAAGGTCGAACTCAAATGACTGCCGCGTGACCTCGTAGCTACCTACAACGCCCGAAATCTGTTTACGGGCCTGAGGGTCGTAAACAAGCCGGGAGAGCGCGCCGAGCGTCGCCTCCGAGACGCGCCACATCTCGCTGACGCTCCTCGATGCGGCATCGATCGGCCCAACGGCCCGATGGTCGATGGCAAAGTTGAAGCCGAGCCGTGTCTTCTTTGCGGCCGCGTCGTAACGAGGCGTCAGCAGAAGCGTCTCTGTCGCACCGCCCCTTGCAATGACGACGCGGACCGGCGTCGTAGCTGCACAGCCGTCCACCGGAGTCCCGGCGCAGCGGTGCTTAGAGATTGCTGCGCCGAGCGTTGCGACGTCGCCGCTCTTGCCGTCAACTGAGATCAGCTTGTCCCCTCTCTGCAGCGATGCGGCAGCAGGCGACCCAGGTTCAGTTTTGTCGATCGTGCTCGATGGCGAACTCAAACCAACGATTAGGAAGAGCCCAAATAGGATTACGAACGCAACCAGCACGTTCATCAGTGGGCCGGCCGCAATCACGAAGATCCGCTTGTTTACAGCCATCCGTGAGTAGGAGCGATCTGCAAGCTCGGGCGCAATCTCCTCGTTTGGATTCATCCCCATGATTCGCACGTAGCCGCCGAGCGGGATAACGCCGATGCAGTATTCGGTCTCCCCTTTCTTCGTCTTCCAGATGTGCGGAGGAAAAAAGAGCGAGAAACGCTCGACCCGCATCCCGACTTTTTTCGCCGCCCAGAAGTGACCTAGCTCGTGGAGCATCACGAGCGCCGAGAAGCCGATAAAGGCGAGCAGATAACTCATCGCTACGAGTGTACGGCCAGCCTTCTAGGCGAGCGCCAGCAGCTGCTCTGTGGCGACATCGCGCGCGGCCCGGTCGCTCTGGATTAGCGTTTCAAACGAGTAGCTCTGCTCGATTTCTACGCTGGCGAGTGTTGCTTCAATCACAGTCGCGATCTGGAGGAAACCGCAGCGACGGTCAAGGAACGCGGCGACGGCGACCTCGTTGGCGGCGTTGAGCACGCATGGCGCGGTGCCGCCTTCGCGACCTGCCGCTAGTGCTAGGCCAAGGCACGGAAAGGCGTCGTTATCGACCGCTTCAAAGGTCAGTGCGCCAAGCTCCTGCAGGTCGAGCCGTCTCAAGTCGACTGTCGCGCGCTCCGGCCAGTGGAGTGCATAGGCGATTGGCACGCGCATGTCGGGGTAACCCATATGCGCTAGTGACGAGCCGTCGGCGAGCGAGATCATCGAATGAATAATCGATTGAGGGTGAACTACGACATCGATCGCGCTGTAGTCGGTGCCAAATAGCTGGTGCGCCTCGATCACTTCGAGCCCCTTATTCATCAGCGTCGCTGAGTCGATCGAGATCTTTCCACCCATCTCCCAGGTGGGGTGTTTCAGAGCCTCCTCGACGGTCACTGACGCGAGCTGGTCGCGGCTGCGGCCGCGGAACGGGCCACCCGAGGCCGTCAGCGTCAGCCGTTCGATAGTTCCAGGAGGCTGGCCTTTCTCGCCAGCGATTAGCTGGTATAGCGCTGAGTGCTCGGAGTCGACCGGTAACAGGCGCGCGCCCGTTGCTGCAGCAAGTTCGATCACCAGCTCGCCGCCCACGACTAGCGATTCTTTGTTTGCGAGCGCAAGGTCGATCCCTTCGGTCAGCGTTACGACCGTCGCAGCCAAACCGGCCGAGCCCACAATTGCGTTGAGGACAAGGTCAGCCTCGGCGCCTGAGATCAGCTGGGCAAGAGCCTCTGGGCCGCTCAGGACCTCACCATCCCAGGCTGCCCGAGCCATTTCGGCGCTGCGCTCGTCAGCGATCGCTACGCGCCGCACGTTGTGGGCCTGCGCCTGAGCGATTAGCTCTTCCCAGCGATGGGCGGCTGAAAGCGCGACGACTTCGTGCTCGTCGCTGGCCGCTACTACGTCCAGAGCCTGCACTCCGATAGAGCCCGTCGAACCGAGGATTACGAGCCGCTTCATCCCAGTCCAGCGCTAGAGCAGCGCACTCCAGACGTAATAGCCAGCCACTATTGAAAAACAGACGGCGTCGAGCCGGTCAAGCACACCGCCGTGCGCGCCAAAGATCGTGCCTGAGTCCTTAACGCCTGCTTCCCGCTTGACGTAACTTTCGAAGAGGTCACCGAGCGGGGCGACCAGAGCTACTGAGAAACCGAGAATTAGAGCGTCAACGCCGGTTAGCCAGTCGAAGTAGAGCCCCGTGAACCAAGCTGCAGCAGTGCCTGCGAGGATCCCAAGCAGCAGGCCCTCAACCGTCTTTGCTGGCGAGATCTTTGGCGCGAGCTGCCTCCTACCAAAGGCCCTCCCGCCAAAGTAGGCGCCGGTGTCGGTTAGGAAGGTCGCGATTAGCACGAGAAACACAATTGCCGAGCCGTGCTCGAGGTCGCGCAGCATTATCGCGTGAGCGAACGCCAAGCCGATCCAGACAAGGCCAAGAATCGCGAGCGCTAGGCCAGGCAGGCTTGTCGCCTGGCGGTCCGTGAGACTAATCAGGAAGACAACCGCGAGCGAGACGACGAGAGCGAGCAACACGCGCGACGGCCCCCCCGTCTCGGCCGCGATCAGCAGAAGCAGCAGGCCGACAAAACCAGCAAAGATTGGTGGAGATAGGCGTTCAAACATCGAAAAAAGCTCACGCAGCGCAATCACGCCGAGGATGAATACGCCGATCGCGAAGACCCAGCCGCCGATCGCAACGAGCACGATCGCCAGCAATGCGAGCGGCACTGCTGTCGCAACGCGGGCCGTTAGGTCGGACCCGCCATTACGCAGTTCGAGCCAGCGCATTCGGCCGCCACGCGAACGCTTACTAGGCTGCTGGTCGCTATCCACTAGCGACCCCCAAATCTGCGCTCGCGGCCAGCGAACTGTTCTAACGAGTCAATGAACGAGTCGCGTCCAAAGTCAGGCCAGAGTTCGTCTCGGAAAACGAGCTCCGAGTAGGCGCACTGCCAGAGCAGGTAATTCGACACTCGGACGTCTCCCCCGGTCCGGATCAGTAGATCGGGTTCGTGCATTTCGGGGGCATAGAGCAGCTTCGCAAATGCATCCTCGCCGCCGCCCTCGTAGCGCGAGGCTGCCTCGACGATCTCAGCTCGCGAGCCGTAGTCAAAAGCAATGAAGAGCGTCAGCAAGTTGTTTGCCGCGGTTTCGGTCTCCGCCCATTCGATTCGCTCCAGCAGCGTGGCGCCGATTCGGTCGCGCCGCCCGATGAAGCGCATGCGCACCCCCTCTTCTTTCAGCTCGGGTGTTTCGCTCGTGATTCGCTCGGCAAACATCTCCATCAGCCCCGCAACCTCGGCCGCCGGGCGGCTCCAATTCTCGGTTGAGAACGAATAGACGGTCAGTTCCTCGATGCCGAGCTCAACTGCGTCGCGAAGGCGAGCCTTAACGTTGTCTGCGCCAGCGCGGTGGCCGTCGAGGGTTGGAAGGTCTTGCTTCTCAGCCCAGCGGCCGTTGCCGTCGGTGATAATCGCGACGTACCGCGCCGCCGCCGCGGGGTCGGTCATCAGACCTCGGTGATCTCTGCTTCTTTTCCCTTGAGGTGGGTTTCAAGGCTGGCAACCTTCGCGTCGGTCAGCTTCTGCAGCTCCTGCTCGGCGCGGTGCTCATCATCAGCGCCCGCGTCACCGGCTTCGCGCAGGTCGCGCAGGTCTTGCATAACGTCACGGCGTACGTTGCGAATCGCAATCCGGCCCTCCTCGGCGATTGAACGAACCACCTTCACTAGTTCGGCGCGCCGCTCCTCGTTCAGCTCAGGGATCGACAAGCGAATTAGCTTGCCGTCATTCCCTGGCGTGAGGCCGATGTCTGAATCGATGATCGCCTTCTCAATCAGCTTGATCGAAGAGATATCGAACGGCTGCACCGTCAAGAGTCGCGCCTCGGGCGCGTTAATCGTCGCAAGCTGCTTGAGCGGCGTTGGAACTTCGTAGTAGTCGACCATCACGCGGTCGAGCAGTGCTGGGCTCGCTCGACCGGTCCGAATTGTCGCGAACTCCGCGTTCGTGCTTTCGACAGTCAGCGTCATCCGCTCGCCGGCGTCGGCGAGCAGCTCGTCAATTAGATCGCTCATGTCTTAACCAGGGTTCCCACAGCGTTGCCGCAGACTATCCGGTCGATGTTCTGCTCGTCGTCCATGTTGAAGACGTGAATTGGCAGGCCGTTCTCCATGCAGAGCGTGAGCGCGGTCGCGTCCATCACTTTCAGCCCGCGCTGAATCGCCTCCATGTGCGTGATCGTCGGAATAAGCTCGGCTTGCGGGTCCTTCTTCGGGTCGGCGCTGTAGACCCCATCGACCCCGTTCTTCGCCATCAGGATGACTTCAGCGCGGACTTCGGTAGCGCGAAGTGCCGCCGCAGTGTCGGTTGTGAAGAATGGATTCCCGGTTCCGCCAGCGAAGATGACGACCCGCCCTTTCTCGAGGTGGCGCATCGCGCGCCGGCGGATGTAGGGCTCGGCGACCTCAGCAACGGCGATCGCTGATTGCACTCGCGTGTGGACGCCAATCCGCTCGAGTGCGTCCTGGAGTGGAAGCGCGTTGAGCACCGTCGCCAGCATTCCCATGTAGTCGGCCGTCGCGCGGTCCATCCCCTCGGCTGCGCCACTCATGCCGCGGTAGATGTTGCCGGCGCCAACGACGATCGAAACCTCGATCCCGCGATCGTGGACGACCTTGATCTGCTCGGCGACAGCATTGACTCGATTGGGATCGG
>Ga0194055_10001445_pt1 | contig 19381 bp, 16 predicted proteins | sample SepL449m_MetaG_FD_155482 | JGI IMG/M metagenome (GOLD analysis project Ga0194055, IMG submission 155482) | Anoxic zone freshwater microbial communities from boreal shield lake in IISD Experimental Lakes Area, Ontario, Canada - Sep2016-L442-9m | ecosystem: Environmental > Aquatic > Freshwater >...
GCACAAGCACAAGGACGACCGGGACAACGACGCCAAGGGCAACGACGCCAAGGGCAACGACGCCAAGGGCGACCACAAGGACGACGACAAGGGCGACCACAAGAAGAAGTCCAAGAAGAAGGCCGACTCGGAGGACTAACTCGCCAGTCGGAGTAACGCCGACAGCGAAAGACTGTGTCCGTCGGCATGGTTACCGGCGCGGGGTTGGTTAGGGTCAGTGAGTAGCGTCGTCAAGACGTTGGTGTAACGGCACAGTCGGTTGAACGAAAGCAGGCAAAGCGTGACTCAAATGCGTTCCGGTCTTGGATTGAACCTTCAGGACTCGGTCTACGAGCGGCTGCTGGCCGAGCGCATCATCTTCCTCGGCTCCCAGGTCGACGACGACATCGCCAATCGGCTGTGCGCCCAGATCCTGCTGCTGGCCGCTGAGGATCCGACCAAGGACATCTCGCTGTACATCAACTCACCCGGCGGCTCGATCAGCGCCGGCATGGCGATCTACGACACCATGGTGCTCGCGCCGTGTGACGTCGCCACCTACGCGATGGGCATGGCCGCTTCGATGGGAGAGTTCCTGCTCGCCGCGGGCGCCAAGGGCAAGCGCTATGCCCTGCCGCACGCCCGCATCCTCATGCACCAGCCGCTGGGCGGCATCACCGGCGGTGCCACCGACATCGCGATCCAGGCCGAGCAATTCGCGCTCATCAAGAAGGAAATGTTCCGCCTCAACGCCGAGTTCACGAACCAGCCGATCGAGCGTATCGAGGCCGACTCCGACCGCGACCGGTGGTTCACCGCTCAGGAAGCCCTGGAATACGGCTTCGTCGACCACGTCATCACCCGCGCGCACTTCAACGGAGGCTCCGCCAATGCCTGATCACACAGATCCCCGGCTCGCGCCCCAGGCGCGCTACATTCTGCCGTCGTTCGTCGAGCACTCCAGCTGGGGTGTCAAAGAGTCCAACCCCTACAACAAGCTCTTCGAGGAACGCATCATCTTCCTCGGGGTGCAGGTCGACGACGCCTCGGCCAACGACATCATGGCCCAGCTACTTGTGCTGGAGTCGCTGGATCCCGACCGCGACATCACCATGTACATCAACTCCCCGGGTGGCTCGTTCACCTCGCTGATGGCGATCTACGACACCATGCAGTACGTCCGCGCCGACATCCAGACCGTCTGCCTCGGCCAGGCCGCTTCGGCCGCCGCGGTGCTGCTCGCTGCCGGCTCCCCGGGCAAGCGTCTGGCCCTGCCCAACGCCCGTGTCCTGATCCACCAGCCGTCCCTCGGCGGCGTCATTCAGGGCCAGTTCTCAGACCTGGAGATCCAGGCCGCCGAGATCGAGCGCATGCGAACCCTCATGGAGGAGACGCTCGGGCGTCATACCGGCAAGGATCCCGCCGTCATCCGCAAGGACACCGACCGGGACAAGATCCTCACCGCCCAGCAGGCCAAGGAGTACGGGATCATCGACACCGTGCTGAGCTACCGGAAGTTGTCGGCCCAGAACGCCTGAGTCGCGCTCCGGCGCCGGTCCGCGACACGCCACCGGCTGTGGTGGCGCGCCGCGCGGCCCGATTTGTGTTGACGGGATATGTTCACTGTCATCGCCACAGACCACGCCGGAATGCCACCGACGCTATTAGCCCTGATCGGTCGAGGGTTATCGATCCAGCGAGTAGCGTCGTGGCAGACCGGCACCAGACTTAGCGAACGAACCGTGCGAAGGAAGTAGGGCCCACCACCATGGCGCGCATCGGAGACGGCGGGGACCTGCTGAAATGCTCCTTCTGCGGAAAGAGCCAGAAGCAGGTCAAGAAGCTCATCGCGGGTCCCGGCGTGTACATCTGCGACGAGTGCATCGACCTCTGCAACGAGATCATCGAAGAGGAACTTGCCGACAACGACGACGTCAAGCTCGACGAGCTGCCCAAGCCCGCGGAGATCCGGGAATTCCTCGAGAACTACGTCATCGGGCAGGACACCGCCAAGCGCACCCTGGCCGTCGCGGTCTACAACCACTACAAGCGCATCCAGGCCGGCGAGAAGGCCCGTGATTCGCGCGGCGAGACCGTCGAACTGGCCAAGTCGAACATCCTGATGCTCGGGCCGACCGGCTGCGGCAAGACCTACCTTGCGCAGACGCTGGCCAAGATGCTCAACGTGCCGTTCGCCATCGCCGACGCCACCGCGCTGACCGAAGCCGGATACGTCGGCGAGGACGTCGAGAACATTCTGCTCAAGCTGATCCAGGCCGCGGACTACGACGTCAAGCGCGCCGAGACCGGCATCATCTACATCGACGAGGTCGACAAGATCGCTCGCAAGAGCGAGAACCCATCGATCACCCGCGACGTCTCCGGCGAGGGCGTGCAGCAGGCGCTGCTGAAGATCCTCGAGGGCACCCAGGCATCGGTGCCCCCGCAGGGTGGCCGCAAGCACCCGCACCAGGAGTTCATCCAGATCGACACCACCAACGTGCTGTTCATCGTGGCAGGCGCGTTCGCCGGGCTCGAGCGGATCGTCGCGGACCGGATCGGTAAGCGCGGCTTGGGCTTCGGCGCCGAAGTGAAGTCGAAGGCCGAGCTCGACACCCAGGACCACTTCGCCGAGGTGATGCCCGAGGACCTGATCAAGTTCGGCCTGATCCCGGAGTTCATCGGCCGCCTGCCCGTGGTCGCCTCGGTGACCAACCTGGACAAGGAGTCGCTGGTTCAGATCCTGTCCACGCCCAAGAACGCTCTGGTGAAGCAGTACACCCGGCTGTTCGAAATGGACGGGGTGGAACTGGAATTCGACGAGGATGCGCTGGATGCGATCGCCGATCAGGCGATCCATCGCGGCACCGGTGCCCGCGGCCTGCGCGCCATCATGGAGGAAGTCCTGCTGCCGGTGATGTACGACATCCCGAGCCGCGATGATGTCGCCAAGGTGGTCGTCACCAAGGAGACCGTGCTCGACAATGTCCTTCCGACGATCGTGCCGCGCAAGGCGCCGCGCACCGAACGCCGGGATAAGACCGCCTGACGCCGATGCGCGGCGCCCCAGCGCCGCGAGGAGAAGTCAGGCAATCAGGAACCGCTTAGGTGACCCGGTCGGCGCGGCTGTAGACGTTCATCGAGTCGCCGCGCAGGAACGCCACCAGCGTCAACCCCGATTGCTTGGCCAGATCCGCCGCCAGCGACGACGGCGCCGACACCGCGGCCAGCACCGGGATGCCGGCCATCACCGCCTTCTGCGACAGTTCGAACGACGCCCGGCCGCTGACCAGCAGCACGGTTCCGGCGAGGGGGATCCGGTCGTTTTCCAGCGCCCAGCCGATCACCTTATCCACCGCGTTGTGGCGGCCGATGTCCTCGCGCACAGCCAGCATGGTGCCGTCCGCGTTGAACAGCGCCGCGCCGTGCAGGCCGCCGGTGGTCGCGAAAACCTTTTGCGCCGAGCGCAATCGGTCCGGCAGAGCAGCCAGCGTCATCGACGCAACTGTGGTGGGGTCGTCGCCGGGGGAGTACCGGGTGGACAGCCGCACCGCCTCCAGCGAGGACTTCCCGCACACCCCGCACGACGAGGTCGCGTAGAAGTTGCGGGCGCTGCCCACCTCCGGCGCCGGCACGTCTGGGTGCAGCGTCACGTCCAGGACGTTGTAACTGTTCTCGCCGTCCCTCTCGCCGGGGCAGTAGCGCACGGTGGTGATGTCGTCGCGCTGGGCGATCATTCCCTCGGTCAGCAGAAAACCCTGGGCCAGTTCGACATCCGAGCCGGGAGTTCGCATGGTCACCGTGATCGGGGAGCCGTTCACCCGGATCTCCAGCGGCTCCTCGACGACGAGGGTCTCCGCCCGCTCGGACACGACGCCAGCCGCCAGGCGCTTGGCCCGCCGGCGTGCGGTCACCCGGCCCACGGCAGTCAGGCTCTCTCAAGCCGGATAGTGATCGCCTTCGACACCGGCGTATTCGACTTGTCCGCAACGTGATCCAACGGCACCAGCGGATTGGTCTCGGGATAGTAGGCTGCCGCGTTGCCGGGTGGAGTGGAGTAAGCGACCACCAGGAAGTCCTTCGCGCGGCGCTCTGAGATGCTGCCGCCGGCGGCCGGGAACTCGGAGATGAGGTCGACGCGGTCGCCGGCCGTCAAGCCGAAGGCGGCGATATCTGACGGGTTGACGAAGACCACCCGCCGGCCCCCGCTGACCCCGCGGTAGCGGTCGTCGAGACCGTAGATCGTGGTGTTGTACTGGTCGTGGCTGCGCAGCGTCTGCAGCACCAGCCGGCCGGGCGGCACCGGAACCCACTGCAGCGGCTCGACAGCGAAGTTGGCTTTCCCTGTGTGGGTGGGGAATTCGCGGGAATCGCGCGGAGGGTGCGGCAGTTGGAACCCGTCGGGCCGGCGGACGTTGCGGTTGTAATCCGTGCAGCCGGGGACGACGTCGGCGATGGCACCGCGGATGCTGTCGTAGTCGGCGGCGAAGTGCTCCCACGGCACCGGGTGGTCGGGCCCGAGAACCCGGCGGGCCAGCTGGCAGACGATGGCCACCTCGCTGCGGACCTGTGGGCCGGGCGGCTGCAGGCTGCCCCGGGACAGGTGCACCATGGACATCGAATCCTCCACCGAGACAACCTGTTTGCGTCCACCGGTCAGATCGCGGTCGGTGCGGCACAGGGCGGGCAGGATCAGTGCGGTGCGCCCGTGGACCAGGTGGCTGCGGTTGAGTTTTGTCGAGATCTGCACGGTGAGCGCACAGGTGCGCAGCGCCGCCTCGGTGACCTCGGTGTCCGGGGTGGCGGAGGCGAAGTTGCCGCCCATGCCGATGAACACCGACGCCAGGCCGTCACGCATCGCCCGGATCGCGTTGACGGTATCGAGCCCGTGCCGGCGCGGGGTGGCGATGCCGAATCGCGAATCCAGCGCCGCCAGGAAGGATTCCTCCGCCTTCTCCCAGATCCCCATCGTCCGGTCACCCTGCACGTTGGAGTGCCCGCGCACCGGGCACACCCCGGCACCCGGCTTGCCGATCATTCCGCGCAGGAGCAGCACGTTGGTGATCTCGCCGATGGTCGCGACGGCGTGGGTGTGCTGGGTCAGTCCCATCGCCCAGCACACCACCGTGCGCTGTGAGCCCGCCATCATCTCGGCGACCCGCCGCAGCTGGGCCTCGGTGATACCGGTGGCGGCCAGGACGGTGTCGATGTCGACAGCGCGGGCGAGTGCGGCGTAGTCGTCGAAACCCTGGCAGTGGGCGTCGATGAACTCGCGGTCCTGATGGTCGCCCTCCAGGAGCAGCCTGGCCACTCCGCGGAAGAGGGCCATGTCGCCGCCGAGTCGGATCTGTACGAACTCATCGGCGATGGGCACGCCACGGCCGATCGCGCCGCGGACGGTCTGCGGATCCTTGAACCGGATCAGGCCCGCCTCGGGCAGCGGGTTGACCGCAATGATTCCGGCGCCGTTGGCTTTTGCCTTCTCCAGCACCGACAACATCCGGGGATGGTTGGTGCCCGGGTTCTGCCCGGCGATGACGATCAGGTCGGCGTTGGCGACATCCTCGACCGTCACCGACCCCTTTCCCACGCCGATCGACTCGGTCAGCGCGATGCCCGACGACTCGTGGCACATGTTCGAGCAGTCCGGCAGGTTGTTGGTCCCGAAACTGCGCACCAGCAGTTGGTAGAGGAACGCGGCTTCGTTGCTGGTGCGGCCCGAGGTGTAGAACACCGCATGATCCGGGCCGGGCAGTCGGCGCAGGTGCTCGGCGATCAGTGAGTAGGCCTCGTCCCAGCTGATCGCGCGGTAATGCTGCTCCCCGGGGCGGAGCACCATGGGCTGCGTCAACCGCCCTTGCTGAGACAGCCAGTACTCCGGACGGGCCTGCAGGTCCGCTACCGAGTGGCGGTCGAAGAACTCTGGTCCGGCGACCCGGCGGGTGGCTTCCTCGGCGACGGCCTTGGCGCCGTTCTCGCAGAATTCGGCGATCTTGCGACCGCCGGGCTGCTCCGGCCAGGCGCACCCGGGACAGTCGAAGCCGTCGCGCTGGTTGACCCTGGCCAGCGTCTCGGCCGTCCGGCGCAGACCCATCTGGGTGACACTGCGCCGGAGGGCGACCACCACAGCCGGCAGACCCGCCGCCGACGTGGCCGGCGCGTCGATGCAGACGCAGTCCTCGTCGCGGTCGGCCGGAAGGTCGCCGCGACCGTCACCGCCGACTGCCATGATCCAAATCTATCGCCCGGCCGGCCGGATTCCCGCGACTCCGACTTCTTAAGAGTTTCTGACAGCGAACGTGACAATGCCCACATTGCGGGTGTCCGGGTGAGGCCCGTTATGGCCCTCAGCTGGGCATTTGACGCGTGTCACACCGCTTGTTGCTCCCCGATTAGGTATTGCGTGCCTAAGAAAGTGCATAATCTGGACCTCCGAGAGCACAAATCCCGCCATACCTCCGACGAAAGGCGGCGACGTGGGCGACAGCGGCAACGGAGCTGCGCATAACCGCAACAAACTCGAAAAGGTCGTCATCAGATTCGCCGGGGACTCCGGCGACGGCGTGCAATTGACCGGCGACCGGTTCACCTCCGAGGCGGCGCTATTCGGCAATGACCTTGCCACGCAACCGAATTACCCGGCGGAGATCCGGGCACCCCAGGGCACGCTGCCGGGTGTCTCGTCCTTCCAGATCCAGATCGCCGACTACGACATCCTCACCGCGGGCGACCGGCCCGACGTGCTGGTCGCGATGAATCCGGCAGCGCTGAAAGCCAACCTCGCCGATCTTCCGCGTGGCGGCACGGTGATCGCCAACTCCGACGAGTTCACCAAGCGCAACCTGGCCAAGGTGAGCTACCCAGCCAGCCCGCTGGACACCGGCGAACTCGACGATTACGTGGTGCACGCCGTACCGATGACGTCGTTGACGCTCGGCGCGGTGGAGTCGATCGGCGCCTCCAAGAAGGACGGCGAACGAGCCAAGAACATGTTCGCCCTGGGCCTGCTGTGCTGGATGTACGGCCGACCGATCGAGGCCAACGAGACGTTCGTCCGGGAGAAGTTCGCCCGCAAGCCGCAGATCGCCGAGGCCAACGTGCTGGCGCTGCGGGCCGGCTGGAATTACGGCGAGACCACCGAGGCCTTCGCGACCACCTACGAAGTGGCGCCGGCCAAGCTGGCGCCGGGGGAATACCGGCAGATCTCCGGTAACACGGCGCTGGCTTACGGCATCGTCGCGGCGGGGCAACTCGCGGATGTGCAGGTCGTGCTCGGCAGCTACCCGATCACTCCGGCTTCCGACATCCTGCACGAATTGTCCAAGCACAAGAACTTCAACGTCATGACCTTCCAGGCCGAGGACGAGATCGCCGGGATCGGCGCCGCGCTCGGCGCCTCCTACGGCGGCGCGCTGGGCGTCACCAGCACCTCGGGCCCCGGTGTTGCGCTGAAGTCGGAGTTCATCGGCCTGGCGGTGATGACCGAACTGCCACTGGTGGTCATCGACGTCCAGCGCGGCGGGCCGTCCACCGGCTTGCCGACCAAGACCGAGCAGGCCGACCTGCTGCAGGCGATGTTCGGCCGCAACGGCGAGTCGCCGGCCGTGGTGCTGGCGCCGTGTTCCCCGTCCGACTGCTTCGACGTCGCGCTGGACGCCGCGCGCGTCGCCCTGACCTACCGCACGCCGGTCATCGTGCTCTCCGACGGTGCGATCGCCAACGGGTCGGAGCCGTGGCGCATCCCCGATATCACGACATTCGAGACGATCGAGACCGATTTCGCTTCCGCCGGTGCGGATTTCGCCCCGTACGCCCGCGATCCGCACACCCTGGCCCGGCAATTCGCGGTGCCCGGGGCGGCGGGTCTGGAACACCGCATCGGGGGCCTGGAGAAGGCCAACGGATCCGGTGACATCTCGTATGACGGCGACAACCACGATCAGATGGTTCGCCTTCGGCAGGCCAAGGTCGACGGCGTCGCGGTGCCCGATATCGCGGTCGATGACCCGGGCGGCGAGGCTGAACTGCTGATACTGGGGTGGGGCAGTTCATTCGGCCCGATCGGCGAGGCCTGCCGGCGCGCGCGTCGGCGCGGCATCTCCGTTGCGCACGCCCAGGTGCGGCACCTCAATCCGCTGCCCGCCAATCTCGGCGACGTCCTGCGTCGCTACCCGAAGGTGGTGCTGCCGGAAATGAACCTGGGTCAGCTGGCGCTGCTGCTGCGAGGCAGATACCTGGTGGACGTGCAGTCGGTCACGAAGGTGGCCGGTATGGCGTTTCTGGCCGACGAAATCGAAGCCGTCATCGAAGCGGCGCTGGACGGCACGCTGCGCGAAATCGAGAACGACAAGGTGAAATTCGCCCGGCTCACGGCGGTGACCGGGGGTGCCGGGGCGGAAACGGAAGTTGGGGCGCGGGCATGACGGATCTGATCGGGACCGACCTGGGCGTGACGCCGCTGCCGGCTCCCTCGAAGGTCGCCGGCGTCCCCACGACGGAGACTCCGCAGAAGTCCAAGGACTTCACCAGCGACCAGGAGGTGCGCTGGTGCCCGGGATGCGGTGACTACGTCATCCTCAACACGATTCGCAACTTCCTGCCCGAACTGGGCCTGCGCCGCGAGAACATCGCCTTCATCAGCGGCATCGGCTGCTCGAGCCGGTTTCCCTACTACCTGGAGACCTACGGTTTCCACTCCATCCACGGCCGCGCGCCGACCATCGCGACCGGGCTGGCGCTCTCTCGGCCCGACCTCTCGGTGTGGGTTGTCACCGGTGACGGTGATGCGCTCTCTATCGGCGGTAATCACCTCATCCACGCACTGCGCCGCAACGTGAACATCACTATCTTGCTGTTCAACAACCGGATCTACGGGCTGACGAAGGGCCAGTACTCGCCGACCTCAGAGGTCGGCAAGATCACCAAGTCCACCCCGATGGGTTCGCTCGATCAGCCGTTCAACCCGGTATCGGTGGCGCTGGGGGCCGAGGCCACCTTCGTCGGCCGGGCCCTGGATTCCGATCGCAAGGGGCTCTCGGAGGTGCTGCGCGCCGCGGCCGCACACCGCGGAGCGGCCCTGGTCGAGATCCTGCAGGACTGCCCGATCTTCAACGACGGCTCGTTCGACCCGCTGCGCAAGGAAGGTGCCGAGGACCGGGTCATTCCCGTGCGCCACGGCGAGCCGATCGTCTTCGGCGCCGACGGCGAATACTGCGTCGTGCAAAGCGGATTCGGTCTGGAGGTGGCCAAGACGGCGGAGGTCGCGCCCGGCCGGATCGTGGTGCACGACGCCCAGGCCGACAGCTCTGCCTACGCCTTCGCCCTGTCGCGGTTGAGCGACCAGAATCTGGATCACACCGTGATGGGAATCGTCCGTCAGGTCAACCGGCCCGCGTACGACGACGAGGCCCGCGGACAGATCGAAGCCGCGCGCGGGGCAGCGCCGCACGATCGCGCGGCGCTGCAGTCGCTGTTGCGCGGTCGGGACACCTGGACCGTCAACTAACCGTGACCGAACCGCTGGCCGCGCTGGTGCTGGCCGGCGGAGAGTCGCGCCGCATGGGCCGCGATAAAGCAACGATGGCCCATCCCGCGCGCCCTGGCATCACCATGCTGGAACACACCGTCGCCGTCGTCGCCACGCGGTGTCAGCCGGTGTTCGTCATCGCGGCCGCCGGGCAGGCGCTTCCCGAGGTGCCGGCCGTGGTCCTGCGCGACGAGGCGCCCGGCCGGGGGCCCCTGTGCGCGACCGGCCGGGGACTGCGAGCCGCCGCCGCGGCCGGTTGCGATCGCGCCTTCGTCGTCGCGGTCGACATGCCCGGCCTGTCCGGCGACCTCATCGATCTGGTGACACCAGGCCCGGCCGCCGACGTTGTACTGCCCTGGGACGGCCGGGACCACTATCTGGCGGGCGTCTACCGCACCAGCCTGGCGGATCGCATCGACGAGGTGCTCGCGACCGGGGCGCGGAGCATGCGCGCACTCACTGATACGGTGGCGACGCGCCGCGTAGAGGTGCCGTCGCCGTCGTGGCTGACCAACCTCAACCGACCGGCTGACCTGCGCTAACCCAGTGCCGATGGAACGGCCGTGGCAGCTGTGGCAATTGTTTCCCAGTCGTGTGAATATTGTTGCAATTGTGGCAAAAGAGTCGGCTGGTACTTCGAATTCTGTGCCCCGGCTCACACCGCAAACGTGATTCCCGTCACACTGAGCCCGGGCTGGGACCCGCCTGAGAATCGTATCGGTAGGGCCTCCGAACAGGTAGTTAGCGAATATTTCGCTGGTCGTGATTAATCCGTGATCTGACAGAAATCGATGCTTCATTGACGTGACTTGCCGCGATGCCGTCCCGTACCGTCCTACCGGGTCCGCGAAAAGGGCCAACCAATTTCAGATTAGAAACCCTGCTTGTGAGCGGGGCCGGGATCGCAAGATCCACGCGTGGCCGAGCCTTCGGACGACGCACCGGCAACCGCTGTCGTGCCAGACCGAGACGGCACGAACCGATGGGCGATCCAGTCATCTGGGCGACCCGACTCGGCGCACGCGCGGCGAAAGGAAAGTTTGTTGAAGAACGTTCGTAACACGCTCGTCAAGGCCGTCAAGGTGGCTTCGGTCGCCGGTGCGATGGCTGTGGCGCCGATCGCTCTGGGTGCTGGTGCCGCTCATGCGGACAGCGTCAACTGGGATGCGATCGCGGCTTGCGAGTCGGGTGGCAACTGGGCCATCGCGACCGGCAACGGTTACTACGGTGGCCTGCAGTTCACTCCGGGGACCTGGGCCGCCAACGGCGGTGTCGGCATGCCGAACCAGGCTTCGCGGTCGGAGCAGATCCGAGTCGCGGAGAACGTTCTGCGTACGCAGGGCATCGGCGCGTGGCCGGTGTGCGGCGGCCGCGGCTAACCAGCCCGTCCAAAGAACGACCCGACAGTGGCGCCGGAGTAACTCCGGCGCCACTGTCGTCTTTTTGTGACCCTCCCGTAACGAACCTGCGCAGCGGTGCGATCCACACCACAACCGCGCGCCGCGGTCCATCGGGGAAGGAGCCACCAATGGGGACAGTTCGCCGCATCCTCACGCTTCTCGCGATGGCGCTCGGACTGGCGCTGACCGGCTTCTCGCTCGGTACCGGCGCCGCGGCCGCCGACAGTGCCGTCAACTGGGACGCCGTCGCGCAATGTGAGTCGGGCGGCAACTGGTCGATCAACTCCGGAAACGGTTTCTCCGGCGGCTTGCAGTTCAGCCCCGCGACCTGGACCGCCAACGGCGGTACCGGACTGCCCCACCAGGCCTCCCGCGACGAGCAGATCCGGGTGGCCGAGAACGTCCTGCGCACGCAGGGCATCGGCGCGTGGCCGACCTGCGGACAGAGCGCCGGGGCACCTGCCGCGCCGTGGTCTGGCGCCGTGACGGCGCTCAGCGCACCCGCCCCATCCGCCGGCTCCTGCCAGGGAGTGGGCCGCGGTCCGCTCGGGCTGGTCGACTGGGGCAAGGTATGCCGGGCGCTGGTCCGCTAAGTTGACCCTCATGGCAGGGCGCGAATTCGACATCGTCATCTACGGAGCTACCGGTTTCGTCGGCAAGCTCACCGCCGAGTACCTGGTAAAGGCGGGCGGGGCTGCGCGCATCGCGCTGGCCGGTCGCTCGCCGGACAAGCTTGCCGCCGTCCGGGCGGGGCTGGGCGAGGCCGCCCAAGCATGGCCGATCATCGAAGCCGACGCCGCTTCGCCCTCCTCCCTGGAGGCGATGGCCGCCCGCACGCAGGTCGTGATCACCACCGTCGGCCCGTACAGCCGCTACGGACTGCCGCTGGTGGCCGCCTGTGCCGCGGCGGGCACCGACTATGCCGACCTCACCGGGGAGGCGACGTTCGTCCGGCGCAGTATCGACGACTTCCACAAGCAGGCCATCGACACCGGGGCGCGGATCGTCCACGCCTGCGGGTTCGATTCGGTTCCCTCCGACATGAGCGTCTACGCGCTGTACCGGCGCGTCCAGCAGGACGGCGAGGGTGATCTGCTCGACACCAACTACGTGTTGCGGGGCGCTTCCGGCGGCGCGTCGGGAGGCACTCTGGCCTCGGGGATCGAGGTGCTGCGGGCGGCGTCGACCGACGCCGAGACCCGCAAGCTGTTAGCCGACCCCTATACCCTGTCCCAGGACCGGGCCGCGGAGCCCGAGCTGGGCAATCAGCCCGACATGCCGTGGCGGCGCGGCCGCGATATCGCTCCGGAACTGGCCGGCATCTGGGCCATGGCCTTCGTGATGGCGTTGTACAACACCCGGATCGTGCGCCGCAGCAATGCGCTGATGGACTACGCCTACGGCCGGCGGTTCCGCTACGCCGAATTCATGAGCGTCGGACCGTCGCTGCTCGCGCCCGTCATCTCCGCGGTGGCGACGGTCGCCACCAACGGCGGCGCCCTGCTGGGCAGCCGGTTCTTCCGGTTCGTGCCGCAAGCCGTCGTCGACCGCGTGCTGCCCAAGCCGGGCACCGGCCCCAGCGAGGAAGTTCGCGAGAAAGGCTTCTACCGGGTCGAGACCTACACGACAACGAGCACCGGAGCCCGATTCGTCGCCACCATGAGCCAGAGCGGCGACCCGGGCTACAAGGCCACGTCGGTGATGCTGGGTGAATGCGGTCTCGCGCTGGCTCTGGACCGCGACAAGCTGCCCGAGCGCCACGGTGTTCTGACGCCCGCGGCGGCGATGGGCGATGCGTTGCTGGCCCGTTTCCCCGCGGCCGGCATTTCGATCGAAACGGCCCGGCTCAACTGAGAACGCCCAGAGCATAAACCGAGCACCATCCCTAGCTCGCCCACAGCTCGCCGACTACTGTCGGTCTAGATTTGCCCACTTCTTCCAAAGGAACTTCACCATGGCCGGTCTCGACGACCTCTTCAACCAAATCCCGGTGGCGGACATCGCCCGGCAGCTGGGCGCCGACGAGGGCGAGGTGAACCAGGCCATCCAGACGCTGGTCCCGACGCTGGTGGGCACGCTGCACGAGAACGTCGCGGCCGACGACATCGATTCCAGCCGGCTGGAGGAGACGGTCGTCGCCCAGGGCCAGAGCGACCTGCTCGACGGTGGCGTCAACGTCGATCAGCTCGACGAGAACCAGGGCAACCAGATGGTCGCCAGCCTGTTCGGCGGCAACGACACCAACCAGGTCGCCTCGGCACTGGCCGGTGGCGGGGCGCCGGGCGGCGACCTGATCAAGCGACTTCTGCCGATGCTCGCCCCCATCGTGCTCGCCTACGTGGGGCGCCAGTTCTCGCAGCGCAACGCCGGCGCTGGCGCCCAGGCGCAGGCCCAGGCCGCGCCCGGCGGCGGCATGGGCGACATTCTGGGCAGCATCCTCGGTGGCGCCGGCGGCGCTGGGGCCGCCAACAACCCGCTCGGCAGCATCCTGGGCAGCGTGCTCGGCGGCGGGCAGGGCGGCGGGCAGGGTGGTGCGCTGGGCAACATCCTCGGCGGCTTGCTGCGCGGCGGTCGCTGAGACACATTTGAGCGAGCCCAGGCCGGTCCCTCCGTGGGGGCCGGCCTGGCCTCCCTAGAATTACCCGGTGCCCTCTGACGACGCTCACGCCGACGCTCATTCCCCGGATCTGCCCAAGGCGTGGGATCCGGGTGCGGTAGAGAGCCAGCTCTACCAGGGCTGGGTGGACGCCGGCTACTTCACGGCCGACCCCACCAGCGACAAGCCGCCCTACTCCATCGTGCTGCCCCCGCCCAATGTCACCGGCAGCCTGCACATGGGCCACGCCCTGGACCACACCCTCATGGACGCGCTGACCCGGCGCAAACGCATGCAGGGTTACGAAGTGCTGTGGCTCCCCGGAATGGACCACGCCGGGATCGCCACCCAGACCCTGGTCGAAAAGCGCCTCGCTGCGCAGGGAACCGGTCGCGAAGATCTCGGTCGTGACGCGTTCGTCGACAAGGTCTGGGAGTGGAAGCACGAGTCCGGCGGCACCATCGGCGCCCAGATGCGCCGGCTGGGCGACGGTGTGGACTGGACCCGCGACCGTTTCACCATGGACGAAGGTCTGTCCCGGGCGGTGCGGACGATCTTCAAACGCCTCTACGACGCCGGGCTGATTTATCGCGCCGAGCGGCTGGTCAACTGGTCGCCCGTACTGCAGACCGCGATCTCCGACCTCGAGGTGAAGTACGAGGAGGTCGAAGGCGAGCTGGTGTCGTTCCGGTACGGCTCGATGGATGACGGGGGTCCCCATATCGTCGTGGCGACCACCCGGATCGAAACCATGCTGGGAGACACCGCGATCGCCGTGCACCCCGATGACGAGCGCTACCGCGACCTGGTAGGAACCACCCTGCCTCACCCTTTTCAAGACCGGGAGATCGTCGTGGTCGCCGACACTCACGTCGACCCCGAATTCGGCACCGGCGCAGTCAAAGTCACCCCCGCCCACGATCCCAACGACTTCGAGATCGGCATCCGGCACAACCTCGCGATGCCCTCCATCATGGACACCCGGGGCCGGATCGACGGAACCGGAACGCCATTCGACGGCATGGACCGCTTCGAGGCCCGGGGCAAGGTTCGCGAAGCATTGGCTGAGCAGGGCCGCATCGTCGCCGAGAAGCGGCCGTACCTGCACAGCGTCGGTCACTCCGAGCGCAGCGGCGAGCCGATCGAGCCCCGGCTGAGCCTGCAGTGGTGGGTCAAGGTCGAGTCGATGGCCAAGGCGGCCGGCGACACGGTTCGGGGCGGCGACATCGTCATTCATCCCAAGAGCCAGGAGCCGCGCTGGTTCGACTGGGTGGACGACATGCACGACTGGTGCATCTCCCGGCAATTGTGGTGGGGGCATCGCATCCCGATCTGGCACGGACCGGACGGGCAGCTGGTCTGCCTCGGCCCCGACGAGACACCGCCGGAGGGCTGGGAGCAGGACCCCGACGTCCTGGACACCTGGTTCTCCTCGGCGCTGTGGCCGTTCTCCACCATGGGCTGGCCGGACCGGACCCCGGAGCTCGAGAAGTTCTATCCGACAAGCGTTCTGGTGACCGGGTACGACATCCTGTTCTTCTGGGTCGCCCGGATGGTCATGTTCGGAACCTTCGTCTCGAACGACGACGCCATCACCTTCGGGGGCACCGCCCAAGAAAAATCGGGACCGCAGGTGCCGTTCGAGAACGTCTTCCTGCACGGCCTGATCCGCGACGAGCACGGCCGCAAGATGAGCAAGTCCCGGGGCAACGGCATCGATCCGCTGGACTGGGTGGAGTTTTTCGGCGCCGATGCGCTGCGGTTCACCCTGGCCCGTGGAGCCAGCCCCGGCGGCGACCTGTCGATCGGCGAGGACCACGCCCGAGCGTCGCGCAACTTCGCCACCAAACTGTTCAACGCCACCCGGTTCGCCTTGATGAACGGCGCCGCCCCCGCGCCGCTGCCCAACGCCGATCAGCTGACCGATGCCGACCGCTGGATTCTGGGTCGTACCGAAGAGGTTCGCGCCGAGGTGGATTCGGCGCTGGACGCCTATGAGTTCAGCCGGGCCTGTGAGGCGATCTACCACTTCGCGTGGGACGAGTTCTGCGACTGGTACCTGGAACTGGCGAAGGTTCAACTCGCCGAGGGTGTTACCCACACCACCGCTGTTCTGGCGGCTGTGCTCGACACGTTGCTCAAACTTCTACACCCCGTCATGCCGTTCGTCACCGAGGTCCTGTGGAAAACGCTGACCGGTGGGGCCGGGGCGAGCGAAGCGACGGGAAAGGCGGAGTCATTGGTCATCGCGCCGTGGCCGACCGCATCCGGATTCGGGACCGACAACTCTGCGGCACAGCGCATTTCCGATATGCAGAAGTTGGTGACCGAGGTCCGCCGGTTCCGCAGCGACCAGGGTCTGGCCGACCGCCAGAAGGTTCCCGCCCGCCTGGACGGCATCACCGGTGCCGGTCTCGACGCGCTGGTGGCTCCCGTGACGGCGCTGGCCTGGCTGACCACGCCCGACGGCGAATTCACCCCCACCGCGAACGTCGAGGTGCGGCTGTCCGGCGGAACCGTCGGCGTCGAACTGGATACCTCGGGCACCGTTGACATCGACGCCGAACGTCGCCGGCTGGAGAAGGATCTGGTCGCGGCGCAGAAGGAATTGGCCCAGACGTCGGCCAAACTCGACAACGACGCCTTCCTGGCCAAAGCGCCGGGCGACGTCGTGGGCAAGATCCGCGGCAGGCAGCAACTGGCCCGCGAGGAAGTCGACCGCATCACCGCGCGGCTGGCTGCGCTTGTATGACGGACTTCCGCAATCCCGCAACTGGTCCCGCTCCCGACGAGATCGCCGCACTGTTGCAGGTCGAGCACCTGCTCGACCAACGCTGGCCGGAGACCAAGCTTGAGCCCAGCACGGCCCGGATGGAAGCCCTGATGGATCTGCTGGGCTCGCCGCAGCGCAGCTATCCGTGCATCCACATCGCCGGTACCAACGGCAAGACCTCTGTGGCCCGGATGATCGACACCCTGCTGACTGCCTTCGGGCAGCGCACCGGCCGCACCACGAGCCCGCATCTGCAGGCGGCGGTCGAGCGCATCAGCATCGACGGCCGGCCGATCAGCCCCGCGGGCTACGTCGAGACCTACCGCGAGATCGAGCCATTCGTGCAGATGGTCGACCGTCAGTCTCAGGCCGACGGGGGTCCGGCCATGAGCAAGTTCGAGGTCGTGACCGCGATGGCCTTCGCCGCGTTCGCCGACGCCCCGGTCGACGTCGGGGTGATCGAAACCGGCATGGGTGGCCGTTGGGACGCCACCAACGTCGTCGACGCGCCGGTCTGCGTGATCACCCCGGTCGGCATGGACCACATGGACTACCTCGGCGACAGCCTCGCCGAGATCGCGGGGGAGAAGGCCGGAATCATCGGGGCGCCGCGCGGCGAACTTGTTCCTGTCGACACCGTCGCGATCATCGGCCGCCAGCAGCCGGAAGCGATGGAAGTTCTTTTGGCACAGGCGGTCACGGCTGATGCGGTGGTCGCCCGGGAGGATTCGGAGTTCACTGTGCTGAGCCGCCAGGTGGCCGTCGGGGGCCAGCTTCTCGAACTGCGCGGCCTGAGCGGGGTTTACCCCGAGATATTCCTGCCGCTGCACGGCGAACACCAGGCGTCCAACGCCGTTCTTGCTTTGGCAGCGGTCGAGGCGTTCTTCGGAGCCGGAGCCCAGCGCCAACTCGACGTCGCCACGGTGCGCGCCGGTTTCGCCGCGGCGCGCAGCCCCGGCCGGTTGGAGCGGATGCGCAGCGCCCCGACGGTGTTCGTCGACGCCGCCCACAACCCGGCGGGAGCGGCGGCGTTGGCGTCGGCGTTGACCTCGGAATTCGATTTCCGGTATCTGGTCGGCGTGATCAGCGTCCTGGGCGGCAAGGACGTTGCCGGAATCCTGGCGGCGCTGGAACCGGTGTTCGACGTCGCGGTGGTGACGGAGAACGGCTCCCCGCGGGCCCTGGACATCGATTCCCTGGCCACGGTCGCCGATGAGGTCTTCGGGCCCGAACGGGTGGTGCGCGCCGCGACCATGTCCGACGCCATCGAGACCGCGACCGCGTTGGCCGAAGACGCCGCAGACGGTGAGACGGTATCCGGCTCGGGCATCGTGATCACCGGGTCGGTGGTGACGGCCGGCGTGGCCCGCACCCTGTTCGGGAAGGACCCCGCATGACGACACCCGCGGCTGCCCACGCCCCTGACCCGTGGAAGAGCTTCCGCGGCGTCATGGCCGCCACGCTGATCTGCGAGATCATCACCGTCCTGCTGGCATTGCCGGTGGTCGCGTCGGTGGGCGGAGGCCTGACCCCGGCTTCGACCGGTTACCTGCTGGGCTTCGCGGGTCTACTCGTCGTGCTCGCCGGGATGCAGGGGCGGCCCTGGGCCATCTGGGCGAATCTCGGCGTTCAATTGATCCTGGTCGGCGGGTTCTTCCTGCACCCCGCGGTCGGCATCATGGGTGTGGTGTTCACGCTCGTCTGGGCGGTGATCGCCTGGATGCGCGCCGAAGTGCTGCGCCGGCAGCGGCTGGGCCTGCTACCCGGCCAGCAATTTCCCGAGGCGTGACCGGTAGGCTTGGCGGTCGTGACTGAGCGGACACTGGTGCTGATCAAACCCGACGGCGTGCAGCGGCGGGTGATCGGCGAGATCATCAGCCGAATCGAACGAAAAGGCCTGTCGGTCGCGGCGCTGGAACTCAAGAACGTGGACAACGACCTGGCTGCGGCGCACTACGCCGAGCACTCCGACAAGCCGTTCTTCGGCGAACTGCTGCAGTTCATCACCTCCGGACCGGTGGTGGCCGGGATTCTGGAGGGGCCGCGTGCGGTCACCGCGTTCCGTCAGCTGGCCGGCGGAACCGATCCGGTGGAGAAGGCGACGCCGGGCACCATCCGCGGTGATTTCGGCCTGGAGACCCAGTTCAACCTCGTGCACGGGTCGGATTCGCCCGAGTCGGCGGCCCGCGAGATCGCGCTCTGGTTTCCCGGCGTCTGATCGCTATCCGATAGCTCGCTCCCTACCGGTTGCCGGTGTGGGATACTAGGCCGGTCACCCGGCAACGGGTGGCCGGAATGAGACTTCAACGTGCGCGACCACCGCTGCCTGCGGTGCGGCGCGGACCGTCAACAGCCGTCATTCAGCCAGGCCCTGAACGGATTCGCCTGAATCCCTTCGGAGCGAGACCTATCGACAAGCCCGGGCGCCGCCCGGGCACATAGCGGAAGCCCTCGCGTGGCCGCGTCGCTGGACGCGCCCGGGGGCTTGAGGAGATTACGTGGCCGATGATGATCACAACCAGGATCACCCCGAATCCCCGGCGCAGTGGGAACCACCCGCTGCCGAAGGCGGACTGCCCGACCGGCTGAGGGTGCATTCCCTGGCCAGAGTTCTGGGCACCACCAGCAAGCGGGTGCTCGATGCTCTGGCCGAGCTCGACGGGCGGTCCCGAAGCCCGCACTCCAGCGTCGCCCAGGCCGAGGCGATCCGGGTGCGCGACGTCCTGGCCGCCGCCGATGCCGAGCCGCTTGAGGCGATGGTGATCGAAGACGCCGAGCCGGTGGAGTTCACCCCGGTGGAGTTCAGTAGCCCGGAGCCCGCGGCGCTGAGCGCCCAAGAGTCCGTAGCGCTGAGCGCCCAAGAGTCCGTAGCGCTGAGCGCCCCAGGGTCCGTAGCGCTGAGCGCCCCGGAGCCCTCGGCGCTCAGCGCCCCGGAGCCGGTTGCGCAGTTGACCTTCATCGACCCGACCGCCGCGGTGATCATCGAGGCGGAGCCGGTGGTGATCATCGAGGCGGAGCCGGAGTCCCGGCTCATCCTGGAGGACCACTCCCAGCCGCACCAGGTCGAAGAACAGCCCGCTTACATGCCGTTGTTCGTCGCGCCGCAG
>Ga0194055_10001446_pt1 | contig 19380 bp, 7 predicted proteins | sample SepL449m_MetaG_FD_155482 | JGI IMG/M metagenome (GOLD analysis project Ga0194055, IMG submission 155482) | Anoxic zone freshwater microbial communities from boreal shield lake in IISD Experimental Lakes Area, Ontario, Canada - Sep2016-L442-9m | ecosystem: Environmental > Aquatic > Freshwater >...
CCGTTCTTTCGTCGCCGCTTCGAAACCACTCTCGCGGCGTTTGCCATCGAGCCACTTCTCGACTTCTGACTCAGTGACTCGAACATTGAGTGATCGTGACAAGCCCTGTCCGTTTCCTGTCCAGAACTTTTCGAAGGTCAGATATGGCCTTTCCAGTTCGGACGAAAGGTGCAGGTAATAGAAACCGACCGGCAGGGTTGCTCGAATCCAGCCCGCATCATCCGTTGTGAAGGTCCCAAACGATTTTTGATCGCTGCCATGTCCGCTCGTGAACTCGACTTTCACTTTCGGAAGTGGCTCGCTCCTCGGACCTCCGACCAACCGGACCTCCACGGCGTGTTGCTTTGCTTCTTCGCTCCGCATTCGTTGAATACCACTGCACTTCGCATCCTTGTCGAACATCACGATCAGCGTGTGACCGTCGCCGAGCGAGATGTGATGCGTGACCTTATCTCCGTCGATGCTCTTGCGAGGCTTCAACTCCTGCTGCCTGGCGATCTCCAGAAACTGCGACTCGGTCATGTCGAGCGAGATCGCTTGCAGCTTTGGATACAGTTTCAGGAATTCGAGCCCGACTGTTTTCTCCATTTCCGAGATTTCTGCCGTGTCGGTAGGCAGTTTGCCGGACTTCCCTTCGGGGATCGGTTCGACTTTCACCGTCACGTCGGTCTTCTGCCCCGGCGCGAGTGACACGTTTTCGAAGGTGATTTTGTGCGTCATCAACTTCAGCCGAATGTCGAAATGACTGATTTCAGCGGCGGGGAGCCTGAAGACATTGCCCTTTCCGACCGGCGTGTTGTGCCAGCGGTCGGCGCCGTGCACGTTTCCGTTGATGTCGATGGCAACGAAGTTCACGTCCATCAGTTCGGAGTGATACGGCGGCATCTGGAATCGGAGAATCGTTTCATCTTTGTTTTTCTCGACACCGACGATTTGAATCAACTTTCGCAACGATTCGACTTTTCGCAACGTGCTTCCGGAGTCGGGTTGCGGCAAGGGCGGCATCTTGCCCTCGATATCGATGACACCCGCTCCTTGAGTCGGCAGGTTCGAATAGAAAAAGTGGACGTTCACTGGCGTCTGATCTTTGAAGCCGGCGACGTGTTGCAAGTTGACGATGCCTGCATCCGATCCTGTCGCTCCACCGCTACCGCGATTTGGGCGCGGAGTCCAAGAGACAAGCGTCGTCAACGGAACTATGTCATCAGACCGTTTCAACCGAAACGCAAACTCGCGAAAGTCCGCTTGATCCGCATTGACCCAAACATCAGACAATTTGAACGGAGGTGTTCCGTCTAGCTTCGTTCCATCCGCTCTCCACCACTCCACCTCCTTCCGCTTCCTGTTCCCATCCGCGTGTGAAGCGACTGCGTACGCGACACTCACCAATTCAACCTCATCACCGTTCGGCAACGTGGCTGAATACTTGTCTCGCTTTGGGATTTGGCGCGAGGCATCATCGCCTGTCGGCTTCGCTCCTGTGACCGTGGACGAGACACTGCCTGACTGCGGCTTCGGTGGGTTGTCGGCTCGTTCGCGATCACTGCCGTCAGTGTTGAACGGATAGAGTGAAAGTACCGAACGACCTTCACTGAATCGGTATGAAAAGTTCTTTGGACGGACGGATTTTGACTTCGGGTCCGCCATGCAGAGCCAGAGAATGTTTTCGTCCAAATCGCCTCGCTGGTAGATGCCGGGGCAAGTCTCGCCCTTGTCGGGACCGCTCAGGAACGTGAGATCAATCTGCTTCGGGCGCTTCACGGGATCGAGCGTAAATGATGCTTTGATTTCCTGGCCATCACGGCTGAGCCACGTGATTTCGTTTCCTTTCACTACCCACCGAAGTTCACTTCCTTCGCCAGATTTGTCAGGGCCTTTTCCCTTTGGGAGCGGCCATGAAGTACTTTCATTATTCTTGCTGGTATCGAAATTGCGAAGTGTCCAAATTCCCTGGAACGCACCGATTTGCCTTTCAGCGTCACTTGGTTTAGCTGGACGAAGAAAGATCAGCGAGGTCTTTCCGCCTCCCCGCATTTCGATGGCCTTTGGTCGTGGAACATTCGCCCCGGGATCTTGAATGGAGATATTGAAACTTTGCTCATCCACGCCACCAAATTCATATATTCCCATGCACTTCTCACCCTGGAACGGACCACTGAGGTAAGTGAGATTGATTTCTCTGGGCCTTTTGGAGGGATCGACATCGAGTTTCAAGTTCCACACTTCGCCCTGCCGGTTCCAGAGAACTTCGTCGCCGCTAATCGTCCATTGCCATTTCGATGCTTCCGGTTGAGTAGCACCAAAAGTAGGCAGGGCCGAATCGCAGAGAGTCATGTTCCACACGCCCTGGAATCGTTCGAGTGCTCTTGCGTTCGATAGCTTTTCAGGCGGCGCGACCTGATACATTCCAATCATCGACTGCTTCTTGAGGCTTGAAGCGGAGACATCGATCGGACGCGGTGCGTCAGATCCGGGATGTGTCATGCAGAGCCAGCGGTACGCGGCGTTTCCCCTCTGAGGTTCGTAGATTCCGATCGACATTGCCCCCCGATTGGGACCGCTGAGAAACGTAAAGTCGATCTGCTTCGGAGTCTGGAATGGGTCAATCGTGAACTCGGCGACGATTGCATTGCCTTGCCTGTCGGTCCAAGAGATTTGATTCCCCTTCACCACCATCCGCTTCTCACTTTTGCGTCCGTTGCTGTCGGTTCCAATCCCGATTGGCTGAGGCCAGTCTGCGATCTGAAGGACGTCGAAGCACCACGTTCCCTGAAATGATGCCAGCTCCTTCTCGGCTTCATTCGTTCCAATCGGCTGAAGGAAGATCAGCGAGGTCTGACCGCCACCTGTCATGGAGATCGACTTCGGTCGCGCGACCTTCGCTCCCGGATCCTGCAGGCTGATCTGCAGCATCTTCCGATTCACGCCACCCCACTCAAACATTCCGAGGCACTTCTCGCCCTTGTGCGGACCGTCGAGAAATGTGAAGTCGATCTCTTTCGGCGATTTCGTGGAATCCACCGCGAACGAAAGATTCCAGATCTCGCCATTCGAGCGAGTCCATTTGATCTCGTTCTTTTGGGCTGTCCATCGCCAGTTCCGAACGACATCCTGGGAGGCACCGAAATCTTTTGTTTCGGAGTCGCAGATATCAAAGGCCCAATTCCCCTGGAGCGGTTCGAAGTCCTTTACGACGACGTTCTTTGCGGCGATGTCCTTTTCTGACTTCGGTGGAGAAGTGACCGTGATCGTTGGCCATTTCCAACCGCTCGCTTTGAGTCGCTTCACGATCCGCTCGGTCTCTGCGAATGTTGTCGCGAGGTGCGTGTCGATGATCAGTTCGCTGGCCTCGGAGTTCAGGTCGTGCTGCAAGACGGCTAACGTCTCTTCTAACTGCGTGACGCTCATGTCGCTGAGGATGCCGACGGTCTTGCCATCTTTACGGAACGTGACGCGGACGAGTGTGTCGAGTGGCTCGAGGCTCACTTTCGGCTCCGTCTTCTGGCCCGGCAGGGTCGCAACATTCTCGAACGTGGCCTTGTGAGTCATCTTGCGCAGGCTGACTTGGAACGCGTCAATCTCCGATGCGGGGGCGTTAATCACGTAAAGTTCGTCGGTAGTTGGCTCGGTCGCACGCTTCGTCTGGCCATCGAGCTTAATGGCCGACAAAGCGACGAGTGTTCGGCGAGCGTCATCTGACGTCGGATGGACTTTCACAATCGTCGTCGTTGGCAACTTCTCGACGATGCGCACTTCAAACTGTTGGACCAGCGCCAGGTAATTGGCATCCAATTCAGCGTTGGGCTGCAGCTTACCATTGAGGTCGAGGGTCGCCGACAACGACCACGGTTCGTCGGTAAAATACAGAGCAAACGTGGCAGGCTTCTCGACGTCGATCTTCTTCATCAGTTGAAATTTGAGGACATCCGGTCCAGGCAACCTCGAGGTGCGTAACCACTGACCGGGCGACGACGGAACCCAAAACTCCCCGGCGGAGTGTCGACGTATTTCCTGTCCATCGACAACGTGTGCTCGCAACACGAATTCGCGAAAATTGGCTTGGCCCTTCGGTACCGTAATCGCGGTCAGGTTCGCTGGCGTGGAATCGAGCTTTGTCCCATCGGCACGCCACCAGACGTTGTTTTTTCGCTTCGCACCCCCGGGCTGGTCCAGACTCGCGAACGCGACCGCTTCGAGTTCATACCTCAAACCGTTCCGCGTGAAATGCTGGGAAGTCTTCAGCCGGGACGCGCTCGCGTCCGGTTCAGTACCGACTTCTGCATCCGAACCGGACGCGAGCGCGTTCCGGCTGATCGTCGAGCTGATTCTTGGTCGTTTCCTGATCGCCGTGATCCTGGCGTGATCGCCTTTCAAGTACGCTTTTACGAACTCTGCCGCGTCGGGCCAGTCGAAGAGTTTCATCGTCTCCGGGTTTGCCGCGTTGCCCGTGATCTTCATCGAGACAAACAAATGCCCGTGTCCATGCGGGGTCTCACCAAGATATTCATACTGTCCGTCCTTCCGGTCCCACTTCATTATGGGCCGCGTTTTGTCGTTCGTGAAGACCAGCACGACATGCGGTGAATCTTCGGCGTTCAGGTAAGACCCCGGCATCATCTGGATCGTCCGCCCGCCAATGTGCCGCGGATGCCAATGTTCGGGAAGCAATATCGCCAGATCTTCCACCATCTTTTTGAGGTCTGCGGATTCCTGCTGATCGCTGGCAATCGCTTGTTGCGGAGCCAACGGATCAACTGCTTCGATTTTCACTTTTACGTCGGTGACTTGCCCTGGTACGAGCGAAATATTTTCGAACGTCACCATTTGAGTCATCGGCCTCAGTCGAATCTCGAAGTGTTTGATATCAGCGGCAGCGAGCTTGAAGACGCGACCTTCCCCCGCTTCGGAACCGCGCGACTCACTCGATGCGTGCGACTGATCCCTCTTGTCGATTGCTCTCAGATTGATCTCCAGACGCTGATCGAGGTGGGCGGTGAGTCGTTTGCTGCGGAAGATCGTCTCGTTCGCTTTCTTCTCAACACCGACGATGTGAATGAGCTTTCTCAATGACTCCGTTTTCGCATCCGCGGGTTTCTGAGGCAAAGCGAGACCATTTCCGTCGATCAACCACGCGGGGCCAAACGGCAGATCCGAAACGAAGACATGGACCGCGACCGGTTTCTCGTCGTTGAAGCCCGCCGAGTGCTGCAGCTTGAGGAACCCCGGCGTGCCCGCAGGGGTATCCCAGCCACCTTGCCCATAACTGCCGTTCTGAGGATGTGGAGTCCAACTGACATGGCTCGCCGTGATCGCCGTCGCATCGCCAGTCAGTTTGATCGCAAATTCGCGAAAGCCTTTTTGCAATTCATCGACCGATGCCGAAAACAACTCCATCGGAGGAGCCTGCAAACGAGTTCCATTGGCTCTCCACCAACCATCCTCCTTCCGCCGCTTGCTTTGATCGGCATACAAGACATTTGCCATCGCTACCCCAGCCAACTCGACCTCAACGCCATTCGGCAGTGTGGCGGCGTATTTTCCCGGCTTTGGGTCTCGGCCCGCTCCGTTGTTGTCCTCACCTCGCAATCGAAAATGAGCCGAGAACACGTCAAGAATCGTCTCTGGAAGTGTTTCGCCCGGTTTCAATTCGGTAATGACAGTCTCCAGCACAGATACTGGATTCGTAAAGTCGTAGCGGCGAATGGATTTCTTTTGATCGGCGGCTATTTGAGTAATCCACAGCACTGTGCCGCCGCGCATCCAGGCTGCGATCCAGGTGTCATAGCCGTCCGGCAATGGAACAGGATGAGATTCGCGGGGCGCGGGCTGTTTCGGGTCCGTTGGCGCGAAATCGAGGCGGGCTTCATTCACGATCCGCTCGCCGATTGGTCGGCGTGTCACCGCAAATGTCACATTTCCACCAAGAGGATATCGCCCCGGTCCCTTTGCAGTGTGGGGCTTCTTCGCGGCGTCAGGATCGACAGGAAGGACTTTGAATTTCGTCGGTCCTGACGTGAGCATCTCGCTGAAGGTCTCGAAATCAGTTCGCTCAGCGAGTCGCTTCGCCAGAGCATCCAACGCGCCCGGAGTTGTGTCATTCTTGAACTCAGCGAGTTCGTCATTCGTCGGTGCGTTACCGAAGAGATCATGGACAGCGCGATCGAGCAAACGGCCTCGTTCGTTGGCATCAGCGGGCAGCGGAGCATCAAGGCTCAGTCGATCTTTGATGAACTTCAGCCACCATGATTTCGGAGCAGAAGGCGATTCATCGTCGTCCGGCCGAGCAGCCTCGCGGCCATCCGCGTCAACGGTCGCGGGAGTAAACGTCACATCGTCGCCTGCCTTCGCTTCGATCCATGAACCGACTCGAACCTCTGAGCGTGCGTCGCGCCAATCTTCGTCGTCTTTGTTCGGCCCCACACCAATGCCCGCTCCGATCACTTCGATGAACTCACCCGGTGCAAGGCGGCAGACAAATGTACGCGGAATTGTCGTCCACCAGGTCGAGTTGATGTTGATCTCTTTACCCTGTGCATCAAGGGCTTTGTGCCCGCCCGACTGATTCCAGGTCAGTGCACGAAACACGACCGCGTTCTTTCCCGTGTTATGAAACAAGACTCGCGACTTCAGCGGCGTATTGAGTCGATGCTCGTTTCCGCGCGGCTCCAGAAGCCACGCCGCTCGTAAACCGTTCGGCTGAGCCTCACCCCATGGTGCGTCTTTGAGATCAACTGGTAGCGGTTTACCGACCACAACATCGCCACCCAGTGTGAAGCGAGGCTCGTCTTCAACCCACTCTGGCAGCGATGGGTAGATCGCCGCTACGTCATCGAGCAGTTTGACTGCTTCGTCATGCGACCAGTCACGGGTCACGTCAATCCACTTGAGCAACTCCGCAAGCTTCGGTGAACCTTCATGAGTCGGGTTGTTCTTTACGAAGTTCGTCATGACTCGCACGAGCGGTCCAATTGCACCACCGGGAATGTCTCCACTGATCCGCGCCGTTCGTTGCCACTTCTGAAACAGCAACTGCGACTCTTTACCCTGAGGCTTTGTTAAGACGGAGACTCGTTCATCCGCGACTTCGTCTTCGCCACGCACTCGTTGAATGCCGCCGCACTTTCCGTCCCTGTCAAACATGACGATCAGCGTGTGATCATCACCGAGCGTGATGCGATGTGTGACTTTCCCAGTCTCGGCCGTCTTGCGAGACTTCAGGTCCTGCTGTTTGATGATCTCCAGAAACTGCGATTCCGTCATATCGAGCGACAAGCCGTGCAGATTAGGATAGGGCTTGAGGAATTCGAGACCGGCTGGCGGTATCGTCTCCGTCTCAGTTGGCGCGGGAGGTGTCTCAGCGAGGGCACTGAAGTGCAGTCGCGAGGCGAACAGAGCCGCGCCGAGGATAAACGTCAATATGACCAGCATGGCGATGCGGCTCGGTCGCAGTTGCGACGAGGTCGGAACGGACAGCACCTTCAGCACTCGTCGTTTGAACTCAGAGGAATTGGTTCCGGCTGCCGCCAGTGACGTTGCCGGGGCTGATTGCCCGGGACGACGCAACGATGTCGATAGCTCAGCCATGCGGACGAGGGCATCCGCGTAGCGTAGGCGTTCGCAACCGGTTGCCAGCACCATTTCATCACAGGCGTGTTCCCGCTCGCTGCTGATGCGGCGACTGATGTACCAAACCGCCGGATGAAAGAACAACATCGACTCGACGATTCGCTGCAGGAGGTTCACGAGCAGGTCGTAACGGTAAATGTGAGCCAGTTCATGCGTGATCAATGCCTGCAGTTGGTCCGGCGAAAGTCCCGTCGCGGCGGCGGCGGGCAACAAAATCATCGGTTTGAAGATGCCAATTACCAGCGGGATCGACACCTCGGCACACCAGGCGACGCGCGGCATGACTCGCAGCCGTAACTGTTTCGATTGCCGATGGAGCATGGCAATAACTGAGTCTTCGCTGACAGTGGTCGCTGCCTTTCGTAATCGATTAGCCGACCAGGTTCCGCGAACCAGACGCGCCAGCAGTAATGCACAACAGGCGAAGTAAAACATCGCAATCTGCGGTGCCCATCGTTGAAACTCTCTCCTGCCATCGCCATTAACAATCGGCTGGTCATCACGAACATTCTGCGGCACAACTGGCTCGGTCGAAGCAGCCACAGAGGGCAATTCCGGCAATGTTGCCTCAACGCCGATGAAGGAGGGCGGTAACGCTTGAGACAGATCTGCGCGGTCAACGGCACCGGGATTCGGGGGGATCACGTCGTTAACCGGCATGATTGCCCCCAGTTCTGCCGACATTGCAGACTCAGAAACCGGCAATTCAATCTGGAAAAAAGTCACTGCTACGCAGACGACCATGATTGTCAGCGCTGTCACATGCAGCGCATACCGCCGACTCGCCGGCGCATGTCTCAGCAGCCAGTCAGCAGGAACGGTCACCAAAGCGACCAGACATCCCTGCCATAGAAAGTGCATGAGGGTGGCTATGAGCCGGTACGAGAACTACGGATCGATCAGGTCGGAGACGTTCATGAAATGACTCCAGCAAAAGGAGCAAATGCCTGTACCAGCGGATGATCAAGACTCTTCGAGTTTGCGATTAATGAGACTACGCAGCTCTCGCAATTCGTCAGAATCGAGATCTTTCACATCGAACAGTTTCATCATCACCGCCGATGCCGACCCGTCAAAAACTCGATCGACGACATCGACCAGCACGCGATTGCCGACCTGGTCTTCTGAAATGCACGGGGTGAACAAGTACATGTTCCCCTGCTTTTTTCGCTTCAGATATTTCTTGCCAACCATGGTGTTAAGCGTTGTGATCACCGACGTCTTCGCCAGTTCCCGCCCCCCTTCTCCCAGCGCTGCCTGAACGTCGCGCGCGAGCATTGGCGACCGCTGCCATAACACTTTCAGGATCTGCAGTTCCAGATCCGTCGGATACTTCGAAACCTGCCGCGGCATGAACCTCTCCCTCAATCCCGTGAAGCACCGTCGTCTAGTAGGGTAGACGATCGTATGCCGCTAAAGACGTGCTGTCAATGTAAACGACTAGAAGACTAGACGATTTTGATGAAGCGAATTCAAGTGACTTGATGCCGACGTTCAGAAGCCAGTCATCCGAACTTTTGCAAACCGATCCTGCTCGCCAGTCCGTCTTGGTTGTGGTGTCTTCGTGAAATGCCAACAATTGCGACAACGATCACTCACTAAACGCTCTTGTTGCAGGAAAACGTTTGCCATGAAAATCGATTCCATCGACTTCTTCTACCTGTCGATGCCTGAAGTTCTCGACATTGGGGATGGCAGCCAGGACGCACTCCTCGTTCGAATCACTGCTGGTAGTCATGTTGGCTGGGGGGAGTGCGAGGCATCGCCGCTGGTTTCGATTGCCAGCCTGGTCTGTCCGATGTCGCATAGTGCCTGCAAGCCAGTTCAAGCGTCGGTCCTTGGGCAAACAATCGACAGCGCCGGGGATATTCGTCGCATTGGAAACCTCGTCCGAGCGAACAGCCTTGATCTTCTGCAAGCTGATCATACTCTTTCGGGAATTGATATTGCGCTGTGGGATTTGCTCGGCCAGCGATTTGGTGAACCCGTCTGGAAACTGTTGGGTTACCAGAAGTCCTACGCAAAAACTCCGTACGCTTCGGTGTTGTTTGGTGACACACCGGAGGCAACCTTGCAAAAAGCAAAAAGGATTCAATCGCAGGGATTTCGAGCGGCGAAATTTGGTTGGGGTCCCTTCGGCCTGGGAAGTGTTGCCGAGGACGTAGCCCAACTCCATGCTGCTCGAGAAGGCCTGGGAAGTGATGGAATTCTGCTGGTTGACGCTGGTACTGTCTGGAACACCGATATCGACGCGGCCCGATCACGCCTGCGGACGCTGAAGGAAGTTCGAGCCACCTGGCTGGAAGAGCCGTTCGTTTCGGGAGCGTTGGGTGAGTACCACGCTTTGTCGCAGGAAAGCGGCACCGTAGGACTGGCAGGGGGCGAGGGTTGTCACAACTTTCATATGGCACGGCACATGATTGACCATGCCGGCTTGAAATTCGTGCAGATTGACGCCGGCCGTATCGGTGGAATCACGATCGCGAAGGATGTTGCGGACGAGGCCGTGGCCAAGGGGGTGACATACGTTAATCATACGTTCACTTCGAATCTCGCTCTGTCCGCTTCCATCCAGCCTTTCGCCGGTTTGGAATCACACGTCATTTGTGAATTCCCGACGGAACTGAAATCGTTAGCCGTAGCAATGACGAAGAATCACATCACACCGGACAGGAATGGCTCCGTTTACGCTCCTGATGCCCCCGGCCTGGGAATCGAACCGGACCTCGCCGGAATCATGCCGTATCTCGTCGACGCGGAAATCCGAGTTGGTTCCAAGATCCTGTACCGCACCCCTTCTCTGTGACAGAGTGTGACCTTCGGCTCGCGTCTCCCGACCCCGCCGTAGCGCCCACCATCATCACCGACGCAGGCTTCAATGTCTGCGTCGGTAAACCGTTGACGTCTCGGGGGAAGCAGCTATAACGCACTCACGTGGTCGTTGGCCTCGGACGTCCTGACAAATATCGATCCGGCGGAAGTTTCAACATGTCTAGCGTTAATCAGGGTTCATCAGCGGTGCCACCTGTTGTCAAATTCACAAAAATTGATTGGATGCGGTGACAATTGGCGTGTCGATTGCACAATTGGGTTTGCCAGATTGTCCGGTCTCAGTTAGTGTGAGCGCAGGATTGTCACACTGCGAGCGACTACCGGCCTCGGTTGGTCCCTCCACGTGTGGTGTTGAGGAAAGGATTTTCAATGCTTGAATTCATGGTTTCCACGGGGGCCGCGCGTCGGCGATTCGGATTGCTGCTGTTCGCATCAGTGATTGTTGTTGGCGGTGTCGGAATGACACTGCGAGCACAGGATTCAAAACCCACAGTTCCCAAGACGGCTAGAGCTGAAGCCGGTTCCAATGTCACCGCCAGTGCTCAGGACTCGCCGGTTCCTGCGATTGATCCCGAACATCCGCTGTATCTTCCGTTGCAGGAAGCCTATAAGGCTCGCGAGGCACTGAAGGGCGTGAAGGACTACGAAGCCGAGTTCATGAAACGTGAATTGATCGGCCGCAAGGTGCTCAAGACGACAATGAGTCTCAAACTGCGCCAGGAACCATTCAGTGTCTACTTGAAGTTCCTGGACCTGAACGCGGGTCGCGAAGTGATTTATGTGGAAGGCCGCAACAAGAACAATTTGTGGGTCCACGAAGGGGGAATCAAGTCGATCGTCGGAACATTGTCGCTCCCTCCGAATGGTCCAGATGCGATGACAGACAACCGTTACCCGGTCACGATGATCGGCCTGGAAACGATGCTCGACAAAGTGATCAAGCAATGGGAAGCCGAAGGGAAGCTGGGCGAAGTCAAAACACAGAAGTATCCTACGGCGAAGCTGCCCAGTGGTGAAGAATGTGTTGCGTACGAATCACTTCATCCCACGCCGCGAGCCCAGTTCAAGTTTCACATCACACGGCTATGGATTGAAAAGAAGAGCGGGATGGCCGTTCGTGTCGAGCAGCTTGGTTTCCCTCAGGCGGGCGACAAGTCTCCACCGGTGATCGAGGAATACACGTATTCGAAGATCAAGACTAACGTATCGCTCACCGATCAGGACTTTGATACCAAGAACAAAAACTACCAGTTCGGGGGTTGATCTGGTGTCGAAGGTGGTATCCCAGGAAAGTTCGCCGAAAGTTGCGGACTCGGTCGACGAAGTGCGCGCAGCGGTCCATACGGCTCGTCAATCGGGGCTGAAGATCGGCTTTGTACCCACGATGGGGGCTTTGCACGTCGGGCATGTCAGCCTCATCGAACAGGCTCGCGCTGAGTGTGGGTTTGTCATCGTCAGCATCTTCGTCAACCCGACGCAATTCGGTCCGAACGAAGACTTCAATCGATACCCTCGCCCGCGTGAAATGGATTTGCGAATCTGCGGCGACGCAGGTGCAGACCTCGTTTTTTATCCCACCCTCGAGACGATGTACCCCGCAGGGCATCGAACATTTGTCGAGGTTGGTGGGCTGTCTGACATCCTCGAAGGGGCGATCCGGCCGGGCCATTTCCGTGGAGTTGCCACGGTCGTCACGAAGTTGTTCAACATCGTTCAGGCGGATCGAGCCTACTTTGGGCAAAAGGATTATCAGCAGCAGACGCTGATTCGTGTGATGACGCGTGAACTGGATCTGCCGACCGAAGTCATCACCTGCGAAACCATCCGAGATCCTGATGGCCTGGCCCTGAGCAGTCGTAATGCCTATCTGAGCCCCGTCGAGCGCCGGTCGGGTTTGTCGTTATCGAGAGCCTTACGGCTGGCAGCACGGCGGGTTGCAGATGGTGAACGTGATGTCGCACAGATTCAGTCGACGATGCGACACGAAATGGAACAGACACCCGGTGTGAAGCTGGATTATGCGGTGATTGTCCACCATGAGTCGTTGACACCGCTTTCAGGGGCGGAACCAACGATGGTCGCATTAGTGGCCGCTCGAGTTGGCACGACCCGATTGATCGACAACATGATCCTGCGACTCCCGTCCAATACCAACAGTTAGCAGAGTGCGACCATGCGACAGATTCTGTTTCACATTCCGCTGGATTCATCGCTGTCCCTCGGTCCGCTGGGAAAGGTCCCTGTTTTTGGCTTTGGGCTGTTGTTATTGCTTTGGGCTCTTCTGGCCGTCTGGTGGGGCGTCGTGCGCTTTCGCACGCCGGGCCTTAAGTATTCGAGCGACGATGGGTGGATCAGCGGTCAATGGGTCGGCATCGCACTGACGATCATCAAAGCACCAGCCTTGGGAGCCTATCTCCGCGAAAACGGTTCCGCCCCCTTTCGGGATGGACTGCCGATTTTTGGTTATGGATTCATGTTGTTTGTGGCCGTTGGTGTCGGCACCTGGGTCGCGGCGTGGCGAGCGAACAAGGAAGGACTTTCCAGTGATCGGATCTGGGATCTGGCGTTCGTCCTGTTTCTGTCCGGGATCACGGGAGCTCGCACGTTTTACCTGGTGCAATACCGGGATCGAGTCTTCAAAGATGTTCACACAGTTCCTGAGTTTCTGTTCACGGTTTTTAACCTGTCGAGTGGTGGAATCGTTTTGTATGGGGGCTTGATCGCTGCGGCAGTCGGCTTCTTTTCGTTCTGTGCCGTCAATCGCATTCGACCACTGGCGCTGCTGGATATCATTACACCCTCGATCTTTCTGGGGATCGGGTTTGGCCGCATCGGGTGCTTTTTGAATGGCTGTTGTTACGGCGATGAATGCAGTTTGCCATGGGCCGTCAGGTTTCCGCGCGGGAGTGCGACGTTCGACGCCCTCGTCGAGAAAAAGCTCCTCGATCCCGATGCGTTATGGACTCAAGCTCTGCATCCGACTCAGATCTACAGTGCCCTCGACGGATTCATCCTGGCCGCTTTAACCGCCTGGTACTTCAGCCGCCGTCGTCGCAATGGCGAGGTCTTCGCGATCGGATTGACGATGTATCCGATCACTCGTTTCCTGATCGAATTTATTCGTGGCGACGAACCGGGCATTGTTGGTTTGACGATTTCGCAGTGGATCAGTGTCGGAATGTTCGTCGTGGCGATCGGATACATGATCTTCCTCAGCCGTCGACCGGCTATTCGAGAGCCGATTGGCAACGCCGCCGAACCAGAATTGCCACGAGGTGCTGTTCCTGCCCGCTGAGATTCACTGACTGCTGAAGCGAAACTCGAAATTACCAGGCGTGACCGGATTCGCAAATCCTCGGTTCAACAGCCACGTTGCCGTAGTTGAATCCACACCTGCACACCGGACGTCGATCACAGAAACATCCCATTTTCTGGCAATGTCGCAGCATGCCTGGAACAGTCGACTTCCCAGGCCGAGTTCGCGATGGTCTTCGACAACGAAAATGTCCATGGCCGCTCGTGACAGCGGGCCCTCGTCACCCGATTGAGTTTGTCCCTTCTGAAGGAACGCTGTACCGAGCCAGTTTCCCCAATGATCCCGGGCAATCAAAACAACCTCATGGTCGTAGTCGAGATAGCATCCCCGCTCTGGAAATCGCGTAAAATCGGCCCACCAGGTCGTTGCCGAATTTTCCAGCCATTGACGAGTCGCCGGTCGTTGCACCCAGGCTGACAGGCTCGCTTCATCCCCAGGATGTGTCGGTCGAATGGAGACCTCAACCCCGTTTCGCAGAATGACGTTTAATCGCCAATCCGTTGGATAGGGACAGATCGCAATCGGTCCAGAAGCGTCAGCATTTCCCGAGGAAACGACTCGCGCATCGAGTGCCACAACTTCATCCGCAGTCACCAGCAATGGATTAATTTCTGCCGTCGAGATTTCGGGGAAGTCTTCCACCAGCTCAATAAACCTGCCCACGACTTCGCGCAACTGCGGCAGATTGACTCCGGGGCGTCCACGATATCCCTCCAGCAGCGGGAACAATCGCAGCGACCGCAACATGGAATCAATTCGATGATCGTCCATCGGTGGCAATTCGAGGACCGAATCTCGCTGCAATTCGGTGGTCACTCCACCAGCCCCCAACAGAATCACGGGACCGAAGCGGGGATCACGTGTCATCCCCAGCAGGATTTCGACTCCGCCTGCGGCTGAGATCATCCGTTGAATGGCAACCCCTTCAATGCGGGCCTCGGGAAACCGACGGCTCACCGTTGCCAGCATTTGTTCGTAACCCGATCGAACGGCAGCGGAATTCGCAAGATTCAACATCACCCCGCCAGCGTCTGTCTTGTGAGATATGTCGGGGGACAGAATCTTCAGCACGACGGGATATTTCATTCCGTCAGCAATCTGGACGGCTTCGTCGGCGGATTGAGCCACGACGGTACTGACGACCGGGATTCCATAGGACGCCAGCAGTCGCTTGGATTGAACCTCTCCCAGTAATCCCTTCGCCTCCTTCAGTTGCTGACGCCACGTCGTTCGATCCGATTCCTGTGGAATTCGCTGCTGCTCGGTGGTTCTCGTCACGGGCACGGTGGTGGGAAGGTAAATCATGGCCGATTCCCGCAGCCGGCCGCTGGAGGCGAGATGCGACAGCGCATCAACCGCCTCTTCGGGAAAATCATAGACCGGAATTCCTGCCCGCTTCAAACGGAGTCGACCTGCCTCGACTGCTGGGCCTCCGATCCACGACGCGACAATCGGCTTCGACGAATGCTGCTTAGCCTGTACGACCACTTCCGCAATCAAGTCAGGTTCCGTCATCGTCTGCGGAGTCAGGATTACCAGCACCGAGTCGACCCCGGGATCGCTGAGCGACGCCTCGATCGCGATACGATAGCGATCAGCCGTTGCGTCCCCGAGAACATCCAGCGGATTCCCATGCGACCAGCAGGTTGGAAGCAATTGATCGAGCTTTTCAATCGTCGCGGAGTCGAGTTTCGCGAGTCTGCCACGGCGAGCCAGCCAGGCATCGCAGGCCATCACGCCCGGACCACCAGCATTGGTGACAATCGCCAACCGGTCTCCGGAGGAATGGCTTTGACCAACCAGCAATCGAGCACAATCGAAGAGTTCTTCAATCGAATCGACTCGTTCGATCCCGGCACGTTTGAAAGCCGAATTGTAAACATCATCCCGACTAGCGATCGCTCCTGTGTGCGACGCTGCCGCCTGTGACGACTCAGCAAATCGTCCGGATTTATAGGCAAGAACCGGTTTCTTGCGAGTACAGGCTCGTGCCGCCGCCATGAAATGTCGCGGATCGTCGAGACCTTCGATATAAAGCAACAGTGCCTGTGTCTGGTCATCAGCCGCAAAGTAATCGATCAGATCTCCCATCCCGACATCCAGCATGTTGCCGGTGGAGACACAGGCCGAGAAACCAACTTTGCGTTCCACAGACCAATCGAGAATCCCTGTCACCAGCGCCCCTGATTGTGACAAAAAGGCCAGACCCCCTGGCAGAGCCATCACCGGTGAGAAGCTGGCGTTCAGTCCATTGGCAGGACGAAGGGCTCCCAGGCAATTGGGGCCGATCATGCGCAGGTCTGGAAATTCGTTGCGAACAGATTTGAGTTCTTCTTCGATCAGTCGACCGGCGGGACCCGCTTCTCGAAACCCCGCCGAAATCACGATCATCCCGCGACCACCCAGTTGGCCAAACTCTCGCGCCAAACCCGGAACGGTCGGAGCGGGCGTACAGACCACCACCAGGTCGGGGACTTCCGGCAATGACGCTAACGAGGGAAAAGCACTGACACCGGCGACCACCGGATGTTTGCGATTCACTGCGAAGAGTCGTTCGCGAAACGGGGAATTTCGCAGATTCTGGAAAACGGCTCCGCCGACAGAGTGCGGTTGATCGCTGGCCCCGACCACAGCAATGGTCGTTGGATCAAAAATCGAATCCAGACTGCGATGAATCATGGGAGAGTGATTTACGAATGACGGGGTGGGTCGAATGGCAATTATGGGAAGCAGGGGAATGATGATGATGGGGCATCGATCATTTGTTTCAGTCCCCGAACTGCAATAAATCAATCGAAAGTTTCTGGGCGGCGAATCATTTCTTCGGTCAATACGAATCGATGCTGATTATCGATGACGATCACATCACCGATCGCCAGCTTACGGCGCCGTCGGGTTTCCAGTTCACCGTTGACCGTGACATAGCCTTCCTGGATCGCGATCTTCGCTTGTCCTCCAGTTCCGACCAGTCCCGTAATTTTCAGAAATTGATCCAACGTAATCGGCGCCTGATCCTGATTCGAAGCTGTCACAACGTTTCTTTCAAACAAATCTGTGAAAACGGTCCTTGGTCATTCGACTCGACAGACCCGGCATTTCGCCTGTCACTGTTTCTTGCCGATCTCGTGCAGGCTATCTTACGCAGTGGTGCCACCACTTCCCACGCCATGTCTGGTTCTGACAGAAGAATTCTCATGTCTAACACCGATCGCAAATCGCAGGTGCAGTATCTGGTCTTCGATATCGAGGCCATTGCCGACGGGGCACTTGTTTCAAAAGTGAGGTATCCCAAGGAGCGATTACCACCTGCGGAAGCCATTGCTCGCTATCGAAGCGAACTGCTGGCCGACACCGGCAAAGACGTCTTCCCCGTGACATTCATGTTGCCGATTTCGGTCGCGGTTGCCAAAGTTGATGCGGAATATCGGCTGATTGATCTGGTCGTTCTCGATTCACCCCAGTTCCGGCCGCACGTCATCGCCAAGAACTTCTGGCAGGGCTGGAATCACTACGGTCGACCGACATTGGTCAGTTTCAACGGTCGTGGATATGACTTACCGGTACTTGAACTGGCTGCCTATCGCTATGGATACTCGGTTCCAGCCTGGTTCAATATGGAAGCCCGGTCGTACGAACAGGCACGAAATCGTTACAACTCAGAAACACACCTGGACCTGTTCGATCTGATTTCCAATTTCGGGGCGGCTCGATTGAGTGGCGGATTGAACCTGCTGGCAAATCTGATCGGCAAGCCGGGCAAGGCCGGGGTCGATGGATCGCAGGTGCAGGATATGTATGATCGCGGCGAATCCGTGGCAATCAATGACTATTGCCGTTGCGATGTCCTCGACACATATTTCGTCTTCCTGAGAACTCGAGTCCTGCTGGGGAAGATTACTCTGGAAACCGAGCATGAACTCGTCGCAAGCACCAAGAAGTGGCTGGAGGAACAGAGTGCTGCGGTTCCGGTTTATGCGCACTACCTGTCGCATTGGGGAGACTGGCAGCCCCCCGTGGAATAATGGCGGCATGTTCGGCTGCTCGGCGCGGGTCTCCTGACCCCGCCGCCCTCCGACCGCAGGTCTCCTCTTTACTTTCATGAAAGCCAGACTTTGGCAGAACGATGTGGGGCAGAACGATGAAGAATCATGACTCTGATTTCTTCGATCATCCTGCCCTCCATCGTTCTGCCCCACTTCTTTGCGTTTATAAAATTGCTTAAGAAACGCAGAGAACGCTGAGGCGAAAGGCTGTAGCAGTCACCTTCTCCAGCCTTTGCTCAGCGATCTCCGCGGCCTCTGCGTTTCCAGATTTGCAGATCGCGGATTGAGCGAGCGTCAGAAAAAAGAAGGTAACGTAGAGACGCAAGGGCGCAGGGTCGCAGAGGAATCGATTTTGGATGCTTTTCCCTGCGTGACTGCGTTTCTATTCTTCGGAATTCAGCTTCCACCGGTCGCTCGTGGTATGTGCTTCTTGTTCGGCGAGGGTATCCTGACGTCTCCCACCACGCCCCTCTCCTCTTCGCTCCTGGCGGCATTGGAACGGGCCTGATCGAAATGTTACCCGCGAGTGGTCATTGCTGCTAAAATCGATCAACTCCTTACCGTTACAGCATCGCGAAAATCTGTCCGTTGTTGGAAATGTGACTTAGCTTCTTATGGGTTACCGCAGTCTTCAGGAATGTGTCCGCGATCTTGAGCGGCATCGGCATCTGATTCGGATCGAAGCCGAGATTGATCCCAATCTGGAAGCTGCCGAAATCCAGCGCCGGGTCTACGCAGCAGGTGGCCCCGCACTTCTCTTCACAAACGTGAAGGGATGTCGCTTTCCGATGGTCTCGAATCTGTTCGGGACCATCGATCGAACGCGATTCCTGTTTCGAGATTCCCTTGAGGCGGTTCGCCGACTGGTGGAACTGAAAATCGACCCGGGCGAACTCGCCAAACATCCGCTGCGGTATCTGGGACTGCCTCGTACCTTGTGGTCCATGTGGATCCGACGAGCCCGCACCGGCCCCGTGATGGAGTGTGAAACGACTCTCGACCAGTTGCCTCAACTGAAGAGTTGGCCCAGGGACGGCGGAGCATTTGTCACGTTGCCCCAGGTCTACACGGAACACCCTGATCACCCCGGTTTCAAGAACTCGAATTTGGGAATGTACCGTGTCCAATTGAGCGGGAATGATTACCTTCCCAACCGCGAAGTGGGGCTGCATTACCAGATCCATCGCAGTATTGGCGTTCACCATGCAGCGGCTATTCGACGAGGTGAGAAGTTACCCGTCAATATTTTTGTCGGGGGGCCTCCGGCGTTGACCCTGTCTGCAGTGATGCCATTGCCGGAAGGATTGTCAGAACTGCTGTTTGCTGCCGCACTGGGACGAAGACCCGTCCGAATGGTTGTCCCACGAACCAGCGACGGCCAGCGAGACTTGCCGATCTACGCGGATGCCGACTTCTGCATTTCAGGGACGATCGACCCTAGTCGTACTAAACTCGAAGGACCGTTTGGCGATCACCTGGGCTATTACAGCCTGCAGCACCAGTTTCCCTTTCTGGAGATTGAGCATGTCTACCATCGGCGGGATGCGATCTGGCCGTTTACAG
>Ga0194055_10001447_pt1 | contig 19375 bp, 17 predicted proteins | sample SepL449m_MetaG_FD_155482 | JGI IMG/M metagenome (GOLD analysis project Ga0194055, IMG submission 155482) | Anoxic zone freshwater microbial communities from boreal shield lake in IISD Experimental Lakes Area, Ontario, Canada - Sep2016-L442-9m | ecosystem: Environmental > Aquatic > Freshwater >...
GCGCAGCGTCTGATCGATATGGGCGTCATGCAAGTGGTGGCGGTCACCGACCCCATGCAGGTCGGTTTTCCACGAGCAGCCATGATTGGTATCCGCGTGACCGGCGACTTGGTGCGGGCGGCAGACGAGATTGAACGCTTCCCTGAAGTCGACTACCTGGTGATCACCGCCGGCAGCTACGACCTGCTTGCCGAGGTTGTGTGCGAAGACGACGAGCACTTGCTCGAAACGCTCAACAACAAGATCCGGAACGTCGCTGGGGTTAGTCACACAGAGACATTCATCTACCTTCAACTGCGCAAGCAGATCTACACCTGGGGAACACGATGACCACCACACCTCAATACGTCAGTGAGCCCGGAGTCGATGTGCTCGCCGAATCGGCGCGCGATCACCTCTGGATGCACTTCACCCGCCACTCCGTGTACGAGCAAGGCGGTCATGTTCCGGTGATCGTGCGCGGTGACGGCTGTTACATCTACGACGACTCGGGCAAGCGTTACATCGACGCACTTGCTGGCCTGTTCACTGTGCAACTGGGACACGGGCGCACCGAACTTGCCGAGGCCGCAGCCAAGCAGATGTCGCAACTCGCCTACTTCCCGCTGTGGTCGTACGCACACCCCAAGGCGATCGAACTGGCAGAAATGTTGGCGAACTACGCACCCGGCGACCTGAACCGCGTCTTCTTCACCACCGGTGGCGGCGAGGCTGTTGAATCGGCATGGAAGTTGGCCAAGCAATACTTCAAGCTCACCGGTAAGCCGATGAAGCACAAGGTGATCAGCCGCAACGTGGCCTACCACGGCACCCCGCAGGGAGCGTTGTCGATTACCGGCATTCCCGATGCTAAGAAGTACTTTGAACCTCTCGTGCCCGGTGCCCACAAAGTTCCGAACACGAACTTTTACCGCGCAGAAGAACACGCCGACGACGAATACGCATTCGGTCAGTGGGCCGCTAATCGCATCGCCGAAGCGATCGAGTTTGAAGGACCCGAGACAGTTGCCGCCGTCTTCCTCGAACCGGTACAGAACTCGGGGGGATGCTTCACTCCCCCGCCTGGCTATCTCGAACGCGTCCGCGAGATCTGCGATCAGTACGACGTACTCTTCGTTGCAGACGAGACCATCTGCGCATTCGGACGTATCGGCGACATGTTCGCGATGAACCGATTCGGCGTAACACCCGACATCATCACCTGCGCCAAGGGATTGAGTTCGGGATACGCCCCCATCGGCGCGATGATTGTCAGCGATCGCCTGTTCGAACCCTTCGCACACGGAACGAACTACTTCGCTCATGGATACACCTTTGGGGGTCACCCCGTCTCGGCGGCCGTCGCTGTCGCGAACCTCAACATCTTCGAACGCGAGGGCATCAACCAGCATGTGCGCGATAACGAGGGCGCCTTCATGTCGACCTTGTCGAAGTTGCGTGACCTGCCGATCGTCGGAGACGTTCGCGGTGCGGGATATTTCTACGGAATCGAACTCGTCAAGGACAAAGTCACCAAAGAAACGTTCGATGACGACGAATCCGAGCGCCTGCTGCGCGGCTTCATGTCCAAGGCATTGTTCGACGCCGGTCTCTACTGCCGCGCCGACGACCGCGGCGACCCGGTGATTCAAATCTCACCCCCGCTGATCATGGACCAGTCCGGGTTCGATGAGATCGAACAGATCTTGCGTTCGGTACTCACCGAGGCGTCGACGATTCTATGAGCAACGAACTGCCCGCACCTGGTTCTACCGAACGCACACGCGTACGGCGGCTCGCCGACAAGACCGTCGTCGATCGCAACGTGCTCAACGCGATACTCGACGCGGGCCTCGTCGCACATGTAGCTGTCGTCACTGACGGTCAGCCGTACGTGGTGAGCGTCGCTTACGCACGCGATGGCGATCGAGTTCTCTTTCACGGTTCCACCGCATCTCGCCTCTTTCGGGGACTCGCTACGGGTGACTCCACCTGTCTGACCGTCACGCTGATCGACGGACTCGTCCTCGCGCGCAGTGCGTTTGAGTCGAGCATCAATTACCGCTCGGTAATGGTCCTCGGATCGTGTGTGGTGCTCAAAGGCGAGGAGAAGGACCGGGCGCTAAGAGTCATCAGCGATCACCTTCTTCCCGATCGCTGGGACGATATTCGTCCTCCCACTAAGAAGGAAACCGCAGCCACACTCGTGCTGGCACTCTCGCTCGAAGAGTGTTCAGTCAAAGTCGGAGAGGGTGGCCCCGAAGAGGCTGAGGGTGACGAGACGTGGCCAGCGTGGGGCGGTCACGTTCCCATTCGCGAAGTCTTGGGCGAACCCGTTTCCGATGAGTTTGTGACCGACCAGCCCGTGCCCGACTACGTGCGAAAGTGGACTCGCTGAATGACCCCCGATGACAACGCCCTTCGACGACTGTCGCTGTGGTGGGACACCCTGCCTGCTGAACTGCGCACCGCTGATCGGCCCCCGCTTTCCGGTACTCACGACGCCGATGTCGCGATCGTGGGAGCCGGTTACACCGGATTGTGGACCGCGTATTACCTCATGTCGGCCGACCCGTCGCTGCGAGTGGTTGTACTGGAAGCCGACGTAGCAGGCTTCGGTGCCAGCGGACGAAACGGCGGCTGGTGTTCGTCGTACTTCCCACCGTCAATGGACGCTCTTGCCAAGGCTTCATCACGCGAAGGTGCGATCGCCATGCACCGCGCGATGAATGCCACCGTGCTCGAAGTGGGCCGAGTCGCACAAGCAGAAGGAATTGACTGCGACTGGCAACTAGGTGGCGCCCTCCAACTCGCGCGCAGTCCCCTGCAGATGCAGCGGGCCCGCGATGACGTTGAGTTGATGCACAGCTGGGGCGCCGACGAGTACCGCCTGCTCGAACAAGAGGAAGCACGCGCCGCCGTCGCAGCGACTGACGTGCTCGGCGCCTCGTTCACACCGATGGTGGCAGCCATCCACCCAGCACGCTTGGTGCGCGGTCTCGCACTCGCAGTTGAAAGCAAGGGCGCGACGATCCACGAGGGTAGCCGCGTCACGTCAATGGGCCCTGGACTGGTGCGCACTGCCGAAGGTGAAGTGCGTGCGCGCTACGTCGTACGTGCCACCGAGGGCTACACCCCGGCATTGCCCGGCTATGAACGTGTTCTGGCTCCCGTGTACTCACTGATGCTCGCGACCGAGCCGCTGCCTGACCAGGTGTGGGAATCGATCGGGTTGCGCGATCGGCAGACGTTCGGCGATCACCAGCACTTGATCATTTACGGCCAACGAACGGCCGACGGTCGACTCGCCTTTGGCGGGCGCGGTGCGCGCTACAAGTTCGGCTCAAGTATCGATCCCCATCAAGAACGCAGCCCTGAGATTCACGGGGCTATTTGGTCACGTTTGGTCGAACTCTTTCCGGCCGTCGCCGACTTCCGAGTCACACACACCTGGGGTGGACCACTCGGCGTTCCGCGCGACTGGTTCTCGTCAGTCGGCCTTGACCCCGTGACAGGAATGGGTTGGAGCGGCGGCTACGTCGGCGATGGAGTGGCGACCGCCAACCTCGGTGGACGCACTCTCGCTGACCTCATCCTTAGCAATGATTCACCGATCACCCACCTGCCTTGGGTCAACCACCGGTCACGCCAATGGGAACCCGAGCCGCTGCGCTGGATCGGTGTTCGGGCGGGCAGCTGGGCTTTCACCACCGCCGACGCCGTCGAAGCACGTACCGGCAAGGACTCTCGACGCGCGACGTTCTTCGGCCGCTTCATCGGCCACTGAAGACCCCCCTTTCCGCATGGGGGTCAGTAAGCGCGCATAGAAGCAGTTATCGGTACCCAGCACCTCATTGGCCGAACTACTCAGGATTGGATACAATCCTTGAACCGACACATTAGCGCCTTCAGGAGCCCCCATGCCCACGGCCCAGCACCCCTTCGAGCTCTACGCCATCGACTCACTTCTCACCGAAGAGCAGCGCGCGATCCGCGACACGGTGCGTCGATACGTCAATGACCGCATCAAGCCCGATGTCGCCGAATGGTTCGAGAGCGGTGAGCTTCCGGCACGTGAACTTGCCAAGGAAATGGGCGAACTCGGCCTGCTCGGAATGCATCTCGACGGCTACGGGTGCGCCGGAACCGACGCCACGTCGTACGGCCTGGCCTGCCTTGAACTCGAAGCGGGTGACTCCGGTATTCGATCGCTGGTGAGCGTTACCGGCTCGCTGGCCATGTTCGCCATTTACGCCTACGGCTCTGAGGAGCAGCGTCAACAGTGGCTTCCCCGGATGGCCACCGGTGAACTTCTCGGCTGCTTCGGACTCACCGAGGCCGATTTTGGTTCGAACCCTTCAGGCATGCGCACCCACGCCACGCGCGATGGCGATGACTGGATTCTCGACGGCACCAAGATGTGGATCACCAACGGCACCATCGCCGACGTTGCCGTGGTGTGGGCGCAAACCGACGACGGAATCCGCGGGTTCATCGTGCCCACCGACTCCCCCGGATTCAGCGCCTCAGTCATCCACAAGAAGATGTCATTGCGCGCATCGGTCACCGCTGAACTCGTGTTCGACGGCGTGCGACTTCCAGCAGACGCCATTCTTCCCAACGTGCGCGGGCTTAAAGGACCACTTGGCTGCCTCTCGGAAGCACGCTTTGGCATTCTGTTTGGAACTGTCGGTGCGGCACTCGACTGCCTCGAGACCGCGATCGACTACTCGGTCTCACGCACGCAGTTCGACCGACCGATCGCGGGCTTCCAACTGACGCAGAAGAAGTTGGCCGACATGACTCTCGCGGTCGGAAACGGCATGCTCCTCGCCCTTCACCTCGGGCGCCTCAAAGACCAGCACCTCCTCACGCCGCAGCAAGTCAGTGTGGGCAAGTTGAACAACGCCCGCATGGCACTTGAGACCGCCCGCGAATGCCGCTCCATTCTCGGCGGAAACGGCATCACCCTCGAGTACCCGATCATTCGACACATGAATAACCTCGAGTCGGTGTTCACCTACGAAGGCACCAACGAGATTCACACGCTCGTTGTGGGCGAGGCAGTCACCGGTATCAGCGCCTACCGATGAGCGGGGCTCTCGACGGAATCATCGTCGCCGACTTCACCCGGGTGTTGGCCGGTCCCTACGCCACGATGCTGCTCGGCGATCTCGGAGCCGACGTGATCAAGGTTGAACGACCGGGCGTCGGTGACGACACCCGTACATGGGGTCCGCCGTTTGACTCCGAGGGCAAGGCAACGTATTTCGAAGCAATCAACCGCAATAAGCATTCGGTCGCCATTGACCTTCGCTCACGGGAAGGCCAGGAGCGCGCACGCGAACTGGCTCTGAGCGCTGACGTCCTGGTTGAAAACTTTGCTCCAGGAACCTTCGATCGGTACGGCCTCGGGTACGAGCAACTCCACGCTGTAAACCCCGGCTTGGTCTACGCCTCCATCAGCGGGTTCGGTTCTGCTCCCGAGGGTCGCGACCTTCCGGGGTACGACCTGCTCGTGCAGGCCAGCGGCGGCTTGATGTCGGTCACAGGTTCTGGGCCAGGCCACCCCACCAAGGCAGGCGTCGCTCTGGTCGACGTCATCACCGGATTGCACTGCACGATCGGAATCCTTGCCGCCCTCCGCCACCGCGACCGCACGGGCGAGGGCCAGCGCGTCGAGGTCGCACTGCTCTCGAGTTTGCTGTCGGCAATGGTCAACCAGTCAACGAGTTACGTCAACGCTGGTGTCATTCCGGGAATCATGGGAAACGCGCATCCGTCGATCGTTCCGTACGAGACCTATCCCACCGCTGATCGCGATCTTGTGATTGCCGTCGGCAACGACGGGCAGTTCCGCTCGTTGTGTGCGGTGCTCGGCCATCCCGAGTGGGCCGACGACGAACGCTTCACTACCAATCTCGCACGCGTGGCGCACCGTCACGAACTGGGCGGCATGATGGCCACTGCGCTGCGGCAGCGCAGCGCCGATGAGTGGTGGTCGCTGCTCACACCCGTAGGGGTTCCGTGCGGGCCGATCAACGACATTGCCGATGCGTTCGCACTGGCCGCGAGGGTCGGGCTCGAACCGATCGCCACGTTTGAGGGTGCGGCCGACGTTCCCACGGTTGCTCACCCCATCCGTCTTTCCGCAACGCCCGCGACCTATCGCTTGACGCCCCCTCCGCTTAACGGAGGTGCCAGGTGAGCCACGTAACGCACATCACGGCGGGGTCGGTCGTGCTCGCCGAATTGCGGCGCGCAATCGCCACAGGAGAGTTGGCGCCTGGCCAACAGTTAGTGCAGGAGTCACTCGCCGAACGCTTCGGAGTGAGCAGAGTTCCACTACGCGAGGCCCTTCAGGTTCTTGAGGCCGAAGGCCAAGTCGTACACCAAGTACACCGCGGCTACTTCATCACCGAATTGAGCCTGCCCGACCTCATCGAGGTTTACCGCCTGCGTGCCGTACTGGAGGCCGAGGCCGCACGGGTCGCCGTGCCACTTCTCACCGACGACGATGTTGAGGCACTCGCCGAGTTGGCCGCCCGAATTGAGGACGCGTCCGAAGCGGGCGAGGTCGGCGCGATGATCGAGGCGAACCGCGCGTTCCATTTCACTCTCATCGACGCAGCTGTTATGCCACGCCTGTCACGACTCGTAGCATCGCTCTGGGATGCCACCGACGTTTACCGCTCGGTGTACTACGGCTCAGCGACCAATCGTGAGCGCGTGAGCCACGAGCATGCGTCGATCATGGCCGCAATCCGGAACCGCAATCCCACAACTCTCATCGGCGAACTCGATGCGCATCGCGAGCATGCCGTGGCCGAACTCGCAACGATCGTCCGCTAGGTCTCTAGCCTGGCGCGCATCCCACCCACCCATTTCCGCGCGAGAGGAGAAGGACGCAATAGGGTCAACTCTGCAGCAACGGCCTGAGCACATCGAGAACGCCAGCATCTTCAATAGTGCTCGGCACCGCTTCTTCACGTCCGTCGGCGATGCCGCGCATGGTGCGCCGCAGAATCTTGCCTGACCGCGTCTTGGGAAGAGCCGGCACAACGACAACCGAATTCAACGCGGCAACAGGTCCGATCTGATCGCGCACGTCAGCCACCACCTCGGCCTGCAGCACCAGCGGATCAATGTCCGCACCCGACTTGAGCACCACGAAAGCGCGCGGCAACTGCCCCTTGATGGCATCGTGAACACCGATCACCGCACATTCAGCCACCATCGGATGCGACGCGACGACCGCTTCCATGGAACCAGTACTCAGCCGGTGCCCTGCGACGTTGATGACGTCGTCGGTACGACCCATGACATACACATAGCCATCGGCGTCGATCGATCCACCGTCACCGGTGGCATAGCAACCGCTGAACACCGACAGGTACGAATCGACGTAGCGCGCGTCGTCGTTCCAGAGAGTGGGCAACGTTCCGGGAGGCAACGGAAGCCGAATGACAATGTTGCCGTCGGTGCCCGCAGGAACTTCCTCGCCTCGCTCGTCGACGACTCGCACGTCGTATCCAGGAACCGGAACCGTCGGCGATCCGGGTTTGATCGGCATCGGGTCGAGCCCACGCAGATTCGACGCGATCGGCCATCCCGTTTCGGTCTGCCACCAGTTATCGATCACGGGAGCACCGAGCGCATCAGTGGCCCAGTGATAGGTGTCGGGGTCGAGCCGTTCACCCGCGAGGAAGAGCGCGCGGAACGACGAAAGATCCGCGGCCTGAATGAACGTCCCGTCAGGATCTTCCTTCTTGATGGCACGAATGGCAGTTGGAGCCGTGAACAGTGACTTCACGCGATGCTTTTCAATGAGTCGCCAGAAGGCACCGGCATCGGGAGTTCCCACCGGCTTGCCTTCATACATCACCGTCGTTGCGCCCACGATCAGCGGCGCGTACACGATGTATGAGTGTCCAACGACCCAACCCACATCTGATGCTGACCACCAGACGTCGCCAGGACCAATGTCGTAGATGTTGGGCATGCTCCACGCCAACGACACGGCATGGCCACCGTTGTCGCGCACAATGCCTTTGGGTTTGCCAGTAGTTCCGGAGGTATAGAGGATGTACAGCGGATCAGTAGCCTTCACGCTGACCGGAGGGTGCGGATGAGCACCCTGCATCAGTTCATGCCAGTCACGATCATTGGCACCGAGTTCGGCATCGGCCTGCGGCCGCTGCAGGATGATGCTGCACTCGGGTCGATGTCCGGCGATCTCCAGTGCGCGATCGAGCATCGGCTTGTATTCGATAACGCGAGATCCCTCAACACCGCACGATGCCGACACAATGACCTTCGGACTTGCGTCATCAATGCGCAACGCCAACTCATTCGGTGCGAATCCGCCGAACACCACCGAGTGCACCGCGCCAAGGCGAGCCGTTGCCAGCATGGCAATGAGTGCTTCAGGAACCATCGGCATGTAGATGATGACGCGATCGCCACGTTCGACGCCTTGATCGGCGAGCACCCCTGCAAACCGAGCAACGAGATCGGTGAGTTCGCCATACGTGAAGCGCGTGGTACTTCCAGTCACTGCAGACTCGTGGATGAGGGCCACTCGTTCACCATTGCCAGCGGCGACGTGCCGGTCGAGCGCCTGCACTGACGTATTGAGATGACCGTCGGAGAACCAACGGAAGAACGGTGCATCCGTGCGGTCAAGGATGCGCGTGGGTGCTACATCCCAGTCGATCAGTGCGGCTGCGTCACCCCAGAATCCTTCAGGGTCGTCGATACTGCGCCGATACGCCTGCTGGTAATCACCCGGGGCCATCGTTAGCCCTCCATTCCCTCGCCACTGGCCGCCAATTGCCCACACGCTCCATCAATATCGCGTCCCCGAGTATCGCGCACTGTGACGGCAACTCCATGATTTTGCAAGCGTCGCACAAACTCCTGCTCATCTTTTCGTCGTGACGCGGTCCATTGCGAGCCCGGCGTGGGATTGAGAGGAATGAGATTCACGTGCACAAGTCGGCCCTTCAGCAGCCGACCGAGGAGATCGGCCCGCGCTGCCTGGTCATTAACATCGCGAATCAGCGCATACTCAATGCTCACCCTGCGACGAGTCTGACGGGCATAACCAAATGCCGCATCGAGAACCTCACTTACCTTCCAGCGCGTATTGATCGGAACCAGGGTGTCGCGCAATTCATCATCGGGAGCGTGCAACGACACTGCCAACGTCACCGGCAGACCTTCAGTCGCCAACTGCTCGATGCGAGGAACAAGCCCCACCGTCGAAACCGTGATGCTGCGCGCTGAGATTCCTGGCCCCTCCGGAGCCTCAGACGTGAGCCGATGCAGCGCTCCGGCCACAGCGTCGTAGTTGGCCATCGGTTCGCCCATTCCCATGAACACGATGTTGCCAACGCGACCGGGACCACCGACCACTTCACCTCGCGCAAGGGATCGCGCCGCTGCCATCACCTGCTCGACAATTTCGGCCGTCGACATGTTGCGAGTCAGACCTGCCTGACCGGTCGCGCAGAACGGGCAGTTCATGCCGCACCCCGCTTGACTGGAAATACACACAGTGTTGCGCGCTCGCGAACGAGTATCGGCCGGGTAGCGCATCAACACGCTCTCGACGAGAGCGCCATCGAACAGTCGCCACAGAGACTTCACCGTGAGGCCCTTGTCAGCTTCCTGACTGCGCACCAACGTCAACAGTGCAGGGGTGAGTTGGTCAGCGAGTGAGGCTCGCATCGCCTCGGGCACATCAGTCCAACGGGCGGGATCGTCAACGAGGCGACCAAACCACTGTCGCGAAATCTGGTCAGCTCGAAATGCTGGAAGTCCCAGTTCGGCAATGTGTTCACGGCGCTGCGCCAGCGTGAGATCTGAGAGGTGCACCGGCGGCTTCTTACGCCGGGGCGCGGCCATCTGCAACTCGCCAGGTACCGGCACGACTACGGCCCCAAAAACAGCGTGAAGAGCGCCCACGACGTAAAGGCGTTCGGAATCAACGAGTCAAGACGATCCATCATGCCTCCATGACCGGGAACAATCGTCCCCATGTCCTTCACCCCGAGATCACGCTTAATCGCCGACTCGGTGAAGTCACCGAGAGTTGCCACGGCCGTCATCACAAGACCGGTCACCACGCCTTGCCACGCCGGAGCATGAAACATCCACGTGAAGATTGCCGCACCGGCGATGCACTGCAACACAATCGACCCGATCAAGCCTTCCCATGACTTCTTCGGTGAGATGCTTGGCGCAATCGGATGCTTACCGAAAAGTACACCGGCAATGTATCCACCGATATCGCTGCAGATGGTCAACAGGATGAAGGCAACAATGCGTAACGCGCCGTTATCGCTACGCAGCATCAGCATGACGAAGCCGATCATGAACGGCAGGTACGCCGCCACCATCACACTTGCCGAGGTATTGCGCACGTAATGGTCGGTACCGTGACGTAACCCGGCAAACAGCAGCGCCAACACAAGGATTCCGAACGCGACCGCTAGTCCTTCAATGCCCCATAGACACGCTGCGGTCGAGACGCCCACAACTCCGATATACAACGGAATCGCGTCGAGCCGGATATCGCGATGGGCGAGCGCCGATTCGAATTCGCGTACAGCAATCAACAGTGCAACACCCGCAACGAGCGCAAAGCCCCACTTGACCGTGAACAAGCTGATCAGGCAAATGGCGCCGAGTACTACTCCCGCCGCAACTGCAGCAGCAAGGTTGCGGCCGGCACGTCCGTGCCCGGCCTCAGCAACCTGCTGCTCTGGCGCAGCCGACGATTCGTTCGACATCGTGGATAGCTCAGACCTCGAGCAACTCGGCTTCTTTGTGCTTGAGCATCTCGTCAACGTGATTCACATGTGTCGAGGTCAAGTCGTCGAGTGATTTTTCGCCGCGACGAACATCGTCTTCGCCGACCTCGCCGTCCTTGCCCAACTTGTCCATGTTGTCTTTGGCATGCCGACGAATATTGCGAATCGATACCTTGGACTCTTCGGCCTTGTGCTTGGCCATCTTGATGTATTCCTTGCGCCGTTCCTCAGTGAGCTCGGGCAGCACCACTCTGATGACATTGCCATCATTACTCGGGTTGACACCGAGATCAGAGTCGCGAATAGCCTTCTCAACCGCGTTGAAGGCGCCCTTGTCGTAGGGGGTGATGATGATCATGCGTGCCTCGGGCACGGTGAACGATGCAAGTTGCTGCACCGGCGTCGGAGTGCCGTAGTAGTCGACCGAGATCCGGTGGAACATCGACGGGTTTGCGCGCCCGGTGCGAATGGTCGCGAAGTCTTCGCGCGCCACCTCCAGCGCCTTGTCCATCTTCTCCTGGGCTTCGAGGAGGATGTCGTCGATCACGTGGTCTCCTTGTATTCGGTCATGGGACGCATAGCTTCTGACAGCGCCTTTAGCGAGTAGGTTCCGAAACGAGCGTGCCGATCCTCTCGCCCCGCACCGCGCGCGCGATGTTGCCCTCAACCAAGAGGTTGAACACAACGATCGGCAGGCGGTTGTCGCGGCAGAGACTAATAGCGGTGGCATCGGCCACCTTGAGGTCACGTGCGAGCACTTCACCGTGGGTGAGTTGTTCGAAACGCGAGGCCTGCGGATTGGTGCGCGGATCGGAGTCGTAGACACCGTCGACACCCTTAGCCATCAGCACTACTTCAGCGTGCACTTCAAGAGCACGCTGAGCGGCACATGTATCGGTCGAGAAGTAGGGAACACCGAGGCCCGCACCGAAGATCACCACGCGCGATTTTTCAAGATGCCGAATGGCGCGCAAAGGAATGTACGGCTCGGCCACTTGTCCCATCGTGATCGCAGTTTGCACACGTGACGGGACTCCCTCCTTCTCGAGGAAGTCCTGCAGTGCCAAACAATTCATCACGGTTCCGAGCATGCCCATGTAGTCCGCACGGGCCCGGTCCATGCCCCGTTCAGAAAGCTCGGCACCACGGAAGTAGTTGCCGCCACCGATGACGATGGCGACTTCGATTCCAGATCGCACGACGTCGGCAATCTGGCGCGCGATCGCTTGCACGACATCAGGGTCGACACCGAGCCCGCCGCCACCTGAGAACGCCTCACCACTGAGCTTGAGCAGGACGCGTGACCAGCCACCTTCGGGGGCTGTCGGCCACACTTCCAGGGTGCCGTCGAGGGAAGGCTGAATGACAGTGGGCTGAATCGATGCGGTCACCGTGTCCACGGCATCCTCCTCGTCGCCATCTCATCCACCTGTCCGACGGGCCCTGTGACCCGCCGGCGCCTCACTGAAGTCTGCCACTGCCCGGCCCCGAGCCGGGTTGAGTTGGGCAGAAAGAGTCAGTTCTGGCCGATCTCGAAACGCGCGAATCCGGTCACTTCGGTTCCGGCATCCTTGAGGACGGCAGCGACCGACTTCTTGGAATCCTGAACCGACGACTGCTCGAGCAGCACATTGTCCTTGAAGAATCCGTTAAGGCGTCCCTCAACGATCTTGGGAATAGCTGCTTCGGGCTTGCCCTCTTCAACCGCCGTGGCTTCTGCGATACGACGCTCACTCTCGACCACATCGGCCGGAACGTCGTCGCGCACGAGGTAGGCGGGGCGCATCGCGGCGACCTGCATTGCCGCGCCGCGAGCCGCCTCTTCCGAGCCGGTGTAGGCAACGAGCACGCCCACCTGGGCGGGCAGATCGGCCGAGCGACGGTGCAGGTAGATCGCAACATCGCCATCAAAGCGGCTGACCCGTCCGAGTTCAATCTTCTCGCCAATGATTCCGGCGAGCCCGTCAATAGCCGACGCCACCGTGGCACCGTCATCGAGGGTCGCCGCAAGCAACGCGTCGTGGTCGCCGAGTGACTGGGCGTCGGCGGCCGCAACGATGCGGTCAGCCAGCGCCTGGAAGTCGGCATTCTTGGCCACGAAGTCGGTCTCGCACAGCACCTCAACAAGTGCGGTGCCCGAGACTGCCACGAGGCCGTTCGATGCGGTGCGCTCGGCGCCACGTTTGGCCGCCTTGGCCGAACCCGAGATACGCAGCACTTCAACGGACTTGTCGAAGTCACCGTCAGTCTCTTCAAGAGCGCGCTTGCACTCCATCATTCCCGCACCCGTGAGGTCGCGGAGCTTCTTGACATCAGCAGCGGCAATAGTCGCCATGGATCAATCCTTCGTCGTGGATGGGAAGTTGGTCTGTCGTGGATGGGAACTTCTTCTGTCGTGGATGGGAAGGGGTCAGGCGTCAGTCGACGGAGCGTCGGTGATGTTCTCGACAACTGAGGGGTCGGTTGCCTGAGCGGCGTCGAGCGCCTCGGCGGGAGCCTCGTCCATGACTGCATCAGCAGCCTCTTCGGCAACCGCGTCAGCTGACGGCAGTGCATCGGCCGCAACTTCTGCTTCAACTGCAACTGCGGCTTCAACTGCAACTTCCGCTTCAACTGCAACTGCGGCTTCAGCTTCAACTGCGGCTTCGGCTGAAGCGGCATCGGATGTCGCGAGGAGTTCGGTCTCCCAGTCGCTGAGCGGCTCGTCGACGGCAACGACACCGGCGGCAGCAGCAGCACGACCAGCGCGAGCCATGAGTCCATCGGCAACGGCGTCGGCAATAACGCGGGTCAGCAGTGCGACCGAACGAATGGCGTCGTCGTTACCCGGAATCGGGAAGTCGACCTCGTCGGGATCGCAGTTGGTGTCGAGCACCGCGATGACGGGGATCTTGAGCTTGCGCGCCTCAGCGACGGCAATGTGCTCCTTCTTGGTGTCAACGATCCAGATGGCGCTAGGAATGCGCACCATGTCGCGGATACCACCGAGGGTGCGCTCAAGCTTGATCTTCTCGCGCTGAAGAACCAGCAGTTCCTTCTTGGTCATGCCCGAGCCGGCGACATCGGTGAAGTCGATCTGCTCAAGTTCCTTCAGGCGAACGAGCCTCTTGTGCACGGTCTGGAAGTTGGTGAGCATTCCACCGAGCCAGCGCTCGTTGACGTAGGGCATTCCGACGCGCGTGGCCTGATCGGCGATCGCTTCTTGGGCCTGCTTCTTGGTTCCGACGAACATCACTGAACCACCATGCGCGACGGTCTCCGAAAGGAACTCGTAGGCGCGGTTGATGTACTCCAGCGATTGCTGAAGGTCGATGATGTAGATGCCATTGCGCTCGGTGAAGATGTAGCGCTTCATCTTCGGGTTCCAGCGGCGGGTCTGGTGCCCGAAGTGCACGCCGCTCTCGAGCAGCTGCTTCATGGTGACGACGGCCATTGTGGACGTCCTCCTTCTGCGCCCTGAGCCAAGACACACGTGTCTCGGCACCGCGAGGCGCCTCGGTTCGTGACGGACCACCGGGTGGTGAACCGTCTCTGCGTGCACCGGGTGAACCCGCCCCCGAAGGGGACCGTGGGCATTCCCGGCGGTCCGAAGACCGCTGCTGTGCTCGCATGGAGTCACCGGCAAGCCGGTGCTGGTCTTAAGGGTAGCCGAGGTCATTGAGTAGCTATCCACAGCCCCCGCGGGCCTCCGACTTGTCCCCAGAACTGTCTCGAAGGCGCGATCACGTCACGCACACGGGCAGGCTGGCCGCATGCTGCCACTACTCCTGTTCACCATCTCTGTGCTGCCCACCGCCGATCAGGCCCCCGTCGTGGTGGCGAGCATGTCGTCGAATAGCTCAGTGCACGGCGTCTGGCCCGTGCGACCCGCTGAGGTCATCAGCGGTTTCGACCCGCCGGCTGCGAACTGGGATTCCGGTCACCGCGGCATCGATCTGGCGACGTCGACCGGAATCGTGGTGATGTCCGCTGCCGACGGCATGGTGACCTTCGCGAATTCACTCGCCGGCCGAGGGGTGGTGGTGGTCGATCACGGCTCCGTGCGCACTACCTATGAACCCGTGCACGCAACCGTCGCCGCCGGCGACTGGGTAAGCACGGGTGATGAACTTGGCACCATCGAGACCGGCACCGGGCATTGCGGAGACGGATCGTGTCTGCACTGGGGTCTCCGCCGCGACGACAACTACCTTGACCCGCGCCTCCTACTCGGGCTTCGCCCGGTACTCAAAGCGCCGTAACTACCTGTCAACTACCCGTCGTTTGCGTGGGCGAACTTCGACCGCAATTGCAGTACGGCCTTGGTATGCATCTGACTGATGCGACTCTCCGTGACGCCCAGCACCTGACCAATCTCCGACAACGTCAATCCCTCGTAGTAGTAGAGGGTGACCACGATCTTCTCGCGTTCGGGCAGCGTATTAATGGCCTGAGCGAGGATGTACTTCATTTCCTCGTTTTCGAACAGCGCCACCGGGTCATCGGCACGACTGTCCGCCAGACTCTCTCCAAGGGTGGCGCGATCGCTCTCACCCCCGCCACCGCCGATCATTTCGTCGAGTGCCACCACGTTGACGAATGACACCTGATTGAAGATCGTGTGCAACTCATCCAGCGTCACCCCGAGTTCGGCCGCGACTTCCTTCTCCGTCGGACTGCGCTGAAGCTTGGCGCCCAGAATGGCGTAGGCCTTCTCAACACCGCGGGCCTTCGACCGAACCGAGCGCGGAATCCAGTCGATACTGCGAAGTTCGTCGATGATGGCACCGCGAATGCGGTTGATCGCATAGGTCTCAAACTTGATCTCGCGCTCGGGGTCGAATTTCTCGATGGCGTCGATGAGCCCGAAGATCCCGTAACTGACCAAGTCAGCTTGCTCAACGTTGGGAGGCAATCCGACACCCACACGACCAGCCACGTATTTGACGAGCGGGGAGTAATGCAGGATCAGTCGCTCGCGCAAACTCGCGGACGCAGTGTTCTTGTACTCAACCCAGAGTTCGCGAATCGCAGCGTCGGCCTCGGCTTTTGTCGGCTCGAGATCGATGACTGCGAGGTCAATTACCTCAACCTCCTCGACCTCCACGAGCAGAGCATCGGCCTGTGCCAGCAGTGCGTCGGCCTGGGCAACAAGATCGTCGGCTCCGTCGGCCTCGAGCGCATCGTCGCCGACTTCGTCGTCAGTTTCACCATCGAACGCGTCGGGATCCACTACGTCGTCACCTGACGAGTCGTCAGGCTCGCGGATGCGCCTGCTCATACGTGGCCCTCAATCGTTCAACCGACACATGGGTATATATCTGAGTAGTAGCGAGACTAGCGTGCCCGAGTAGTTCTTGGACGGTCCGCAGGTCCGCGCCACCTTCAACCAAATGGGTGGCCGCCGAGTGCCGCAGGGCGTGCGGGGAGATGTCCGGGGCATCCGGCACGCGCCTCACCATGCGATGAACTGCCTCTCGCACTGCCCGCTGATCGATGCGACCACCCCGGCGGCCGAGAAAGAGGGCATCGGCGCTGGCCGCGGTCACGAGGTGGGGCCGCCCATCAGTGAGCCAGTCATCGAGCGCCCGCTGAGCGGGCGTTCCGTACGGAACCGTTCGTTCCTTGGCGCCCTTCCCCATCACCCGCACGGTGAGTCGACGAGGGTCGAAATCGGCTTGATCAATGCTGACCAGCTCACCCACCCGAATGCCCGAGGCGTAGAGGAGTTCAGCCATCGCTCGATCACGCAGGGCAACTGGGTCGCCGTCGTCGGCCGCGACGGCCGCACTATCGAGCATCGCTGCGGCTTGGTCGACACGTAACACCGACGGCAGGGCGCGTGAACGCTTCGGACTGGCCAGTACCGCCGCCGGGTCGAGTGGGACGTACCCCCGTTCCTCCGCCCACGCCGTGAAGGTTCGAACTGAACTCGATCGGCGCGCCATCGTGCTGCTCGAATGACCACGCGCATACTCGCGGGCCAGGAAGGCTCGAATCGTGCGGGCATCGATATCGGCCAGCGACTGCGCTCCATCAGCGACGGCCGTGGCCAGTAGCCTCTCGACATCGCCCCGATAGGCGCGCACCGTGTGGAGACTCCGCCCCCGTTCGAGGGTGAGGTACGTCGCGAAACCATCGACGACAGTGACTGCCCACCGAGGCAGTTCGCCCTCGACTGGCTCTGTTTCCGCGACGCTCACTCCTCAACCGTGGGGTCGCAGCGCCGGCCAGTCAAGCACCTCGCGCGTGTCGCTTAGGTTTCGCTTCGAGCGATGCTGACCCATCCGGTAGGGGTGCACCGAGCGAGTCGAGCGAGTTCAAGTTCGGCTAGATCAGCGAGGGTGTCAGGTACGAGGCGGCTGCAGCGAAAAGCAATGTGGTCAGACGACTGACCTTTTCGAGTGTTCAAGGCTGCAAGTACCTCCGACGCGGACTGCGACAGCCGTTCGATCGCTACTCCTTGGTCGATGACGACCACTCCCCCATCAACCTCACGCACCACATCATCGGCACAGGTGACGAGCGTCGCTCCGTCGCGGATCAGTCGATGCACTCCTGCGCTCGCAATCGAGTTCACGGGTCCGGGAACACCCATGATCTGACGGCCGAGATCGGCAGCTCGGCGAGCCGTGCTCAGTGCACCGCTGCGGTGCGCGGCTTCAATCACCACCGTTCCGCGAGTGAGCGCAGCGATCAAACGATTGCGATCGAGAAACCGCCAGCGACGCGCCACTTCCCCGGGCGGAGCCTCCGAGAGCAGGACTCCCGACTCAGCACAGCGCGCGAACAACCCCTCATGCGATGCGGGGTACGCCACGTCGACACCGCTTGCCAGCACCACAACTGTGTAACCGTCGACGGCGAGCGAACCTCGGTGCGCCGCAGCATCAACGCCGTAGGCACCCCCAGACACCACGCACCATCCCCGATCGGCCAGATCGGATGCAAGATTGGCTGCGATTCGCGCCCCGTAGCTAGTCGCCGCTCGAGCGCCCACGATGGCAACCGACCTCAGAGCGACAAGGCGAAGATCGGCATCGCCTTTCAGCCAGATGCCGAAGGGTGCTTCGTCATCAAGGTCGTCGAGTTGGGTGGGCCACTCGTCATCGCCGGGGACGATGAACCGGCCTCCGCTGGCATTGATGGCTGTCAGGTCCTGGTGCGCACGGTCGAGCAGTTCAGCAAGGGAACAGTTGCGACGACGACTGACGCGATCGACATGCTCAAGGGCAACCCTTGCTCCTTCCTGGGCAACAAGGCGGCCGACTGCAGCGTCGGCCGGTTCGCACACTCGGCTCAGGGCAGCGCGCGCGACCCGCTCATCACCACCAACCCTTGACTCGCTCATGCAGCCCACCGCCCCTCGCTGTCGCGCAGCGATTTGGCCATCATGAGGTCGGCCGAACTGGGCCGGTCGCGACCGGCCAGGTCAGCAACGGTCCATGCCACCCGAGCCACGCGGTCGAGTCCGCGGGCCGAACAGCCCGGTTCGCGAGCCAACGAGTCCAGTACGCGCACGCCACCGGAGTCGGGTGGATACCGCCGCCGGAATGCAGCACCCGGAACCTCCTGATTGGTGTGCCACGGTGTGTCGACCAGCCGCGCAGCGGCACGCGAACGCGCTTCCAGCACACGACCTGCCACGACCGACGACGCCTCTGGATGAAGCTCGGTGAGCAAGTCGGCTGCTGAGGGGCGGTCAAGAACGAGGCGAAGATCGACGCGGTCGAGTAACGGACCGCTGAGGCGGGCCAAATAGCGTCGCCGCTGCATCGAGGAACAGGTACAGACGCCCACGGCGGGATCAGCCCCACCGAGCCCGCATGGGCAGGGATTTGCAGCGAGCACAAGTTGAAACCGCGCTGGCAGTTTCGCGGTGAATCCCACACGCGCAACTGTCACTTCGCCGGACTCCATCGGCTGGCGCAGCGCGTCAAGCACCTGAGGAGCGAATTCGGGTGACTCGTCGAGAAAGAGAACACCGCGATGCGCAAGTGAGATCAAACCGATGCGCGGTGTTCGACCTCCACCTCCACCGACCATGGCGGCGAACGTCGCGGAGTGATGCGGTGCGCACAGGGGCGGGCGGTCGACCAGAACTCCTTCTGCTGAAAGCCGGCCGGCAACCGAGTGGACGGCGGTCACTTCCAAAGCCTCGTCATGACCGAGCGCCGGAAGAATTCCTGGAAGCCTCTCGGCGAGCAATGTCTTACCGACACCGGGCGGGCCGAGCATCGCCAGATGGTGCCCCCCTGCAGCCGTCACTTCGAGTACGTATCGACCCATCGCATGACCGCGTACATCAACCAAATCGGGGGTCTGCATCTCACCCAGTGGGGAGGCAGTGCTGTTGCCGATGAGTTCGAAGTCTGCGAGCGAGTCGTCGGGTTCGGGTTGACCTCGCAGATGGGCAACGAGGGCTGCCAGCGTGCGTGCTCCCACCACGTTGATGCCCGGCACCAACGACGCCTCGCGCAGATTGGCCGCTGGCACGACGATGCGCTCGAGACCGACACGTGCCGCGGTGACGGCCGCCACCAGAACGCCACGGACGGGACGTATTCGACCGTCGAGTCCGAGCTCGCCCAGGTAGACAC
>Ga0194055_10001448_pt1 | contig 19363 bp, 34 predicted proteins | sample SepL449m_MetaG_FD_155482 | JGI IMG/M metagenome (GOLD analysis project Ga0194055, IMG submission 155482) | Anoxic zone freshwater microbial communities from boreal shield lake in IISD Experimental Lakes Area, Ontario, Canada - Sep2016-L442-9m | ecosystem: Environmental > Aquatic > Freshwater >...
GTTGTTTTTTGGACTTTAAAAAAAAAAACAGAAGAATGTCCTTCTTCATTGGTCAACGGAACATCAACCTAGCTACAATGATTCCACAATTTTTCCCTGACGGGGGATTCTAAGGAGACACGACGGTGTCTCTTTTTTTTTGTGCCATTTAACTATTTATAAGAAAAAAGAAAATGGCAACAACACCTTTAGCATATAACCCAAGTGCGTCACCAATTGCGGGAACAACACAAGTAGGAAGTTTAGCGGTCGGAACAACTGACCAAGATTATAGTATAGAGCCAGGGGGAGTTACTTGGTGGATGGGACCCGACGAAGAAAATGGTTATGTTATTTCCATTCCTGTTTCAGGAAACACTCAACCAACACCAATTTCGGGAGTAACAGCCTCTGTTGGATTTTATCAGTCAACAGGTTTAACCGATATCTCTTTTGTTCAATTAACAAATAATCAGTTTAATCAAAATTTTTCATCTGCAACAGATGCAAGTATATGGTTAACAAATAATGGTTATTGGAATTCATATCCTGCACCTGTTTTATATTTGGACGCTGGTAATGTCGCAAGTTATCCTGGTACAGGAACTGTTTGGACTGATTTGGTTGGGGGAAAGACATTCAATTTAATTAATGGACCAAGTTATGACCCAGAAAGTAGTGATAGTATCTATTTTAATGCTGCAAGTAATCAATACGCCAATTGCTCAACAAGTTTACCATCATTACCAATATTTACAACAACGGTGTGGCATTATTGGGATGGTGGTAATCAAGGTGCATTACCTTGTATATTAACTGAAGTTTATTTTGGTAGTATTAACTATTTTGTTGGAGCACCTCAAGGTTTTGTTGCTCAAGGAGGGTATTTTAATGGAGGATTCCAAGTATCACCTCAATTTACTTTAACACCATTCACGTGGTATAATATTGTTGTTAGTTGTGATTCAAATCAAGTAGTTAAAATTTATCTTAACGGAACATTAATTAGTTCAACAGCAACTTCAGGTCCTCAACCATCTTCAAGTAATGCTGGAATAAACCTAATGAGAAGATGGGATAATGCTGAGTATTGGGGAGGTTATTTGTCAACAGTAGGGATTTTTAACAAGGCGTTAACATCAGGACAAATTTCTCAAATTTACGAATCAACTAAATCAAGATACGGACTTTAGTTAATATTTATAGTTAAGTAAATTACCAAACTATGAACAAATTATTAGCAGGAATCAAAAGCTTGTTTTCGGACGAGCACGGAGTAATCTCCATGAAACGCCTTTGTGGACTATTATGTACACTGGCATTAACAGTTACTTTATACCAAAATAGTTTCAGTGAACAACACGTCGCACCTTCAAGAGAATTGGTTGACGCAGTTGCATTATTGGCATTTGGTTGTCTAGGTTTATCAAGTGTTGATAAAATCTGGGGAAAGAAAACAAAAGACACAAGCTCAGAAACTGAGTAAATTAACTAATCCCCACTCACAAGGTGGGGATTTTTATTATTTTATTGGTCTGCTCGTATTAAAGAAAATATTGAAACCATTACAATAAAATATCCAATATTTATCCATTGCCATAATCTTATTGTTTTATTATATTTTGTTTCAGCAGCTTCTTCAGCCGCTTTATAAATTACAATATTAGTATCTCTTCTGAATTTCATATCATAATATAATTTTGATAAACTATCTCTTGTATATTTGATAGTATCCTTTGATATTTTTAATGAATCAATAATTTTTGTTGAAAAAACATATTTAGTTTTCAAAGAGTCCACGGAATCTTTGAGTTTAATTATTTCCTTATCGTTTTGTTCAAATAACTCGTTAATCTTTCTACCTTGTGAAGTTGTCATAATAACTACACTATCATTACCTATCTTTTTGACTATCGGATATTGGGCGAAGGTTGAATCTACTGTTAGAATCAACATTACTAATATCATCAAGTTTCTTTTTAATTTCATTTAATTCTTTTTTCAATTGATTATTTTCTTCTTTCAATGTTGTTATAGTCTCAACGGCTTTTGAAACAATTTCACTCGTCTTATCATCAGCTTTACTCTGAGCAACCTCATTCTTTGCAGATGTTTTTGAAAACTGATTCATTATCAGTATCAATTCTTGGTCTTTTTTAAATTCATCATCTTGTTTCTGGCCAATAATATTGGAACAAGAATTAAGAGATAGTACAAATAAAATATAAATTAGTTTTTTCACTATTTAAGTTTTTGAATCGCTCCAAGTTGTTCCAATGTATTAATCTTTGTCGTAGTTGAAGATAATGCACTATCTGCTCTGCGAACAGCATCAGTTAACATATCAACTTTAACTTCCATCTTTTCAATCTTTGAACTTTGGCCATCAATTTGTTTATTAAATGTTGTACGAATATCCACATATAAACCTGAAATACCAATGATTACTAAAAACATGGTTCCAACTACTGGATTCTTACTGAATTCTTTAAATGTTACTGGAAATTTGAAAGTTTCTCCCGCTTTTTCGGTTACTTTGTCTGTTATTGATTTTTTTGCAGTTGTCATGGTAATTTACATTTTATTATAAATATCATCACAAATAAAAACTACCTTAAGGGTGTTATAGAATAAGTTCCATTTTTTCAACAAATAAAGGTGGGGATTTTTGTTTATTTAATATATTTATTATAAAAATAATAAGATGGGAAAGAAAATAATGAGACTAACTGAATCTGATTTGGTAAGATTGGTTAAAAGAGTAATTAAAGAACAAAGTGAAGAAAGTCCTAAGTTTAGGCACAGATTAGGTCATATGGACCGTTGGTATGATGAAGGTGACCGCCCTGTAAAGGATTCCGATGACTTTGATGATTATGATGAAGAAATGGAATTTGGACCTGATGATTACGAAGAATTTATGAATCAAACAAAAGGATTTAAGAATAAATGGAATCCATCATTTAGTAAACATTATTATGACAGATATACAAATGATTCCCCGTTAAAATTAAGAAGAAAAAGTTATTAAAATAATATAAATTAAGTCCCCATCTTCACGGTGGGGATTTTTATTTGTAATAGGTATTTATAGATGTATGAGAGATTTAATTAAAAGAATATTAAGAGAGAGTGTTGGACTTATTTATGAAAGTAATGAGGATATTATACAAAAACTTAGAGATTATAACGGAACCAGTAACTTTATAAACTCTGTAAAATCACAAATTGAACGTGGATTAAGTCAAAGACAAATAGACGCAGTTAAAAACAGTTTATTACCCGAAGACAATTGGAATGATATAAATAAAATTATAAAAATTAAGGGTATTGAACTTTATAATGACATTATAAATTCAAATAAAAAAGATTTATTTAAAAATAAAAGTTTGGTTTCTCAACCATCAGATGATTGGTATAATAAAAATTTAATTGATTTAGATAAATTTTATTTAAAGTTAAAAAACCCTCCTGAAGATATTACAGAAAAATATAATAGAATTAAAACAAAATTAGAGAATAAAGAATATTATGGATTTATTGAAGATGGTAACTGGAGTATTTTAAACAAGTTTAATACAAATTATACGTTATGGCGTAAATTAATTGATGAAACATATATTAATTCTAAACTTACTTTTTTAGAAAAAATAAATGATTTTTTTAATCAAAAACCAATTAGTGAAATTTTTCCTAATTCAAAATCTAAATTTGAGAAATTAAAAAAAGAAAACAATATAGATATTAAAACTTTTAGTTTAGCCGAAAAAGAAATTATTAAAGATATTAATTCTAATTCTTCACAGAAGATTGTGGATGTAATAAATAAAACAACAGGGGAAGGTAATGAAACTGAAAATAAATTTAAAAAATATCTTGGGGATAAAGATATTGTAGATTTTTCATCTCCAGGAAATATTGTTGATATGGAATTTAATGTTGATTTAATGGTTCATGACCCTGAAGGTTGGATACCAATTCAAGTTAAATCTAATAAAGAAGAAGCCAAAAAATGCCCTTTGTTAAAAACAGGCATAAATGGAATTGCTGTTTATCCTGACGATACTGGAATATTCAGAAAAATTGAAAATTAATTTATCTTTTAAATTTTTATAAAAAAATACAACCCCACTCACAAGGTGGGGATTTTTGTTTATTGTTGGTATTTATAGATGATGAGAGATTTAATCAAAAAAATATTATCCGAACAAGTGGAAAAGTATGATACTTTAGAAATGCTTAGGAATTATGATGGGAATAATGAAAAACTAAAAGATTTAGGTATTGAATTAAGGGCTCTTGGGAAATTAAGTAAGACAAAAATTACTGATGCAATTACTCAATTTAAAAAAGATTTTTATAATCATACAATAAAGGATGATTTGAGTACCAAAAACATGCAAAAAGAAATTCAAGACTTAGGAACAAAAGCTTATAATGATTTTATTAGAAAAGATAAAAAATTTTTAGTTAATAATTTAAGTAAAATTAAAGTTGATAAGCCAAATGAAGGATGGTTGAAAAAAAATACTAACGATTTAATATTTTTTAATGACCACATTGTTCATAATGATACGGTATTTAGTTTTCCTGATAGAGATGAACAAGTTAGTATCTCTGATGAGATTAATCATTTATTAAAATTATTGGCCAAACAAGATTTTTGGGGGTTTATTGAAGGTAATGAATGGTCAATACTTAATAGAATTAATACACACTATACTAATTGGGGTAAATTAATTGCCAAAAGAGATAAAAATAATGATTTAGAAGGTAAAAGTACAAAAGAAAAAGTTAATAGTTATTTTAAAGAAAGACCTATTGATGAAATTCATGATTTATCTGAATTAAACGATGAACAAAAAAATAAAGTTAAATCCAAAGTTCCAACTTTAAGTTTTGCGGATGAGGATATTATCTTATTACTACAACAATCTGAGAGCCCCGATTCTAATTATGATTTTAATAGAATGAAAGCCCGAATTCAAAAAACAACTAACCAGGGTGAAAAAGCTGAGAAAGATTTTGTTGATTGGTTGTTATATATTGTAAGAATTCCACAAAAAAATATTCAAGTATTTTCATCTTACGGTAATCTTGTTGACATGACATTTCAATGTGATTTAATGGTAAAATTGAAAGGTGTTTGGACTCCAATTCAAGTAAAAAATAAAAAAGTAGAAAGTACAAAATTATTTTCCTATGATATTGGCGGATTACTTGTATATCCCTCACCATCAAAATATAATTGTGGCGAATGGACTTATAAGAAAGAACTTACCTACGAAAGGTCTTTTGATAAAGATTTTTTTAATTTAACTTGTAAATAATTTTTATATATTTGCGTTATGTCATCAAAACCAACAACATCAAAAGAGGTTATTAAACCGACCAAATGGGAGGTTGTTTATGAAGATGAGGATAGTATATCTATTTGGAGATATAACTCAAAAATAACCACCTCAGGACCTGTAGAAGTGGAATACAAATGGAAGAGACATTTCAATCCTTGGGGTCAAAAGAAAAAGACATTGGGAGACTTGGCAAAAGACGCCAAAAAGAAACAAAAATTAGAGAAGTCTCAACTTGGAATTGATTATTCTTCTTAATTCCATAAGAGTTTTTTTATCTAAAGAATTAACAACCTCTGATGTGTTTTCAATAACAAGTTTACTAAGTAAAGATTCTTGAACGGGTTTTTCTTTAACCTCATATACATCACCAAAGTCATAGTCACTCTCTTCAAAATTTTCATATTCAGTTTCTCTTCTGTCTCTACCCTGCCACAAATCAAAATTACCATCATTTCTTTGTTGATGAGCGGAATCTTTTACCCACTTTTCATCGTAGGAGTCAAATTCCTGTACTTTATAATCGGTATAAGTACAAGTACCCCACACACTATAATTTAAATCGTAACTTTTTGCAACAGGTATTTCTAATTGTTCAATTAGTTCCCTGTTTTTCATTTGTTCCTTATTATTTGCAAAAAGGTCGGCAATTATTTCGTCATTAATTTCTAATAATTTAGCAAAAAATTCAACATCTTCATGAGTTGAAGTAATGTTAAAATATTTTGAAATATCTTTTAATGTGTTGTATAAACTTTCAAAGTTATAATCATAAGGATTACCAACAGCAAATTCTTCATCAATTAATTTTTCTGTAATAAAAACTAATTGTTTTTTTGGTAATCTTGAAAATTGACTTTGTTGAGCCGCCATGTTCATAAATATAGAAAAGGTGAGATTTCTCTCACCTTCTATTAATTCAGTCTTTCTTTGTAACTGTTTAAAATTGCCAATATGTTTTCTTTCCCTACTGGATTTGCTGAGTGACAATTAAATTCTGGAAGTGGTAACCCACTTTCCATACAATATTCACACAACCATTTTGCCGCGTCATATCCAGTTTTTTCATAATACTTGAAATTTTCGGTCCAAGTTGATGGGTCATAATGGATTTCGGCCAAATCATGGTCAAAAGACACTTCATCAGGTAATCCATTTTTTTTAATCCAATCTACGAATTCTTCGTAAGTTCTAACAATATCCCACCCTTCAGTTTTTGGGATTCTGATATCGTCAAGATATAATTTTTTCATTTCTTTCTTGTTTTTTATAGGATTCATTTCCTACAATTTGATATGCTTCAGCTAAAGACATTACCGCATCATCAATAAGTTTTTTAGCCTTTTTTATTTTTTTTGTTAATGGATGACTTACTAAGTGGTCGTCTATCATACATGTTTGTACATGTAATCTATCCATTAACTCTAAATAATGGCCATCATTTATTTTATTTTTCATGGGTAATCAATTTCTTTAGTTTCAGTATCAAAATTTAGAACAATTGGTTTGTTTGCGTGTTCATATCGTTCATCAAGAACAGAAGCATTTAAAAACTCAACACCATGAAAACTTTTTTGTCCGTATGCACAATGGATGTGCCCACAAACATGGATTTTTGGTTGAACTTCCATGATTCTGTGAAATAAGTCTTCACAACCAACTCGTTGACCAGACATAGTCCAATCTAACATTCCGTGAGCAGGACCGTGAGTGATTAGGATGTCGGTATTACCAGGAATTTTAGCCCACTTTTCAGCAAGTTTTTCTCCTCTTGGTAAGTTGAATGCCCAATCATAAAAATCAGGTTGCCAAGGACTACCATAGAACTTTACACCGTCAATTACAACTTCACTATCAAAAAGATAGATGATACCTTTTTCTTTAAACTCTTCTGCGATGTCAGTGTGCATTTCAAATCCAAAATCGTGATTTCCTGCGATAAAGATTTTGTGAGTGAAATCAGTCATACCAAACCAATTTAAGAAATTGGTAATTTCATGACTTTTACCCATGCTGGTGCAATCACCAGCGTGTACAAGAACATCACCACTACCCAATATGTTGCCCATCCCCTTACTGGTAAGGTAGTTGTGCTTATTGTGAGTATCTGATATAAAAACTATTTTCTTGTTCATTTCATTTATTTTTTAACTTAACCAATCTTTATCTTCATCATCCAAATCTAAAAAATCATCACCCTTATAGTCAGGATGGTTTTCTTTCATATAATCAATTCCTCGAACCCAAAGGTACGAAATTATTGCAACAACTGCAACCATTAATAAATAAACTTTCCACATATATTATAATTTTAACTAATCCCACCATGATTTCATTCCTGAACCATCAAACCAATTATCCCAAACACTCTCTTCTTTTTTTTCTTCATCAGTTTTACTGTCGTAAATTTTACGAAATTCTTTAACATCTTGCCCATGAATAATTGACCATAATTCTTTCCATTCAGAATCTTCAATTTCTCTCGCTCTTTTGAAAACTTTTTTATTATGGTCACTTTCTTCTTCAGTGTCTTCTCTATCAGTCCATAACCAATCAGAATTTTTTATTTTACCTAATTCTAATTCTGCCTGACTAACATATTCATCACTACGAACATTCTTAATTAATTCAATTGCTCGTTTCATTTTTTCAACTTTTTTTAATCTGGATTCATCTACCTCATGTCCGTAATTTTCAATTGTGTCTACAGTTTTTTCTAAAGAACGACGAAATAAATCGAGATTGAATGAATAATCCCAAGAACGAAATGCGTATAATTCTTTTCTAAAATACCAAATGTTCTCCAAAAAATACGGTAAATCTCTACGAAAAAATTCATAGGTTTTATACCACCAAGTTTCGTGTCTTGATAATGTTTTTAATGATTTCCAAAAACTATCCGCAAATTCTACTTTCATAATACTATTTTGTTGGTCTTTTAAAAATATAATAAGTTATCCCAAGACCTATTATAATCATTGAAAAACCTATAATTTGAACTAACATAGTGCAAATATAGTAAAAAAATAAGACCCGACAAAATAAATTTCGCGGGTCTTTTGGAAAACTGATATATGAGAACACTCTTAATGAGTGATGTGTCTTATAAATATTATGAATTTTAAAAAAATGTGTTTTTTAATGTTGTTAGAAGTATTTTTTTACTCTTTTAAGTAAATTTTCATCAAATTTAATTCCGTGTCTTTGTTTGAAATGTTTAATTAAAGATTTAATTGGTCCCATTTTATCTTTTTGTTTTAAAAGAATATACGCACCAAGGTCAGCATCCAATTCTTCTTCTTCATTCCTTGGCCCATCATGATTTAACATAATATGAGCAATTTCGTGAGCTTCAATAAATTTTAATATGTCTGTATTAAAATTATTTATGATTTGTTCGCCATCAATTATTATGAGTTTTTTATTTGGTACCATAAATCCATACCCATATTCTTTAAACATGGGTTTAAGTTTATCGTACTGTGGATTATCTGAAAATACGACAGCTATCGTAATTTCAGGTAAAAATTCACTATTATATGAAAGTGGTTGCGACAAATTTTAAATTTTTGTTTTTAAATGCTGCCCAAAAAATACTTTTTAAACGGTTTATTGTAGTTAATTCAGTACTTGATACAATTTCTTTGGTGTATTTTTTTTCCCATGACACAAAACAATTATAAACAACTTCCATTTGACTTTTGGTTTGCGCAGACTTTAAAACACGAAGTACCCATTCAAAATCGTTAAGAACTAATTTTACATTTAATGCTGTCATGGTGTATTAATTTTTTCAAAGATACTGAAAATTATGACAACAAACTATAATATTTTTTAAAATGTTTTATTCTGTCGTCAAGACCTATATATCCGCCATTAACTCTTTTTGTAATTTTTTTGATGATTTCTTCATCACTTCCTTGGTCAGCAACCGCATTTAATTTCATATTAAGACAATATTCCCATAATGCAGCATCCAATGAATAATGATTATCAGTTCTTATTAAATCCGCAGTTTCCTCAACCGTTTTTTTAATGTACGTTGCATAACCTTTATATGCATCTTTGCCTGTAAGCTGTAAAAATCCACCACCTCTAAATCTAAATCCGTCACCTGGATTATTGTTGCCCATACGACCTCCATATACCGATTCCGATAATTTTTGTTCATTTTTAACATATTCATTTGCATTTTTTTTACCATCTGATCCAGTAAGATTAAATCTACTTGGCCAAATATCTGTAATTCTTTTTGGTGTTGTATAATTTAAACTTTCTGTTTTAATTGTAAAATCACCACTTTCATGGGCAATCTGACCCAAAAAATGTGCGGCTCTAAGTGCGGTATTAATTTCATACTTTGAAAAAGATTCTGGTAACAGATCTAAGACTGATTTAGGAATTACTCCTGTTAATTTTTCTAAATTCATAATATTGTTTTTATTATAAATACTTTTATATTTAAACTATGAAAATATTATTCTCTATTTTTTTAATTTTAGGTAGGATTTGGATTGGATTTGCAGTATTATCATGGGTAATTAAGAAGATAATGACTCCTGCTTTACATAATATCTCTGAAATAGAAGTATATTTGGTTTTGATGGTTTTTGATACTTGGATATCTATTTCTCAAAATAATATTGATATATCTGTAATTAAAAAAGAAAGTTAAGGTATATAATATTTATCAATAAAGTATTACTTTATGAATAATTTACGAAATTTAATTAAAGAAGTTTTAGAAGAAAAATTAGACAAATCTTTAATATTAAAAGAAGATATTAAAATATCTGAGTCATTAAAATATCATATTGATAATCACACAAATTTAACGGATAATGTTTATAGAGTTTATTCTGAAGCATATTTTGATTTGGTAAATGAGGTTAGAGATTTGTGGAAAGAAGGTAAGATTGAATTAAATCAAGAAGATACTTTAATGGTAGAATCTGATTTAGGGCAAAAAATTAAAATAGGTAAGAAATATGTTTACCTTGACGCTCCATACATTTACGAAACTGAAACTGAAGAAGATATTATTAGTGAAGCAAAATTACATGGTAAAAATGTTCAATTAAATAAACCTCATAGAACTCCAGGTGGTCCAAAGAAATTTGCCGTTTATGTAAAAAGCAAAACAGGTGGAGTTAAAAAAGTTACATTCGGAGACCCTAACTTAAAAGTTAGAAACGCAAATAAAAAAGCTGCAAAATCATTTAGAGCACGTCATAAGTGTTCCCAAAAAACTGATAGAACAACACCAGGATATTGGAGTTGTTCAATTGGAAGATATGCTAAACAATTGGGATTATCTTCATCAAACTCTTGGTAATGGAATTAAAAAAAATAGAAAAATATTTACAGACTTACTTGGATGATGTAATTTCACCGTATATAAATAAAGAATTGGTTGGGGAAGAAGATGAACCAATCAAGTTGAATCTTTTTCAGATTATAGGAGGGAGTTATCTACCACGAATATACCATATTTTTATTGATATAGAACCAAATTGGGAAGGAAGTTATCGTAAAAAAATGGAAAATGATATTAATGACTTTATGAAAATTCTTTCTATTAATAGCAAAATAAAAGTTCATTGGAACAAACGACCTGAATTCAAGGGTTCTGAAACTCCAAAACCTTTTTACGGAACTCAAGATAAATAATATGGATTTCCCATTTGAACAATATATTAAAGAAGGAAAATTGGTTAGAGTATTCACTCCTGATGTGTCAGTTGATGAATTAAAATGGCATCAAGACCTGAGAGACAGAAAAATTACGGTTGTTGAAGATGGTGGATGGTCATTTCAAATTGAAAATGAATTGCCTGTCAAATTGTGTGATGCCAAACAATTTTCAATTCCAAAATTTGTTTGGCATAGAGTTATTAAAGGAGACGGAAATTTAATTGTAGAAATTGAAGAATTATAGTTATACAGACATTGGATATTTTAAATACAAATCACACATACCTACAATTGTGGATTGTATAAAGGAATATCCTATAACGGAGTTCATTTTAGATAAAATCAAAAAAAAAGAATTAGTTTGGGAATTTGAAATGGAATCACAAAAACCAAAATTATACAACGGAAAATTAATTGTTTTAATATAAATTTTTTATATCAAATTTCTTAACGAAAGCAGGAAACGCTTCTTTGTAAGATTCTTGAGATTCATCAGTAACCTTGTTTGTAAATTGCCAATTCCAATAAAACTTATCATTTGGCTTGAAACCATAGAATGTATGAACTCTTTTTTGAGTATCAACAACATCCATACCTTTCCAGTTTTGTCCCGAACAAATAAACCCACTTTGAATACCCTCAATAATATTTGATTCACCCAAAGTATCGTGTCTGTTCTCAATCCAAGTTAATCTTTCAATTAATTTTTGGTAGAACATATTAGCTTGACCCCACCTTACAGAAGTAAAAAATATAACGGCATTTGATTCAAACAATTCTTTGGATATTTTCCAAAGTTCATCGTCTTTATCGTTTAAACTTGCCCAACATCTATGATATCCTGTGGGATTTTTATCTTTGTCTTTTAGTTTGGCTTTCATTACTCCACAAGAGTTACCATCCTTTCTTGATACATTACCTTCACAAGGAACGATATTTAATTCAGGGACATCAATCAAAACTGATTTGTCATTTAGATATTCGTTGATAACCATTCCAAGAATTGTTGATTTGGGTATATCAACATCATTCGGGTCCCAATTATATCTGTTTGAGCATGTTAATAGTAATACCTTATCCAACTTTTGAAGTTCAGATATTGTTTTTTCAAGTTTTTTTAAATTACCTGTGGAATTGTTCTTTTCGGTAACGTTGTACTTGTCAAATATTTCTTGTAATCTATTATCCATTCAATATAAATACTTCGTATAGTGTAATAAAAAACCCACCTTAAGGGTGGGTTTATATTTAAGCTCTCATTGTTGGAACACGACCACCAATTTCCTCGGTCATATCCATATCATTGATTAATTCACGTATTGTGTTTATTTCTCTTTGATAATTAGGTGTAGGAGATTCTGGTTGTTCCATTGATACTTCCGTTGGATCTCCCATATGTTCATTAACAAATTCAACTCTCATTTTTTCATACTGTGTTAAACATTCATTATGAACTTGTTCTTGAATCTCATCTGAACACAAATTTTTATTTGAGTCTTTAGATTTAAAAATTTTTCTAACAATAGGGAACAAATAGTCATCAGCATCAACATCAAGGTAATCAACTCTGCTGTCTTCGGAATTCCAAAAACTAAATTCATTATCTCCATCAGTAGCTTTATATCCAGCAAATTTGTATCCCGTTTGTTTGTTGATAAAATAAACTAAAATTCCTCTTCTCCAATATTTTTCAAAATATTGTTTTTCTTTTTGATATGTTGTACACCATCTTGTTGATGCCCCGTATTTTGCGGATGCTGAGAATGTTAAAGGTCTAACAACAACCCACTTTTCATCTTCATATTCTTTAATAACCTGACCCTCAAGGTCTTTAGTAAATTCTTTTATTGACGCTAATGTTACCGCACCTCTAATATCCTCAAGGCCTTTATAGATCGATACGTCCTTATTTTCAATTTGGTCTTTCTCCATATAATCCATGAATTCTTTTAGAGTTGTATAAGTATCAGTACTAAAATGTTCTGCAAGATAATTTGCCATATAATACATCTCACTATCATTAAGACCATCGGTTGAAATTCCTTTATTAATTAACGTCGCTTGAGTTTCCAACATACCTTCTGAATATTCATCTTTATTATAAAGTTTTTTTGGGTTAAATCTTTGACCAAAAATTTTACAAAATAATGGAAGATATTTGTAAGACTTGGAAATATCTAATCTTGTCATCATATCAAAAACCGTGACATTTAATTCAGGATATTGTTTCTTTAATTCATCTAAACGAGACATATTTTTACTTTTTATAAAATATAGGTAAAATAAAAGTTTAAGTCAAAAAAAAACATTCAGTATTTCTACTGAATGTTAATAAGTGGCGGAGAGAGTAGGATTCGAACCCACGGGCCCCTCACGAGGCCTCCTGATTTCAAGTCAGGTGCAATAGACCAACTCTACCATCTCTCCAATTAGATTTTGTAATCTTAAACAAAAGTAGTATATTTGTTTTATGAAAACAAGTATAATCACAATATTATTATTTATCTGTCTTTTTGGAAAAAGTCAGACTTCAGATGTAATGTATGTACCTGACCAAAAAACTTTGGTCGTAACATATAACAGTAATTACTCTCCAATAGGATTTTATCTTGGTGGATATTATATGACAACCTTTCCACAACCATTTATTTATACGACACCAGCATCAATAATTAACCGAGTTGGAATTAGTATGACAACAGGTAAATTTAGTATTATGGGTGGAGCTTTTGTTAAAAATTATGTTGATAGTCTTTATTTAACTCCTGATGTTTGGGTTAAAATTTACCCACTTAGAATCATCACAAACACAATTAGAGGATTTGATTTTACATTAGGAATAAATTATATGGATGGATTTCGTTATGGGATTGGAGTATCAATTCCATTTGGTAGTATTTATTAAAGATGAATGTATTAGATAAAGTTTTAGATAGGGCTAATAAATTTTTAGAAAATCATATTTTTGAGGTTCATTACCTCAGAAATGCTGAAGGTGAGTTAACAATGCCAACCAATGTTAAAGTGAAATTAACTGGTTTCAAAAATTATATTAGTATTGGTAATACTACCGTATTTACAGAATATACATTATTTATTCTCCCAACAAATGAGTATTCAGATTTATTTCTTGGGATATTACGATCTCATCATGGGAGTGAATCTAAAATTAATACACCAGAAATGAATGCATACCATGAATTAAGGTGGGTGATGGATAGAAAATTAGATAATCTTTTAAAATATTTTTCGTTACCAGAGTCAATTTGTACTAAAATAATTAATCAAGTTGAATCTTATAAAATGAATGAAAGTATCATAACTGAAGCCCGTTACGATAACGTTGTTAGAACATTAGTTAAAGATATCATATCTCTTTATAAATTTCAAAGAGAAGGAGAATTTTCATTACCTGAAGATATCAGAGGTGAAGAAGATATGACTTATAGTTTTCCTGAATTTAAGAATGAGTTTTCAATTGATTTAAATCTTGCTAAAGATGATGATGTTAATACTGTTGAAGTTGATGCGGCATATTATAGAGATGAAGATATTATTGAAGTTACCATTGTTTCAAACCCTGAGTTAGGAAATCAAAATATCCAAGAATTAATTGGAGAACTTAATGAAACAATAAGACATGAATTAGAACATGTTTCACAATATCAAAAAGGATATGATTTTCCAAAAGAGCCAAAAAATCCATTAAAATATTATATTCAACCACATGAACTTGAAGCTCAATTGGCCGGTTTTAAAAGAAGGTCAAGAAAAGAAAACAGAGATTTGGAAGTAGTAATTAGAGGATGGTTTCGTAGAAACGAAAAAAGACATAGACTAAAACCAAAACAAGTTGAGATTGTTATAAACAAATTACTTGAAATGTCGTAATGTCAAATATAAGAAAGATTATTCAAAAAATGTTATTGAAAGAACCATTCTATGAAGATGGTTATGAATATCAATTTATTAAAGCCATCCCTGACAGTAAGAATTTAGGGTATGATATTCTTGTAAATGTTGTTTTACCTGTTAAAGGTCAGTCATATGCAACTCCTGTGTTTAGTGGACATATTCACAATATTCTTAGTAATATGTGGAAATACATTGGTAGTTCTTTCTCATATTCAGAAAAAATATTAATAGATGGTGAAGAACCTGTTAAAAATGTTGTTTTTATTAGTACAGAAAAACAAAGAGAGATTTTATCTACAATGAGAAAAGAATTTGAACGAATAGGAATAAAAACTGCAATCGGAAGATTAACTTTTGAGGTATATTGGAAACCTGCTGAAAAATTTTATTCGTTAGATGATGTATACATTGATTTTGATTTTAATATTGAAATTAAAAACTTTATGTTAGACGGTCATCATGTATTACCTAATTTAGATATTGCGGATGATGTTTCTGGTGCTATTTTGAATGTGATGTATGACGCTGATTTACTCAGAGATAAAATCACTGACGTAATCTATGACGTAATGGGTGATGAAATTGATATTACTAGTATTGATGATTTATATTATCAAGCACGATGCTATATCACTAAAATTGATGGATTTGAAGTCAATAAAAGGTGGGGTAATCACTATGATTTAGAACCTGATATGTTTACTTAAATTTAGTTATAATTTTTTTAATAACTTTAGACAACATTTCTGCACTTAATAGAACAACACCTGATGCAACCAATCTTTCAGCAATTATCATTGATGCTTCTTTTAAATTTGAAGTTCTTGTTACAACTGAATGAATATCTGTGATAATTGGAAGTAAAAAACTATATGAAATAATATCCATCAAAGTTCCTACTTTTATATTTGCTGAGGATAAAAAATTAAGAAATGCACTTTTTAAATCTAACGCCTTTTTAAGAATAGTCTTAAAAGTGTCTTCAAGACCTTCTTCTTTAATTTTCTTTAAAATTGTACTAACACCTCTTTTATTTTCAAAAAATATTATAAATGCAATTCCTGTTAATATTAAAATTCTTTGATTATCGTCAACATTAAAGTCTCCTGATTTAATAAAATGGTCTAACGGTAATAAGAATCCACCAACAGAAGTTCCCCAAGTTAAAAGCATCTTTGCATTAATACCATATTTCTTAAATACTCTACCAACAATATTATTGGTGAAAGAGTATAAATGTTTCATATGATCAGTCATCCTTGATTCATCTTGTTCCATTAAAATTGTTCTCAGTTGAGATTCGCTAATTAAAAACTCCATATAAATTATAAATATATGCGATATATTTATTATTATGAAAGGTGTATTAAATCCAGAATTAAAAAGTGGTGATAAGATAGTTTGTTATCATATGGAAGGTGAAACGGGAGTTCCTGCAGGAACAACTGGAATTGTTAGTCATGTTGGTAGAGATCCATTTGAACAAGATGGAAATATAATTTCTGTTTCTTGGGATAATGGTAGTAAGTTATCGTTAATATCAGCAACTGATGCTTGGAAAAAAATTGCCGAAGAAATTCAAGAACAAACTGGTTCTCCTGAATATGATTATTTTCAAAAAAATCCTGAAGTGTTTGAAAATTTCGATTATAAGTTTTTTAAAAAATATTTACTAAAACTCAGAAAATCTGGTGTTGTTAATATGTTTCAAGCGGCTCCTTTTTTATATTCAGGTGAAGAATGGATAGATAGGTATCACGGTGAACATCAAGAAGAAAATGAGCCATTCCAAGAGGTTTTAGAAATGGCTGATGAGTCTAAAAACAAAATGATTCAAGGACTTATGAAATATATGGAATCAAAAGACCTTGATTTTGAAGATATGGGTAGAGTTAATAGTTTGATTAATAAATTCGCAATGAAAATTAATCAATTTTACATGACTTTTGTATAATCAAACAATTAGTTTAAGTATAGTTTTGGTTTCCTCTTTTATTATTTTATAATCTTTTAAATAACGATTATCTAAAGATATTGCATACTTTTTTAAATCAATAATTGGCTTATCAATATTTTCTCCTTTAATATTTCCTGTTATTGATTGATGCTCAAAATCAATTCCAACATTTTGCCATTCATTATCAATAATTTCTGGTAAAATTATTTGATATTCCATTAATTTGATAAAGGTGCTTTAATTGTTGGGTGAGATTGATATCCCTCAACAAATATATTATTAATATCTATTTTATTCCATTCAACAACATATCCATCCCAATAGGTATAATCAAAATCTAATTTAAGAGTTGGTAATTCATATGAAGTTCTTGAAATTTGTTCTTTGGCTTGGTCAATATGATTATTGTATAAATGAACATCACCAAGATTTCCAATAAGTTGGTAAGGAACCATATTAACTTCTTTGGCAATTAAACATAATAACAAACCATATGAAGCAATGTTGAATGGTAATCCTAAGAATGTATCTGATGAACGTTGATTCCACATTAATGAGATTGCTCTGGTTGGGATTTTATATGGAGTGTTATCTACATTTGTTGGCACCATCATATCCGATAAAGGTCCATATTTTTTTTTCCAAATAGGTAAAGCTAATTTATGACGTTCTTCTAAACTCAACTCTCTTGTATAAACTTGAAATCCATAATGACAAGGTGGAAGAACCATTTGGTCTAATTCGGCAACATTCCAAGCATTAACCATCAATCTCCTTGAATCAGGTTCAGTTTTTAATTGATGAATAAGTCTTTGAATTTGGTCATACCAAATTGAACCTTTTCTATCACCATCTAAATCCATCCAACCTTGCCATTGTCTCCATTGTTTACCATAGATAGGCCCTAACTCACCCCATTGTTTTGCAAACTCATCACAATATCTTTTACCCATTTTTTTTACAATCTCATCATCACCTTTAATAGTTTTGATAAAATCTTCTTTTGACATAGGTATTTTAACTATCTCATTTTTATTATTCTGATTTTCAGGTGATTCAACCCATTTTACATACCTCTTAAACGCATCACCATCCCAAATATGACAATCATTATCAACTAAGTATTTGATATTAGTATCACCTCGTAAGAACCATAACAATTCTGTTACAATACTTTTGAAATGCATCTTCTTAGTCGTCAACAATGGAAATCCATCAGACATATTATGTCTGAACTGAATACCAAACAATGATTTGGTTCCTGTTCCTGTTCTATCTGATTTGTTAAAACTTTGGTCTTCACTCACTAATAGTGATAGTAGCGCTTGATACCATTCGTCTAAATAATTGTCTTTCATATCAATATCCTTTTTGTATTGTTAATCCATAGGTATAATGTATCCACGCTAAATGTAAACCAATTGCGGGTGATGTAACACCTGTTTCTAAAAAATACTCTTTATCGTACCATAAACTAATACAAGGTATAATCCAAACTTTACCTTGGATACGATAAAAATTATTTCGTTCAATAAACCATTTTTTCATAATAATCCTCCTTCTTTTTTCCAATCTTCTTCCATTTGGTTTCTTCCTGAATTGTAATTACCGTAATCACCCCAACTTTCCAAAAGTTCTAAAAATGCTTTTCTAAGTATGGCATATCTTTCCTCGTCTTCGTGTTTTCCTAACATATATGATTGATACATACACTTAATTATTGACCTTTTATCTAAAAAAGAATAGTGTGGAATTGTATTCTCAAATATTTCTTCTAATTTTTCTTCCAATTTTTCATTCATGGTTCAATCTCCTTTTGCCAAAATGGCTTTGTGTATTTTGGTCTAATTAACTTCCAAATGTAATCAGAATAATCTTTATTATCAAACATTCTGAATAAAATTGGTCTTAAAAATTCTTCTTGCATCATAACCCATTCAGCAATTTCTTTTTTTGGTGGTAATTCTCCATAACGAGGATGACCTGACAAGTTTTCAATAAAATTATCGTACAATTTGCCTGCATTTTCTTGAATACTCATTTTAGAATACCTAAGGTCTCTGATAGTTGATTTGACCCACTTATCAAATTCGTCAGGAACTCTATCAAGTAATTCATTAATATTTTTACCATCTTTCAAATACTCCCAAATATCAACATTTGAGAATTCAGTTAAGATTCTGTGGAGACGAACATATTCTTCCCCTTTTATCTTCATTCTGAACCCATTTCTAAACCGAATGACATAACCCTCACGTTCCTTATCAATCATTGATTTAAGGGTATTATAATCACTAATGCCGTCATATTTCTTAACAAGTGGCATCTTGGTTTCTTCCCCAATCAACTTCAAAGAATCGTGGTCTAATTCTTTTCCAGAAGTATTACTAATCATTGATAAAACAACTAATGATACATCATCACCGTAATCACACACTATCCGATTCTGAGGGTATATTATTTCAAC
>Ga0194055_10001449_pt1 | contig 19348 bp, 17 predicted proteins | sample SepL449m_MetaG_FD_155482 | JGI IMG/M metagenome (GOLD analysis project Ga0194055, IMG submission 155482) | Anoxic zone freshwater microbial communities from boreal shield lake in IISD Experimental Lakes Area, Ontario, Canada - Sep2016-L442-9m | ecosystem: Environmental > Aquatic > Freshwater >...
GGGCAGCGGCGATTCCGCCGAGGACGATGGACAGGTATTGGCGGCCCACCTCTTCGGCGGTCAGCGGGCCGCCCGGGGTGTACCAGCGCACGGATACCCAGGTGGTGTCGCGGATGAACCGGTAGACCAGGTCGACGTCGATGTCCGGCCGGAAGCAGCCCTGCTCGATTCCTTCGGTGAGGACGTCGACCCACATCTTGCGCTGCCGCCGATTGAGTTCGGACACATAGGAAAACCGCGGCTGGGCTGACAGCCGCTTGGCCTCGTCCTGGTAGATGACGACCTCGGCGTGGTGATGCTCGATGGCGTCGAAGGATGCCATGAACAGGCCCTTGAGGCGATTCATCGGATCGGCCTCGGTGTCGATGATCTGCTGGTAGCGGTCGAACAGCCAGTCGAGGAAGCCGCGCAGCACCTCGTCGACCATCTCCTCCTTCGACGAGAAGTGGTGGTAGAGGCTGCCCGAGAGGATTCCCGCGGCATCGGCGATATCGCGGACCGTGGTCGCCCGCAATCCGCGCTGGGCGAACATCGCCGCGGCGAGCCCGAGGAGTTCGTCGCGCCGCGTCGCCGGAGGGGGGCCGGTCACGGGTTCTGGCTCGACACCGAGATCACTTCACCAGTCAGGTAACTGGCGTAATCGCTTGCGAGGAAGGCGATCGTCGCGGCGACTTCCCATGGTTCGGCGGCCCGCCCGAACGCCTCGCGCTCGGAGAGCCGGTCCAGCAGATCCGTCGAGCTGGTCTTCTCCAGGAACTTGTGCCGGGCAATGCTGGGCGAGACCGCGTTTATCCGCACGCCGTATTCCACGGCTTCGATTGCGCTGCAACGGGTCAGGGCCATCACGCCGGCCTTCGCGGCCGCGTAGTGGGACTGGGAATGCTGGGCCCGCCAGCCCAGGACGCTGGCGTTGTTGACGATCGCTCCGCCGTGGCCGGCGTCGCGGAAATAGGTCAGCGCGGCCCGGGTGGCCCGCATGACCGAGGTCAGCGTGACGTTCAGAACCTGGTCCCACTCGTCGTCGGTCATGTCGATCACCGGCGTCTGCCCGCCAAGGCCGGCGTTGTTGACCAGCACATCGAGCCGTCCGAGCCGGGCGGTGGTCGATGACACCAGGGCGTCGATCTGCACCGACGAGGTCACGTCGCACACGACGCTCTCCACCCGGCCAAGGCCCAACGCGGACAACGCATCCCGGGTCTCGTTCAGGCGGCGCTCATGGTGGTCGGAGATCATCACGTCAGCACCCTCCAGCAGGGCGCGACGGGCGGTGGCCGAACCGATTCCGGTGCCCGCGGCAGCGGTGACGACGACGACCTTGCCGGCCAGCAGGCCGTGGCCCGCCACCTCGTCGGGCGGTATGGACAACCCCGCCATCAGCCCCTCGCCTCTCTCGGCAGTCCGAGCACCCGCTCGGCGATGATGTTGCGCTGCACCTCATTGGAGCCGCCGTAGATGGTGTCGGCCCGGGAGAACAGGAACAGCCGCTGCCACTCGTCGAATTCGCCGTCCTCCAGCACCATGCCCGTCATGCCCTTGATGTCGAAAGCAAGTTCCCCTAGGGATCGATGCCAGTTGGCCCAGAGCAGTTTTGAAACTGAATCGTTTCCGGCGGCCCGGCCGCCCTCTTCGTCATCCATGGTCGCCAGCGCGAACGAGCGCATCGCCTGCAGATCCGCCCAGGCACGGGTGATCCGCTCGCGGATCAGCGGATCGTCGGCCGCGCCGGTCTTCTTGGCCAGCGCTACGATCCCGGAAAGCTCACGGGCATAACGGATCTGCTGCCCGAGGGTCGAAACGCCACGCTCGAACTGCAGGGTGCCCATCGCCACCCGCCAGCCGTCACCGGGCTCGCCGACCACGAGGTCGGCGTCGGTGCGGGCATCGGTGAAGAACACTTCGTTGAATTCGGAGTCGCCGGTCAGCTGGACGATCGCGCGGATCTCCACCCCCGGCTGATCCAGCGGCACAAGCAGATACGCGAGACCGTTGTGGCGCTTCGATCCCTTTTCGGACCGAGCGATCACGAAACACCACTGGGCCCAGTGCGCCAGCGACGTCCACACCTTCTGCCCGTTGATGATCCACTCATCTCCGGACAGCACAGCCGACGTCGAGACATTGGCCAGGTCGCTGCCGGCGCCGGGCTCGGAATAGCCCTGGCACCACAGTTCGGTCACGTCGCGGATCGCCGGCAGAAACCGCTGCTGCTGCGCCGCCGTTCCGTAAGCGATGAGCGTCGGGCCTACGAGTTCCTCGCCCATATGGTTGACCTTGTCCGGGGCGTCGGCCTTCGCGTACTCCTCGTAGAAGGCGACCCGGTGCGCCACCGAGAGGCCGCGACCACCGTGCTCGACCGGCCAGCCCAGACAGGTCAGCCCCGCGGCGGCCAAATGGCGGTTCCAGGCCAACCGCTCCTCGAACGCTTCATGCTCGCGGCCCGGGCCGCCCAGCCCCTTCAGCGCGGCGAAATCACCAACCAGATTGTCGGCGAGCCAACCACGGACCTCCGACCGGAACTCCTGGACTTCCACCCTTGTAGGGTAACCTACCAAGCACTTGCTTTGGTGGCCCTGACCGGGCGATCAGAACCGGAGGACCATCGCGATGACGGGCCCGCTCACCACTCCGGCGGTGCTGGACCGGATGGCGCGCGATTTCGCCGACCACGAAGCTCTGGTCACCGACGAACGCCGGTTCACCTTCGCCGAACTGCGTGACGAGGTCCGTCGAGCGGCTGCGGCCGTCGCCGGATGCGGAGTCCGGCCAGGCGACCGGGTGGCGCTGTGGTCCCCCAATACCTGGCACTGGGTCGTCGCCTGCCTCGCGGTCCAGTACGCGGGCGCGGTGGTGGTGCCGATCAACACCCGCTACACCGCCGAGGAAGCCGCCGACATCATCGGACGGACCCATGCGCCCCTGCTTTTCGCGATGGGCAGGTTCCTGGGGTCCGACCGGGTGGCCGGTCTGGACCGAGGTGCGCTGCCCGCGCTGCGGCACGTGGTCAGGATTCCGGTCGAGGAGGCAGACGGCAGCTGGGACGAATTCCTGGCCGGGCCGCAGCCGCCGATGTCGGAGGTCGATGCGCGCGCCGCCGCCGTCCGGCCCGACGACGTCTCCGACATACTGTTCACCTCCGGAACCACCGGTCGCAGCAAGGGGGTGCTGTGCGCGCACCGGCAGTCGCTGTCGGCGTCGGCGTCCTGGGCGGCCTGCGGGCAAATCACCAGTGCCGACCGGTATCTCTGCATCAATCCCTTCTTCCACAACTTCGGTTACAAGGCCGGGATCCTGGCCTGCCTGCAGACCGGGGCGACGCTGATTCCGCAGCTGACCTTCGACCCGGTGCAGGCGATGCGCACGGTGCAGGATCAGCGCATCACGGTGCTGCCGGGACCGCCGACGATCTACCAGACGTTGCTGGATCACCCGTCGCGCACGGAATTCGATTTGAGCTCATTGCGTTTCGCGGTCACGGGCGCGGCGACAGTACCGGTGGTCCTCATCGAGCGCATGCAGAGCGAACTGGACTTCGACATCGTGCTCACCGCCTATGGGCTCACTGAGGCCAACGGTTTCGGCACGATGTGCCGGGCCGACGACGACCCCGTCACCGTCGCCACCACGTGCGGACGCCCGATGGCCGGCTTCGAACTTCGGATTGCCGACGCCGGAGAGGTGCTGCTGCGCGGACCCAACGTCATGCTGGGCTACCTCGATGACGAGGCCGCCACAAGAGCCGCGATCGACGCGCAAGGCTGGTTGCACACCGGCGACATCGGGACCGTCGACGCTGCGGGCAACCTGCGGATCACCGACCGGCTCAAGGACATGTACATCTGCGGCGGTTTCAACGTCTATCCCGCCGAGGTCGAGCAGGTGCTGGCCCGCCTCGGCGGGGTCGCCGACGCGGCGGTGATCGGAGTGCCCGACGAACGTCTCGGCGAAGTGGGCCGCGCTTTCGTCGTGCGCCGAACCGATGCGTCCGTCACCGAAGACGACGTGATCGCCTACTGCAAAGGCCATCTCGCGAACTTCAAGACTCCCCGATCGGTGGTGTTCCTCGACCAGCTACCCCGCAACGCGGGCGGGAAAGTCGTCAAGCCGACGTTAAGGGAGATGGCCTGATGGATCTGAACTACGACGACGCGACGCTCGCCTTCCGCGATGAGGTGCGCGCCTTCCTGGCGGCGAACTCCGCCTCCTTCCCGACCGAGTCCTACGACACTGCAGCGGGATTCGAGCAGCACCGCCACTGGGACCGGGTGCTGTTCGACGCCGGCTTCTCGGTGATCACCTGGCCGGAGCGTTACGGCGGGCGCGATGCGACCCTGCTGCAGTGGGTGGTCTTCGAGGAGGAGTACTTCCGGGCCGGTGCACCCGGCCGGGCCAGCGCCAACGGCATCTCAATGCTGGCGCCGACGTTGTTCGGCCACGGCACCGAGGACCAGCGGATGCGCATCCTGCCGAAAATGGCCAGCGGCGAGGAGATCTGGGCGCAAGCCTGGTCGGAACCGGAGTCCGGCAGCGACCTGGCGTCGCTGCGTTCCACCGCGACGCGCACCGACGGTGGCTGGCTGCTCAACGGCCAGAAGATCTGGAGTAGCCGCGCCCCGTTCGGCGATCGCGCGTTCGGGCTTTTCCGGTCCGACCCCGAGTCGCAGCGCCATCGCGGCCTGACTTACCTGATGTTCGACCTCGCGGCCGACGGCGTCACCGTCCGGCCGATTGAACAGCTCGGCGGCGCAACGGGTTTCGGGGAGATCTTTCTCGACGATGTCTTCGTTCCCGACGATGACGTCATCGGCCAAGTCAACGAGGGCTGGCGGGCCGCGATGAGCACCGCGAGCAACGAGCGGGGCATGTCGCTGCGCAGCCCGGCCCGGTTCGTCGCCCCCGCCGAGCGGCTGGTGGCCGAGTGGCAGCGCCGCGGTTCAGATGCCGCTTTCGCCGATCGGGTCGCCGACGCCTGGATCAAGGCCCAGGCGTATCGGCTGCACACGTTCGGGACGGTGACCCGCATCGCCGAAGGCGGCGAACTGGGCGCGGAGTCCTCGGTCACCAAGGTGTTCTGGTCCGATCTCGACGTCGCGCTGCATCAAACCGCACTGGATCTTCGTGGCCCGGACGGCGAACTCGTCGACTCCTGGACCGAGGGCCTCCTCTTCGCGCTCGGGGGGCCGATCTACGCGGGCACCAACGAAGTTCAGCGCAACATCATCGCCGAACGGCTGCTCGGCCTGCCCCGCGAAGCAAGCAAGGACGGAGCCCGGTGAAGTTCTCGCTCGACGATCAGCAACGCGACTTTGCGGCCAGTATCGACGCCGCACTCGGCGCCGCCGACGTCCCGGCGGCCAATCGCGCCTGGGCTGCCGGGGACACTGCGCCGGGGCGGGCCGTGTGGGCCCGACTGGCCGCCCTGGGGGTGACGGCCCTGGCGGTGGCGGAGGAGTCGGGCGGCATCGGTGCGCATCCGGTCGATCTCGTCGTCGCCGTCGAGCGGCTGGGACGTTGGTGCGTGCCGGGTCCAGTCGTGGAATCCCTTGCGGTAGCCCCCGTTCTGCTGTCTGGTGACGGTCGGGCGGCTGCTCTGGCCGATGGCGAGGTCATCGCCACCGTGGCGATGCCGCCGGCTGTTCCGCGGGCGGTGGACGCCGACACCGCCGATCTCGTGCTGATCGCGACGGACAGCGGCGCCGCCGAGGCGAAGCCGGGCGCACGGCACACGTCGGTCGATCCGGTCCGGCGACTGTTCGACGTGGCGGCGGCCGGTGAAGTGCGGGCCGCCGACGTCGACCGGGCCTATGAATTCGGCGCTCTGGCGACGGCCGCCCAGCTCGCCGGCGCCGGTCAGGCCATGCTGGACAGGTCCGTGGAATACGCCAAGCAGCGCAGTCAATTCGGCCGTCCCATCGGGAGCTATCAGGCCATCAAGCACCAGCTCGCCGACGTCCACATCGCCCTGGAATTGGCTCGCCCCTTGGTGTTCGGGGCGGCGCTGTCACTGGGCGCTGAGTCTCCCGATACCTCCCGGGACGTCAGCGCCGCCAAAGCCGCGGCGTCCGACGCGGCCCTGTTGTCCGCGCGAACCGCCCTGCAGGTCCACGGAGCGATCGGCTACACCGCCGAGAACGATCTGTCGCACTGGCTGCTTCGAGTCCAGGCGCTGCATTCCGCCTGGGGCGATCCGAGCCTGCACCGGCGCCGGGTTCTGGAATCGTTGTGCAGGGAGGCGGCGAAGTGACCACCGCGGAAGATCGCAAGCTGCTGCGCCAGACCGTCGCGGCCCTCGTCGCCAAACAGGCTGGTCCCGACGCCGTCCGCCGCGCCATGGAATCCGACCTCGGCTACGACCAGACGTTGTGGGCGACCCTGTGCGAACAGGTGGGTGCTGCGGCGCTGATCGTTCCCGAGGAATTCGGCGGCGCCGGCGGCGAGTTGGCCGATGCTGCAGCGGCTCTCGAAGAGCTGGGTCGCGGGCTGGTGCCCACACCACTGTTGGCGACCACCCTCGCCGAAGCCGGACTGCTGGCCGCCGACGCACCCGACGCCGACACTCTGGAGCAGCTGGCTGCCGGGTCACAGATCGGAACGGTTGTCTTCGACCGGAATTTCGTCGTCAACGGCGACGTCGCCGACGTGATACTGGCGGTCGACGAAGGCCGGGTGGTCCGGTGGACGGACGTCGCCGTCGACCCACTCACCCCCCTTGACCCCACCCGGCGGCTGGCGCGCCTGACGCCGGGCGGCACGTCGGACATCGGGCCGGATCCGGGCTTGGCCGACATCGCCGCAGTCCTGCTGGCGGCCGAGCAGATCGGCGCGGCGTCCCGATGTCTGGAGCTCACCGTCGAATACACCAAACAGCGCGTCCAGTTCGGCCGTCCGATCGGCAGCTTCCAAGCCCTCAAACACCGGATGGCCGATCTCTATGTGGCCGTGCAGTCCGCGAAGGCCGTGGTCGGGGAGGCGGTGTCGGCGCTGACGCCGGTCAGCGCCGCACGAGCCAGGCTGGCGGCCAGCGAGGCGTTCTGCACGGTGGCCGGCGAGGCCATCCAGTTGCACGGCGGTATCGCGATCACCTGGGAGCACGACATCCAGCTGTATTTCAAACGGGCGCACACCAGCGCACAGTTGCTGGGGCCGCCGCGGGAACAGTTGCGGCGGCTTGAGTCCGAGGTGTTGTAGTCAGGAGAGGTCGATGAATGGGTCACCCTGGCCGTTATTGGTTGGCACAGTGGCGGTGGTCGCGATGTTCTTCCTATCGATACCGTTCATGGTGCGGGCTGCGCTGCGGGACAATCCGTTGATCGACGGTGCGGTTCTCACGGGGACAGCCCGGGTGACGGGGGTGGCACGGTTGAATGCCTCCACGGACCAACGCGATTGGTATCGCGTCGCGGTGCACCTTGACATCCCAGATTTGTCTGGCAGCGATGCCCCCGAGGCGCCCGTCCGCCGATTTGAGTTCGAGCCGAACGATCGCCCCCTCGTCGGTGACACATGGTCGGTCGAGGTGTCGGCCGCCCACCCGTCGCGATACCGGGTCGTCAAATCCCCTCGCCGCAGCACTTCGTCCCGCGGGGCCGAGCAATCGCACGTGGACCCCCGCGTGTCTGCTCTGGACTCCGGCAAACGGAAGCTGCGCGGGCCGGTGCGCATCGGCACCGCCGAGGCGTTGGCCGTGCACCGGATTACCGAAGCCCGCGGGGAAGACGCCGATCGGTACCACTTCGTCATCACCTTGCGGGTGACCACGCCCGGCCACGCGCCGTACGACGTCGTCGGGATGTATCGCAACATGAAAACGATCCGCCCGTATGAGGGGGAGAGATGGGAAGTGCAGGTATCGGAAGACGATCCCCTTGAGCTTGCGGTCTTCTTCGAACGGCCAGTCCTGGCATGAACGTCGCACGCCGATCCGGCATCCCCCCGTTCTACGTCATGGACGTCTGGCTGGCCGCCGCCGAACGTCAGCGCACCCACGGTGACCTGATCAACCTCTCGGCCGGCCAGCCCGGCGCGGGGGCGCCCGCGCCGGTGCTGGCCGCGGCAGAACAAGCACTTCGAAACGGGCCGCTGGGATACACCGTGGCCCTTGGGATTCCGGAACTGCGGCAGGCCATCGCCGATTCATACGCCGCCAAGTTCGGTCTGGAGGTCAGTGTCGAAGACGTGGTACTCACCACCGGCTCCTCGGGCGGCTTCCTGCTGGCGTTCCTGACCTGTTTCGACGTCGGCGACCGGGTGGCCATCGCCAGTCCGGGCTATCCGTGTTACCGCAACATCCTCACCGCGCTGGGCTGCGAGGTGGTCGAGATCGAGTGCGGCCCGCAGACCCGTTTCCAGCCGACGGTGGCATTGCTGGCCGACCTCGACCCGCCGGTGCAGGGGGTGATCGTCGCCAGCCCGGCCAACCCGACCGGCACCGTGATCCCGCCGGAGGAACTGGCCGCGATCGCGAAGTGGTGCGACGCCAACGACGTCCGTCTCATCAGCGACGAGGTGTACCACGGCCTGGTGTATCCGGGCGCACCGCGGACCTCCTGCGCGTGGCAGACGTCGCGCAATGCCGTTGTGGTGAACAGCTTTTCGAAGTATTACGCGATGACCGGCTGGCGACTGGGCTGGCTGCTGGTGCCCGACGAGTTGCGCAGACCGGTCGACCGGCTGACCGGGAACTTAACCATCTGCCCGCCGGTGCTGCCGCAGCATGCAGCAATCGCAGCCTTCACGCCGGAAGCGGTCGCCGAGGCCGACGGGCACCTGCACCACTACGCCGCCAACCGGGACACCCTGATCGCCGGCCTGCGCCAACTCGGCCTCACCCGGCTGGCGCCGGCCGACGGCGCGTTCTTCGCCTACGCCGACGTCTCGGACTTCACCTCCGACTCGTTGCGATGGTGCGAGACGCTGCTCGCCGACACCGGACTGGCGATCGCCCCGGGTGTCGACTTCGACACCATGCGGGGCAGCTCGTTCGTCCGACTGTCCTTCGCCGGACCGTCCGAAGATATCGCCGAGGCGCTGGGTCGTCTCGGCCCGTGGCTGAGCCGCTGAACACGGTCGGTCGTCAGCTAGCCCAGATTTTTCGCGGAATGTCGACGAAACTGGGTGTTGATAAGCGAAAGTGCCTGTCCTGCAATGGATAATTGGACTTGTCTAGGATTCAATCGTCCAGCGGGAAGGCACCTCGCAAGTGAAGGATATCGCCCATGTCAACGGATCTTTTAAGCAATTACTTCGATTGCTTACGCGGCGTTGCGTCTGCTTCGCGATGACGGACGGGCGCCTACAGCCAGGTGTCCGGCGTCGTCGCGGTCAGGAACGCTTCGAGGTCATCGCGCCACTGCGCGGGGGTGTTCTTGTCCGGTTCGATGCCGGTGTACTCACCCCGGTAGAACAGCAGCGGACGCGGCTTGACCGCTGGGACCTCCGAAAGTTCCTGGACCGCACCGAAAACCACGAAGTGGTCGCCGCCGTCGAGGACCGAGTGCACCGTGCAGTCGATGTGCGCCAGCGAGCCGTCCAACACGGGCGAGCCGAGGCCGGAAGGATGCCAGTCGACGCCGGCGAACTTGTCGGGTTCCCTGGAGCCGAACCGCGCGCACACCTCGCGCTGCTTCTCGGTCAGCACGTTCACGCAGAAGCGCCCGGAGGCTTCGATCGCCTGCCAGGACCGCGACATCTTGGTGGGGCAGAACAACACCAGCGGCGGATCGAGGGACAGCGCGGCGAACGACTGGCAGGCGAATCCGTTGGGGACACCGTCGTGCATCGTGGTGATGATGGTGATCCCGGTGCAGAACTGTCCCAGGACCTGACGGAACGCCCGCGGATCGATCGGCTCAGAGGACATCACGTGGCGGCGTGCGCGCCGATGCTGAAGTCGTGACCCCACAGACTCACCGCGGTGCTCTCCCGAGCGATCCACGAGTGGTCGTCTTCCACTTGCAAACCCTCGCAACCGAATTCGACGTCGAACCCCCCCGGGGTCTTCATGTAGAACGACAGCATCTTGTCGTTGACGTGCCGGCCCAGCGTCGCCGACATCGGCACCTTGCGGCGCAGTGCCCGGTCCAGACACAGACCGACGTCGTCGCTGTGCTCAACCTCGACCATCAGGTGCACGATGCCACTGGGGGTGGGCATGGGCAGGAAAGCGAGGCTGTGGTGGCGCGGGTTGCAGCCGAAGAACCGCAGCCAAGCCGGCGGACCGTCGGCCGGCCGGCCGACGAGTTGCGGTGGCAGGCGCATGGAGTCGCGCAGGGAGAAACCGAGGACGTCGCGGTAGAAGTGCAGTGCTTCGGCGTCGTCGCGGGTGGACAGCACGACGTGTCCCAGCCCCTGCTCGGCGGTGAGGAACGTGTGGCCGTACGGACTGACCACCCGGCGGTGCTCCAGGGCGGCGCCGTGAAACACCTCCAGATGGTTGCCGGACGGGTCGGCAAAGGTGATCATCTCGTCGACCCGGCGGTCGGCCAACTGGGCCGCGGTGGCCTCCTTGTAGGGAACGCCCTCCACGTCCAACGCTTCGCGGACCCGTTGCAGCCCTTCGGCATTCGCGCATTCCCAACCCGCCACCGACAACCGGTCGCGCTCGCCCGGAATGATCACCAGCCGGGCCGGGAAGTCGTCCATCCGAAGGTACAGAGCGCCGTCGGTCGGCCCCTTGCCCTCAACCATGCCGAGAACCTTGAGCGCGTACTCCCGCCAGCCGGGCACGTTGGTGGACTCGATCCGCAGGTAACCCAGCGACCTGATCGGCGAACTCATCCCGCACCCCCGAGGAAGTCGATGGTCAGCTTGTTGAACTCGTCGAACTTCTCGACCTGTGCCCAGTGTCCGCATTGCCCGAACACGTGCAGTTGAACCCGGGGGATCTGCTTGAGCGCCACCAGCGCACCGTCGAGTGGGTTGACCCGGTCCTCGCGGCCCCAGATCAACAGCACCCGCTGGCGCAGTTTGTAGACGTCGCGCCACATCATGCCGAGTTCGTAGTCGGCCCCGGCAAAGGACTTCCCCATGGCCCGGGTGGCCGCGAGCGATTCCGGCGAACTGGCGATGACGAACCGTTCGTCGACGAGTTCGGGTGTGATCAGCTTCTGGTCGAAGACCATGATCCGCAGGAAGCGTTCCATGTTCTCCCGGGTGGGCTCGGCGTTGACCCGGGCGAGCAGCTTGACGCCCTCGGTGGGGTCGGGGGCGAACAAGTTGACGCTCAAGCCTCCGGGGCCCATCAGCACCAGCCGGCCGGCCCGCTTGGGATTGTCCAGGGCGAACCGCACCGCCGTCCCGCCGCCGAGCGAATTGCCCACCAGCGCAGCCTGTTCGATGCCGAGGTGGTCGAAGAGACCCAGTACGGCATTGGCGCTGTAGCGGTTGTACTGCTCGTGCTCGGTGTGCTTGTCGGAGTGGCCGTACCCGGGCTGGTCAACCGCGATGACGTGGAAGTGCCGGGCCAGCACGGCGATATTGCGACCGAAGTTCGACCAGCTGGACGCACCGGGCCCGCCGCCGTGCAGCAGAACCACGGTCTGCTCGTTGCCCTCGCCGGCTTGGTGGTAGTGCAGGCGCATATCCCGCTCACCGGCGCGGACATCGGCGTAACGGGAGGTCGACTCGAAGGTGTGTTCCTGCTGGGCTGCGTCTTGTTGAGCCTGAGCTTCCTGGATGAACGACGTCATGGTTCCTTAGACCATCGTGTCGCCGAGCGGGAGCCCGAACTCCTGATTGCCGTACATCACGTAGGCGCGCTCGGCGTCGTTGGCGGCATGTACCCGTCCGGCGTGGGCGTCGCGCCAGAACCGCTGCAACGCTTGATCGTTGTTGAGTGCGGTGGCGCCGGCTGCCTCGAACAACCGGTCGATGGAGGCGATGGCCCGGCCGGTGGCGCGAACCTGGTCGCGACGGGCGCGGGCGCGCAGTTCCATCGGAACCTCTTTTCCGTCGCACAGCAGCGCGTACTCCTCGGCAAGGTTGCCACTCAACTGGCGCCAGGACGCATCGATATCGCTGGCCGCCTCGGCGATGCGGATCTTGGCGAACGGATCGTCCTTGGCCTTCTCGCCGGCGAACGCCGCCCGCACCCGCTTGCCCTGATGCTCGACGTGGGCGTCGTACGCCCCGTAGGCCATCCCGACGATAGGTGTGGAGATCGTAGTGGGATGCATTGTGCCCCAAGGCATCCGGTAGACAGCGGCGGTATTGTTCGCCAGGCCGCCGGCAGATCCGTCATTCATCGCGCGGTAGGACAGGAAGCGGTGCCGCGGGACGAAGACGTCCTTGACGATCAGGGTGTTACTCCCGGTAGCCTTCAGGCCGACCACGTTCCAGTCGTCGCGAATCTGGTAGTCGCCCAACGGCATCAGGAAGCTGCCGAAGTCCACCGGACGGCCGTCCTTGATGACCGGGCCGCCGACGAAGGTCCATGAGGCGTGGTCACACCCCGACGACCACAGCCAGGTGCCGTTGACCAGATAGCCGCCGTCGACGACGACACCGGCGCCCATCGGCGCGTACGAGGAGGACACCCGCACGCTGGAATCTTCGGCCCAGACGTCCTCCTGGGCCTTCTGGTCGAACTGCGCGAGGTGCCAGTTGTGCACGCCGAGAATGCCACCGGCCCACCCGGTGGAGCCGCAGGCGCTGGCGATGCGGCGCACCGCTTCGAAGAACAGCGTCGGGTCGCACTGCAGGCCGCCCCATTGCTCGGGCTGCAGCAGTTTGAAGAAACCGGCCTCCTCGAGGTCGGCGATGTTGGCACCGGGAAGCCGGCGCAGTTGCTCGGCCTCCGCCGCGCGCTCACGCAACCTCGGGAGCACGTCGTCGATGGCGGCAAGAACCGTCTGCGCATCGCGCTGCTGGATGGACGTCACTGCATGCCTCCCGGGGGTGCGGAACTGCTCCTCAGACTAGAACACGTTACGATTTGTGTCGAGCAGACTGAACTCGTAGCTGGTAGGTCATAGTATTGTCATTTCTGTAACGTGTTCTAGTTGTGGAAGGATCGACCGTCCAGTGACGACCTCGGACAATGCGGCCACCGCGGTGGTGCATCTGGACGGACAGACCCACACCGTGTCGTGGCCGAGAAGCGCGAAGTTGCTCGACGTCTTGCTCGACCGTGGGATCGAAGCCCCCTACTCCTGCCGGGAAGGGCACTGCGGCGCCTGCGCGACCACAGTGCTCAGCGGTGCGGTCGACATGGAGACCAACGACGTTCTCGATCCCGACGACCTGGCCGAGGGTCTCATCCTGGCCTGCCAGTCCCACCCGGTGACCGACGAGGTCGAAGTCACTTACGACTGAGACTTCGCGCCCGTCGTGCCGGGCGAGGACTTAGCCACGCACCACACCGGCGATCCGCTTAGCATTGGCCGGACTCGGGAGGTGCGCGGTGCAGGTCGAACTCAAGAAGGCGCTGAGCCAGCGGCAGCTGCGGATGATCGCCATGGGAGGCGTGATCGGTGCGGGCCTGTTCGTCGGCTCGGGGGTGGTCATCAAGGGCACCGGGCCGGGCGCCTTCCTGACCTACCTGATCTCAGGCCTGCTGATCGTCCTGGTGATGCGCATGCTGGCCGAGATGGCGGTCGCCAACCCGACGACGGGGTCGTTCGCCGACTACGCGCGCAATGCACTGGGCAACTGGGCGGGCTTCTCGGTCGGATGGCTCTACTGGTACTTCTGGGTGATCGTCGTGGGCTTCGAGGCGATCGCCGGGGCGAAGATCGTCCACTACTGGATCGACATCCCGCTGTGGCTGACGGCGCTGGTCCTTCTGCTGGCGATGACCGTGACGAACATGCTGTCGGTCTCGTCGTTCGGTGAGTTCGAATACTGGTTCGCCGGAATCAAAGTGGCAGCGATCATCGTCTTCATCGTCCTGGGCTCGCTGTACGTGGTCGGCGCCTGGCCGCACAAGCGGATGGACTTCTCCAACCTGGTCTCGCACGGCGGGTTCTTCCCGCTGGGCGTCGGAGCCGTCACCGTCGCGGTGGTCACGGTGATCTTCTCGATGGTCGGCCCGGAGATCGCGACGATCGCGGCAGCAGAGTCGGCCGACCCCGAGCGCGCGATCGCCAAGGCGGCGAACTCGGTGATCATCCGGATCGCGATCTTCTTCGTCGGCTCGATTTTTCTGATCGCGACGATCCTGCCGTGGAACGAAGACCGGGAGGCCTCGCCGTTCGTCGCCGCGTTCACCGCGATGGGTATCCCCTACGCCGATCAGATCATGAACGCGGTGGTGCTCACCGCCGTGCTGAGTTGCCTGAACTCCGGCATGTACACGGCATCGCGAATGTTGTTCGTCCTGGCTGCCCGGCGGGAGGCGCCGGCGAAGCTGGTGGAGGTCAACGGCCGCGGCGTCCCCGTCTACGCCATCGGGCTGTCGGCGTTCATCGGCCTGCTGTGCGTCATCGCCGCGGCGTTTTCTCCGGACACCATATTCGCGTTCCTGCTCAATTCGAGCGGCGCCATCATCCTGTTCGTCTACCTGTTCATCGTGGTGTCGCAGATCGTGCTGCGTCATCGCACCCCCGACGGTGAGCTCAGGCTCAAGATGTGGCTCTTCCCGGTGTTGTCGGTGCTCACCGGAGCCGGCATCGTCGCGATCCTGGTCCAGATGTACCTCCAGCCGGACCTTCGCTCCCAACTGATTCTGAGCCTGCTGGCCTTCGCCGCCGTTCTGGTGTTCTTCTTCGCCAACAGCTGGTTCATCGCGCGCCGTGCCGCCCTGCCGGGCGTGCCGCCCTCCCCTGCGGCGCACCGAGTTCTGGTGCTGGCCAACGACAGTCTGGGCTCGGGTGAACTGCACGAGGCGCTGCGGCAGATCGGCGCCGACCGGGACAGCGTCTTCCAGGTGGTGGTTCCGGTCAGCCCGGTGGATACCGGAGTGGCGGCCGCCCATGGCCCGCTCGACGTCTGGGCGGCCACCCGCGAGGTGGCCGACGAGCGGCTGGGGGTGATCCTGGGCGAGATGCGGGCCCAGAATCTCACCTCGGAAGGGATTCTGGGCGACCAGATTCCGCGTGTTGCGCTGGCCGAAGCGGTCGACGCGTTCCGCCCGGACCAGATCGTCATCGCCACCCCGCCGCCCGAGGAATCGGTGTGGAACCACTACGACGTCGTCGACCGGGCGCGCGCCGACTACGGCGTGCCGGTAACCCATGTCATCTGCGCGGCAGAGACTCCGAGCGCCTGAAGGGCCGTCAGCGCGGCAAGCCCAGCAACCGCTCCCCGGCCATGGTCAGCAGGATCTGCTCGGTGCCGCCCGCGATCGACAAGCACCGGGTGTTCAGAAAGCTCTGCACCGCCTCGTTGTCGACGATCCCGGCGCCGGCCGAGTGCTCCATCCGGAACTCTTCGAGTCCCTGGCGGTAACGCACACCGATCAGCTTGCGCGCGCTGGCCTCGGCGCCGGTGTCCCGGCCGCCCACGGCGAGTTCGGCGATGCGGTGATCCAGTAGCGAGCCCACCTGAGCGGCCAGCAGTAGCTCGCCGAGTCGGTCGGCGATCGCCGGATCCAGCTCGGTGCCGGCCAGGGAGCGCAGCATCTGCTCCATCGGGTTGCCCAGGGCGGTGCCACCAGCCATCGCGACGCGTTCGCTGGCCAGGGTGGAACGGGCCAGCCGCCAGCCGTCGTTGACGGCACCGACCACCATGTCGTCGGGGACGAAGACGTCGTCGAAGAACACCTCGTTGAACAACTCGTCACCGGTGATCTCACGCAGCGGCCGGATCACGATGCCCGGTGAGCGCATGTCGACCAAGAAGTAGGTGATGCCCTTGTGCTTTGGAGCATCGGGGTCGGTCCTGGCCAGGCAGACGCCCCAATCCGCCTTGTGCGCGGCCGAGGTCCACACCTTCTGCCCGTTGAGCGTCCAACCACCCTCTGCGCGTTCGGCTTTGGTGCGCAGCGCAGCCAGGTCCGAACCTGCCTCCGGCTCGCTGAACAGCTGGCACCACACCAAATCGCCGCGCAGGGTGGCGGGTACGAAGTGCGCGATCTGATCGGGTGTGCCGGCTTCGAGGATGGTCGGCACCGCCCACCAACCGATGACCAGGTCCGGACGCTGAACTCCGGCGGCGGCGAGTTCCTGATCGATCAGCAGTTGCTCGGCCGGTGAGGCGGCGCGGCCGTAGGGCGCCGGCCAGTGCGGTGCCAGCAGCCCACTGTCAGCCATCACGCGCTGCCGCTTGCCGACGGGTTGCGCGGCGACCTCGGCCACCGCGGCGCTGATCTGGGGGCGAAGGTGCGCAACGGATTCCAGATCCATGTGCAGATCCCGGCGCAGCCCGGCCACGGTCAGTTCGGCGACCCGCCGGACCCACCGCGTCTGTCCGCCGAGGAACTGCCCGATAGCGAAGGCCCTCCGCAGATACAGGTGCGCATCGTGCTCCCAGGTGATCCCGATGCCGCCGAGTACCTGAATGCAGTCCTTGGCGTTGGCCTTGGCGGCGCCGATACCGGCCGCCGCGGCCACCGCCGCTGCGATGGTCAACTGGTCGTCGTCATCCCCCGCCGCCGCGACCGCCGCGTCGGCTGAGGCGACGCTGATCTGCTGGGACCGCAAAAGCATTTCGGCACACATGTGCTTGACGGCCTGAAAACTGCCGATCGGCTTGCCGAACTGCTCGCGCACCTTGGCGTATTCGGCGGCGGTGTCCAACGCCCACCGGGCCACGCCGGCGGCCTCGGCGGCCAGCACCGTCGCCGTCAGATCCTCGAACCGGCGGCGAGACACCGGTACGGGTGTGGCTGGCGCCGACTCCAGAGTGACCTTCGCCAGGGGTCGCGAGAAGTCGGTGGCCGCAAGGGATTCCACGGTCACTCCGGGACCGGCGGCATCCACCATCACCATCCGGTCGTCCACCGGCAGCAAGAGCAGACCGCAGTCCTGTGCGCCCAGAACGTACTCGGCGGAACCGGACACCCGATCTCCGTCGTCTCGCAGGACTGCCTGCAGGGCGATGCCGGCCGTCGTCGCACCGGACGAAAGACCCTCCAGCACAGCGGGATCGGTCACCACGAGGGTGGCCACAGCCGTCGTGGCGAATGGCCCCGGCACCAGGGTGTAGGCGGCTTCCTCCACCACGGCGCACAGGTCCTGGACCGATCCTCCGGCGCCGCCGGCCTCTTCGGCGACAGCCACCCCGAGCAGGCCCAACCCTGCAGCGCCGTCGTACACCGGCCGCCAGGCGCCGGCGCGGCCCTGCTCGATGTCGCGCGCCGCCCCGGTGGCGGCGACGGTGGTAGACCAACTGCGGACCAGATCACGCGCCGCGAACTGTTCGTCGGTGGTGGAGGCGGCCACTGCGCTCCTTGAGTCGGCGGGAAGGCGGGTTCATCAGGTCAAACCCACTAGAACGTGTTCTAATAGTGCCAGCGATGCGCCGTCAAGTCGACAGCGTGGACAGCGCGTAAGGAGTTCGGAAGAAGTGTCGTCGCCAGCGCAGAAGCCAGGCTCCGACGGTGCCGGATCCCAACCCCGCGAGGTGATGCCGGTCGCCGTGCTCGCCGAATCTGAGTTGGGTTCGGAGGCGCAACGCGAACGCCGAAAGCGCATCCTCGACGCCACCCTCGCGATCGCCTCCAAGGGCGGCTACGAGGCCGTTCAGATGCGTGCGGTGGCCGACCGAGCCGATGTCGCCGTCGGGACGCTGTACCGGTACTTCCCCTCGAAGGTCCACCTGCTGGTCTCCGCGCTGGGCCGGGAGTTCGAACGCATCGACGCCAAGACCGATCGCGCGACGTTCACCGGCGGAACGCCCTATCAGCGGCTCAATGCCATGGTGAGCAAGCTGAACCGGGCGATGCAGCGCAACCCTCTGCTCACCGAGGCGATGACCCGCGCCTACGTCTTCGCCGACGCGTCGGCCGCCGGCGAGGTGGACCACGTCGAGAAGATCATCGACAGCATGTTCGCCCGCGCCATGAGCGACGGCGAGCCCACCGAGGACCAGTTCCACATCGCGCGGGTGATCTCCGATGTCTGGCTGTCCAACCTGCTGGCCTGGCTCACCCGTCGGGCCTCTGCCAGTGACGTGAGCAAACGGCTGGATCTCGCGGTACGACTGCTGCTCGGGGAGCCCAAGAACTAACCGTCGGCTCCAAGAACCGGACCGTATCCATTAGAATTATTGGAAACGGTTTTCGTTTTCGGTCGGAGGGCGTCAGGGTGCGCAGCACGAGAAACAGGCTGCAAGCCGTCGTCGCCACAACGTTCATGGCGACGGTCATGGCGACCGCCGCCGTCGCCGGATGCAGTCGCGACTCAACACCGGCAGCAGGCTCCAGCAGCCCGACGATCGTGGCATCCACCGATGTGTGGGGCAGCGTCGCGCAGGCCATCGCCGGCGACGACGCGCGTGTGTCGTCGATCATCACCAGCGGGTCGGCTGATCCGCACTCCTTCGACCCCAGCCCGGTGAACGCCGCACAACTCGCCGACGCCTCGATCGTGGTGTACAACGGCGGCGGTTACGACCAGTGGGTCGACGACGTGCTGCGCAACCACCCCCAGGTGCCGGCCGTCAACGCCTACTCGCTGCTGAACCGCGAAGCGACCGGCGAGCCGCAGCAGGCTAACGAACACGTCTTCTACGACCTGGGCACGGCCACGGCGGTCGCCGGTGATCTGGCCACCAAACTCACCGCCGCCGATCCGGGTAAGGCCGCCCAATATTCCTCTCGCGCCCAGGATTTCGCTCGCCGCGCCGACTCCGTCCGGGGCGCCGAGGAGCGGCTTCGCGCCGAGCGCCCGGAGGCGGCCGTCATCGCCACCGAACCGGTTGCGCATTATCTGCTCAGCGCCGTGGGCCTCAAGGACAAGACCCCGGCGGGGTTCACCGCCGCCATCGAACAGGACACCGACCCCGCGCCGGCCGACGTCGCGGCAGTGCTCGACCTCATCAAGAGTCGCAGCGTGGCGGCCGTCATCTTCAACGACCAGACGGTCACTGCCGCCACCCGCCAGGTCCGGGCCGCCGCCGAGGAGGCCGGCGTGCCGATCGTCTCGGTCACCGAGACGCTGCCGGCCGGGAAGGACTACCTCACCTGGCAGGCCGACACCGTGCAGCGGCTGGCCGATGCACTCAAGCGGAGCCGTTAGCGATGTCGGTCGTCACGTTCTCGGGTGCCCGGCTGGCATTCGGCGACCGCGTGTTGTGGGACCACTTGGACCTGACGGTGTCGGCGGGCGAGTTCATCGCGATCCTCGGCCCGAATGGCACCGGGAAGACCTCGCTGCTGAAGGTTCTGCTCGGCCAGCTTCCCCTGAGCGCCGGGACGGTGCTGGTGGAGGGCGAGCCGGTGCGGGCGGGCAGCGGTCGGATCGGCTATGTG
>Ga0194055_10001450_pt1 | contig 19332 bp, 9 predicted proteins | sample SepL449m_MetaG_FD_155482 | JGI IMG/M metagenome (GOLD analysis project Ga0194055, IMG submission 155482) | Anoxic zone freshwater microbial communities from boreal shield lake in IISD Experimental Lakes Area, Ontario, Canada - Sep2016-L442-9m | ecosystem: Environmental > Aquatic > Freshwater >...
TTCAAAGAATCAATCACCTCGGAGCTGGCATCGCTGGATTGTTTTTCAAGAAAATGCTCGATCTCATCGAAGGATAGTGGGTCTTCGGCTCTTGCGGGTTTTAGTTCTGGTGGAAGAGAATCAAAGGTAGGAATTTTTACGGAGATCCAATCTTCAAGATCAAAGAAGGAAAGTGCGCGCCAGCCTTCTATGGGTCTGCGATCAAAACGAATCATTGCGGGTGCTTGATCAATATTTTTGAGTGTTAGGTAGGCTCGGAAATTAGATACTGCTTTTTCAGAAGGTCGGCCTGCTACAAGGTATTTAACAGCCCGAACTTTAACAGGGAATGGGGGCGCATCCCGACCAACCCGCACCTGCCCTGATTCAGGAAATCCCACAAACTCAAGATAAGTATGTCGGGGCCAAATGACATTCTTTAATGCAACATTTCGATCCACCCAGGTAAGCAACACTTCATGAAGCGATTGCGTACTGGAAAGGGTGATTTCATCTACCCCAATGTTTGGAATCCCCGCACCTGCAATGGATAACACCAGCACAAACAAATACATCCCAAGGGTAAGACCCAACGCCTTATAACCCATGTTTTTAAGTCTTTTCCAATCGAAGACTTCATCTACAGGAAGGCCCTTCATGCGTTCTTCGGTTTCAAGAAGCATTTGTTGAAGCATTTGAGGCGATGCGCCTCTTTCCTTTAGAATCTTAGGGGAACTTAATTCGATCGCAGTGATCAAGCGATCATTCAGCCGCTCGGGGAATTTGTTTTCCAGCACCAAGGCCAATGCATCATCCCGGAAATCTTTGTTCAACCTAAGAGCGATGCGGGTTGCGGTAAGAACAATCACGCCAAGCGCTAGAATGCCAAGCAGAAAAATACGAATGAAGCGGGGAAGGGATTGAACCCAGTCGATTCCGAAAAGCCTGTAAGAACCGTAATCAACGAAAAGATCAAGCCACATCCAAGCCGATGCAAAGATGATGATACCAAGCAAGGCTTCGATGATGACATATTGGCGAATGCGACCGCGTAGAAACACAAGCGGGCCCGAAAGGGCAGGTTGCTGGTTCAGATGCGTCGATTGATCAGCCATTGAAACTTTAACTCCGTATAAAAATCAAGCTATGCGCAACAGTTTGCGAGTGAGCCATTCAAACGAAAGCAACCCCACCACTGCAAGAAGCAACCAAGGCAGGATGACGGGTTTGTTATCTTTGCCAACCCACATGGTGATGCCATTATCCCATAGATCGCGAACCGGGCCACGATTGCGCTGTTCCTTGATATCGGTTTTCATGCAAAGTGGAATAAGGCTTGCAGAACGAAGATCGAAGAATAATCTTGGAGGTTCTTCCGCACCCTTCGATGGTTCCGACCCTGCATTTGCAACAGGGGATTGCAAGCGTTGTTTTAGGGTATCGCGATCTGCATCAGAAAGTCTGGGCAGTACCATCTCTGCGGGGCTTGCAAGTTTATAGAGGCTTGCGAAATCTGGGCGGGTGTTTTCTTTTTCGGGGTCGGGTTGTTCCACAACAATGTAGTTGCCTGAAAGTTTATCGCCTGTTTCGGGTACATCAAAAACAACTTCATACCTACCTGCGCTACGCAGCATAAACCGAGCTCTGAAAACGCCTTCACTACCTGGCCTAGGGGTCATTAAAATTTCTTTAGGGATTTCAGATTGAGCAACACCAGCGGGCGGATTGATTAAAACTCTGGGGGGCTTACCCGCTGAACCCAAAGGCTTGCCACCTTTATCATCAATGCGCGCTTCAAATTCGATGAAGCGGTTAGCAAGATAGGGCCCACCAAGGTAGGGCGAAATCCTGCGATTCTCTTTGCCTGTTGCTGCAGCGCTTGCATAGCGGGCTAGTTTCATCCAGAAGCGTTCGAAGTATTGTTCGCGGTATTGCCTGATGCGCCAAACTTCACCCGAGCCAATCCATACTACTCTTTTACCACTTGCAGGATCGCTGATTACAATAAAAGGTTGCTCCTTACCATCCTTGCCTTTTACGAGAGGGTCATCAAATCGAGCCACAACAATCGAGCCCGTCTTGGCTTGCTCGATTGGGTAGAAGTTATAGAAGCCGCGTTTAGGTTGGCCATCTTTGGCATCAACATTAAAGAACTGCTCCCAATCTTTCAAGAAGGGGAGTTGATCATCTTCATCAAGGCGCAGGAATTCCATTTCAGGAGTCGCACCATCGAAGCGCAATGGTTTTGGTGAATCGGGCTTTCGATCCATTTCCTCGATGCGGATATCCTTTAAAACAACGGGATACAGATCAAGAATGGGTTTGAGTTTTTCTTTTTCGGCACCAGGTCGTGCCAGCTCTAAAGTATGCAGCGGGCCTGCAATCACAATCAAACCGCCCCCTTTATCTACCCAAGTACGCAGCAGATTCATGGAAAGATCGTTGACTTGTTTCCAATCGGGATCGAAAGCAACGATGACATCATAAGAGGCAAGGTCATAGATTTTTTCGTTAGGGTCAACCGTTGTAGAGTCAAAGAGATCAGGGAATCGGGTGAGAAGTTTTTCAGGAGGGATATCTTGAACCACTCCTGGGCGTCTTTCAGTTTTCCCGGGGGGGTTCTGCAATAAGATAGAAAGTTCTGCGCGCTTTCTTTCAGTCTCTCTAACAAAAAGAGTACGCACAAATTGATAATCGCGCATGGGGCCGCTCGCAACCAAAAGAATCCGCAATGGTTTATCCATCACGCGCATTTCCACAGGTCCGCGTTTGTGTTCTTTATCTAATGCAATCTCTGATTTATCACGAGGAACTCTTGCTACAAATCTAATTTCGCTATCGGGAGTTTCTGCAAGTACCCACTTCTTGCCTGTAAGATCCGCTTCGCGACCCGCACCCTTTGCGAGGGCTTGTGCATCCACCTGAAACTCAACTTCCGCCCTTGGGGGGTTGCCCTTGTCGTATGTTGCAACAGGCGCAACGAGGGTGATTTTATTCCCAAGGTTTATTCTTAGCTTGTCTTTTGATCCCTTAGAACCAGCTTCTTCAATCGCAACATCCAGCAACTCTTCTTTGCCTGACTGATTTTTTCTTACATTGGTAATATCTAGAAATGCTTGGAACTCTTTCTCTGCAAGTCCTTCGCCCACAACTTCAACTGCGACACGAAATCGATCATCAGGCTGCACACGGCCTGGAACACGCAAGTCTACAATTTCGGTTTTAACCTTAGGGCGGTCTTCGCCAACTGCGACAACAAAAATGGGGATGCGTGCAGCGGTCGCCCTTTCTTCGAGATCCTTCAGCGCCTGCAAAGTTCCTTCGGTGCTGCGACCATCAGAAAACACCACGATGCCCTGAGTCATCTGGTTCATTTCGCGTTGTAGAATACCAACCACGCTATCAACCACATTAGTTGCGTTGAAATCACCCGCTTCGACTTTATTACGGCCTGCGGTGATCATGGTTTGCAGTCTGTTTAGTTCGGATTCTGCTGCGCCTTCTTTTGCAGGGATTAACTTGCCTGGTTGCAACCAAGCCTGCCAGGCTTCAGCCCCAAGCATTTCTGATTTGAATGTGAGATTATCTTTCAAAGCTTCTTTAAGTTTATCGCGATCTTCTTTGGTAAGGCATGCGCCCTCTTGGAATTGCAGGAAGTTTTCATCCAGAGATCGACCAAAGCGATAAGCGAACACAGGGTTTGTTTTTTCGAGTGCACCTAAGAAGTCGATGGTGGAATCGCCTAGGAACTTGATCACTTTTTCTTGACGGGTTGGCAACTTGTTCAAAGGAACTGATTCAGAGGGAATATCATCGATGGTTGTGGTCATGCTGCTTGAGGCATCGAATGCAATGACGACCCTGGATCTTGCGGTGCTTTGTTCCCAAGTTTGTTCTGCAGGCAGCAGGAACGCAAAGGCGAGCAAGCCATAAACGATGGCCCGCGATAAACCAAGAATCATGGCCCAGAGAATACCAATGGAACGACTATCGCGAAGGTACATCCAGCCCACGAAAACAAAAGCGAGCAATAAAACAAAGGTAAGAACCACCAGCCAAACCGAGGGAGGAAGTTCTTTAGAGAAAATGCGCAGGGGATCTGCCAGCCTTCGAAAGACAAACTCGGTCACTTGGATTGGAAGGTTTTCGTTCATACGCCCAAACTTCTTGCTAGGGTCAAGGGGGCTTTTTCGCTACCTCGCAGGTGATAACTCAGATGAACCGCAAGGGCCTGCTCAGCAATCAAAATGATAAGAAACAAAAGATAGAGCCAAGGCGATTCAGAGGCATCGGGCGATCTATTTTTAAGGGAATCGTAATTATCGCCTGGCGACCATAAAGCTATTTTCCCTGCGCGCGGATCAGAGGCAAAGCGATTGGCTTCAAGCTTTTCGCGAGAAGTTCTGCGCAAATCTCCCTCTGCTTGCGCATCAACATTAAACGCATACGCTTCTACTTCGGTTGCAGGAGTATCTTTAGCATCGGGTGGTGCATTGGGGAAGAATTCAAAAAACCATGAGCCCGGTTTTGCAGTCTGATTGAAGGTGAAGTCCAACAACCCATCTCGTTGTACCAAAGGTTGTTCTGCAATGCGAACAGGGTTGGCGGCAGCAGAAGCGCCCGGCGTTGAACTAACTTCCATCAATTGATAAGAGCCAGAAACTCTGGGTTGGTAGCGTGTGGAATCAAGCGAAAGTTTAAGTTCATCGCCAACGATTTTATTTCGATCACTACCTTCACTCGAAAGAAATCGTTGTAAATCCATGATAAAAACTGGATAGCTCCAAGAGACAGGGCTACCTGCGCCCCATTCATTCCAACCATCGGTTACACCCGGTACGGTTGGCTTGGTGCCCGCAGGAGTTAATATCGCAGCAACTTTTCCCTTGCCTAGTTTTCTTGCAATTGCAAGCGGATCACCAAAGAGAATGTTCTTGCGGAATTCTTCGTACTCGCGTGCCAACGGCCTAAGCGATGGTTGAGCCCAGAATTCCTTCATGCCCGGAATGTTTTGTGCCGCATCGCCCGGATCATTCAGCAATGCTTCCAATGCCTGACCCACACGGTATTGCGAATCTGCAGCTAAACTTTCTTTGATTGCTCGTTCGTGTTTGCGTAATAATTTCTGAAACTTTTCCTGTGCGGGATCATCGTAGGGGATTCTTCCGAGAAGCCCACGGGCCCGTTCTTTATAAGAATCACGCTGGCCATCATCATTCCATTTCCGGTTGGAAAGTAGGATGATTTCTTCGGTCGCATTGCCTGAAGGGTCGTAAGTAAATCTAGGCCTAGCTTGAAAATAACGATCGATAAGAAGAAAGCGCATCGCCCCCTGATTACGCGACAATCCAAATATCACTGGGTGATCAGGCGAGGGGAACATGATCTTTGGTTGTTCATCCCGCTGTTTCATTTCCGAACGAATTGCTTCGGGTAGTGCATCGGTTGGTTTGTCTGCAAGTAATAATGGGAACAACCCTTTTTCTTTTTCAAAAAGATTGTTGAAGAATACAGGTTTGCTGCGATCGCCCAAGAACCAAACAAGACCGCCGCCTCGTTCAACAAAGGTGCGAAGCTTGTTGATCACTCTCTCCGATTTGATTTCGGGGATGTTGAGAAGATAGATGGAAGGATAGATTTCGAGATCTGCTTTTTCGAGATCATCGATACTGCGGTGTTCGACTTCATAGGCCCTAGCTGCAGCGAGTGCGAATTCGACATGGAATGAATCGCCCCCAGGCAGACGGCCATCCGCACCAGCGCCATCAACCACAAGAACAGGAACACGAGAGCGGACTTCGAGCACTAACTCCCGGGCGTTATCAGAAAGGATGCCTGTTTTTTCATCTTCGGTTATTTCAGCACGGATGCGAACAAACTCACGATCCATGCGCAGCTTGCGATCGCGCTCATCCGATTTATCTGAAGATTTCAACGCAGCGCCCGCAGGTTTGTTCTTGCGTGTAAGAATAAGTGAAAAGCGCTTTTCAGTGCGCTGGCCCGAAGGAAGGCTATCTACCGGTTGCGAGGCACCAAAATCTTCTTGGCCATCAATCTTCACATGAAGAAAAGTTTTCTTATCTGCAGCGCCAAAGTTTTGAATACCAACCGAAAATTCAACCGCAACACCTTCTGCTGCAAGCCTTGACTCCGCCCGGAAATCCACCACCGAAAGATTATCATGATGAATCGTCAACTGCCTGTTTTCACCCCGGTAAGGATGCGCAACATCAACCAAGCTTAAGTTTACCCCAGCTTCAAGAAGCCTATCAACTCCTTGACGAAGTTTTTCTTTATCAGGCCCTACAGACCAATCCACTTCCCGAAAGTCGCCAGCAAGATGCAATGTTTTCGTGCCCACCTGAATGCCATTAAAATATTCGCCCGCAGTCTCCATCCCCTTAAGAGCATCACGATGCAAAAAGCCCGGCTTCAACGCATCAAGCTTTAAGGAAAGTTCTTCTATCGCTTGCTCGTTTATGCTGCCTTCAAACACAACAGAGGCAGGATCGGAAAGTAAAACGATGCGCATCTGCTGCACACCGTTGGCTTGCGAAAGCTTGCGTGCTATTTTCTTCGTCTCTTCCACTGCAACCTTGAACGAGGAAGTTTCGCCATTGGGCTCGGTCCAGCGATCGGTCATGCTGAGGGAATCATCCAATAATAAATAGTGGAAACCAGAAGAGCCTGAACCACGCCCCAGCGTTTCGCCCACAAAGCGTGCGACCAAAAAACCAGTCAGCAATACCAAAAAGATTCGCAATAACAAAAGCAGCAATTGTTCGAGGATGAGTTTGCGCTTGTTGCGCTTCATAGCTTCAAGCAAAAACTCCATGGCGGCCCATTCAACCCGCTTGTAGCGAATGCGGTTGATCAAATGAATGATGATAGGGGCACTGATTAACAGTCCGCCCAGTATCATCGACCATGGATTAAGAAAAAGTTCCATCTACCCTCTATTCCAAAAGTTTCTCGCGGATTACTTCTTAGCGTACCGCGCCACCATTACCCCGCGCATTTCGATCATCCAACCGCATATTCAAGAATTTACTAAGCACAGCATCAAGGTAATCGCCCGTGGTCACCATCTGATAATCAATACCAAGCTTGGTGCAGCCCCTGCGCACATCGACCAAGTATTTATCAAGCGCCTCCATATATCCATCACGAAGAGATCTTGGGTCGCAAAGTAAATCGGGTTGTTCTTCCATACCTTCAAATTTGGTGCTGCCTGTGAAGGGGAAGTTGATCTCATCGGTATCTAGAACATGAAAAGCAAGAATGTCATGCCTGCGATGCCTAAGCATTTCAAGGCCCTTGAACAGTTCGGGCCTATCGACCAGGAAGTCGGAGAACACGATGATCAAGCCGCGTTGGCCCACTGATTCTGCAACTCTGCGCATCACTTGCGAAAAATCTGTTTTCTTTGCAGGCTTGCTTTGATGCAAACCCATCACGAATGCATCGAGGTGCGACATTTGCGATCTTGCTGGAAGAATCGTGCGCACTTGCGAATCAAAGGTGACAAGGCCCACCGCATCATGCTGCCTTAATAAAAGGTAACTCAGGCACGCTGCAGCGGTACAGGCATAATCGTATTTGTTCATTGCGCCTGCGCCATATCGCATCGATTCGCTTACATCTACAATCATGGTTGCGCGAAGATTGGTTTCTTCTTCGTATTGCTTGATTACATAGCGATCGGTGCGCGACCAGACTTTCCAATCGAGATGGCGGATATCATCGCCATGGGTGTATTCGCGATGCTGTAGAAATTCGATGCTATGGCCAAAGACTGGGCTTTTGTGTAAGCCAGCGATAAAGCCTTCCACCACTTGGCGGGCACGAATTTCGAGCCTGCCAATGCGCCCTATGGTCGCAGGGTGTAAGAATCTACGGGCATCTTCCTGTGGTGATTGTGGCACGGGTGTTTAAATCTCTTGAGGTTGATCAGGAAGCAAAGATTTTCTGGAATCTTTCATCTTTCTTCAGGTCACCCTCATGGCTTGGGGTTTCTTGCACAATCTTTTCGATCACCTTGTCTGGAGTCACCCCTTCGCTTGCAGCGGTGAAGTTGGTAAGGATGCGATGCCTTAAAACAGGCAATGCAAGTGCTTGGATATCTTCCACTGCAACATGAACTCTGCCATGCAGAAGTGCACGGGCCTTAGAGCCAAGAATAAGATTTTGCACCGCACGAGGGCCTGCGCCCCACGAAAGCCATTCTCCAATGAACTTGGGCACGCCCGGCTCGCCTATGCGAGTTTGTCTGACAAGCGCAAGCGTATAACGAATTGCGTGATCGCTAACAGGAACTCTGCGAACCAAATTTTGTAAATCCATGATCTGCTGACCACCCAATACAGGCTTCACATCATCAATAAATGTGGAAGTAGTCTTCGAAGCAATTTCAAATTCTTCATTAAAGCTTGGGTACTTCACGAATACTTTAAACATAAAGCGATCTTGCTGGGCTTCGGGCAAAGGATAGGTGCCTTCCTGCTCGATTGGGTTTTGCGTTGCCAATACGAAGAAGGGGCTATCCAGTTTATGTCTGGTACGGCCTACGGTGACTTGCCTTTCCTGCATGGCTTCAAGAAGAGCGGCTTGGGTTTTGGGAGGGGTACGATTGATTTCATCTGCAAGAACAACATTGGCAAACAATGGGCCTTGAAGGAATTTGAACTCGCGCCCACCAGTATCTCTGTTTTCTTGGATAACTTCGGTGCCTGTGATGTCGGAGGGCATAAGATCGGGGGTGAACTGGATTCTACTGAATGAAAGCGAAAGAGTGCGTGCAAGGGTGCTGATCATCAGGGTTTTAGCAAGCCCTGGCACTCCTTCAAGCATGCAATGCCCTTTGCTGAATAAGGCAATCAGCAATTCTTCGATGACTTGATTCTGCCCGACAATCACCTTGGAAAGCTCAGCTTTGATGCCATCGAAGGCTGATCGCAGCTTCTTTGATTCTTCGATATCATTTTGATCAAGGGGCCTTTGTTGGGCAAGTTCTTCGCGACTAAGTTGTCTCGTTACCAATGTCGGATCGATTGAATCACTCATTCTTAAGAATCCTGAAAGTAAAGTAAAAGGTAGGTCATCACTATCGCTGATAAATGGGCAATATGCCACCATCAAGTTGCATGATGGTTAAATGCACCGCAGTAATAAATACAGGGCCAACATGGCCACCCGTCCAGGAGCCATCCGCCCCTTGCGATCGTACTAGAGTATCAAAAGTTGCCTTGCGATACTTCTTCCAAGTTAATTTATCGTTATCTTTTGTATCGCCAAAGAGTTTGTTCCAACCATCATCTCCAAGGCTATAAAGCGCCTGGGAATAATAATAGTGGGTGTATTCATCATGCCCATGGCGCTGATTGCCTAGCGAACCAATGTTATTAAGGCAGAACTTGAACCATTTTTTAATTAAAGGAGAGTTGTAATCGCCTGAACTAAAACCGCAGGAAATGGCTGCAGCAGTAAGAGCAGGCCGGCCTTCACCACCACCACCGCCACCCAAGCTATAAATAACTCCGCCTTGTGCGTTGGTGGATTCTTCGAGGTAGGCTACTGCTTCTTTGATTGCATCTTGGGGAACAGCTATGCCAGCATTGCGGGCTGCACGAAGCGCCTGAACTTGAGTAATGGTAACCGAGCCTTCATCAAAATTATTACCTTCCTTGGCGGAGACATAGCCCCAGCCGCCCAAGGGGGTTTTGTTATCTTTCATGGAAACTCTGCGAGTCTGGGCATCGCGTGAGAATTTACCCGCACGAACTAGAATTTCTTCAAGCTTGCGCCTGCGGTCGCCTTCTTCTTCTTCACCATAAACCGAAGCTAAAAACAACATACCAAATCCATGGCCATACATATAACGGCCAGCTTCACCGGGAATATTAGGATTACCAATCATGCCATTAGCTTGGCAACGGGCCATAAGAAAATCGACAGCTCTGCGAATGTTATCGCGATACTGGCCTTCACGAATGGTACTGCCTTCCATGAGCATGGTCATGCCGCCAAGGGATGTCATGGTGATGGGATATTGCCCGCCTGTAGCTTCCCAATGGCCATCTTTATGCTGGTTGCGAGACATCCAAGTGAGGCCTTTTTTGATGGCGTCTTGGTATTCTTTGGGGATTTCATCGCCTTGTAAAGAGGGCAGAGTGATGCCCGTAAGAAGCAATGCAACAGCAATGGTTTTAAAGTTCATATTCTTACCCCGGGTATGACTTTTATAGCTGGAATAAATAAAGGCTCCTGCAATAAAAGAGACACCATTTAGTTGTAGACGATCTAGATTACCCTATCTAACACAAAATCACGAATTCTTTTTATTAGCATCTTCAAAGGAGATTCCAGCAGCGTCACTCCCAAACTTGAAGATGATCTTTAGTTGATAATTAACGAACTCAATCTTCCCATTTTTAAGGTCGAGATTGATGTTGTGAAACTGAATACCATTGGGAATGTTTTCGTTATCGTAGATAAGTTTCCCTGTGCGTTTATCAATACTTTTGGCAGCAACAATTTGCATGACATTACGAATAGGGCCGTTGGCAACCATCTTGTGCATACGTGAGGTAAACAAAAGCATGGGAATTTCTTGGAAAGATTCAAGCACAACCATCTGGTGCGAAACAGGGTTATGCCAGCGTATTTTTCCGGTTTCTCGTTCGAATGCGTAAAACTCGCCGTTGACCGGTTGGGCCCTCATGCCACTGCCCGGCATCAGGTTGGTTTGAATCCCACCCCATGGCATGACATTGGCATTTACAGGATTATTAAACGCAACATAGAAGTTTGATTTGTCGGCCAAGAGTAATGCAGCACCACCCTTGACGATAAACTTGGGGTCAAGCTTAGTGGAAAGAACCTGAGTTCCTTCAGGGATGCGCCAGACCCGAACTTTGCCATCGGGTTCGACCACTCCCGTAAAGCCAGGATGTTCATCCGACTTGATTACCAAAGTTTCCGCAGGGAAAGATTCCTTCCAAGTATCCTTACCATTGATGATGTCGTATAGCCTTAAGCTGGAAGAACCATTCGCAACGGTTTCGTTAAGTAAAAGTTTGCCCCCGATGATGCGTTCGCGCTTGGTAAAGAGCTGCGAAAAATCAGGAATTTTAACTGAAACCCCATCATATGCCCTGATGGCCCTGGTTGCTGATGGTGTGTTTTCGGGTGTCATGTCCACTACAAAAATATGTTTCCCATCGCTGAAAAGAATCGAGCGCGAATTAACATCCGATCTCGTCCAAAGAGTTTTCCCAGTCAACGGATCAACCGCAACCAAACCATCGCGGGTTTGCAATGCTGCAACCCCTGCAGTCATCGGGTTTGAAAGACCGATTCGCTGTGCCCAACCATCAGGATAAAGTATTCGGATCGAACCATCGGGATCAACATTAAGCTGGTTGTAACCCGGAGGCGAAGTAGCAGGCTGCCCAGGTAAAAAACCCATCGGGTTGTAAAGGTTCTTCTCCCACAAGATCTTCTTGCCGACAGGATCAATCGCAAATACCAGATGCCCCAAAGGCAATAACACCAAATGCCCCTGCGCCTGCAGCGGGAATCGCACCAAATGGGGTTGGCCGTTGCCATACACCAGGTTTTGGAACAAGGTGCGGGTGATGTTCATCGACCATTCTTCTTTACCCGTAAGGGTATCGGTGATTTTAAGGGCATGATAATCAAATCGTAAAGCAAGCCTGTTGCGCTGAAAGTAAGGCAATGAAGACTCGGGCTCTTCAAACCGGTAGCTTTGAGTCTGCTGGTGGAAGTTGCCCCGTTCCTCGGTAACGGTGATTTTACGCGCCTCAGGGATCAACTTGGATTCAGAAAGAAGTGCGACGAATTTTTTGTCAGCGTTAGCCTCTTTAAGGAAGTCAGCACCTTTCTTACCATCGCGGATAACAACATCCCCATATTCTTTCCCAAGCTTTTTGTAACACCAGAGCGCATCATCAAGCAGATTTTTATTGGTGTAAATACGACCCAAAATCTCATAGGCCCGGGCAGCAAGTACAGGGCTTTCAGTTAACACTGGTTGCAACGCCTGCTCTGCAAGCAACATTGCATTAGGGCTTGTATCTTCAAGCAATCGTTCTGCAAGCTTCAATCGTGCTTCCCGGCCTACATCAAAAAGAGAGCCCGAAAACGCAACAAACTTCTTAAGCTCATCAAGCGTTGCGCCTTTTTTCTGAAGCTGATCCCAACTGGATTGAATTTTAGCCTCGAGAGGCTTTTTGTTTTCAGGTGAAGCCTTGGCAACCATGGCTGCAATGCGACCCTGCGACCAAACCTCGCCCGATGCCCTTACCGAAGGCTCATCCAAAACAGAAATCAAATCATCAGATTGTGAGGTGGCTGCAAACTCTTGATACTTATCAAACGCATCGATCAAACGACCCTGGCTTTCGCGACCCTTCGCAACCAAACAAAGGAAGTTTGTCTTGCGCCTGCGCCCCTCGGCTTCCATCTCAAGCCGTTCTTTTTCCTCTGCTCCTGCACGAATATCTACTTTGCATAGCGCTTCATATTCTCCAAGGAATGGCTCTGCTGCGTTGAAATCCTGCTGGAAGTAATCGGTGAACGCTTCAAACAGCTTAGTGCGGGCCCGGTCTTTGATTTCTGGTGTGATGCTTTGTGCAAGTACTTTTTTCAAATCTTCGATCGCGCCTTTTAAATCACCTTTGTTTAACCTTAATTCGCCCCGCTCGGTCAGACCTAAAGGATCATTGGGGTTGGCTTTGATAAGCAGATCAATCTGCTCGAGCTTGATTGCAAGCTGCGGATAAACTGCAACATCGCTCGTGGTCTGAGAAATTACAGCACCCTCATGAAAAATCAGATTGCCCGCTACTTCACTTTTACGCGATCTTGTATGTGCTACTATTTTACCCTTGGCAATATCGATAGCGCAAACTTCGGGCTCTTTAGAACCATTCGATTCCTTGATGGGCAGATAGTAGATGTTTTCCGATGCTACGCCCAGCCCCGAAGGTACGCCGGTTTCTAATGTCCATACCGTGCTCCCATTGTTGACATCAATACCCCTGCAGGTTTTTCGACCCACCACAACCGCCAATCCTGCATAGACCCCTCCGAAGTATAGATCCTCTTCCTGACGATTCTGTGTCCAAACCTTGGTGCCATCTCTTAGGTTGACGCAATGAATCGCCCTGGCATCAGGAGCCGTGAAGATTACTTTGCCATCTTGAATGACAGGCGCGGTTACCTTCCATTGATTATTAAAGGATGGATTCATCAGGGCGCCGTTTGGTCTGCGGCCAATCATGCCATTAATTCTGGGGCGGTTGGGATCGAGTGCAGTATCTGGGCTTTCGGTTTTATCTCGGTACATATAAGCCCAAACAAGACTTCCCGTAAGAAGATCAACGCCTAACAAAGCCCCCGAATTTGTGGGGCAAACCAAAATACCTTCGCCATAGGATAAGTGCGCTGCCTGGGTGCGCCTACCCACATCCTGCTCTAGCTTATCGCGGGTAGTAACCAAAGTTTGTATACCCAGTAACTTGCCGGTCACAGGGTCGAGCGTCACGAGTCTGAGTTCCTGTTGTTTTTCGGTAAGTACAAATAGCTTGCCGCTTACGGGAATGGGGGGCCCAAGAAAATGCGTATCGCCCAACTCGCTTTTTTCATCGCGTTCGCCAATCTCCCAGCGCAGTTTCCCCGTCACCAAATCATACGCCTGCAGCTTGCTGAAAAGAATCGCATCGTTGACTTCCTTATTGGGTGCCCTGTTATTATTATTCTGAATTCCATTCATGTTCATGTAAGGGTTTGCAGTAGGCGGAGGTGGCACCGAAAGGTCTTCAACACAAAATACATTCCTGCCATCAGATGACAAACATCCCAGCGAAGTGTTTTCAAAAAGGATGCCCGGGCGAAGATTATTGGTCACATATTGGCTGAGCCATTGATTGAGAATCTCTTTCTTTTTATCTTGGGAAACAGCATCAATACCCCAATCGGATCGGGCCTCCCACTCTAATTTTCCCGACTGTACTTGCACAGCATGAATGCCCCAGTAACTGCGATAAACAATCAGAGGGATTTTCTGCTCGTTCTTAGTGATGGTTGTCGCTAAAGGAAAAAACCCAGGAATCATGGCCTGCTGGCGCTGTTGCACCATGTAGTTTTCCGACAGCTTTAAAGCGTTTTTAGATTCATTCGTCTTCGCAGTGGTAATCTTCCACTTGGGTTCCATGAAAGGAGTGCCACCAGGAGTCTGGGCATTGCGCTTTACATTCCCCGCAAACATCTGCCAATCAAATACGCCCATCTCCCCCGCACGATTCTGCTTGATCGCTACTTCTTTAAGCCCATCCAACGGCATAGCGTTTCCATCAAGGTTTAATTCGCGCAATCCCTTGGCGCTTAACATTACCCATAGCTTTTGCCCACGCGCTGTATCACCCGATTGAAAGAATGCATATGCAGCTTTAAAAAGAGTACGAGGCGATAGCTTTTCACTGCCTTCACGGTCTAGCAACTTTTCATAGCACAACGATGCAGCCATGAAGTTTCCCCGGTCGAGCTGATAAGTCCCCAATAGAAGTGCAGCCTCGGAACCGGGATCGGTATGCAAATACAACTTCATTACTTGGGCCAGTATGTTGGGGTCGCTGTTGGCCTTGGCTTGTTTCAGTAATGCCCCTGCACTTGGATTGAAAGTGAGTTTGTAAAATTCCAGTCCTTTTGCAGGAAGCGATGCAACCAAACGGTTTGCTTCGGTTCTTACACTTACCAGCGCAGTAATGGGTTTGCCATCAGCGCCCTTGCGGGCGATCTCTGCAAATACATCTTCCTTGATTTCGAGGAGCTTCTGAAGAACATTGCAAGCTTCTGCCCAATCCCCAGACTTGATGTAATCTTGGGCAGCTTCGATCCTACTTTTCATTTTGTTATCGCGGGGCAGGCTTACTGCAGAATTATCCGTACCATCGATCGGGGTTTTGGGATCTGCTTCTTCTTTGCCTGGGGCAATCTGAACTGCTTGTGCCTTAAGCTCAACCGGGGCTTTTTGCTGTCCGAAAACCCAGCTACTTACCAGGCCCAAAAATAGTAATGATACCATGTGCCATATTTTCATCTTTTGGCCCCAAATAAGACTGTAAACCTTGAACTTATTCATTATCACATCTTCTTCACATTCGTTGCAAGAAGAATGCCCCGCATATTTAAGACGATTCAACCAATAGCCCTTAACCCCGTTCGAATCAGGATTTTCTTCTTTATCAGCCCCTATTTAATCGCTAACATCATGATAGTATGAGATTTGCTTTATACCTACCTATTTGAAAGGGATTCTCCGTGTTACAACATTTACTTAAATTTTCGCTATTTCTAGCATCGCTGTTCATTTCAAGCGTCGCATTTGCCCAAGATGAACAGTGGGTCACCTATAAAGGCTCTGAAGGCCTCGGAAAAGGCAAGAATATCGTCTTAATCGGGGGCGATGAAGAATATCGCTCCGAAGAAGCCCTTCCCCAACTAGGCAAAATCCTCGCCAAGCATTATGGTTTTAACTGCACCGTTCTTTTCGCGGTTGACCCAAAAACCGGCCTTATCACCCCCACCGTTAATGATAACATCCCAGGCCTCGAAGCCCTTGCTAAAGCCGATCTTATGATCATCGCTACCCGCTTCCGCAAGCTTCCACCCGAACAAATGAAACATATCGATGATTACCTTAAAACAGGCAAACCCGTCATCGGAATGCGCACCGCAACACATGCCTTCAATTTCCCCAAAGATCACCCCTATGCCCATTATGGTAATGGCTATAAAGGCACCGAAAAAGAATGGACCGATGGCTTTGGTAAATTAGTTCTTGGCGAAATGTGGATCAGCCATCATGGCTCCCATGGCAAACAAAGCTGCAGAGGCATCATCGTCCCCAACCAACGCGAAAACCCCATCGTCAAAGGCATCAAAGATGGCGATATCTGGGGCCCTACCGATGTCTATGGCGTGCGTCTTCCCTTCTCAACGGATTACCAAGCTGTCGTGTTTGGCCAAGTTCTTGAAGGTATGAAGTTCGATGATAAGCCAGTCAACGGCAAAGTAAACGAACCAATGATGCCAATTGCTTGGACCAAAACCTACAAAATCCCCGAAGGCAAAATAGGCCGAGTTTTCACCACCACCATGGGCGCTTCCCAAGATCTTGAAAACGAAGGCGTTCGTAGATTATTGGTAAACGCAACCTTCTGGTGCCTAGATATGGAAAGCAAAATTCCAGAGAAAGCTAAGGTCGATATCGTAGGCAAATTCGAACCCACAAAGTTCAGCTTCAATGGCCATAAAAAAGGGCTTAAACCTAAAGATTATGCAGGCTTGGATAATTAATCCTGCCTAAGCCAGCCCACTGCGCCTTCAAGCCCACCCACTTTGCCTTCAATCCCACCCACTGCGCTGGGTGGGTCTGCCTTTTTCCTTCGCATCATTCAATAACAAGAGGCCCATGGATCACAGTCCATGGGCTTTTCTTTTACATTCTTTTTTCTTCCCCCATTCCTAATAACATCCATTGCTTTCGCCGTGCCTGCTAAGCTTGCGCTTTGCTAATGCTCGGGTAGTGATTTAAAGTGATTGATTTTGATGCAAGGTAAATGCTTAATCCCCTCGGAATACTTTAGAAATCCTCTGCTGCATGGAATAGGATGAATCTTATAAAAGATAATTTAATTATGTACAATCAGACTCGGTAAAACAGGAACAGAGACAAGCATTTATCGACAGCATATTTTTAATAGCATTAAAGTAAATTCTTATTAACGCACTAGGAGATCTGTGGAAGAACAAGTTAAATCCAAGCAGCGGGTAGCAGATCATGGCGAGGTTTTTACCCCCGCTTGGATGGTCGAAGCTATGCTTGACCTAGTAAAGGATGAGACCGAGCGCATTGATTCCCGCTTTCTTGAGCCAGCTTGTGGAACGGGCAACTTCCTCGTTCAAGTTCTAAGGCGCAAACTTACCGCAGTGGAATTGAAATATAGTAGGTCTGATTTTGAACGCCAGAATTATGCGCTGCTGGCGCTCATGTGCATCTACGGGATCGAATTACTGCCAGATAACATTGTAGAGTGCCGTGCAAATCTTATCGAAATCTTCGCAGAGTATCTTAATCTTAAAGAATCCGATGATCTTTATCGTGCTGCGTTCTATGTGCTTTCACAAAATCTCGTTCACGGTGATGCTCTCACGATGCGCACCCAGGCCAACTTGCCGATCACCTTTGCTGAATGGGGTTACCTCGGGAAGGGTAAATTTCAGAGGCGGGATTTTTGCCTCCGCGATCTCACGATGTCTTCAACTTATAGTGCCAAGGGCTCACTGTTTGCAGACCTTGGCAAGCATGAGATCTTTACTCCAAGTAAGACCTATCCATCAATGACGGTAAGTGAGGTTGCAGCAACGCCGCAGGAGGCAACTCCATGACCGAACAATCCAGCTTTGCTTTGCGCAGCCGCAATCCTGATGTGCTGACATGCATTGCGAACCTCTCCAATGACGAGGTATTCACCCCGCCGGAGTTTGCCAACCGAATGCTGGATACGCTTACCGAGGCATGGGCAGCGAATAACAAGGGTACGAATCTCTGGGCTGATAAGAATGTGAAGTTTCTCGACCCTTGTACGAAATCGGGAGTGTTTTTACGCGAGATCACTAGCCGCCTGACCAAGGGGCTGGAAAAAGAAATTCCAAATCTAGAAAAGCGCGTGAATCATATCCTGACAAAGCAGGTATTCGGTATTGCCATCACCCAGATCACTGCTTTGCTGGCGCGCCGAAGCGTCTATTGCTCCAAGTATGCCAAGGGTAAGCACTCGATTGCCAAATCCTTCTCCAGTGACGATGGCAACATCTGGTTCAAGCGCATGGAACACACTTGGGGCGATACTAAGTGTGAGTTCTGTGAGGCGCCAAGAGCAATCTTGGACCGTGGGGCAGAACTTGAAAATTACGCTTATGCGTTCATTCATACCGACAATATCAAGACTAGGCTAGCCGAAATATTTGGAGCAAACATGCAATTCGATGTGATTATTGGGAATCCGCCGTACCAGATGAAGGGGGGAGCTGGTGGTTCAAGTGACTCATCCATTTACCATCTCTTTATAGAGCAAGCACTGAAGCTCGAGCCACGCTTCCTTAGTATGATCATCCCATCTCGGTGGCTGGCCGGCGGACGAGGTATGGATGAGTTCCGCAAAGTAATGCTAGGTGACCGCCATATGCACGAACTAGCTGATTATCCAGTTGCAAGCGATGTGTTCCCAGGTGTCGAAATCAAGGCTGGGGTCTGCTACTTCCTATGGGACGCATCGCACAACGGAGACTGCAAGGTGACGACGATTCGTGGTAATGAGATCCTTGGGCCAATCCAGCGCAATATGGGGGAATACGATGTTTTTGTTCGGGATGCGCGTGCCGTGTCGATTCTTCAAAAGGTGATTACTGCTGATCACCGAGGAATGGACACGCTTGTTTCTAATAGGGAACCGTTCAAGATGGAATCTAACTTTAAAGGCTTCCACGAAAACAAACAAAAAAACGATATTGCGTTGTACCGAATCTTGCCTGGCAAGAGGCGAGTTGACTGGTTAGAGCGCGCAAAAATCGTCAAGAATACACATCTCATCGACAAATGGAAAATAATTGTCCCCAAAGCATTTAACGGTGGGGACGGATTGCCGCATCAGATTCTTGGTAAGCCGTGGCTGAGCCCACCTCCTTCTGCATGCACTGGTTCATTCTTGGCAATTCCAGCTGACTCAAAGGCAGCGGCTCAAAGCATTCAATCGTACTATGCGACCAAATTCTTTCGTTTTCTCGTCTCTCTACGTAAAATAACCCAAGATGCTTTCAGCCACATGTATTTGTGGGTTCCCGTTCAGGAATGGGACCGCGCATGGACCGACAAGGTATTGTTTAAGAAATACGGGCTTACCAATAAAGAAATTGAATACATCGAATCGGTGATCCGGCCGATGGATCTCAGTGGGGCCGCTGACGATGAATAAGACTATCGGAGAAATCCTGACACCCAAGCCCGAAACCCGACCGCGCATCTACGCCTACTCCATCGCAGACAAGGCCCACGCAAAAGCGCCAACGGCGCGGCCCAACCCCAGCCCAGGGCACCGCCCTGGGTATTCAAACCGAAACCCCACCCCAGCCCTGAAAGGGCGGCTCATTCATCACCAACAAACCCAAATGCAAAATGGGTTCGGGCGGTTTGGGCGACTCATTCATCACCAACAAACCCAAATGCAAAATGGGTTCGGGCGGTTTGGGCGACTCATTCATCACCAACAA
>Ga0194055_10001452_pt1 | contig 19329 bp, 18 predicted proteins | sample SepL449m_MetaG_FD_155482 | JGI IMG/M metagenome (GOLD analysis project Ga0194055, IMG submission 155482) | Anoxic zone freshwater microbial communities from boreal shield lake in IISD Experimental Lakes Area, Ontario, Canada - Sep2016-L442-9m | ecosystem: Environmental > Aquatic > Freshwater >...
CAATAGTTGATTTCATGTTTCAACGCTTCTCGACCGGCCGCGATCTACGCATGACACGCGAAGAAGTTAAACAAGAAGCACGGCAAACTGATTTAGCTCCCGAGCTGAAAGGCCTTATTCGTCAGCGTCAGATGGAAACATCAAGAAAGAGAATGATGGCCGATGTCCCTGAAGCGGATGTGGTAATCACTAATCCAACTCACTTTGCGGTAGCTTTAGCATATTCAGATGGCGATCCTGCCCCTAAAGTAGTCGCCACCGGAGCTGACCTAATTGCGCTACAAATCCGCTCCCGCGCTGCTGAATGCGGAATCGAGATAATTGAGAATCCTCCTTTAGCAAGAGCCTTGCACGCAAACTGCGAGCTAGGGGAATGGGTTCCGGAGAGTCTCTACGCGGCCGTGGCAGAGATTCTGGCCTTAGTTTACCGGAAGCGGCAGCGCAGCGGCTTCTCAGCCACTATTTAACTTGCCGCGATATGCGCTACTAGCGGCCGCACTTTAGCGACGACAGAATCAACTCGCCACAGGCCGCCCATCCGCTTAAGCACATATGTTTCTCGGCTGACGCCATGCTTACGAGAGTTCCAGCCGGGAGGTGTGCCGCGGTAACGTATATTAATTACGGCTCGATCGCCTTTGATATGAATAGAAGGATGAGCTAACGCCTTTAGCACACGCCGCCTTTGCTGAATAAACAAGGCTTCGTCTTTCCCTCTTCTAAGCTCATACATTGCTTTCACGCCATCGGCGCAGCTTTGTCCAGCCTCGAACATTGATGCCGCATCCGCAAATAGCTGCTGATAAGGCAAGGTCATTAGCTGGCAGGAGCTGGTGCGGCCTTGAAGCTCGGCTTTGACTTGCTGTGATAATACTAACTGGGCTGCCTGCGATGCCTGGGCCTGACTCGGGGCAGCCAGTAGGAAGAGCATTGAACTGATAAGTAGGAGCCGCATATTAAAACATACTGCTTCAATACGCGCAAAAAAGCCGGGGCCCGATTCATAAGAACCGAGCCCCGACCGATTGGCTGTCCGTTGCGGAACGGGCTCTTTGCTCTACTTCAGCAGTTGAAGCACGCTCTGCGGCGCAGTGTTGGCTTGCGCCAGCATCGCTGTACCTGCCTGCTGCAGTATCTGCAGCTTGGTGTATTTCACCATCTCTGAGGCCATATCCGTATCACGTACACGGCTTAAAGCTTCAGATAGGTTCTCCTGGTAGATGCCCAACTGCGCGGCTGTGTATTCCAGGCGGTTTTGTACCGCACCGAAGCCAGCTCGGCGGTTCGAGACATTCTGGATGGCAGCATCGATCGAAGCCAATGCGTTGCCGGCATTTAACTCGATGTCAAATGTCGAGCCAAGTACATCAACTGTCAGATCACCCAGACTTACTGAGATAGTCTGACCATCTTGAGCTCCGACCTGGAAGGTCTTTGACCCACCGGTGCCGTCAAGCAACTTAATGCCATTGAACTCTGTGTCAGAAGCGACACGAGCAACCTCTGCACTAAGAGCAGTGGTTTCAGCAGTGATAGCTGCTTTGTCATCTGCTGACAGAGTGTCATTGGCGTACTTGACTGCCAGTTCACGCACACGCTGAAGAATAGCGTGAACCTGATCTAATGCGCCTTCAGCGGTTTGCACCATTGAGACAGCGTCAGATACATTGCGGTTAGCCTGATCTAGGCCATTCACTTGCGACTTTAGTCGCTCGCTGATAGCTAAGCCAGCAGCGTCATCGGCAGCGCGGTTAATTCGGAAGCCTGAAGACAGCTTCTCGATCGACCTTGATACCTGGGTTGAATTGTGGTCAAGATTTCGGTAAGCCCGAAAAGCGTCCACGTTGGTTTGAATGCGTAGGGACATAATATCTTTCCTCCTTGAAAGATTGTTTATTTGATGTTCCCAGCACGGCGGAGTTCCGTTCCGTTCGGTTAGCCAATCCGTGCCTGTGAGCAATACAATGCCGTATCGGGTAGTCAGAGTGCAACCCTCAAGGCTGTTTTGCCGTTATTTCTTTTGTTGGCCCGAAATTAAAGGCTTTCTGTGGGTCGTCTCAGCCAGCTACCGCCTGTATCGGACCACATAATTAGGAGAAGCGAAAGGGGTGCGGCCGGGCGCCAGACTAGGCACACTATTTTGCATGGGCACAGTAATGAAAAGAATGGGTCGCTTCCAGGATATCGTTCTGGCGGCCGGAGTTGTGATGATCGTGGCCATGCTTATCATCCCACTGCCGCCACAGCTGATCGACATTTTAATCGCCTTCAACATCACTTTCGCCTTAGCGCTGCTCCTGACATGCATGTATGTCTCCAAGGCACTTGAGTTAGCTTCGTTTCCATCCCTACTACTGCTTACTACCATGCTTCGATTAGGCATTAACGTCTCAGTAACTCGTCTAATCCTTCTGCATGGATCGGCGGGTTCGGTCATTAAGAGCTTCGGCGACTTCGTGGTTGGAGGCAACTTAATCGTCGGTATGGTGATCTTCCTGATCTTGGTAGTAATCCAATTTGTAGTTGTCACTAATGGTGCTGGCCGAGTGGCGGAAGTGGCGGCCCGATTTACTTTGGATGCTATGCCTGGTAAGCAAATAGCTATTGACGCTGATCTCAATGCCGGTCAGATCAATGAAGATCAAGCCCGCGAACGCCGTAAAGAGATCACGCGGGAAGCTGACTTCTACGGCTCCATGGACGGCGCGTCGAAATTCGTCAAAGGTGATGCCATCGCGGGGCTGATCATTGTGGCGATCAACCTTATTGGCGGCATTACGGTTGGTGTATTGCAGCAGGGCCTAAGCTTCTCTGAGGCCACACAGACTTTCTCGCTGCTTACTATCGGCGATGGCCTGGCCGCTCAAATCCCCGCCCTGCTTATCGCAGTGGCAACCGGCATTCTCGTTACTCGCTCCGATTCAGATACTGACCTTGGTAGTGAGATCTCAGCTCAGCTCAGCTCCTACCCTCGCGCCCTTCAAGTGGCGGGCGCTGCAGCCCTGTTATTCGCCATTGTCCCAGGCATGCCGCACCTTCCTTTCGCCATTCTCGGCCTAGCCTTATTCTTCACCGGCCGACTTGTAGCCAAGCGCGTCGCTGAAATGCAAAGCCGGCCAGAGCCTATTCCTGTCGCCGAACCAGAAAGCGAGGCAGAGACCACGCGGGCTGCTATCACGGTTGATCCGCTTGAATTGGCAGTTGGGGTTGGCCTGATCCCAATGGTCGACCCAAGTTCCGGTGGCAGCTTGACGCAGCGGATCTCTGCTGTCCGCCGCCAGATCGCCAGCGAGCTGGGCATGGTCATCGCCTTGCTGCGCGTCCATGACGACCCAATGCTCGACGCTCATGATTACGTAATTAGGGTTCGGGGAGCTGAGGCGGCGAGATACCATCTAGTGCCAGGTCATATGTTAGCTATTCAAAGCGGCCCAGTAATGGCCCCTCTGCAAGGCTTGGCTACTACCGACCCCGCCTTCGGCTTGCCGGCAGTATGGATTCCTGATGCTCAGCGCGCTGAGGCAGAGGCGCTCGGATATAACGTGGTTGACGCTGAAACAGTGATCATTACCCACCTCACGGAAACTATCCGCCGCCATGTTGCGCAGCTACTGACTAGACAAGAAACTAAGAAGATGCTGGACGCGCTCAAGGAAGACAACGAAGCAGCCGTCGATGAAGTAATCCCTGACACGCTCACAGTTGGCGAAGTGCAGCGAGTTCTGCAGGCGCTGCTTAGCGAAGGCGTCTCAATTCGCGACCTTGGCACAATTCTGGAGGCTATTGGTGATCGGGCCCGTCAAGGAGTGCGAGAGAAAGCGGCCCTTGCAGAGTATGCCCGCCAGTCCCTGGGCCGAGCCTTAACTCAGCCTTTCTTAGATGAAGCCCGGGTCTTACATGTCTTAACCTTAGGTCCTGAGCTTGAAACCCAATTAGCAGAATCACTTACCGAGACAGCTGATGGCCTGCAGCTGGCATTAGATCCTTTAAGCGCGCAAAGCTTAGTAAGAGAGATACTAGAGAAGCTTACCGAAGCCCAGGCTAAAGACATTAATAGGCCTGTCCTACTGTGCTCCGAGCGCCTGCGTCGCCATCTACACGCCTTATTAGTCCAGGCAGCCCCCAGCCTGCCTGTAATTGCCTATCAGGAGGTGTCTCCAGGGCTGCGGGTTGAGACCATAGCTCAGATTAGCGGCGCGGCGGCAACTGCTTAAAAAGAGATTACCTTAATTCTGCTTAAGAGCGATACAATAATAATATGGCTAAAAGCAAGAAGGTATATCGCGGAGCGGATCGCCAAGAGCTGCTACAACAAATTAGAGACGACTGGGGTAATGTACAAGTAGTACAGAAACCTCATAAAACCTTGAGCGGCAAAGACCTGTTTGAGCTTAGAGTAGTTTCAGAAGCTGGCGTGGTTGAAGAGTCGACGCCAGCAGCAGAAGAAGCTGCTCAGCAGGAAGCACCTCAGCCAGTTACAGCGGCGCCAAGCGGCTTTGAAGAAATGCTTGCCGCTGCGCAGCAAGATGCTGACCTTGATCAGCCCGAGCAAGCAGCGCTGCGTGCCACTTGGAAGCACACCGAGCGTGAACTGGACAGCCTGAGCGCCAACAGTAATGAGCGTTTAGCGATTCAACATCAGATCGTGGCTGCCTCCGAGCAGGCCCAAGCCCGCATCGGTCAAGTAGAAAGTCATGCTGACGAAATTATGCGAGTAGCGCGATCACAGGCTGAAGAGGTACTTGGCGCAGCTCACGCGGAATCCGAAAGACTTCAGGCCGAAACCCGCGCTTCATTAGAGTCAGCCATGACTACAGTACTTAAAGAGACAGGCGACAGTCGGACCAGAGCCGCACAGCTCTCAAAATTAGCCGCAGAAGACGCACAAGCCACCATCTCTCACGCCGCCGCAGAAGCATCCCGCCTTAAAGATCTTGCTAATGAAGAGCTGCAAAGCGCCCGCCAGCAGGCTGACGACCTGATATCAGAAATTAGCCAAAAAACAAGAGCGCAAATCAGCGAAGTCTCAAAAGAGAGCGCCGCCATGATTGAGGATGCCAAACAGCAGCATCAGCAGCTCATCTCCACAGCCAAAGAAGAGGCCGGCCGCTTAACCGATCAAGCTGAGACGCTACTTGAAGAGAGCAAACACCTTAAGCTGCAAGGCGAAGAGACGATCAGAGAGAAGGCGGAGCAGCAGGACATTCAGCATAAAGCTCGCCAAGACGAACTTGAAGCTGAGTACCGTAAACGTCTCGAAGATCTTGAGACTCAGCGGGCAGCTATTCTAGGTCAGGCCGGGGTTCAGTCACGTGAAATTATTCGCGCTACTGAGAAAGCCGCCGCTCAGGCCGCTGAGCGCAGTAAAGCCATGACGCGCGACTTTGAAGAATTAGGTGACAGCTTACGCCGCAACGCCGGCATCCTGGTCTCTGACATAACTTCCACACACGGACAGCTGCAAGATGATCTTTCGCGCTACCAGCAGGGGCTTCCCGACCTTCCAGTCGAGAAATTAGAATTGCCCGAATGGCTGCCTGAAGACTGATTTCTTGCTGGCTGTAGGCTATCTTTAGCCACATGAGTGATCCGCGCGGAATAATGTCAGTTCCTGAAGCCGGGTCGGCAGTGAGAGCCGCGCAGCGAGTGACGGGCTTAGGGCGTCAAGACCCCCGGCCTGAAGACGAAAAAGAAAAAAAGAAGAAGAAGCCCGCTAAGCCGCCGGAGCATGATGACGGCGAGCCGCACGTGGACCTACTAGCTTAACTGTTGTCAATACGCCAAGCCCAGATGAGGGCTTCCGCTACCGCTATATAAAGCTCAGGCGGAATGTCGCTCCCCATTTCCAGAGAACTTAAGGCAGCGCTGAGCATAGGGTCAGACCTCACTGGAACTCCAGCTTCTTCAGCTAAAGCAATAATCTTATCCGCTATCTCTCCGCTGCCTTGAGCTACCAGACTAGGGACAGTTTCTCCTTCTGGATAAGCTAAGGCGGCTGCCTGGCGACGCTTATCAACCATATAGATCAAATCCTGCCGGATGGAGAGGCTGCTCCAAGCTAGGCTTAACATTAACTATTGCTGGCTTACCGGTAATAGCTCTTAGCCGGGCGGACAACTCAGCTGACTGACCTTGAAGCTCAGGCACTTTATCTGCCTCCACGCTGACATTAATTGAGATACCTGCCGGGCTACGATTCAATATCATTTGTACCGCCCCCAGCTTATTGCCCCATAGCTCCAATTTTGCTGAGCTTAATAACTCATCCCTGACTGTTTCTGATCTCATTTCTATTGCCGCCGCTTGACCGCCTGGCATTGTTAGCCAAGGAATGCCCTCTGCGCTGTTGTCTGCTGCGCCGTCAGCGGCATAAGCTCCGCTTTCTTCATCAGCTTGAGCCGCCAGTTCTATCGCGGCCTGCGTTGATACTGCGTCTGCCTTGAGTATCATCTGACCTGCCGCTGATCTCAGTTGGACGTCGACACCAGTGTATGGCACAAGGGCTAACATTCCTCCAGCTGTGGAGAGGCGGGCTGCCCAAGCCCCAGAGGGCAGCATGGCTGCTGTTACTCCAAGCTGCGAAGGCTGAAAGAATCGGCCGGCGACAGATATCTGCGTGCCCTCAGCTGAAACTTTAGTCTGTACTAGCACCTGGCCGCCGCCAGCCCTTAAGGCAGCCTGCAGCTCTGATCCAGTCTTCCCTGCCGGCAAGCTTAGAGCAGGAGCTCCTTTCTGGCCTGCCAGCTGCATGCGGGGCTGTCCATCAGCAGTCTTGCCGACCACTATCTGCAATTTATCTCCAGCTGAGACTGCGGTAGGCAGAATGGCTGACAGGGTTTGTCCTGATATCTGCACCTGGGTGCTGGTATTAGCAGCGGCACTCTTTAAAATAGTCAGAGTTAAGTTCTGGCCTGCTCTTAGTGAAAGGTCTGGCAAGGCGCCGGAGCGTACTGCTATCTGTCCCAAACTATGAGGAAGAACAGGTAATGGGACTCCTGATATCTGCGCCATATGCTTAGACTGCCCTAAAGCGAAGGAAAACTTCTATCTTGTAGGCTTCAAAGCTCTAAATTGGCCGCAGCAGTTCGATCATTCGCTCCGCGCCAATTCTTCTATGAGCCTGGCCATCAGGAGTAGGGACGCCTTGCGGCATATCTTCAGGCGCTCCCTCGCTAGCCATATCAGCTAGCTGTGAGTCTAATTTATCCCTTTGCTGCTGGGCAACGCCCAGCGCCTGAGACATCTTGGGCCAGGCTTGGTTAATCAGCTCAGGAGCCGGGCCTCCTGGCAGCAGTGCTTCCATTGCGATAAGCCCGCCGCCGCCAACCATTTCCCAGCCTTGCACTTGATGAGGACCTATTTGCATGTTTTGATTACTCATTAATGGCTGAATGCCGCGGTAACTGGATCCGGCTGCGTCAAGAATGTCTCCGACCGGCCCAGTTAATTGGTCTCCTTCTGGCGGCTGCGCTGTCCTCCATGCTTCAGCCACAGAAGCAAGGCCACGCTGACCTTGCTGGAGAGCTTTTAAGGTGCGGTCCGCTAATTGCTGCGCCATTTTCAAATGTTGGCGCTCAGGATCAACGTTTATATCCGCGGTCTTTAAATCGTAACGGACTTTACTCTGCTTCTCAGCCTCAATAGCAGCATTGTTATCTGCTGATAAAGGACCGTTAGGCATCACGCCAGTGGCGATGATAGGTGGGATTCCCGGGCCTGCGGGGCGGATACTTTCAGTCATCTATATCTATTATGCCCTAACAGAGCACCGCGAAACCACTCCTTCACGAAGAAGCGCGGCCCTGAGGCCGCGCTTCCCGTAACTTCCGAATGTAATGACGCCCTATCGAAGCAGCGCTAGAACACTTTGCGGAGCAGTGTTGGCTTGCGCCAGCATCGCTGTTCCCGCTTGCTGCATGATCTGCAACTTAGTGAACTTGACCATCTCAGAAGCCATGTCCGTGTCACGCACGCGGCTTAGGGAGCTAGTCAGGTTCTCCTGGTAGATACCTAGCTGCGTGGATGTGTACTCCAAACGGTTCTGAACAGCACCGAGTGCTGCACGGGCTGTTGAAACGTTCTGAATAGCAGCATCGATCGAAGCAATGGCGCCTGAGCCATTGGTGTCGATATCGAATACGCCGCCAGCTACTTCTGTGCTCAGCTGCGTAGGAGTAATGTCGATCGTCTGACCATCATTAGCTCCGACCTGGATGGCAATTGCCGTCGAGCTGTTCATTACTGCGATGCCGTTAAACTCAGTATCAGTTCCGATACGAGCAACTTCGGCGCTGAGGGCAGCAGCTTCAGCAGTGATAGCTGCTTTGTCGCTTGCCGACAGGGTCTCATTGGCATACTTAACGGCCAATTCGCGCGTACGCTGAAGCATAGCATGAACTTGGTCGAGGGCGCCCTCAGCAGTTTGCACGAGGGACACGCCGTCAGCAACATTGCGAGAAGCCTGGTCTAGGCCGTTCACTTGTGCTTTTAGGCGCTCACTGATGGCTAGGCCAGCAGCGTCGTCAGCAGCGCGGTTGATGCGGAAGCCTGAAGACAGCTTCTCGATCGACTTTGATACCTGACTTGTGTTCGCGTCGAGATGCCGGTAAGCCCGGAATGCATCAACGTTGGTTTGGATACGCATGGACATGGTTTCTTTCCTCCTTGAAAGATGTCTTTGGTTTTCGTCCGTGCATAGATTTCCCTCCCGTTCCGGCGGTCGTTAAAATCTATGCGCGTAAAACCAGATTGCACCCGCGCCGGGGTCAGTCGCAAGTAGTAGCGGCTATTTACTCAATAAACTTTCAGCGCTTGCTGATCAAGCAGGACCGGTTAAGGCCTCGCACTGAGGAGGCGATAGGCCGCTTAGGGCAGAAGCTACGCAAAAACAGAGCTCTAGTAACCAGCTTTCCGCGTTTCCATGTGATCGCGTCTGCCACTAAGTACTTGCTGACCATAGTCCAGCCTGAAGCTGTTTTTATGATCTCAAGCTTAGGATCGTTCAAGGACTCTAATAACAGCTTTTGTGCCTGGGCGGTAGAGGGGCGCTTAGCGGTCCTGATAATCAATGTGCCTCCCGAGCCTACGCCCCCTCCTCCTTTAAGAGTGGTCGTCTTGCCGTTAATGTCTTTTACTTGCAGATTAGGATTAGGTGCTGACTGCAGATAGGACCATTCATCACCGGAGCCCAGGGTTCCGCGCCCTTTAAAGATTATGAGAGTAGCTCTAGTAGCACTAGCCACTTGTTCTCTTAATAGCGGCCTAAGAATAGTGCGCCCAGGTTTTAGCGCTGCTTCTTGTATTTGGCGCACTGAGCTTCCGCTATCAGTACTTAAAGGATGAAGTATCAGAAAGCCCGCTAGTGCTAGAACAGCAGCCACTACTGCCGCGCCAATTATGTTTTCTTTAGTAGCCATTGCTTAAATGATGGTAAAGGTTTAATCGCATTGTCGGCACTCTTTCAGCTTCCAGAGTAGAATAGAAAATGGCCTTAATGAACTGGTATGCATTGCAAGTAGTCGGCGGGCGCGAAAAAAGCGTACTTCGTAGAGTTAACGAGGCCTTGGAACGCAGCTCGGTTAGCTCAGCCGTATCACAAGTCCTGGTGCCGACCGAGACAGTAGTAGAAATGAAGTCCGGCCAGCGCAGCGAAAGCCAGCAGCTGCTGATGCCGGGATATATTATTGTTCAAGCTGATTGGCCGACCGCGGCTAACGAGCTCCTAGGAGTAAAAGGTATTATCACTGTGTTGGGCGGAGTTGCCAATCCAGCTCCGATGCCTGCTGCCCAGGTTGAGACATTACTGGGCCTTAAAAGCAAGCAAAGCCCTGCTAGCCGCGCGCCAGTCGCCGTAGGCGATACGGTTCGCATTAGCGCCGGGCCGTTAAGCGACTTCGAGGGCTTAGTCAGCGAAGTCGATGACCGCACTCAGCAAGCTACAGTACAAGTTGAAATCTTTGGTCGCTCAACTCCAGCACAAATCAGCTGGCGTGATTTGTCGCTTCCTAAATAGTTCTTTTTGCGAATAGCGGCCAGCAGGCTAGATAAACGGGTGGCGGAGCAGGTACTAATAACTAACCTGCTATGGATACAGTAAAAAGTAAATTACCTTTTGGCGCCATGATTGCAGCTGGCGGCGGCCTAGCATTAATGCTATTGGGCGCCGTCATGGAAGGCGCTCCGATCATGGGCTTCATGAATATTTCGGCGCTGCTGATCGTGGGCGGCGGCACGCTGGGCGCCACTATGGCTGCTTTCGGCCTGGAGACCTTTATGAAGGTCGGCAAAGGCTTCATGGTAGCGCAGAAAGCTGCTTCGCCAGACTGGGAGAAAGCAGCTAAGAACCTTGTTTCGGCGGCTGACTTTGCTCGCCGCGAAGGCATGCTGCGGCTTGAGAAAGAAGCTCAGTCAGCAACCGACCCTTTCCTAGCGCTCTGCTACCAGCTGCTTGCTGATGGCGCTGATCCATCTGTGATGCGCGAAATTTTGTGGGCTGAAGCAGAGAGCGAACATCATACTATTAAAACCTATTCAGAGATTTTTGCTAAAGCTGGCGGCTTCTCCCCTACTATGGGAATTATCGGGACTGTAATGGGCTTGACTCATGCCCTGCAGCTGCTGGATCAGATGGATAAGTTAGGTGAGGCTATCGCTTCAGCTTTCATGGCTACCTTGTATGGCGTCGCCTCAGCCAATCTCTTCTTCCTGCCTACCGGCAATCGTCTGGCGGAGCTAGGTAAGGAACAGGAGTCATACCGAGAATTTCAAATCGCAGCCATTATGAGTATTCAGCGCGGCGACAATCCTCGCCAAGTAGCTGAAAAATTGGCCGCCATGGCTCCTATTCCTCTTGACGCTGACGAATTGCGCGGCAAGACATCATCCTCTGCCGGAGGATCGTAACAATGAGTTCTCCAGCAGGAGAGCAGCGCCGGCGGGATAAGCATGCTGGCGGCCATGAGAACGAGGAAAGATGGCTATTGCCTTACGCTGACATGATAACCCTACTGCTAGCTCTGTTCATTATGCTTTATGCCGCCTCTTCAGTTAACAACACTAAGCTCGATAAGCTCAGTAAAAGCATTCAGGTTGCTTTCAACGGCAAGAAAGCCACTCCGGGAGAGAACCAAACTGATAAACAAAGCGAAGTGCCGAAAGAAGCCCCAGCCGATAAGCTTCTATCTGCCGGCGTCACTTTGCAGCAGCTGCAGAAAGCAGCTCAGGCAGTAGAGGACCGAACTAAAGAAGATCAGCGCCTGCGCCGACTAAAAAGAAAGATCGATGCAGCAGCTAAAGCTCAAGGTTTTGAGAAGTCTGTTACTGCCACCATTAATGAGCGCGGTCTTATTATTCGACTGGTCTCAGATAAAGTTTTGTTTGAAACTGGCTCCGCGGTCATTCAGCCCGACATCAAAGGCTTGCTGCTGGACATCACCCGAGTCTTGCAGAGCGAACCTAACAATATTAGGGTTGAAGGCCACACTGATTCAATACCTATTACTACTAAGCAGTTCCCTAGCAACTGGGAACTGTCGGCAACTAGATCAACGGCAGTAGTGCGACTCCTAATCAGAGATGGCATGAAAGCTCCTCGCCTAGGCGCCGCTGGCTACGGAGATCAGCGCCCTCGGGCTTCTAACGCCGCTGCCGCTGGCCGCGCTTTAAATCGCCGAGTTGAAATTGTCGTCCTGCGCCGCTCTGGCTTGCAGGGCGATCAAGGCTGAGTACGCGGAATCAGCAAACTTGCCCCTATGATTGCTAGCCAAGCCGCAACATAAACCACTAGGCCCAGCGCGGTGCCTGGTAGGTGCTCTCCGAATACTGTGAAGCCACCAGTTAAGCTGCTGAAGTTAGCTGCCGCCGCCATGACCGCTAACACAGCTAAAGGCGATCCTCCTTGCAGCGCTTTAGCTCCTAATAGTATCCCTGCGCCCGCCATCAGGGCCAGCAGCAAGATTCCTGGTACAGCTAAAGTGAGAGCACTGTGCGGTAGGTGCTTAATAAGTCCATCGCCTGCCCCTACTAGTAGCCCGGTCGCCAGCGCCAAACATAATTGTCCGCCTCGTATCTTATGCCAGGCTACCAGCAGAGCTCCTAATCCTAGGGCGCATAATTCGAACACCAGTAATGAGGATCCATGCCCATTATTACTTCCTGGCTGGGCAGTGATAGCTACTGCAATTAGTCCAGCTGCAACTAACGCTAATCCCCAGCGCTGGCGGCTGTCAACTTTAAGTCCTAAAATTCTTCCACCTATCACTGCCATTAAGACCAGCCCGCTGGCCGCAACTGGCTTCACTAAAGTTAATGGAGCTAATGAGAGCGCAGTGGTATTGCAGGCCACACTGACGGTCGCTAACAAAAGGCCGTAAACAAAAGCCCGGTTCTGGAGCAGTAGCCGGCCGCTTCTTATTGGCCGGGACATGTCAATATGAGCTGATGCTGCTGCTCCACGCGCCTTAAGTAGCGAAGCGCATGTTCCAGCGGCCGCGCATCCCATGGCGGCCGTAAGTCCGGCCCAAACAGATAACCCCATATTCAACTTTAACCTAGCTTAAGCAAGTAAGCAAAAACTATTATTCTGCTACTTCTGCTTATTCGCTTGATTCAATACCTCCGATGGCTAACATAAAGCTATGTTCTTTTCTCGTATTGCCATATCCGCCCCCCTGCTGGCCGCCGCAGCAGCTTTCACTCTCCTTCCTTCCGCCGCCTCAGCTGCTGTAACTGCGCCTGGCGCCGGATACGAGAATTGTGGCACTAACTCATATGCGGATATTGTGGCTAATGTCAATTTATCAGCTGGAGCTTTGGTTTATAACGATTCGCAGCGCAGCTTGCTGACTATTGCTTCCAGTAGTCGTGCTTTCATTTCCGCCTTGCCGGCTAAGAAGCCATCCGGGAAAGTGGCTTTAGCTGCTTACAACAGAACGAAGAAAGCAGAAGCCAAGACGACCGCGTCGCTAGCCTCGTCTGCGCAAAACAAGCTGCAATTATTGGTGTCTAGGGCTAATGAAGATGTTTCAGATACTGAAGCTTCACGGGAAATGATGATCAACCAGAACGCTGACACTGCCTCCCGCGCTTTAGAATACTTACAAGAATGCAACAGCTGGAATGCCGAAGCAGGATACGTTAATGCTACCCGAGGCGCTGAAGATAATTACCGCACCGGGCAAGAAGCAGCCGACTCAACCTACATTCAAAATGGCCGCGCAATTGAAGCTGAATTTCAGACTCAATCTGATAATAATCTGAACACTACTCTTGACGTTTATCAGCCTTCTTGCGCTAAAGACCCTGGCTATCAGCTGAAGCCCGACGGATCTGACCCAGGCACTGCGCCAGATTGGGTTTCCACCAATAGCACTATTCCTCCCTCAATCAAAGGCAAGACTTATGAAGAGGCGCTTCCGCTACTGAGATCAGCGGGCTTCACTGGCACTTTGAAGCAAGTTAAGAAAACCACTAACAGTGGCACGGTCGGCAAAGTTTTCGCTGCTAAGCCAGGCATTGGAGGACTCGCAGCAAAAACAGTCACAATAGAAATCTGGGTCCGCTCCAACAAGAAGGACGTTAAGGGACTTCCAGCCGGAACTGTTAAGAGCACGGGGCCTGTGATGCTGATTAGCAAGAAATCCAGCAAGAAGCCGAAAGGCAAGCCGATCCCTGCCCCAACTGCACCTTCTAGCGCAGATATTGCTGATTGCGCTGACGCCGCCCTGAACGATCCTCGTTTCGGTCATGACGCCATCGTAGAAGATCAGCAAACTCAGTTAGACAATCAGCTCGATGATGCAGCGACTAAGCATGAGCAAGACTTGCAAGATGCTGACACCAACTATCAGCGCACAGTAGATAATGCGCAGCGCGTTTTAAGCAATCCGTTCGCTTTCAACCTGCCTTACGATGAAGCAATGGCGCAGCTTGATAATCGCACTGAGACAGAGAACCTTCGCTCCGGCCGTCAGACGACAGAAGACCTAAGACGAGTGGAAGACGCTGCCTTGAACGCTCAAGAATACTTAAGCAGCATGTACGGCACAGACATTCAGCTTAACTAATCACCTTTGCCAGTTAAGACTGGCAAACTAGAGAAGTGAAGCTTTACAGTTCCCAGCCAGAGCTAGCTCTGCCTTCCCCTGGCACAGACGAGGGAGTTCTGCTGGCACTGGATCAGGCTCCCCCGCCCAGCAGCAGCATGCTACGGGTAGCTGAACTTAGAGCCATGCCTAATCCTTCTTTGCTGGGGGATTTATTAGGCTGTGATCAGATATGGGCGCCCAGCTCACTGTTAAATGACTTAGAGACTTATGGCTTACCCGCCCATCGCTTGCGGGGTCTGGATAGCGAAGATCAGCGGCAAGCTTTAGCGGATCAGATGAAACCTTATCAAGACGTGGGCGTAGTATGGCGCGGGCCTTTCGGGCGTAATTCCTCCTTGTCTTGGGTGAACTCAATGACTGTGAAAGCTTTAGAGGAGCAAGGCTGGAGAATCCTTCTGCAGCCAGTAGGGGCCGTCGCTTCGACGCTTAAAGTACCGGCCATAACTCAAAGCTGGCCGGTCGATATGCTGCCTGCTTCCGAGGGCCCTTTAGCTATTTACGCCCCCTGGGAGTATGTCTCAGTGCCTCAAACCTGGCTGGATAATGGCCCGCGCGCCGCTAATCGCTGGCTCTGCCCTTCGGATTACTGTCTTCAAAGCATGATTTCCAGCGGGCTAGGAGAAGACTGGGTATCTGTTATTCCGATCGGCGTTGATAGTGAAGCTTTCTCACCTCAAGGCCCAGCCTTAATTGAGCGCCAGCAGAAAGCCGAGACTGTCTTTCTGTTTGTGGGTGGAACTATTTATCGCAAAGGCTTAGACATTTTGCAGGCCGCCTGGGAGGAAGCTTTTAGCGCTGATGATCCAGTACGGCTGATCATTAAAGACTTTGGCTCCTCCTCTCATTATGCCGGCCAAAACACTCTTTCACAGCTGCAAGAGTGGGCAGCTGAGCCGCAGCATGCCGCCGTGCAGATCATCGACGACCATCTTGGACCTGAGCAAATGCCTGATCTATATCGCAGCGCCGACGTGGGCGTCTTTCCTTACCGGGGAGAAGGTTTCTGCATGCCAGCCTTAGAGGCTATGTCATGCGGACTGCCAATTATTTATCCTGATCATGGGCCCAGCATAGAATACTGCCGCCAAGGAGGCTGGAGAGTGGCTAGCTCCGCCCGTCAGCTTCAAGCTCCGCCTGACATCGAACTAGTCGCCCCGCCGATAGTGCATGAAATAGAAAGCAGCGCCTTAGTAGAAGCCTTACGGGCCGCCTGCCAGCCGCAGCAGAGGCAAGAGAAAGCCTTGGCCGCCCGCCAGGAAGCTTTGCAGTGCAGCTGGGCGAAAGCAGGCCAGCAGGCCGCTCTGAGTCTGTCAGCGCTCAAAGAAGAAGAAGCTAATTACCGGCTTAAAGTTTCCCGTCCGCAAGGCAAGCAAACTATTGTTGCTATTGACGGCCGCCAAGCTGGACAGTTCGGCCAGCTACTAAAACAATTACCAGCTCATGATGATGTCACTTTTGCTCTTCATTGCCAGCCTGGAGCAAGCACAAAAATCGAACAAGAACTGATCAGCCGACTAGGCGCATTTCAATTAGAAACTGATGTTACTATTGTGGAATCAGAAGACTGGACCGCAATGGCATTAGGATGTGACGCAGTGCTGCTCCTGGGCGCAGCCGCTCAGCCTAATATTGGCTTGCCGCAACTTAACGCTGACGCTTTGCAGTTGTGGCTGCAAGCGAATAATGAACATCGTTAGCTAAAAGCTGGCATTCTAAATTCAGATGGCTTTACGTACTCAGCGACTTTCAGATGACTCACCCCAGCTAACTGAAGAAGATTGGAAACTTCGACTACGAGGATTACAGCGAGCTTGCGCCGCCGCCTTAGCCTCCAGCGATATCGCCGCCTGGCAGCAGCAGCTGACCTCTTTATCGGAATGGGATGAGATCAACCGATCTCTACAAGCAGACTTAATGGTTTTCGAGATGATGGCAGAGAACCGCGGCCGCCCTGAAATCTGGTCGCAGCAATATCTAGCTTTCGCTGAACATCTCATTAAGCAGCTAGCAGCCAATCCCCTTGAGCCAGAAAGATGGAACATGCTAGGAGTTTCTCTTTATGAGTTAGGCGAAAATAAGTCCGCTGAGCGCTGCTTCAAAGCTTTGTCTCGTCTTTATCCCGAACATGCATCCTTAGTTCATAATCAGAAAGCAGTTCGCCGCCGCCGGCGCGCCGGAGTACCTAAAAGGCCTTTTCGCCCTGACGTTATCCAAGCTTGCCTGAAGGCCGCTAAGCATGCCGATAAAGTCGCTTTACAAGCTCATCTACCGGCAGCAGAAGGGCAAACCATCAGCCTAGTGATGATCGTGAAAGATGAAGCAGAGATGCTGGAAGAATGCTTACAGTCTGCCACTGGCTTAGTGGACGAAATCATTGTTGTTGACACTGGATCATCTGATCGCACAGTAGAAATAGCTGAAAGTTTCGAAGCTAAAGTGTTCTCCTTTCCTTGGACTGGCTCATTTGCAGAAGCCCGCAACGAATCCTTACGCCACGCTAGCGGGCAATGGGTGCTGCATCTAGATGCCGATGAACGCTTAATCGAAGATGATGTGAAGCAGATGAGGTCGCTACTGAACCGTGTTTACTGTGAAGGTTTCACTTTAGTCGAAACTAACTACACTGGCGAAGAAGGCAGCGGCGCGGCCGTAGTTCACGCCCCCCTGAGAGTGTGGCGTAATCGTCCGCAATATCAATTTGAGGGCGCAATTCACGAACAGAAAACTCGCTTCATGCCGCATTACTTGCCAGCACGCTTCCAAGCTAGCGGAGTGCGCATCCTGCATTACGGATACCTAAAAGAGATGATTCAAGGCCGCGATAAAAGTCAGCGTAACTTGAAACTATTAACTGAAGAGGCGCGCCAGAACCCTAACCCATTCAACAGCTTTAACTTAGGCAATGAGTACGCGCTCTTAGATGACAATAATTCAGCGGCTATAGCATATGAGAACTCCTGGGTTGATCTGCAAGCAAGTGACAAATTCCGCGTAGTGGGTTACAGCGGCATGCTTGCCAAAGGCTTAGTTCGTCAGCTTCGAATGGACGGCCAGTATGAGAAAAGTAAGCAATACTGCGATCAGGCATTAAAACTATTGCCGCAGCACACTGACCTGGTATTAGAGAAAGCTTATCTCGCCTTACAAGAAGGTCAGCTCGAACAAGCAGAAGCCTGCGCTTTACAAGCAATAGAAATGGGAGAAGCTCCCCCCGACATGTGCGGCGTAGTAGGCTCCGGCAGCTTCCTACCTCGCGCCCTACTAGGAGAGATAGCGGAACGTCAAGGCGATCTTGCGGCTGCAGCATCTACATACCGCTACAGCTTGCAGCGTGATCCCCAATATCTTGGCGTTGTAGGTCCTTTAGGGCGAGTTTTGCTTCGCTCCGGCTCATCAGGGGCAGAAGTATTAGAAGAATTAGAGAAGGTTGCTTCAACTAGGCTAGGAACCGCCGGCCTCATGCTAGGACATAGCCTCTACGAGCAGAAAGCCATTCCCGAAGCCAAAAGTCTATATGAAAGAATATTATCGGCGGAACCTAGCAACCCTATTGCTCGGCTTGGCTTAGTGGAATGTCTACTCACTGAAGGTGAACTAGAGCAAGCTATCGCCCTCACCCAGCCGCTAACAGGTTCAGATGCTGCTTCAGCTGCCTTGCTTAGATCCCGCTTATTCTGTCAGCTCACACTAAAGCAAACCATGGCCGCCCAGCAATCAATCTCTTCTGCCACTGAGTTAGGCATGGGCGCAGATCAGCAGCAAGCTTTCTCGGCTTGGGCTGACCTACAGTCCGGCTTATCACCTGATTCTTTAAGCGCCGAAGTGGGACTTGAACTACTGGCCTTGCTTCCCGCCGCTCTGCAGCTAAAAGAAGTAGATGCCGCAGAAGCATTAATTGTTCTCACTAGCATATCGAATCTTCCAGCCGGACAGAAGAATCAGCTCAGCGCTGAAGCTTTCCTGCATTGTGGATATTTGGATAGTGCTGCTGAAGCATGGTTGTCATCAATTGATCAGTTAGGCCCTGATGCTGAATCCTTATTCGGCCTTGCGCAAATTGCTTTAGCACAAGGCCGAGTTGACGAAGCCCGGGCGTTATCACAAGATGCTTTAAGTCTTGATCAGCAGCATGCCTCAGCTCAGCTGCTACTGCAAAATACTTCCCCCGCCAGTTAGCTAACCGGCAACCTTCCTCGGCTCAACCCTGAGGATTGCAAGCCCGCGAAATAAAAAAGCAAAAAGCGCCTTAATGTTTGCTGACAGTCATCTAATAGGGCTAACATGCTTATTAGAAGCGCAAGGAGGCGCCATGAGTGAAATAGCAGCAATTTCAAACAGCAGACCTGTTCCTCCGTCATCTCCTCCGGTGGCGCCTGAGCCGCATGCCGCTCCTGTGGCAGCTGAAAAGCCTAAGCCGGAGCAAAGCTTCGAAATGCAGGGCTACACAGCCCGCTACCGTATGGACGGCGATCGGCTTAACATCCAAATTCTTAATGCTAAAGGTCAGTTAGTTAGAACAGTTCCGCCTAATGAGCTCCTGAAAGCTTTGCAAGGTGAGTTCTCCTCTGCCAGCATCAACGTCCATGGCTAAGTAGGTCTTATTCGCGGATTCTTGGCCTGCTAGGGTGATAATTGGAATTCTGGCCAGCGATTTAGGCATAATAGAAAAGTATGGCTAATTTATCTAGTGTTACGTCCCTCAGCGGTCTTGGCAGTGGCCTGGACACCACTACTATTGTCTCTCAGCTAGTAGCTTTGCGCCGTCAGCCAGCCACTAAACTCGGATATCAAATGGATGTTATTCAAGCTCGCCATGATGGCCTGCAAGAAGTATCAAATTTGTTGTCAGCTTTACGCAGCCAAGCCCAATCATTGAGTAGTGATGCTTTATGGTCGTCATCTCAAAGCGTTTCAAGTAGCGACTCCGCAATAGTAGGGGTTTCTCGTAACACTGACACTGCCGCTGGCTCACACACTCTTCAAGTGCTTAGCTTAGCCAGGGCCGAGCAGCAGCGCAGCGCCGCTACTTTCTTAGGTGTGCCAGAAGACGATGTTTTGCATATTGCTCTTGGCTCAGCTACCCCCACTTCGATCTCGGTTTTAGCTGGCGACACGCTTCAAACTGTAGCTGACAAAGTTAATGCTGTCGCCGGCAGCAATATTTATGCTTCAGTTGTTAACGAGCGCCTATATTTCAGCGGCAAAACAGCTGGCGCTAGTAAGA
>Ga0194055_10001453_pt1 | contig 19307 bp, 15 predicted proteins | sample SepL449m_MetaG_FD_155482 | JGI IMG/M metagenome (GOLD analysis project Ga0194055, IMG submission 155482) | Anoxic zone freshwater microbial communities from boreal shield lake in IISD Experimental Lakes Area, Ontario, Canada - Sep2016-L442-9m | ecosystem: Environmental > Aquatic > Freshwater >...
CCATATCATCGATGCCCGGATCGCCCATTCAGTCTTGTTGGAAATCTATTCGAACGAAGGAATTGGCACTGAAATCGTCTTGTAGCACAGTCTTTTCCGCCCGTTGACAATCTACCTGGAACGCAATCTTTTGCGTTTGGGAATTGTTGAGGGTTCGCCGAAGTTTTTTTCACGGTCCGATCTTCTTCAAACCGACAGTCGTAATTTACATTTCACGAAATCTGGTTTTCTCATGCATCCAGCCGCCACTCGCACCAGCCAGGAAACGATCGAACAGTTCGGCAAGTACGTGATTCCCAATTACAAGCGATATCCCGTTTGTATCGTCCATGGGGAAGGTACTGCCGTCTGGGATGCGGAGGGAAAGCGTTATCTCGACCTGTTTCCAGGCTGGGGCTGCAATATCCTTGGGCACTGCCCACCGAAAGTTGTGAAGGCAGTCCAAGATCAGGTCGCGCACCTGATCCATGTTCCCAACACATGGTATACCGAAGCTCAAGGTGACTTTGCCGAGGCAATTTGCACTCGCAGCTTTGGTAAGGCATTCTTTGCCAACAGCGGTGCCGAAGCGAACGAAGGGGCGATCAAGCTGGCTCGCCTGCACTGCGGACCTCAGAAATTCCGCACCATCAGTTTCACCAACGGCTTCCATGGCCGGACGTTTGCTGCCGTCACGGCGACTGCTCAACCTAAGTACCACGAAGGACTCGGCCCGCTGCTGCCAGGGTTCCGATATGCTCCCTACAACGATCTGGAAGCAGTGCGACAACTGGTGGATGACGAAACCTGCGCCATCCTGTTGGAACCTGTCCAAGGTGAAGGGGGCGTGAACATCGCTGACGAATCGTTCCTGAAGGGACTGCGTCAGTTGTGTGATGAACGTGGCATGCTGCTGATTTTCGACGAAGTGCAGACCGGGATCGGACGAACGGGTCACTGGTTCGGATATCAGCATTCGGGAGTTCAGCCCGACATTATGACACTCGCCAAGGGTTTGGCAGCAGGAGTGGCCTGCGGTGCATTCGTTTGTCGCGACCACATTGCACCGAGTCTGCGTCCCGGAATGCATGCCAGCACCTTTGGCGGCAACCCCCTTGCCATGGCTGCAGGGATTGCGACCATTCGAACGATCGAAGAGGAAGGTCTGCTTGACCACTGCCGACGGATGGCAGATCGGTTCCGCACGCATTTCAGCAAGTTGCGGGAAGAGTTGCCGATCATCAAAGATCTTCGAATTCGCGGAATGATGATTGGTGTCGAACTGTCGATCCCGGCGACGCCCGCCGTCGCGAAGTGTATGGAACGCGGTATTCTCATCAATGCGACTCATGACACAGTCGTTCGGCTGTTGCCTCCGCTGAATATCACAGAGGAACAGGTGGACGAAGGGTGTGACGTCATCGCAACCGTGCTGCGGGAAATGGCCAACGAAGCATGATCGTCGCTCGTACGAACGACATTCGTCATGAGTGCTTGCTCTGACAGAGAATTGATCAACGACTGACTGAAGATATTGAGGGAAAATCATCATGAATCGCCATGACTTGCGTCCGCCATCTAGCGGGGCCTTCGCGACTCACCAGCGTGAGCCGCGCGAAGGCCATCGCTCCGTGGTGTGTCGCTGCGTCGTGAAATCTTCATGACGCTTGTTCTTCAATCTCGTTTGTCATTTGGATCGATTTGTCATGCGTCATTTGAATTCCCTGCTGGACATGAAGCCCGCAGATGTCGAAGCGATTTTCGCTGTTTCCCACGAACTGAAAGCTCGCAACGCCAAAGGGGACCGACCCCAGTTGCTGCAGGGACGGGTTCTGACTCAAGTCTTTGAAAAGCCCTCGCTGCGTACCAGGCTCAGCTTCGATGCCGCCATGATGCAACTGGGAGGGAACAGCATCTTTCTGTCGGCCCAGGAAGCGGGAATCGGCGGTCGTGAAGCGGTGAAAGATGTCGCTCGGGTCATTGGCGGCTACAGCGATGTTATTGCACTGCGAACATTCTCTCAGAAGTTGATCGACAACTTCATCGAGTTTTCGGGTGCGGCGGTCATCAATGGTCTGTCGGACGAGCGGCATCCCTGCCAGGCGTTGACTGATCTGTTCACGATGCGTGAAACGTTTGGTGAGCTGCGCAACCAGAAGATCGCATTTGTCGGAGATGGCAACAACGTCGCGAATTCATTGGCCATCGCGGCTGCGATCTGCGGCGTCGCCATGTCCGTCTGCGCTCCCCCCGGCTATCGCCTGGACGAAGATTTTCTGAAGAAGCTCAAGAAGCAGTTTCCGACCGCCAACGTAACTCAGACCGACGACTTTAAAGCCGCGTTGAAAGATGCTTCGGTCGTCTATACGGATGTCTGGACGAGCATGGGCCAGGAGGCGGAAGAATCACAGCGACGGCAGGTATTCGGCCCGTTCCAGGTCAACGCCAAGCTGATGAAACTGGCCCCCAAGACGGCCCGGTTCATGCATTGCCTGCCTGCCAAACGAGGCCTGGAAGTCACCGACGATGTGATTGATGGTCCTCAGAGCATTACGTTTGAACAGGCTGAAAACAGAATGCATCTGGCGAAGGGTTTGATCCTGTGGGTCCTGGAGAAATCGGTAGGGTGAGTCATGGAAATGAACATCGATCAAGACAAGATTGACAATGCAGTCCTGGCCTTGCTCCTGCTTGGTCTCCACGACGGTGTCCGTACGTGGAAGGGGTTTGACTGGGAAGCGATGAACCGGCTGCATGAAAAGGGATTCATTTCCAATCCGCTGGGTAAGGCCAAGTCCGTCATTTTTACCGAAGAGGGGTTGGCGCAGGCCAAGAAGCTGGCGGAAGAATTGTTCGGCGAACGCGACGAATCTTGATTTGCCGTCGATTCCTATCGATCAATCAGGGCAGTCGTCGTTTTGAGTCTGGCCCCCTTTTTTGAACAGAATTGTCCCTGATTGATCACCCAAATGCCTTTTTGAAGCTGGGCAGGATGTAGGGTGGGACCAGTGGCGTTTCGCCGCGCAGGCCCACCATCAATTCTCGACGTTTCCTGATGGTGGGCCGGCGCTCGAAGCGAGCTGGTCCCACCCTACATTGAAAACGCCGATTGCCCTGATTGATCACCTCGCTTTCATGGCGTGAGCCGCGAAAAACGTGTAGGGTGGGCATGTGATGTCCCGAAAATTGGGGCTGTTGTTCGAAATGATCTGACGACTACGACCAGAAAGTGATTCCCTTGCGTCACGACCAGCGACAAGCCGACGAACTGCGATCAATCCGGGTTCAGCGAAAGTTTACCGGTGCCGCTCCGGGGAGCGTGCTCATTCAGGCAGGGCGAACTACGGTCCTTTGTACGGCCAGTGTCGACAGTACTTTGCCACCATGGAAGACCGCGAATCCTGCGGAAGCGGTTGGCTGGCTGACAGCAGAATACTCGATGCTACCCGGCAGTACGTCACCTCGCAAAAAGCGAGAACGAGACAAGATGGATGGCCGCTCGACCGAGATTCAACGGCTGATCGGTCGCAGCCTGCGAGCCGTTGTTGACTTCGCAGCCCTGGGGCCACGCACGATCACCGTCGACTGTGACGTCCTGGAAGCTGACGGTGGGACCAGAACGCTCAGTATCACGGGTGGCTTCATCGCTCTCTGTGATGCGATCGCTTCGATTCGTGGGGAACTCACTCCTGGTCGCCCGGTGCTGAAGTCAAGTCTCGCCGCAGTCAGTGTTGGTGTTTGTGACGGGACTCCGGTTCTGGATCTGGACTACGTCGAAGACAGTCAGGCTGAGGTCGATTTGAACGTGGTCATGACGGGTGCCGGTGAATTCATCGAAGTCCAGGGGACGGCGGAAGGAAAGCCGTTCTCACGCGATCTTCTCAACCGGCAACTCGATCTGGCCGCCAAGGGGATCTCACAACTGACTCGCCTTCAGCGCGAAGCGTTGGGAGATGAATGGCCATTTGAGTAATTCCGGGTATCGATTCGCGGCTCATTCGTCCCGTTAATGTTGAAACAGGAATTCGCGGGAATTCAGGACAGCCCAGATGATATCCCCCAGTCCTTCGCGTCGATCGTTGACTGAGTGTAAATGACGGATGATTTGAGTCACCTCATCAGGTGACGGCTCGCGGCTGAATGCGGTTATATACAGATTTATGACGAACGCCTGATCGAGCACATCGGATTCAGCGGTGGGGAGATCAATCAACGGCGTGGCTGGGGAATCGACGGAATACCGTGCTGCAAGCTGGCGGCTCAAGTCGGCCAGTTCTTCGTTCTTCAGGACGCGGTCGTAAACCAGCACTTCGCTGATCCGTCCTTGCCACCCAAACTGTGGATGGTCCTCACGATTGCCGATCGTGAATCCGACGGAACCTGAATCAGGTCCGACGCCTCCGGGTTGAGTCACCACCTGCGGCTGGCCATTGAGCCACACGACCAACTTTTGTCCGGCGGCTGCCGAAGCGAATGCCGTCACAAACGGCTGGCGAATTGCATCGATGGCGTTCGGAATGGTCGAATTCCCCGATGAATTCACGCCGTCAGAATAGACGTAGTAGGTGCCCGAATAGAGGACTTGTTGCAGCGCGCAGACCTGGACCGTTCGGCGAAAAGTGAACAGAGCTCCGCCGCCGCTCGTTTCGTTCGCTTGAGCCACGACCATAACTGTCCGTGCGGCACCCGTGGGAAGCAGGTTTGTAGAGACGTCGTGGAGAACATCGGTTCCATCAAACTGTAATGCGGGCCGATTTCGGATGCCCTTCACGATCAAGGTCGGACGAAGGGCCGCTTGTGACTGGACAACGCTGCGACCGAGCGGACTCTGGTCACGCCACGTGGCAACGGCTTCCCCGTCAGTGGCTTCAGCACCTGCTTCGTTCAACAGGCCGGCATCCGCGCGAAGCCATAATTGCAGGCCTGATTTCGGGGGTTGGACAGCGATATCATTGCGAGTCCGGTTGCGATCCAGATGTCGAGCGAGTCGACTTTGCGGCTGCGCCAACTTCTTCGCGATCATGTCCCCGCCGAGTAACTGCAGCGATTGCGACAGCTTGGGCTCACGCGTACGTTCGCAGTCACAGACCGTGTTGCGAGCTGGCCGCCCCGAAATCAGCAGGAAATCATTGCCAATATCTGGACTGGGCAATTCGATGGCTCGTGTGCCGGCGGGCCTGCCAGCATATTTCTCGTCGACTCCAGTGACAGTGCAGATTGCATCCAGCATCGGTTCTGCAGAGAGCATGCGGGCGTTTGCGTGCGAAAACAGCTTCTGGTCCCGTTCGTTGAAGGGATTCGTCTGGCTGCTCAGTTGATACGTGCGACTCTGAAGGATCAGCTTCAACATCCGTTTCTGGTCGAATGGGATATTCCCCGCGTCGCTGCGAACAAATTCACGAGTCATCCAATCGAGCAGTTCCGGATGCGATGCGGGGTTTGAGTCGCGAAAGTCATCGACCGGATCGACCAGGCCTCGTCCCAGCAGATGCCCCCAAAGCCGATTGACGCCGACCTTGGCAAAGAACGGATTCTGTGAGCTCGTCAGCCATTTGGCGAAAGCGACTCGTCGGTCGGCTCCGGGGGCGACAGAAATCGGACCGTCGAAGGGAACGAGAGGCAGGATTGGCTGACCGGTTCGCAGATGAGTGGCTTCACCTGTATCAGAGGTCCAGATCGTGATCTCTTCCGAGTTTCGATCAGGCCGCCGCTGGACTCGACGAAAGAATGCACCGAGTCCGTAGTAATGGTCCTGGGTCCACCGTTCATAGGGGTGGTTATGACACTTGGCACATTGAATCCGAATCCCCAAAAAGACCTGCGACGTCGCTTCGCTGCACGAGTCGACATCGGTCGCCGCCCGGTAGAAGCTGGCGGGTGGGTTTTCATAGGTGCTGCCCGATGCGGTCAGCAGTTCGATTGCGAACTGTTCGTACGGACGATTGTCACGCAGCATGCGGACCAGCCATTCATGAAACTTCGCGACACCAACTGGAGAGAGTTTACTCGCCTTCACCTGCAGCAGATCCCCCCACTTGATGGCCCAGTACTGAGCGTATTCGTCACGCTCCAAGACCCGGTCAATCAATGCGGTTCGCTTTGTCGGAAATTGATCCGCAAGAAATCCTCGGGTTTCGTCAGGGGTCGGCAACGTTCCCAGAACATCCAGATACAGTCGCCGGATGAATTCACCGTCTGAACAGAGTTCCGATGGAACAATCTGCAATAGCTTCTGCCGCTCATTCAGCAGTCGATCAATTTCGTTGTTGGCGGGAGGATTGGTCCAGGCAAATCCAGCGACCGGTTTCAAAATAGTGACAGGGGCAATGGCGAGTTGATCGAGATACCGAACCACGATCGTAGCGTCGCCGCCGGCAATCCCATGGACCTCATCGGACTTCGAAACGGTGGCAACGGTATCGTCTGTTGAATTGAAGTCGACGAGAGCCGTCACATCACGAACAAATCCGTCATCAAATCGTGCATTAACTTGCAGTGAGAATTTCGTATCGGGCCAGGTTCGTTTGAGTTCAGAAGGAGTCACGGTTAACTCGCGGCATGTGGTCCCTGCCGTTGTATCCACAGGGCACCCTTGAGCAATCCAGCGGTTCAGGATCTGGTACCCGGGATCTGTGTCACGCAGCTTGCGTCCTCCGCCGTGAGCAATCTCCATGAGCGGCTTGCGCAGCAGAAGACTCGCAGTGGAGTCGGAAGAATTGACGCGTCGCCCCAACGATTCGCGAATCACTGTTGTCTGATCGAGTTCCGGATCAAATCCGCGCAGTGACAGTCGAAAACCTCCCTTGCCTGACGGCGATCCATGGCAGGCCCCTGTCGCACAGCCGTACTTGGTAAGAACGGGAATCACTTCACGTCGAAACGAGACCCGTGGTTCGCTGGCGTCCAGATTCGCGAATGGCAGCAGAAGATAACTGAACAGAAAAACCAGCAGGCTCACATGAAATCGCGGGGACATACGTAGTAAGTTACGTCGACGCTTGTTCAACCCGTCAAGAACGGTTGGCACCGGGATGCAACCGTCTGGAAAGGTCCGACTCCTTTCTGAATGGTACGACACGCAAACCGCTGATCGAGATCTTGGGAAGTCGAACATGGCTAGACCTTGACCGTTTCAATTCGGGCCTTGCCAGTGAATTCGACGGAGACGTCATCAATCTGCAGGATCGCCATATCACCAACCGGGACAATCAGGACTCCCTCAGCAGTTTTTTCGATGATGATCGCAATCCCCATCCCCAGGCCGAACGAGAAATTTCCACCGGGACTGGGGTTTTCGAAGACCTTTTCCAAAGTGAAGATTTCATAGTCCTTCGGCTGCTCAGTAAATCGCGGAACAAAAGTGATTGAAGCCAGTTCCTTCCGCTCCGTGGCCAGCTTGGCTTTCGTTGTGAACTGGAAGAACTGCAGGCGAAATGAGAATTGTTTCAAAAAGACTTCGTCGAAGAATTCGCGGGATGAACTCGTGGCACGGACAGGGACCTTGAGCAGGTACTTTCCGGCGAACGGACTGCGAATCTCCTGCGCCAGAAACGCTGTTTCGCCCTTGGCGATACGTAACGGATTCGGACCGCGATGAATCCCCAACACCACGTGGTTACGACCGCTTAACGATCTGACAGGATCATCCGTAACGAGCGAAACACCAAACCGATCGGTCGGTGAATCAATCAAGGGGAAGCCACGCCAACCTTTGGGGCGATTCGTGTCACCAGAATAGAGCGGCACGTTCGCTTCAAAGTCTGTATTCAACAGTGTGATCTGGCTGAAGGGAGGAACTCGCGCGAGATCGCCCGTACATTCACGACGCTCGCGCGTGGCGGGGTCGAGTCCCAGGATCGGGTAGATCGGTGATCCCAGGGTCAGCTTATGTTCGCGACCTTCCCGATCATGGAATGTTGAGGAATGCGGAATTCCCAGCAGGTGGAAGATGGTCGCTGTCAAATCGCCACCGGAAACCTTATCACGTGCGGGATAGGCCCCGTTGGCATCACTGGCACCATAGGCCTGACCTGCGGCGATGCCGGCCCCGGCCATTGCAAAACTAAAAACAGGTCCCCAGTGATCACGTCCGCCGTTGGCGTTGATCGACGGTGTGCGACCAAACTCACCGATCGCGACGACAAGCGTTTCGCTCAATAATCCTCGCTGATCCAGGTCGTTGATGAATGCTGAAAAGCTGACATCAAACTGCGGGCACAATACATCCTCGACACGATCGGCATTCTGAGCGTGCGTGTCCCATAGAGGATTGTCGACGGCATTATCACCGGGTTCTCGAGGCCAGTTGACGTGTACCAGTCGCACGCCCGATTCAATCAATCGCCGTGCCAGCAACAGGCTTTGTCCCCAGGTGGTCAAGCCGTAAGCACGCCGTAATACGTCCGGTTCCTTCGACAGATCGAAGGCATCACGGGCGCGCGTGGAGGTCATCAATTCAAACGACTGCTGCTGAAACTTCTGATAGTTGCGAGAATACTCGCCCCGTTCGGCGGCGGCGAAATGCCGCTCCACTTGTTGCAATAGGCCTTCGCGCTGCCGAACTCGCAGTGGCGGCAGTGAACTGAGTTGCAGTCCCTGAACTTTGTAGTTTGTCGCTGCCGGGTCACCAACAAACACATCGGGATTCCACTGGCTACCAAGGAATCCCCCAGATTGGCCAGCAGGAGTGACATTTTCGTTCAGTCGCCACAAATCCGGAATGGTGACCGCCGAAAGCGGAGGCAATACTTCACTCGGCTTAAGCATCTTGACCATGGATGAAAGACAGGGCCAGTCGGTTGCCTGGATGGTCCGCGAATTGGGGCCGATGTATTTGTAGCCGGTCAAAAGCTGGTAGCCGCTGCTGTCGTGATTGTTGTCGTCCGTGGAGATCGAACGGACGATCGCCAGCTTGTCGGCAATCTGTGCGGTACGAGGCAAGAGTTCACAGAAGTCGATCCCAGGGACATTCGTATGAATCGGCTTGAACGGACCGCGAACTTCCAGTGGAGCTCCTGGCTTCGGATCGAAGGTTTCGTGTTGCGGCGGCCCGCCGAGCAGGTAAAGGAAGATCACATTCTTCGCTTTGCCAAAGGTTTTGTCCGTGGGAAGGACACCTGCGGGAAGTGAATCGCGTGCTTCAAGGAGATTCGGCAGTGAGAGGCCGAGGGTACCAAGCCCGCCAATACGCAACCATTCGCGCCGGGTCAGTCCATCACACAGCTTCGCCGAAGCACCAAGCAGCGAAAACATTTCCTCGACTCCCGCAACTTCGTGATGCCGGTCCGAGCCACGCCCGTCGTGGAACGACGAACTATATCGCTCAAGCATCGGCCAGATCTGATGGAAACTCTACCACACGCGGGGAACGGTCGCCACAGGGCTTTCAGTAAACGGAAAACAGGTGCTTGGCGCTGAACTCTGCAACCACGGATTCAATAATGCGAGAGTCCGACCTTCAAGTTAAAAATCGCGGCGGGGACGATTCGAAGTTGGTCCGCGTGGTCGAAGTACTCGCACCGCCACGACAGCAACCGCAAGAACCGGAAGAATGACTCTGAGTGGTACCTTTGAGCGAGCCACGATTAAAGCCCCCGCGAGAACGGCGGCCAGGGAGGTCAGTGAGGCCTTGCCAAGATTCTCATGTCGAGTGATGGATGGTAGTGCAAGCCAGAAGGAAATCATCACGAGCCCAACCTTCAGACAAGCCCCGGCCCAGATCTCCAATGTGCCATCGGCACGGATCAGAACCAGAATGGCTGCTGCAATGAGCAGAACGACACCGATCACCCCCACCATCGTTCGATTAACCGTCAATGGCTCTTGATTCATAGGTATAACACCAAAGGCAAAGTCGTCAGAACGGCCGAACCTGTTAGATCCGGCCCAGAAACCAATCCGAAATCCGAATTCGCTGAATGCTGATCGCTGACAGCTTTCAGCTGTAGAAACACCAACAGCCCGCGATTTCTCGCGGGCTGATGATTATCAAATGGTCGGAGGTTCTGAGAAGACTTTGCTGACCGAAGCGGTCTGTGAGTTTATTATCTTTTCGAATCTTTTCGTCACTCGAATCCCGAAGGATTGTTGTCACGATAAGTTTCTGGCGCAATAGCGGCCAAAATCCTTTAGAAAGGAGGTGATCCAGCCGCAGGTTCCCCTACGGCTACCTTGTTACGACTTAGTCCCAATCACGGAGTTCATCTTCGGCACCTGCGTCCTTGCGGTTCGCTCGGCGACTTCGGATGCCCCCCGCTTTCGTGGCTTGACGGGCGGTGTGTACAAGGCTCAGGAACACATTCACCGCCGCAATGCTGATCGGCGATTACTAGCGATTCCGGCTTCATGCAGGCGAATTGCAGCCTGCAATCCGAACTGGGGGACGCTTTTTGCGATTAGCTTGGTTTCGCAACTTCGCAGCGCTTTGTACGCCCCATTGTAGCACGTGTGCAGCCCTGGGCATAAAGGCCATGAGGACTTGACGTCATCCCCGCCTTCCTCCGGTTTGACACCGGCAGTCTCTTTAGAGTCCCCGCCATGACGCGCTGGCAACTAAAGATAGGGGTTTCGCTCGTTTAGCGACTTAACGCGACATCTCACGACACGAGCTGACGACAGCCATGCAGCACCTGTGCACGTTCCACTCTTGCGAGCGTGGCCCTACTTTCATAAGGTTAATCCGTACATGTCAAGCCCAGGATAAGGTTCTTCGCGTTGCCTCGAATTAAGCCACATGCTCCACCGCTTGTGTGAGCCCCCGTCAATTCCTTTGAGTTTCAGCCTTGCGACCATACTCCCCAGGCGGAGCACTTAACGCTTTCGCTACGAGAAAGAAGGCCGAAACCTCCCTCCTCCAGTGCTCAGTGTTTACGGCTAGGATTACCGGGGTATCTAATCCCGTTCACTCCCCTAGCTTTCGTGCCTCAGCGTCAGTAAATGCCCAGTGTGCCGCTTTCGCTGCTGGCGTTCCTTCCGATATCTACACATTTCACCGCTCCACCGGAAGTTCCACACACCCCTGCATTCCTCCAGTCACCCAGTTTCAAGCGCAGTTTCTCGGTTGAGCCGAGAGATTTCACACCTGACTTAGATAACCGCCTACGCACCCTTTAAGCCCAGTGATTCCGAATAACGTTCGCACAGTTCGTATTACCGCGGCTGCTGGCACGAACTTAGCCCGTGCTTCCTCTGAGGCTCTGTCAAATACAGGAGATAACTCCCGTATACTTCATCCCCTCTGACAGCGGTTTACAACCCGAAGGCCTTCATCCCGCACGCGGCGTCGCTCGGTCAGACTTGCGTCCATTGCCGAAGATTCTCGACTGCAGCCACCCGTAGGTGTCTGGCCAGTGTCTCAGTGCCAGTGGTGGGGGCCATGCTCTCACACCCCCTAAGCGTCGTAGCCTTGGTGAGCCGTTACCTCACCAACTAGCTGATACTGCGTAAGCCGCTCCTCAGGTGGAATCACACCCATTGCTTCCCCTTCCATAATGATTGGGAAGTTTATCGAGTATTACCCACAGTTTCCCGTGGCTGTCCTCGCCCCGAGGGTACGTTACCTACGTTGTCCTACCCCGTTCGCCGCTGTCCCCCTTGCGGGTTCTCGCTCGACTTGCATGCCTAATCCACGCCGCCAACGTTCATTCTGAGCCAGGATCAAACCCTTTTGGTATTTGTTTCAAACACGGCTGACAGCAAGCTGTTCACCGAAATTTTCAACGAGGCTTGATAGCTAGACGACGTATGACGAGTTTTTTTGCTCTGTTCTGAAGAACAAAGTTCCGAAGAACAGAACTTGGAATCGTACTACGTACGTCCAGCAACCGCATCAATACAGCAAAGCTGAATTCTCAGAACCATCCAACCAAATTGTCAAAGATCTGTTCCGTCGCGTCGGTCACCGTCAGGTTTCGTCTGCGGCGGGGAGGCGAGATGATATCGTCGGCCATCGGGATGTCAATCGACTGGGCAAAGATTCTGAAATTCGGATTCAAATGGCCATTTTTTCGGCACAGCGATGATCGCAAGGATCGTACAGACAAAGAGATATGTCACCACAACGTATCAGAAACACCAATCAGGCGAGACAACACCCCGGCCGAATCCGATGCTGGCATCAACCGTAACTCGATCGGAAAATGATCAGGTACGCGGCAGACTGATCACTGAATCCGTTCGCCTCTCCGTTCGATTGCGAGCCAGACGTTTTGAAGACGAATGCCTCGAGTTCCACATTCCGGGAATTCCATGGATGGAAATGCCAGAATCTTGAAGACTGGGGTCGCAACAGTTTCGACTTCTCGATAGTGTCTCCGCCGACGTTTGTCAGGATGGCAAATCCATTTCCGAAATCAATCGTACGAGCGTTTGATGCTCGCAAGATCTTTTCCGGGAATCGATAATCAGATTCATGGAAGGAGACGGCTCGGTGGCAACTGCCTCGGAATCGCTGGAACAGTCTGCCACAACACCCGTTGTCTCCAAGGGTCGTTGGAAAGACGGCTTGGAATGGCCAGCCGTGATCTGGCTGGGCTCGGTGCATCTGATTGCACTTGCTGCCCCTTTCTATTTCACCTGGTACGGCCTCTGGCTGTTCATGGCGCTAAGCTGGGTGACCGGGAGCTTGGGAGTCTGCCTCGGTTTTCATCGACTGCTCACTCATTCAGGATTCGAAACCTTTCGACCAATCCGCTGGTTTCTGGCATTGTGCGGAACCTTGGCGGGCGAAGGGCCGCCGATCATGTGGGTCTCGGCCCATCGCAAGCACCATCGGTTCAGCGATCAGGAACATGATCCACATTCTCCCCGTGATGGTGCCTGGTGGAGCCATGTTCTGTGGATGCTTCCAAAAGGGGGATCGCAACACTGGGCTCAACTCTATCGCACCTATGCTCCCGACTTGATGCGTGACCGGTCGCTACGAATTCTCGACCGCACATTCCTCTGGTGGCACATGGGACTTGGCGTGGTGCTCTTTACGGCAGGCTGGGCCAATTGGGATCTAAATACAGGCATTTCGTTTGCCTTGTGGGGGTTATTTCTGCGATTGGTGTACATGCTGCATGTGACCTGGGCCGTCAATTCGGCTTCCCACATGTGGGGTTACAAGACTTACGCGACCCGAGACAACAGCCGCAATCTGTGGTGGGTCGGCGTGCTGGCGTTCGGTGAAGGCTGGCACAACAATCACCACGCATTTCCCCGAGTGGCCCAACACGGCCACAAATGGTGGGAAGTGGATATGACTTACTGGGTCATCCTGCTGATGGAAAAAACGGGTCTCGCCTGGAACGTGGTTCACAAAACTGCCGTGACGACAGTCGTGTCCGCAATCGAATTTCCTGGAGAAGACGAGCCGACCTCGCTTCAAAAGGTCGCTTGAGTAATATTGGCACTGCTTGAACGCAGACATCGATGGGATGTGAGGGTTCGGGAATTCGTTGAGAAGGCCTGAATTCTCACGAATTCAGTTACGATGGGTCGTCAACCCGTTCGGGTGCAAAATGCGCTAGAAACCAGATCCAGCACGACCTTGTCGAAGACTCCAAGATCGTGGCACCCATGCTGCCGGATCTCTCCTGTGTCATTCAGCTACTACTCGCCTGAAACGCCCGAGCGACCTGGCCGAACGGTCGTGATCCAGACAAATGCACGACCCGCTTCATCCTGCCAGATCTCGCGCGACAATTTCTTGGTAACGACCGCCGATTTCAGAGCAACACTCCACGAAGTTTGTGTCCGCTTGACCGAGACTTTCAGGCTGGGGAAGTCGATGTTCTTTTCTTCGATCTCGTAATAGTCGAGCATGACAGGTGTTTCCGTCAGCTCTGCAACTGTCGGCAGCAGGTCGGACAACGCGACGTTATCGAGTTCAATTTGTGTCATCGCAAAAAATTTGGGAGCAGCTTTGAATCGCTGCTTCTGCAACGGCCAGCCGATCGCCCAGAGTGGCTGCTTTGGACCGAGGGGTTCAATCAGAAGTTCCAGCCCATCAGCGGGGGTTCGATTGGGGCGAAACCCCAGTTTGCAGTCATTAAGCATGATGGCGAGTGCCGTTCCAACACTGAATCCCTTCACTTCCTGACGCACCCGGTTTTTTGCTCCCGGCTGTTTAAGCAAGGCCAGCGCCGCCTGACTCAATCGAACCGGATATTGCTTGGGAATTGGCAGTTTTGCAATGGCATCGGTCAGAAGTAGATCGCGGTATTCCGCTTCGGCTGGCTTAACGAGCGCATCGTACATCGTGGTGAACTGTTCTTTTGAAAGCCCCCACATCGGTTGTCCGTCGGGAGTCCCCTGCGCCCCATAAGCCTTGAGTTCATTGATCCATTCTCGCAGCTTGGCTCCTTCTCCCAGATCAAAACTGCGGGTCGGAAAGCTGATTCTTCCTGAGCGATCAAGAGTCCCAACGGCGGTCACATATCGCAGAGTCCCGACGGTTCGTTCACGAACTTCGATTTTTTCATCCTGCTGCCGCTGGATTTGAATGGAAACATCCAGCGGTTCCATCACCTTGCTCCACTGCTGAGCATGCAATCCCCCACCGTCGTTATTGGCCAGCAGCTTGATTTCGACAAACGTGTTGCGCGGCTTGGAGGACGCGGCCGAGATTCCGTTTTCAGGGCGATTGGCAGGGGAAAGTTGCGCCAGTGCCTCGACCGTCCGACAGGCGACCAGTACTGCGGCGAGTACAAAAGTGCATGACGGCTTCATTTGCGCGGCCTTTCATTTCGAGTCTAATCATCGACAGCCATCTTTGGTGTGCGAGATACTACGAATTTATGGGATGCAATGCGACACCTGACTGGAAGCGTGATCGCACGAAGCCCCCGTCAGTTAACAATTTCCAAAACGATTCACTGCTGTGATTCGGCCATCTGGAGTGTGACGCTATCCATGTCAATTTCCTCTGATCCCGCTGTTGTGCCAATTCTGGTGGGTGATCAATGGTTGACCCCGGTAACCAATTCCTGGGGTGAAGTTCAGAATCCCTCAACAACCGAAATCCTTGGTCGCGTTCCCCTGTGCGGCGCCAGAGAAGTCGATGCTGTCGTCAGTGCGGCGCGGCTTGCGTATGAATCGTGGTCCAAAGTTCCCGCTCCCGTTCGAGCGTCAAAACTGTTTGCATTCAAGGCGCAACTGGAGTCCCATTTTGACGTACTCGCGTGCCTGATCACTCAAGAGAATGGAAAGACGCTCGAGGAATCTCGCGGTGACGTCCGGCGCGGGATCGAAGTTGTCGACTTTGCCTGCGGCATCGCGCACCTCAGCAAAGGAGAATCGCTCCCTCAACTGGCCGAGAACATCGACGGTTTGACCATGCGCGAACCGATCGGCGTCTGCGTCGGAATCACCCCTTTCAATTTTCCGGCCATGGTTCCCCTCTGGATGTTTCCACTCGCAATCGCCTGTGGGAATTCCTTTATCCTGAAGCCGAGCGAAAAAGTCCCCCTCACGGCGGTCAAAATGGCCGAGTTGGCATTGGCGGCCGGGATTCCTCCCGGTGTCTTAAACGTGATTCATGGAGGTGCGGCCGTCGTCGATGCTCTGCTGGAACATCCCGACGTTGCAGCAATCAGCTTCGTCGGCTCGACACGTGTGGCTGAACACGTGTACGTGAATGGCTGTCGTCGAGGAAAGCGAGTTCAGGCGGCGGGTGGGGCCAAGAACGTCATGATTGTCATGCCGGACGCTGACCCGACGCCAACCGTCCGGGCGATCATGGGTGCCGCATACGGCTGTGCGGGGCAACGCTGTATGGCAGGCTCCATCCTGATGGGGATTGGCGAGGCTGCGTCCCGCGTGCGCGACCGCGTCGCGAATGCAATTGATCAGTTGATCATCGACGATTCCTCTGCCAATCCTCGTACCGAAATGGGACCTGTTATCGATGCACAGGCTCGGTCCCGCATTCGGCAGTTGATTGATCGTGGTGCCGAAGCAGGCGCCCGGCTCGTCCGCGGAGGTTCAGCGTCGATCCGCGATCTGGGACATTTTGTGGCCCCGACGTTGTTCGATCAGGCGCATCCCGAGATGGCGATTGCACAGGAAGAGATCTTCGGGCCTGTCCTGACGATGCTGCATCCGCGTGACCTCGAAGAGGCAATAGCGTGGACAAATCGTGGTACATTTGGCAACGGTGCCGTCCTCTTCACCAGCAGTGGTGCAACCGCGCGACAATTCACACGCGACATTCGCTGTGGAATGGTGGGGATCAATGTCGGAGTTCCTGCCCCAATGGCGGTGTTTGCATTCTCTGGCTGGAACCGATCCTTCTTCGGTGACCTGCACGTCCAGGGGATGGAAGGGGTGCTGTTCTATACACGTCAGAAGATCGTCCTGTCGCGATGGGACAATACGTACAAGCGGGGCGAGGGGTGGTGAGCATGGCTGATCAATTCAATGTCCCTTCGGTCATCCTCATCGGCGGCGGTGTTCGACATGACGCCTCAGCACAGTTGAAGCGACTCGGTATTCATCGAGTATTGCTGGTGACCGACACCGATATGATGCGGCTTGGCCCTGCGCGAGCAGCTGCTGGTGAACTCGAAGAGGCGGGGTTGGACGTCACTATTTTTGATGGTGTCCAGGCCGATCCCACTGACAAAAATGTTCTTGCCGGCCTGAACCTGTACCAGGAAAGAGATTGCCAGGGATTGGTCGCTGTGGGGGGCGGGTCGCCGATCGATGCGGCCAAAGCGATCAGTGCACTTGCGAGAAATCCCGCACCGCTCAGCCAGTATGCAGGCTATCACAAGCTGCCATTCCCGGGGGTTCCGCTGATCGCCATTCCGACAACTGCCGGAACGGGAAGCGAAGCCACCAAGGTGACAATCATCACAGATACCGACCGCGATCTGAAAATGATGATTCTCAGTGTCAACTTGTTGCCACAGGTGGCCCTGGTCGATTACGAGTTAACGTTGTCGATGCCACCCGCTTTGACGGCCGCAGTGGGAGTTGACACATTGACGCACGGCATCGAAGCGTATGTCTCACGCAAGGCTCACGCGACGACCGACCCATTGGCTCTTTCTTGCATTGAACATGTCGCGCGTCATTTGAAGACCGCGTATGCCGATCCAGAAAATCACGAGGCACGAGCGGGAATGATGCTGGCAGCATGCCAGGGTGGGATGGCATTCGCCAACAGCAGCGTCTGTCTGGTTCACGGGATGAGTCGTCCGATCGGCGCACTGTTTCATGTACCACATGGCTTGTCGAATGCCGTGCTGTTACCTTCGATAACGCGATTCTCATGGCAATCCGCAACGGGTCGATACGCCACTGTCGCTCGAATTCTCGGAGCATGTTCACAGGCCGCAGATGACATGACCGCAGCGGAATCACTGGTGGCGTTTCTGGAACAGTTGAACAGCGACTTGAACCTGCCACGACTGCGAGATTGCCGCGGAGTTGATGAAATTCGCTTTCGAGAGAACTTGATGAAAATGGCGAACGACGCCCTGGCGTCAGGAAGCCCGCAGAATAATCCACGTGTGCCAACCGCGGATCAGATCATTGCACTTTACGAAGAAGCATGGTGAATGATGTCAAGCGATTAAAGCGAGAAACGTAAAAGCATATGCGATTGTTTGTCCGTTGGAACATGGCAGTCTGGGCATGAGAGGGTTGTTCCGACATGTCGATTCGTGTAGTCTACACACTAACTTAATCAAACCGTAACGCGGCATTGCCGAAGTCAGGATGACCGACAATCGCCGCCAGTTGTTTTATTACCTGCCAGGCAGCCCCTGTCGTTTGGTGATCGCAGATTGCGTTACCAGAATTGTCAAGCTGTATGGCGTAGAGGAAGGAGTTGGCGATGGCATCAGTTCGTGCCGAAAATGTGGCAGAGGTGCTGTGGGAATTGAAGCGAATCGACAAGGTCGCAACTTTCACGGAAGTCGCTGGCCGAGCCGGATTCAAACCAGGTGCCGGCGGGCGAACCATGCTGACCTGTCTGGCGACCGTACAACGTGATTGGCCGCACCTGCAATGGTGGCGTGCGATCCCCGACGATGGCTTCATTGCACACGATTCGCCACATGCTGCACAGTTGAAGAGTGTTGGAATCGAACTGGAACCTGCCAGCGGACGTAAGGGATTTGTGGTCATCACTGACCTGCAATCGCGTATCTTCACCTGGGACGTTGAACCCGCCGCAACGGTAGTTTAGTTCCACGAGGTGGTTTAATCCCACGATTCGATGAATGGTGAAAAAACAGTGAGCCCGGTCGATGATTCGACCGGGCTCACTTCATTTCACATCACGAACAGTTCCATTTGCGACGTGCTACCTACTTCTTGATGTCGTAGACGACGAGCGAATCCATGTCACGGACAAATAGTCGCCCACCGCAGACGACCGGATGAGCCCACGCGGGTTTGTCGCTGCGATTCTTCGGTTCAAATCGCCCCTTTTCCTCGTATCCCTTCGTCGTGGCCGTACAAAGTGCCATCGGACCATTTTCACTGCGGAGATACAGGTGTCCGTCAGCATAAGTCAGTGATCCCTTCCCGACCGACCGATCCTGCCAGACGCTTTCGCCGGTTTTCAAATTCAGGCAGCGAAGCACTCCTTCATCAAATCCGTAGACATGTCCGTCCAGAACAACCATCCCGCCGTGATGGTTCTTCATCTGCTTATTATCGTCGTACGCCACGTTCGCGGTTCCCTTGGGCCCGAGTTCGAACATCGCACAACCTTTTCCGTACCCCGACGCCGTAAAGACCTTGCCATCCTCGTAAAGCGGGGATGAACAGTTTGCGGTGCCGTTTGCCGATGACGGAAAGCCCCAACAGAAGTTTCCGTTCTGGGCTTTGACAGCAACCACGGCAGTGTGAGTGTAATTGACGATCATTCGCTCTCCACCATATTCCACGATGACAGGCGACGCATACGAAGCTTGCGGCGTTCCGTTGATCGTCGCCCGCCAGATCCCTCGACCTGTCATCTTGTCCAGGCTGACAATCGTCGCATCCTTCCCACCGGGGCAGCAAATCAACTGCTTGCCATCGATCAGGACTGATTCGCTGATCCCCCACGTGATGTTATTGCCGCCATACTCTTTGAGAATATTCTTCTGCCAGACAACTTCGCCGTTGTCGACTCCGGCACAAATCAGGTCTCCGTTGGCACCGAGTGCATAAACACGGTCCGCATCAACTGTCGGAGTACCGCGGGGACCGTTTCCCATCCCGTTCCTATAAGCGGCACCACCCGTTTTGGTCGCCCACAACGGTTTGCCCGTTGATGCATCCATCGCCAGCAGCATTTCGATATTGCCCTGGTTTCCCATCGTGAAGAGTTTCCCTTCAGAAATGGA
>Ga0194055_10001454_pt1 | contig 19301 bp, 14 predicted proteins | sample SepL449m_MetaG_FD_155482 | JGI IMG/M metagenome (GOLD analysis project Ga0194055, IMG submission 155482) | Anoxic zone freshwater microbial communities from boreal shield lake in IISD Experimental Lakes Area, Ontario, Canada - Sep2016-L442-9m | ecosystem: Environmental > Aquatic > Freshwater >...
ACCTCGCTGGCCCATGGAAAGTAGGCAATCTTGAGCCCTTAGTATACTTTAAATTCAATCGCTATCAAGCGGTCTTGCAATTTTTCGAGGTGCCCTTTAGTTACACCAACAGAAGAGAACTTCGCAAGTTCCGCTTCGCGAGTTGTTAGGTTTTGAATGATACCAAAACTGCTAATGTCTACGATGGTGGATAAATATGCATTGGGTTTTGAGTATTTATCGACCATCGAGATTTTGTTGGCAGTTGTGCGATGTTGTGGGGTTGCATTAAGGTTTTCATTTGCGTAGACAAGTGTTAGTCTAATGATAAAGATCAATCCGGAAGATTGATTCAAAGCTTTACTTGAAAACGCATTAATATCTATCCTGTAGACACTCTGCGTAAGCTTGAAATTACTACCTTAGCGGTAGCCACAAAAAACTTTCTAATTGCTTAGGTAAGTACATAGAATAATAGCACATAAGATTCCTTTGGTGAAGGGATTACCCCCACCCCTAGCAATAACGGACTTGCACTAGCTGAATCTAAAAAGATTCTGAATGAGAATCAACTTGTAGAGTCTTATCAATTGTTTGATAGGCCTAACTTGTGGAAAAAGATCTCGCAGATTTAGATTTCAGAGTTTTTCGCAACTGGAAGTTATTAAGACACATGCTTGTAGGCGTAATGACCATATCCTTTGACGTCCATGCAGAATGACGATAGGTATCCAATTGATGGAGTTTATATGTAGTCACAACATTAAACTGCTGACAGATGTAGGGATTTACTGGACAATGGGAGGGCAACTTTTGACTACCATTAATAGACATAGTAAAGTTTTAGGAACCAAACGCTATCGACAAGTAGTCATAAGCTCGAGTCCGCTTTCAGTATAGTCAGCTTTGAACTACAAATCTGAATCTTGAAATAAAAAATTGGGAAATAAAAAAGCGAGAACACTGCTTAAACAGTGAACTCGCTTATTGAGACGAAACTTTGACTATGTGCGAATAGATAAAGTTAATAGGGTTCAGAAATTAACACGATGTTCTCTTCTGGGTCACGAATGAATAAATGCTTCATTCGTAATCCTTGGCCAACATCAATCGGTCCCCATGAAATATCAATATCACCACGCTCAACCACCTTATTGTATAAGGCATCAATATCATCAACCCAGAATTGGAATTGACAAACACCTGAAAAAACAGTATGTGAGGTGGGATTGGGTCTCCTTATAATAAAGCCTTCGGGCTGTTGAATGAACTCCAAACGTATTTGGAAGCCTTGTACATCAAGGCGCATCATGATAACGATAGTACCATATTCTTCAAAATCGTGACGACGATCCTCAACGAACCCGAAGGCTTCTTTATACCAGCGGGCTTGCTTTTCAGCATCTTTGCAGGCAAAACCGCATTGGAAAGATGCTTTTACATCCAGTAATTGCCTAGGTTTGGTTGAAACAGTGGAGATTTGATTGGAGTCAAAGCTGCCAATATCTGTTAGTGGGGCCGGCCAAACATAAGCTGGAATTATGTCGTCGTTAAAAGCTGTTGGGCTCATGGTTTTTAATTCGCAAGGAGGATAAGTTTAGAGATGTGATTAGTTGCTTAGGGCAATCCGGAAACTGATGTCAGGACCACGATAGCTAGGATTAATTTTTAGTCTGCATGTTGTAGTACAAGCGATTGGAGTGTGATACCAGGAACCACCCCTTAATAGTCGTTCAATCGGACCATTGGCAGTGAGATTTGGCTTGCCATCTGAAGGAGCATTAGAGTAGGACCCGTAAATATCTTCGCACCAATCAAAAACGTTTCCTTGCATATCATATAAACCGAATAGATTAGGGGCAAATGTGCCAAGAGCAGTTGTGGACTGTCTCCACAGACCAGTTGGACCATCTTCCCAACCGACCTCTGCCATATAGTTGCCGAGCTCGGAGGTTATGATGTTGCCACAGTAGAAACGCGAAGTAGTGCCGCCTCGTGCACTGTATTCCCATTCGGATTCAGAGGCTAATCTGAAGTTAAGTCCTGTAAAAGCAGTCAGTTTTTCGCAAAAAGCTTTGGCATCAAACCAGTTGACATTTTCAACAGGTAAATGATCACCATGAAAAAATGAAGGGTTGGTGCCCATCACATGACGATAGAGAGCCTGTGATACGGGATATTTACCCAGCTTAAATGAGTCGATACTGACCGTACGGACTTCAGCTGCATCAGGTCCAGTCAATTGATCGGGCGCTCCCATCTGAAACGAACCCTTGGGGATCGTAATGAGATCAATAACAACACCCGGAGCTAAGGTAAGGGAGTCTTGTGTACAAGAACTAGCAACAGCCTGCTGTGTCCCTACGTCGTCAATAATTTTGACGCTTTCGAAGCTAACAGAAGTGGTTACGAAATTGGATTTCATGTGTTTAAGAAGGAAAGAGTGATTTAGCTGCTGAAACGAATATCAAAGGGTATTGATAAAGTCAATAACCCCTTTGGTCCAAATTTCAGAATCGTCTAAGTGAGCAAAGTGACCTGCGTTTGGACAAAATACATAGGAACCATGTTGTACTTCCGTACTCATCCATTTCATGTGTTCAGGATCCATAGTATCATATTTTGCACCAACTGTCAGTGTCGGTATTTTGATACTTTTAAGTTCCTTCGAACGATCCCAGCCTTCAAGGTAACCCCTTACGGTGGTGGGATTTCCTCCGCATGCAGGGGAGTACATGGACAGGTTAGGTGTCTGGAATGTTGCCATGATTTTGGCAGGCCATTCTGGGACGGGATGACGATACACATGCACTGGGTAATGGATCTCAAAAAGTGTACCCATAAACAGTGGATTGCCTAGGTCGCCTGCAATATCCAGATCGTTTACAATCTTCCACTTATCTGGTGGATAAGTGGGGATAATTGTTTCAAGGCAGTATTGATTGTAAGCGGGCATGCTTGACATCGCGTTCGAGACTATCAACGCCAGTATTTTGTCTTGAAACTTTAATGCGTAGTCAATAGCAAGCTGCCCGCCCCATGATTGGCCAAGTAGGATGAATTTATCCGATGTGATGTTGTAGTAAGAGCGAACTTGCTCCACTTCATCTACGAACCACTCCATATTGCAAAAATCGACATTATCTGGTTTGTCACTATAATGAGTTCCAATTGGCCCATAAAAAATGACCTGCAGGTCATAGGGAGCAAGTCTTGGACCCAGCTCATCTAAATAATCATGGGTCGTTCCGGGTCCTCCTTGTAAAATTAAAACTTTGTACTTTGCCGTGTCAGACCCATATGCTTTTGTCCAAGCGTTATAAGTTCCAACAGGAGTATTAATGGGGATTGTTGCTTCAGTGGTTGAAATTGTCATGGTTTTGATTTGTAAGTAATGGGTGAATGATGGGTTAGGGATTAATTCCTTAGTTAAAGGCTTGTAAAATCAAATAGAAAAAAACCAGAAAGTTCCAGCATTGATTCTAGTTTGGCATCAGGAAAAAGCTCGAGAGCTTTCTCTTTGTACAAAGAGCTAGTCATTCCGGGCTGATTAATAACTGGGACCATGGCCTCCAGATAGCCTATGCAGAAGTCGATGATCGAGGCATCTCCAGGCATGCCATGTCCCGGAACTATTCCCTTGAAATTTTCTTTGTCAAGGGTCTTAAGATAAGAAAGCCATGAAGCTGCACTTGGTGTTTTGTCTTTTAATCGTTCGCCTAGGAATAAATGACTGTTATTGTAGAGTAAATCAGCGGCAACCATTACTTTGTGATCTGGTAAGACAAGAAAAAGACCTAATTCATATTCAACATCGGTGGCAACTTTCCAATCAAATGTTACTCCGTCAATAACTTCAATGCCAGGCTTCAGCTCTTGGGTAGGAAGTTCGACTTCTGGAGGCAATTCTTCAGGTGCAAGCTGGGTTCTCTTCAGCTTTAAAATCCCTGGAGCAAGATTTTCAATCTTGCTGATAACATCTTTGAGGGCATATATGGGATTTCCTTTATATGCATAGCTGCCAAACCAATGATCGGGATGATCGTGGGTAATCACAACTTTAGCGATTTCTTTGCCAAGTGATTGAGCGTACTCTTTGATTTCTGAGGCTATATTATAGAACAGAGCTGTATCAACGATAATTAGCTTTTTTTGGGTTTCAATAATTGTGCTGTTTACGCCTTCGGCACCACCAGTCTCTGGACTGGTAATAACATGAATGCGCAAAAAAGGATCGTTAAATTCATGAACCGAAAGTTGTCCAATCATCGTTTTACGTGGGTGAAAAATATGCCACATAGCCAGATTGTTTACTGGCATATGCGGCATTGTTAAAAAAGAACTCAGTTTATAGGTTTATAATGATTTATTTGCCGTACTTAAGATTCAAAACGTTGTCTATCATATAGCCAAATGGTGTAGAAGATTCTACCGAAAGAGCCGTTACGAATGGCCAATCATAATGGGTGCAAGGGCAGGATCTGAGAACATAGGGATTCGAAAGAACATGACCCTTTTCGCCAACAGCCATTTCAACAATTGACTGTACTGGATAGTTAAAGCCAGGAGTAACGATGTCTGTCCCTTTGTTTGTGTTAGTTGCCCCATACAATGGATAAGGAAGGGGATCGGTGAAGTCCCATGGGCGAGGATGGGCAGCAATGATTTTCCCATCAATAATGCTTTTGCCCGTTTCAGGATTGCGGGCCCAAACTAAGCCCCCAACGGCGTAACAGATTGTTGCAATTAGTTTGTCTGTGGTAAAGGCTTCTACAAGAAGCTTGTGAATCTTGGAATTGCCATTCATATCGAGTGGTGCACCTGGACCACCGATTAAAACTATTGCATCATAGTCTGCCATTTTGGCATCTTTGATTGCGATAGGATTATTAAGAGCGTCTGAAGCCCAGAGCTCAATACAGCGATCAACAATTTCTTGAGGATTAACTTTGATATCTTGAACTGTATCAAGTGCATCTGGATCCATGCTGATGACATGGGGCAGAGGCTTAATTCCTTGCTCAGTAGCAAGTGTAATTGTGTGTCCTTTTTGAGTTAAGACATCCCAGGGTCCTTGCAGCTCTTCAGCCCAAACACCTAGGTTTGAGGCAATCATTAAAATTGAGGACATTGTCAGTAATGACTTTTCCTTTGACATCATAGTCCCTATGGGCCGAAAGAGCAACCATGTCGGATCATTGTCCGGCCATCCAGGCAGGAGGGCAGCTTTTGCAAATGTCTTTGTCCTAGTATCCAAACAAGCATCTAGGCTGATCCCATTCTTTTAGTGCCAAAGTGGTTTCTTGCAACACATAAGGCGCCTAGTGGCAAGAAGACTCGATATGGTACCGGATATTTTTGCTCCTCCATCGTAAGAACTTTACAGTGGCGCCCATGTTGGCAGTGGCCCAATAGGAGAGTATGTCTTCATGCTCCCCTATTGAGCCACAAGCCAAACAGCCACATTGACTTCTCTCCCAATTCAAGCGCCTGGTAAAATTAAGTGTTAAGTTTTCATTAATCATGAACAAGGCAAAGTTTTTTAGGGCGCTTGGGATTTTAACTGCAGCTTCAAGTATGCAATCTTTGTCGACATTCCTACCCGCTAATGCTGAGGCCCTGGCGACAGCCAATACGGCTTCTAGTTCACAAAATACACCTGAGCTGATTTCACAAGGGACTGCAATTACCGTTGAATCATCTCATTTGTTGCAGGAAAATTGCGATCCTCTAAGTGGCAAGGTTCTTCCTGTAAAAGGTACTGAGTCTCGATATGGAGCTGCGTATCAGCTCTCATCTTGCAGGGATCCTCTTGGCAATATTATCACTACTCGCAAGGAACAAGTTGCCCCACTGTTGGATGCTCAGGCTTCCTTAGATAGACGTTTGGATGAAATTAATAAGCGTATTGAAAAACTCAAGTACCAGCAGTTTAGCCCCACCACAAGGCTTACTGGAATTATTTTCGATGCGATTAATACTGCATCATTCTCTACAAATAGCCAGGCGACTTATTTCAATTCTTCTAATAAGGGTAATTACGAGGGCACTTATAATAACTATACCCTTCTCCCGATGCTCTTCACCAGCTTTACTGGCACAGATCTTCTTACTATAATTGGGCTTGCTAGTAATTATAGCTTTGCTAACGCATCTTGCGGTGGTGGCCCAAGTTTTGCAATGGCACAAACTCAGTGCGGAGCTCTCTACCCTACAGACACGCTGGGTGTATGGCGTGCGTACTATACTTATAAAGTTAATAAAAATATATCCGTAACAGCCGGCCCAAGTTTATATGCATATGATTTCCTTCCGATTGGTAACGCTGTTTACTCGCCCAAAGGCGGAAATGTTATTGGTTTGAGATCAGTTATTCTTGATATAATCCAATACGCAGGAGTTCCAGGAGTTTATCCTTATGCACTGGGAGCCGGTGGTGGTATTTCATGGCATTCAAATGGTTGGTCTCTTGCAACGGGCTTCCTTGCTCAAAATGGTCGCAGTTCTACTTTTACTGGAGGGACTAGTGGCATGTTTGGTCCCAATAATGGCGGAAGTGGTGTTGCTCAGTTAGCTTACACGTCCAGAAAGTCAGGCTTTCAAGCCGCATGGACAGGTACTCGGTATTTAGCTAATTCTGGTCAATTCTTCTATCTTCAAGGAACACCACTAGCATTAAACCCCTTTGGTAATTTAGCCACAGGCGGGCAATATTATAATATTTACTATGCCGTCGATACATTTGTAAATACCTATGCTGCCGGTGGTTACTATTATATTACTCCCAACCTTTCTATTAGCGGTGGTGCAAACTTTGCCCAATACCTTGCGGGCGGTTCTAGCTCATCCAATGGGTATTCGGTTAAAACTGGTGATTCTGCTGTTACTGCAGCCTGGGTTGCAACACTCCAGTGGGAGAAAGCTATCACTGACAGTGGATCGCTAGCCTTATCGTTTGGACAGCCTGCACACGTTATATCTAACCAAAGCAATTTTGGAACAGATGTTCCGCCAAATATGATCGCACTGCTCTTCAACTGGGCATTTAGTAACAATATTAACGTCAGTAGTACTATCTATTATATGGCAAATATTGGTGGTAGTACTTACAGAGACACTAATGTTCTTGGAAGCACCCTAATGGCTACATTTATGTTTTAATAGCTTACTTCTTATTCAATTTGCCGGCTTAACTGCCGGCTTTTTTTATCCATTTGGTTTATCGCGGCTCGCTTTTCTGTCAACAGTATGAGTCCCCTTACTTTCTATCGATGTCTGTACTATGCTGCTCGGCGTTCGTATGTGTGGCTTTTGATATATCAAGACACTGGCATAATACTATATCTTTAATTGCAACTTTTATTCATGACTAGCTGGTAGTTATTCGATCACGTTAGTTGACGTTTCTTGTCCATCTTAGTTATTCTCGTGATTTCAATATTATCTATAATTTATTTTGCTTTTGATTTCTCTTAGGTATTCTATCGAATCGTGTTCTTTGTTCTTTTAGGTTTCTAGACTTCTTGTGTATCTTTGTCAGTCTTCCTCTGGACCTCTCCAGTAAGGATTAACAGATAAGAACGTTTTGTCCATATTTTGTTGTTTTATATAGGTATTAATGTTTGAGCGACTAGCTACCGTCGTTATTTGTAATTTAGATTGCTAATCAAAAAGGCCTGATTTAACTAGGCCTTAATGTGAATACGATTTTTAATGATTGCTTATTATTGGCCGCAATGCACGCCAACAAGGTTTGGTTTGACTTCCCCTTCCAGAACGAGGTTTATTAGGTAAGGACCATCACTATTGAGCATGCGATCGATAGCATCTGGAACTTGTGCAGGGTTCCAGACTCGTTCTCCTTGTACTCCGAAGCTTTTAGCGATTGTATCAAAGCTTATTTCAGGATAAGATAAGTCGAATGATAGGGGGAACTCCCTTCCTTCAATTCCTCGTTCTTTCCAGAACTGTTTAATATTTGCTTGCAGTAGACGGTATGATCGATTTTGGCAAACGATAAACTTCGCATTCACGCCATGTCGAACTGCGGTCCACAGGCACTGGATGGTGTACATACTGCCTCCATCACCGGAAAAGCCAATAACTGTTTTTTCAGGATGCGCAAGTTTAGCGCCGATTGCTCCCGGAAAACCAGTGCCTAGGGATCCCCCTCTAGTCAGCATTTTGTCGCCTGTTTTTTTGCCTGGCAGATAATGTCCAACAGGTGGCGAGTTGGTTAGGGCTTCGTCAAATATAATTGAATCAGCTGGTAATTTATTCGAAAGTTCTTTGATAAAATAGCCAGAGCTCATATAATGATTTTTATCATCATAGGACTCGTAAGGCAGTGCTGGTACGGCTTGATAATCATGATCTATGGTGTTATTGATGACTGGTGATTGCGAAGCATTAATCTTTCTTCTGGTTCTGGCTTTTTCGAGGATTTCTCCCGTATAGGCATCGACAAGTAACTTGTTGATTGCTTTGAGGAATGATCCAGGTGAGGCTATGAATGATTCGTCTACCCTATGGTTTTTAGCAATATTCGCAGGGTTAGTGTCAACATGCACAACTACCGCATTTTCCGAGAATATGTCACCTAGATTGGGGAAAACTTCAGGCAATAAGTAGCAACCGAGTGCCAAACAGAAATCACAATTCATCGTGATAGGAAGGCTATTGGTGCCAAACATATGGCCAGTGCTTCCGTAGTTTAGCAGGTGATTTTCCGGGAAGTTAACTTCACCTCCATCGGCTGTATAAACACGGGCACCAGTTAATTCCGCTAGCTCCACAAGAGAATCTAATCCATTTGACCATGCAATACCGTCGCCTGCAAGAATAATTGGGTTGTTTGCTTTCTTCAGAAGTTCTACGCACTCTGCAAGCTTTTCTTTGCTTGGCTCGGTGTCAAAATTAGGTATATGTGCCGGAAAAATTTTTTCAACGATTTCTGCATCTAGGATGTCTTCTGGAAGGCATATGTATACGGGGCCACATGGTGGAGTTGTCGCAATCTTGATAGCCCTGCGAACCATTCTTAAGAGACTAGAAGGATGCTGCACTATTGCCGACCACTTAGTAACCGGTTCTGCCATGGCAACAAGATCTGCGGCCATCTGTGCATCCATTGCTTGATACTTTATGCCGGCATCACCGCCAATTACAATTAATGGTGCTTGGCCACGCATAGCCTGATATAAATTCCCAATCGCATTACCCAGGCCTGGGGACGAATGAATCTGAACTAAGGCTGGTTTTAAATTACTACGAGCATAGCCATCAGCACATAGGACAGCAATTGATTCTTGAAGTGTCAGAATGTATTTCATCTCTGGCACATTTTCCAAGGCATCTAGAAATCCTTGTTCAACGGTTCCAGGGTTGCCGAACATGTGGTCAATGCCGTTCGCCAAAAATTGGCGAATGATAGCTTCATGGCCTCGCATAAAATACTCCAAAAAGATTTTGATTGAGTTGTAGCCAGCCTTAAACCTTAGATTTACCAGCCGTATCTTGTTAGCCCTTCTTCTAGAACCTTGACAATTAGTTCGCCTACAAGCGTGGAATCTTGAGTTGATCTTCCTGTCAGGAAGGGATAATCTAGAATCGTAGATGTTATATGTCCAACGCCGCCATGGTATTTACCTGTAGGACCTACAGCATCTCGGAGGATGTACTCTAGCGGATAGAATGGAGGGCCAAAGTTTGCTGATGCATTCATGGCATTGCCATCAAAATCATACATTTGAGCAAAGCCTGTATTTTCTTTGTAGTCGTATTCACGTGCATGTCCTGTAACATGCTTTCCATCGATGATGCTTTTGCGATCTGTCCAATCACGAGCAAATGCTAAGCAAGTTACGCAATAGCATTCAGCGGCAATCAGCTTGCCTCTGTTTAAGAAGCCAAGAATTAGTGTGTGCAGACGTTCGTTATTGACCATGTCAACCATTGGACCACTACCTCCAGGCAACAGAAGTGCATCGTAAGGGTCAACAAATTCTTTCCAGAATTCTTCTCTCAATTCATTGTATTTAGCTAGTTCTATACCGAAATTTGATCCGTTAAAGTAGGGCATCAGAGGCAATTGAGCTGCCAAACTGATTGGATTCGCTAGTAGGTCTGAATTATTGACTTCGGTTGTTCTTTTTGCGAAATGGGCATCAGTAACTGATTTGTTTAGTGGTGGATCCATATATCCTTCTTGCATGCTTGGAGGCAGAGCTGGCGGCTTGCGCCCATAGGCGGTCATGAAGTGAAGTTCATAACCTGCTTTGGTAAGGACGTCATAGGGGCCAATAAATTCTTCCCCCCAATAGCCCCATTCTGAAATAACCGTGAGGATCTGCTTGGCCATGGGTAATTCTTTACAGATTTTAATGCGCGTGATCTTGGCGCATTGTCTTTATCACTTTAGCATCGTGACCCGAGGTTTGCCGTGCTTGCTTGCTTTCGCTGACTGACGTTCGACTGGCCCATTTGGGGATGGTGGCTTCGGATTCGTTTGCTGTGTATAGAAGAAAGTTGCCTGTAGCGTGAGGATTACTATGGAGAGTTAAATCACAATCCACCTGATTTTTGTATTATCTTAGTTCACCTTTATTAAGTTGCAAGCTATGCAGATCCTTTTTGATTTAGATTCGAACGCAGTTGTCTCATGTGGTAAGTAGGATGGAAATATGACTAGTTTTCCTGGCGTTGGTTTGATTTTTATCGCATCTATTTGTTGATCAGCTCGTCTTTTGGAAAAGAAAAGAGAACCGCCATCAGATGCGAGATCTTTAATTTCATCAGGTATTTTAATGTAAAATACTGCACTAATTAAAGCCTCTGGGTGTGTATGCCTTAGCTGATAGCCGCCGCTTTTCAAGCAAACGGCCCACCCGCTTAGGATGTAATTTTTTGTGTTATCTAGCCTGATTCTTTCGGGCAGTTGATTGCCATAGTCAATTAGAATTGCCTGTATCTTTTTATAAATTTGTTTTATGCTTGGACTGGGATCAAGTAGTAGCTCGTGAGTTTGTTGTCCGCCTCTTGTTGGTTTATTTGGTCGATCATGTAGGAGGCTGGGGTTTTGTATTATCTCAATACCGAGTAGCTCAAGAATTTTATCGTTTGAATCAACATATTGTATCTCTTTTATTAGAGTTCTAGGTTGATATAGCTCTATGCCTCCGCAGGTCTTTTGTTGATCTCTCGAAAGATCATAGACGAGACTCAGTGTCTCGTTGTCCAAGGGAATACTTTTTAGCAAAGAGCTGAGTTTTTCGGCTGTTAATTGATCGGATCGCTTGTCTATCATGGTATATAAGTACTGTCTTGTGGCGTGATTTTTTTGGTTTTTTTTGATGTTGTTGCTGCTTATTAACGATTCATAGATAGTAGTTGCCTCGACTTCTCTTCCTAGTCTATTTAGAATATCTGCCTTCTCTATTTGAACTTCGATTGCCTGGGGGGATATTACAAGGCATTGATTATAGTATTCTAGTGATTCATTTAGGCTTCCGTGCGCTTGCAGAAATTTTCCAAGATTGTAGTTGGTTGCGAAGATGCTTGGCTGAAGCTTTTGTGCAAGCCTGTAATTTTCTTCGGCTTTATTGTTTTTGCCTTGCTCTGATGCCACAATTGCGATATTACTTACTATCTCTGTGTCAAACCTGCCGTTAGCTGTAAAGGTGGCTAACAGTTTTTCCGCTTCATCGAGTTGTCCAGCTCGTATTAGAGTGGAGCTCATCCCAATGACCACTTCTTTTTGGTTTGGGTACCGCAAATTAAGTATGTTATATAGTTTCAGCCCTAGTTCAATATTGCTCTGATTTGAGGCTGCTTCCGCTGCAATCAGTAGGGGCATTGGTGGAAGCTTGCAAATGAGTAAGTCTTCAGTATTTTCTAATAATTTAGTTATCTGCATGCTTTTTCTCTGTTCGGCGAGTGCTTTAATCAGGTTTGCAAGTGAATTGCGCTCTTCTTGTGATTTCTCTTTTGCCATTAAAAAAGCCTGACGGAAGCAGTTTTCTGCTTCCGTCAGGTTCCCTTGTGTTGCCGCATTAACACCTTTTTGAATGAATGAAGATGCGGTCAAGTTATCGATGGCGTGGTGTTGCCATCATAGCTCGATTGTTGGCTTGTCAGCCCAAGGTGAATTCCTCATCGAGTTCTGCCTCTGTCAATGACTTCTTAACAGCGTCTGACAAATTCGTCAGCTCGACTGTAAAGCTAGCGCCCGCCCGTTGCTTCGTGAAGAGTAGGTAGTTCCAGCCTGTGTCGGCGATTGCCTTTAGATTTGTCATGTCAACGAGAAGCCCCTTGACATTGGACAGTTTCTCAACTTCTTCTTGAAGATAACGCAGGTTTGAAGTGGTTAGTTCGCCAGCGAGGGCGAATTTAGCAACTCCACCTTCGAACGACAGTAGATCAGCGTCGAAACGTAGGCCAGCCGGTACGATGCGAACGCGAACCTTTAAGGTTTTGTCCGACTCAGGCAGGGTGACATAGAGCTTCTCGCGATTGAAGTTCTCGTAGTTCTGACCATTAATCCATACTTCACTCAGTTCAACGCTGCCTGCAGGCAGCAGGTCTGGTGAAACCCTCAGGATATTGTCTTCCCAGACACCAGGTTCTGGGCTGAAGAAGAAGTCCATCGGATGGCGGTTCACCAGCAAGTTGGTGTAAACCGCAGCCAGGAAGCAGAGTTCAAAGGAGTGGTAACCGGCCATGGAGTGGCTACCCTTACCGCGCTCACTGCCAAGGGCATAGGGTTGGCCGTTGGCGAGAACGTTGAAGTAAATACCACCTTGCTCATAATCGAGGAACCAGCCGTTGTAGAAGTTAGAGCCTTCCCTTGCAAAGCGTAGATAGTCGTCATTATCGTTATATACACCAGCCATGATGTAGTAGGCCAGAATGCCTTGCTCTTGCTGCCACCAGGCCTTGCGGTCATGCCATACTAGGCGGTTGAACTCTTCGCCTTCTTTACGGGTCCGCTCCATCATGTCGTACCAACCACCGCGTTGGTTATCACAACCAGCCGCGGGGATGGCATCGGCAATTTGATGGGCAAACTTTTTGTAGCTTTCTTTAGGCTTAAGGCTTTGCATTCTCGTCAGGTTCCAGGCAACCTTCAGGTTGTGACCAACTACGCAGCGGGCTTGATGAATACCCCAGCTGAGGTCATGGGTCCAGTCGTCGTAGAACTTCTCGTTCATGAACGGGCTGTAACCGTAGTCAGGGAAGTATTCGCAAATAGTGTCAAAAGTATTCTCAAGGAAGTCGGAGTACTCTTGCTTCTCTGTTGCCAGGTAGAGGTTGATCAGATAGGCAGGTGCGTGGTCACCGACCGAGTTCCAGTTTTTCTTGGCTTTGTTGACCCCAAGGGATTCGGCCTTGGCATCAAACGTAACTGGATCAATGTGTGAGTAGTAGCCGCCATAGGGGCCATGATCTTTGTAGTAGCGATTAAGGAACGAAATTGTGTCCTTAATGTCTACAAGAATATCTTTCGTGCCGGTCAAACGGTATGTTTGGGTTGGGCCGGCTAGGGCATAAATTTGCTCATAGCAAGGAATTGCGTTGCCGCCTTCGTCACCACCTGCAGTTGAACCCATATATTTGCGAACGCTTCCATCGCTTTGGATGTCAAGTTGGCTGTACCAGTAGGTGATGCCTTCTGAGCTGTCGCGGTGCCGGAAATGCCTTTGCATATATTCGGTACCCTTTGTAGCCGCCTCTAAGGCGCGTTCGTCACCTGTCATCATGTAGGCGGTGGCGAAACCGTAGATTAGTCGTGAGACTGTATCTAGGTTTTGCACACCATCTTGCTTGTCGCCTTCCGAACTCAAATCTGTTCTAAAGTTTTTGAAATCGATGGTTGCTCCTTGATCAACCTTGAACTGTTTTTCAAGGTAAAAATTAAGGAGTTGTTGGATTTGACGGACCCACCAATCTGGCTCTTCAACGCGGAGTTTGGTGGCATCTCTTCCGAATAAGAGAATGTGTTTGGCCTCAAATTTTAGGCCGTTCGCCTCAGGGTAGAATACCCCGTAGGCATGGACAAACCTTCCGACCGAAAGGGTATCCTTTAATCCAGGGGCTACTTGAAATCCTTCGCCTAGATTTCTGACGAGTTCGGCATAGCAGGCGTAGGTAACTTTAACTGTAAACGTGCGACCATCTGATGTTTCTAGATCGATGAATCCTTGAGAATCGAAAACTTCCGGAAAGTCAACTTTGCGAATGTAGCCAGCGATTAAATCAGAAAAGCTGAAGTCTAAGGTGCCAGTCATTTTCTTGGTTAGAGGTTGAAGTGTTATTGAAGTTTGGTTATGCTCGTTTTCGAGCGCTCGCTGCCATACCTAAATCATGTCATGGTTTCATACTGAACCTCCTTGGCCTGCCACCCTCGTCGTCAGTACGACGATGCTGCGATCATTCACAATGTAGCCAGATTCGCTTATGAAGGGCGAATCTTCTAGTGCAGTGATGTCATTCGGTGATTGCAGTGATGTATCAATAGTTCGGTGCCAGCCTAGGCCTTCATAACTGGGAATTTCGAATTTCAGGGGTTCCCAATGCATGTTCATCATGATGTGAATATTGTCGAGTCCATCAGTGTCTTCTGCTGTGTCTCCAAGGGTCATTGATAGGCATCGTGCACCAGGGTCATTCCAATTTGGTTGATTCAATAGGGTGCCATGCCAAGATATCTCGGGTACACCAAAACGACTCTTCTTATCTGTAAAATACTTTCCTTTAAAATGGTCGATAAAATTACTACGTTTCTTGTTTAACATTGACCAAAAGCGAATCATCTCTTTTGATTCATCTGTTTGAATAGCGTCCCAGTCATACCAGTTTAATGCATTGTCTTGGCAGTATGTGTTGTTGTTGCCTTTCTGCGAGCGTGCGTGTTCGTCGCCTCCCACAATCATCGGTACGCCTAGTGAACACATAAGGAGAACGCCAAAGTTCTTAACTTGTCTCCTTCTTAGTTCATTGATTGATCCATTATCCGTATCTCCTTCCGCACCACAGTTCCAGCTAACGTTGTCGTTTACTCCATCGTTATTTCCTTCTCCATTGGCCCAGTTGTGCTTTTCGTTGTAGGCGCACAAATCGTAGAGTGTAAACCCATCGTGAGCCGTTATAAAATTAACGCTATTGACGGGCTCGTGGTGACGCCATTGATATAGATCAGCGCTGCCCGTTAGCCTCGTAGCGACCTCTTGGATCACGCCTGGATCTCCTTTCACAAACTGGCGGATAGAATCGCGATACTTGCCGTTCCATTCAGCCCAGCGTGCACCGGGGAAGTAGCCAATTTGGTAGAGTCCAGCCGCATCCCAAGCTTCTGCAATCACTTTGCTGGATCCGAGGACATCGTCTAATTCAATTGACCAAATTACAGGGGGGTGCTCTAATGGTGTTCCATCTTCACCACGGGTTAGAACCGATCCCTCATCAAATCGGAATCCATCAACGTGCATTTCTTGAACCCAGAAGCGCAGGCAGTCCAGGATTAGTTTTTCACCAATGGGGTGATTGCAATTAAACGTGTTACCACAGCCGGTATAGTCATAGTAGAAATCTTTCGAACCATTCTCACCGGTAAGATAATAATAAGTGCTATTGTCAAAGCCCTTAAACGAGAACATTGGGCCTTGGTGATTGCCTTCATCAGTGTGATTAAAGACAACATCCAGAATGACTTCTATACCGGCTTTGTGTAGCGCTTTAACCATGTCTCTGAATTCTTCTACGTGCATACCTGATTCTGGATCAGTACAGTATCCTTGATGGGGCGCAAAATATCCCATTGTGCTGTAACCCCAGTAATTAACTAGGGAGTTACCCTCATGCACTCGCAGGATGTCCGTGTGATCAAAACTGAAAACTGGTAATAGCTCTACTGCCGTAATGCCGATTTCTTGTAGATAGGGAATTTTTTCAATTAAGCCTTTGAACGTTCCAGGGTGCTGAACTCCACTGGAAGGACTTTTTGTAAACCCTGCAACATGCATCTCATAGATGATGGTTTCTGACATAGGCCGCCTCAGCGGCATATCACCTTCCCAGTCATAGCCACGAGTATCGATAACGACGCTTCGCATGCTTTGGTGAAGATTATCCCCGCTGCCGCAGGCAGCACCTCGCTCCCAAAGGCTTAGGGAATTACCTTTGGAGTAGGGGTCTACTAAGACTTTTTCAGGGTTAAAGCGATGACCATTCCATGGCTCGTTGGGCCCATCGACTCGATATGCATATCCTGAACCAGGCTTTAGACCTTGAATATAGACATGCCATATGTAAAAACTTTTGTTGCTGATTGGGCTTAGGTCTATAATTTTGCTTGGATCTAGGTTTGTTGGATTATCAAAAATAAGAAGCTTTACGCCTGTTGCATTGGCGCTATAGACAGAGAAATTAACACCTTCATCATCAACAGTAGCTCCAAATGGATGGGGCGATCCCGTGAAAATCCTTAATGTTTCCCCTTCAGGAGAGAGGGGCCTTCCTTTTGTTGCAACCACAAAGCTGTTTATTGATGCAACCATTGCTTGAGTTCCTTTGTTTAAGTTGATTTGGAAATCAGATTTAGCTAGTGACTTTTGTTGTTAGTTCACAACTTATTCTAGGCCCAGAACTCTTGACCTTGCGAATTTAGGCTAAATCCTCGGAATTTGCAACATTTCCGCTGCGGCGCCAATCCTGCCTGGCTTGGGATTGTGTGCTTTTCAACACTCTGGGGCTTCCCGCTTGGCGATTTGTGTTCTTCATGACCTTTTTTGCAGTTTCTGACCCAATTCTGCAGGTTAGGCGCTATAGATGTGATGAATGATTTTTGGAACTATGGTTCAGGTATTTCCCTTACATAACAGCAACCATGTGTCTTCAGGCACCATTGAGTCTATTTCAATGGTTGGCAATTTAGGAGCTCGGCGTTGGCGTTGGAATCCCTTTATCTCTGACCAAGATTTTAAGTTTGTTGGTGGTACTTCTTGGGAGCGTTCTGTTTTTCTTGAAGGCCCGAAGGGACTTGAGCATACTGCCAATTTTTCCTGTCGCTTGATTATTAACCATAATTCACGCCGCCATCTTAAAACTTCAACTTTTGATGGCAAGTCTTTGACATGGGTTTTGGCTGAGGATAAGGACGGCATGAACTGTGCCAATATTAATTTCCGAGTTTTGATGGATTCGGAGATTCTGTTTAGGTTCAATAGTGCAACCATGCAGTTGCAGCTGCTGCCCATGTCTATTGTTCAAGACGCTGCTAGAATTATTGAACCCGTTCTTGATTTCAAAGGCTATGAACTAAACGGCTTTGTTTGGGATGATCTTTCGATGTTTGATAAGTTTCAATGTAGGCGCCCAGGCCGTTCTTTTGAGTCCGTTTCCCCTGGCAGATGGTCTTTGGATGTTCCGCTCAAAGCCACTGGAGGCATTGATTTCCGCGCCGATGGAGTTTACCAATTTCTGATTTCAGCAGACGGCGAAGAGGATTATGGGTTCTCTGGCTTGAACGATGGCTCAGGTCGACTGGTTAGGGGCACTGGTTTTGGCAGTAGCCATGGATCGTCGATGCATTCTGGCTGCACGATTAAGGTGAATCAGGATGGACTTTACCGGTTTATTTTAGATAGTAGCCCGGAGGCACCTCGCATTGAGGTCAAGGGGCTCAACGGTGTACCGGATCCCGATCTACTTAACCTTAGATCATCCATTCAGTTGCTTGGTACTGTCCATGCTGATAACCAGTTTGACCCTACTGTTTCGGGCCGAACGCTTCTCCCTGGTTCCTCTCCAGATCACCTTCAGCTAGAGCTTGATGTAAAGGCTGGTAGGCATTGCATTAATTTTGGAATTGGTTCTGAGCTTTTCTTGGATACGATGGGATTTGGTTGTTGGTTGGACCATGATATTTCCAAGCCATCCCAAAGTCTCAATGGCGTGGCTTGGCATGGCAAGCCCCAGGAATGGAATATTATGTTTGAACTTGATGTTGATAGTCGGCTTCGTTTTAATTACAATCTGAATGACGACAACTTTGCCATTGAAGTAGTGTCTGGCGCTGGTATTCTAATTCCTATCACCCAGCTCAATGAACTTTCATTGGTCGGCAATTTCCCCGAACCTCTGCAGCCTTGGGATCCGGAGTCTGCAGCAAATTTGATGGAGGTAATCGGCGGCGGTCGTTTTCAGAGGTGTGTACTGTTGAAGGCTGGTGAGAACTACACGTATAAGTTTGTAGCTAATCGCACTCCTTGGCAAATGGTTTTTGCTGATTATGAATTGGATTGTTATGGCACCGATTTTAACGGTTCCCATCCTGTCCAGGGTCAGGTAAGTGTAAGTGCGTTGAAGCGTTTTGGCCAGCTCACATCTCACGGTAACCCACCAGCCTTGACTTTTACTCCAATCCATACCGGGCTTTACAGTTTTTATGCAGATGTAATCACCGGCGCCTACAGCGTAAAAGCAGTTTGAGGATTCATGCGCAGCTTGCCAGAGAAGATTGTATTGGAATTTCTGGGCAGTTTTTGTCTTGCCTATGCAGTTGTTACTTCTTTTACATTGCGAGCTGCGCCTGATTTTGTCACTTTCCTCTCAATCGGGCTTGCGCTTGTCTTCCTGATCCACTTATTTGGTAGAAGTAGTGGAGCCCATTTTAATCCCTCTGTTAGTCTGATGTTCTTTGGCCAGAATACCCTGGCTAATCCATCTCTATTTTGGAGCAATCTCTTTTCTTTTCTGGGTTATGCTTTGGCCCAGACCCTAGGCATTTGGTTGGGCTTTCATACTCGACCTTTTGTTCCTCCGTCAGGTCCTTTTAGCATGCGTTCAACGCTTGTTGAAGTTTTCATGAGTCTGGCCCTCTTTTGGCTAATTCATGTGTGGAGTAACGAGGGTCGAATTTGTCCTGAGGCCCGTCCCCTATCTGGCTTTGTTGTTGGTTCAGGGCTTACTTCCCTTTTAATCCTTGCTTTTGCTGATTCCGTAGGAATTTTTAATCCGGCTATCACGCTTGCTTTCATATCTATTGGTGGCCATGGTCTTGGGCAAATTTTAGTATTTCAATTTCTTGCAGGCTTTGCGATGATTTTTGCGCCAAGACCTCTGTCACGCTAGTTGCTTAGTTGTCCGTAGACTAATTTACTCCTGCTTTATTGTTCAGGTAAGTGGTTTGTCTGAGACTACTTTCCAGGTGATCCATCAACCTGCTTGCATCCTTGATTCCAAGTTGCCCGCTGCGGATCGCTGCCTCGCTGGCTACGCGTAGGCGCTCCAACAATTCGGTCGGATTATGCTCCATGATCTCGAGG
>Ga0194055_10001455_pt1 | contig 19294 bp, 16 predicted proteins | sample SepL449m_MetaG_FD_155482 | JGI IMG/M metagenome (GOLD analysis project Ga0194055, IMG submission 155482) | Anoxic zone freshwater microbial communities from boreal shield lake in IISD Experimental Lakes Area, Ontario, Canada - Sep2016-L442-9m | ecosystem: Environmental > Aquatic > Freshwater >...
GTTGATGCACCAACTCAAGGTGCGAGTGAAGTTCCGTCCCAGATTGACCGGTCAGACTTTGTGCGACCAGTCGCACCTTGGATTGTTTTGGCTTTTACTTCAGCAACGTGCCAGACATGCTCTGATATCGAGCGCAAAGTGCGAGTGCTCGAAACGAACAGCGTCGCAATACAGATTCTGGAATACACGGCAGAGCGCGAATTGCATCAGCGCTACAAGATTGACGCTGTTCCTGCCGTGTTGATGGCAGATGCAAACGGAGTGGTGCAGGCAAACTTTTTAGGACCAGTATCGGCTACTGATCTGTGGGCTGCGTTGGCGAGGGTGCGCGACTCAGTCGTGTAGTTGGGTTGGCAAATCGTTCGACGATTCGTTTTCGGTGCGGCGTGTTGGCTGACCGAGACCTTGTTGAACCAACCGCGAAACCATCGCACCGTCAATCGTTTCGTTGTCAAGTAGTGATTGAGCAACTAGATCGAGGCCCTTACGATGCTTTTCAAGCATTACGCGTGCGCGCTTTTCTTGCTCGAGCAGAATACGACCGATCTCTTCGTCGATTTTGCGCGCTGTCTCATCTGAATACTCACGACCGCTTGTCATCAAGTCTTCGCCAAGGAAAACTTGTTGCTGACCTGACCAGGCCATTGGACCAACTGCATCGCTCATGCCCCATTCGCGCACCATTCGCCGTGCAATGCCTGTGGCCTGCTCGAGATCATTTGCAGCGCCACTGTTGAGTGAACCAAAAACCATCATCTCGGCAACTCGGCCACCCATTGCTTTGCAGATCACGTCTTCAAAAAACTCACGTGAATAGGTGTGTCGTTCTGCTGGCAGTGTCCAAGTGACGCCGAGCGCCATACCGCGGGGGAGGATGGTCACTTTGTGCAGTGGGTCGCTATGTGGCAAGACGGTTGCAAGAACTGCGTGCCCGCCCTCGTGGTATGCAGTAGCGCGTTTTTCTTCTGCGTTTAACACAAGACTTTCACGGCTCGCACCTAACACCACTCGGTCACGAGCATTTTCGAAGTCAATGCGTTCGATGTGTGTCGAACCTCGACGCACAGCAAAGAGTGCTGCTTCATTGACCAAGTTGGCCAAGTCGGCACCACTCATGCCGGGAGTTGCTTTGGCCATCGTGTCGAGATCGACATCTTGACTCATGCGCTTGCCGATTGAGTGCACTTTAAGAATGGCCAATCGCTCATCTGATTCTGGTAGCGGCACGATGATCTGGCGATCAAATCGACCTGGTCGCAACAGCGCAGCGTCCAAGATGTCTGGGCGGTTGGTGGCCGCCAACACGACAATGCCTTCAGTTGCCTCGAAGCCGTCCATTTCGGCGAGCATTTGGTTGAGTGTTTGCTCGCGCTCGTCGTGTCCACCGCCAAGACCTGCGCCGCGCTTGCGACCGATCGAATCGATTTCGTCGACAAAAATAATTGCTCGTCCCATTTTTGCTGCTTGTTGGAAGAGGTCGCGCACGCGGCTTGCGCCGACGCCAACAAACATCTCCATGAAGTCAGAGCCGGTGACAGACAAGAACCCAACTCCTGCTTCGCCCGCAACCGCACGAGCAAACAGCGTCTTGCCGGTGCCCGGAGGGCCAACGAGCAAGATGCCCTTAGGAACGCGTGCGCCAATTTCTTTAAAGCGCTCTGGTGTGCGCAAGAAGTCAACAACTTCTTTGATCTCTTGCTTGACGCCTTCATAACCAGCAACATCGGCAAACGTGGTAACGGGTTTGTCGGCGTTGAAATTTTTGGCACGGCTGCGACCAATCGACATGATGCTGCCGGCTTGGCCCATCGCGCGGCGCTGCATCCAGATAAAAAAGCCCATGATCAACAAGAAGGGCAGCAAGATTGGAATCAGACTCGTGAAAAAGTTGCCTTGCGGTGTTGAGTAGTCGTAATCAACATTCTTTGACTTGAGCAATTGCTCGTCGGCATCAGAGAGAGTGACCGCACCAGTTGTCGTGAACGTCTCACCACTCGCTAGCTTTCCGCTGATGGTGTTGGAGAGGTTGTTGATTTTGACGGTTTTTACTTGGCCGTTAGAAACAGCCTCGAGGAATTCGGTGTAAGTAAATTTTGTGGCGGTAGTTGTAGGAATAAAACGCGGTCCGATAACGAGTGCTGCTGCAACTGCGATGAGTGCCCACACAGCCCACCTTGGCATTGATGGTCGCTCCTTGCCAGTTGGTGATGCTCCGTTTTTTTGTGACTTGCCTGGCATGCCTTTTCGCATCTGACGCTGTTGACGCGGCTTAGATGAGCCAGGTTGATTGGATGGTGGAGGAGGGGGTGGCAATTTGCTCATGAGGCAATGATACGGGCACTTGTAGCAGTGTTAAACAGTCCACCAAACTGCGCAGTTGCACGATTATTGTGGTCACATGGCTCGTCACTGTTCTCGTTCTACATGTTCGCAATCTGCTGTAGTAACGCTGACATATCAGTACGGACGCGCACTCGTGTGGCTCGACGACTTGGCAACAGATCGCGATCCACATGCCTATGACCTGTGTCTCCGTCACTCGCAACGGTTTGTGGTGCCAACTGGTTGGCGTCTCGAAGATCGCCGTGACCGTTTCACGATGGTGATTCCAAATCGTCTAGCGGGATGACTCAGGCACCTTGGCCGCCGCCAAGCGTTGAAAACAAACCTAAACGCTCGCTACTTTCAATATTGTTGCTGTGGGTTGGCTGCTATTTAACAGCTGTACTGCTCAGCGTTGCAGTCGGGTCGATGAGTGGTACTAGCGGCAAAGCCGCGAGCGATTCTCCGACCACGTGGGTCTTAGCACTCTCGGCCCTTGGGCTCTGGCTGCCGTTTGTTTTTATGTTGCGATGGGTGGCTCGTCGCGCAGGCATCGACTTTCGTCAATATTTTGGAATGAGTTTTGCAACAACTGACTGGTTGGGAATTCCTCTCGGAATTTTTTGTCAAGTTGTACTGATGAATGTCGTCAATTGGCCGCTCAACAAGTGGTTTCCTGACACGTTCAATTCGCAGCGCATCGAAACTCGTGCGCGTGACATGGTTGACGCCGCACATGGTGCATGGTTCATTGTGCTGTTTGTTGTAGTTGTGGTTGGAGCGCCGCTAGTTGAAGAGTTGGTGTATCGCGGATTTATCCAGGGCGGATTACAGTCTCAAATCGGTTCGACCTGGGCACTGATCATTACCGCAGCATGGTTTACCGTTGTGCATCTTGAACCAATCGAGTTTCCCGGACTGTTTGCTTTCGCCATCGTGCTTGGTTTGTGTTACCGACGAACCCAACGAGTGGGTCTCTCGATGGTTACCCACTTGGCGTTCAATGCAACAGGATTGTTGCTCGTAGCCCTCTCCTAAGATGTTGCAAGTATGAACCACGATGACATGAGTGAACGCTCAACCATGTTGCGCCGTTGGTCAAATCAATTCGAATTGAACGCCGATTACTGGAAACGCCTGTCGGCAATCATCGTGGTGGGTGGCGCCACAATATTTCTGTTGCTCACTTTGCATCCAGACCTGATTTTTCGTAACAACACTCCGACGGGCGGCGACATGGGCGCGCACGTGTGGGGCCCCGCATTTTTGCGCGATCACTTACTGAATCATTTTCGCTTAGCAGGGTGGAGCATGGACTGGTACGCGGGGTTGCCTGTGTATCGCTACTACATGGTGGTTCCGGCATTGTTCATCGTTGCACTCAATCTTGTTTTGCCGTACGGCATCGCAATCAAAATTGCGGCCGTCATCGGAATTCTGACGTTGCCATATTGTGCGTGGCTCTTTGGAAAATTTGCAAAATTCGCATACCCAATCCCCGAAATGTTGGCGATTGCGGCAACGATTTTTCTCTATGACGAAAGCTTCACTATCTATGGCGGAAACATCGCGTCAACAATGGCCGGTGAGTTTTCATTTTCGATCGCTCTTTCACTGAGCATTCTGGGTTTTGCATTGGTGGCTCGCGGCCTCGAGACTGGCAAATATCTGGCGGCTGGATCAATTGTTGTTGCGTTGTCTGCCCTGAGTCACGGCATTGTGTTGCTGTTTGTGTTTGGTGGAGTTGCATTGATGTTGCTGTTTTGGATTCCGCAAAAAATTGATGGTCGCAGAGACAACACATCACTTGTCTTTGGCCTTAAGGTCATCGTTTTTGCGGTGCTTCTGTCGGCATTTTGGGTGATTCCATTTGTTACGAGTCATGCCTACATGACCGACATGAAATACGAGCCACGTCCAAGTGGTTCGAGCGATTCGTTTTGGAGCATGTACTTTCCGTTGAGCACGCTGTGGGACGTCATCATTATGTCGCTTGCGCTGCTCGGTTTAGCCAGTCAAGTTGTGCGCCGACACAAGATTGGTATGTGGATGGGTGCATACGGCGTGGTGCTTGCCGCTGGCGTGTACTTTGCGCGAGGTGGGTTGCCAGTCATTGGCTTGTTGTGGAATCCGCGAATACTTCCGTTCTTTTACCTCCTGCGCTATTTTCTTTTTGCCATTGGCATCTATGAGGTTGTGGCGTTTGTGGCGCGAGTGTTGTCGCTCGAGCGAGTGGCGCGACAGGCGCTGTCTCGGCATGAGTCGGATGACGAGGCACAGTTCGCTCAAATTTCATCGGCTCGCACCAAGGTGTTGTTTAACTTGGGCGTCCTAGTTGCATTCGTTGTTGCCACATTTGTTGTCGTCGGATTTCGCTTTCAAGAATTGCCATTTGGAAGTGTGAAGACAAATGCTGCTGGCAAATCGGAATATGTTTGGGGTCCAATTCACGGTGCGTCATCCAATGACGGATTCGTTGATGGTTGGGCTCGATGGAATTTCACTGGATACGAGGGCAAGTCGGCATATGGCGAATACCACGATGTGGTTACGACGATGAAGTCGTTGGGTGCAGACCCGTCTCAGGGATGTGGCAGGGCCGTATGGGAAAACAATGGCGAACTCAATAAATACGGAACGACTATGGGACTCATGCTCCTGCCGTTTTGGACGGACGGTTGTATCAGTTCGATGGAAGGTTTGTTTTTCGAGGCCGCAGGCACGACTCCGTACCACTTCATCACTGCGGCAGCGATGTCAAAGCAGAGCAGTAACCCAGTACGCGAATTGCGTTACGACAATAACGACGCAGCCAAGGGTGTTGCCTATATGCGTGCGCTTGGTGTCAAATACTTCATGGGTTTTACGCCAGAGGCAGTTACGGCAGCATCGGCGCAACCTGGACTTATAAAAGTTGCGCAATCTGGTCCGTGGGTGATTTTCCGTGTCACCGAAAGCGATTTGGTTGTGCCTCTCAAAGTACAACCTGTTGTCATTTCGATGGCAAGTGGCGACCCGCGCGAGCGTTGGCTTGAAATTGGAACCAGTTGGTTTCAACATGCCGACGAATGGGCTGCGCTGCCAGCCGATGCCGGTCCACGAGAGTGGCAGCACATTGACGCAAAAATTGATCTGACTCGTCGTGAAGGTGAGCCAGGTGCACCGGGTAGACGAGTTGACATCGTGACTCCAGCTCAAGCCATAGAACCTGTTGCATTACCTCCAGTTGTGGTGAGCAATGTTGTGCTGGGTGAGAGTGACGTGTCGTTTAGCGTTGACAAAATCGGAGTACCTGTACTAGTTCGCGTGAGTTATTTTCCAAACTGGAAAGTAGATGGTGCGACCGGTCCATTTCGTGTTGCTCCAAATATGATGGTGGTGATTCCCACCAGCAACAACGTCAAGTTGCATTACGGCTCGACATCTCGCGACTACATGGCGTATCTATTGACATTTATTGGTATTGGGGTGCTCGTGCGCAGGCGGCGTCGAATGAGAAGAGAATTTCAGTAGCCTTTCAACTCGTGCCAGATCTCAACGCAATTGTTAAGGCTTACGACATTCGTGGAATTGTGCCCGAGCAGTTGGATGCATCAGCGGCTTACGCGTTTGGTGTGGCCTTTGCCAAATTTACTGGTGCCAGTGCCATCGTCGTCGCACACGACATGCGACCAAGCGGTCCAGAACTCGTGGATGCATTTCAGCGTGGCGCACTTGCGCACGGGGTAGACGTCACCAATGTTGGCCTGGCCTCAAGCGACTTGTTGTATTACGCATCGGGCAAATTCAACATGCCGGGCGCAATGTTTACCGCCTCGCACAACCCTGCACAGTACAACGGCATCAAGTGTTGTTTGGCTGGCGCCCGTTCAATCGGCATCGATAACGGCTTGCGCGACATGCTTGTGACAGCAACCGCAGTGCTCGATGGCAAAGAGCCAGCACCTGCTGCGAAGGCTGGAACATTGAACCACGTCAACTTGCTTTCTGAGTTTGTAGACCATGTCGTCAAATTTATTAGTGCTGACACTTTGCGTCCGCTCAAGATTGTTGCTGATACCGCAAATGGCATGGGCGGTTTAGTCGTGCCAGCAGTTTTTGAGCGACTCGGTGCATTTGAACTCGAAGTGATGTATGGCGAACTAGACGGCACGTTCCCCAATCACCCAGCCGATCCGTTGCAACCTGCAAACCAACGAGACTTGCAGGCTCGAGTGCTGGCAGGTGGGTTTGATGTTGGTCTGGCGTTTGATGGCGATGCCGACAGAGTGTTTGTGGTGGATGAAAAAGGTCGAGGCATGTCGGGAAGCACTACGACAGCGCTTTTGGCGTCACGTTTTCTGCGTACGAACCCTGGCGCAACCATTTTGTACAACCTCATCTGCTCGCGCGCCGTACCAGAAGTGATCGCTGAGCTCGGTGGAAAGGGCATTCGAACAAAAAATGGTCATAGTTTCATGAAGCAGATCATGGCCGAAACTGGCGCAGTGTTTGCGGGCGAACACTCTGGTCACTATTACTTCGCCGACAACTATCGCGCCGACAGTGGATTGATTGCGACGATGGGCGTGTTGGGCGAGATGTGCCACACGGGCAAGTCTCTTTCGCAAATGCGCGAGCCGCTCGAGCGCTACGCATCAAGTGGAGAGATAAACACAACCGTCAAAGATATTCACGCCGTCATTGAGCGAATTGCGCTCGATTATTCGTCGTACTCACAAGATCGAGTAGATGGACTGACCGTTGACTGTGGTTCGTGGTGGTTCAATGTGCGGGCGTCAAACACCGAGCCTCTACTGCGTCTCAATCTTGAGGCGTCGACGCGTGATGAATGCGATACTCATGTCGTCGAGTTGCTCGCCAGCATTACGGCCTAAGGGCGGGGCAGTACAATGAGCGTTATGTCACTCGATGCAAAACTGCTTCAGATCTTGGCCTGCCCGCAAGACAAAGGATCGCTGTATTACTTTTCGGCTGACGCCTTTTTGTATAACCCACGGTTGCAACGTAAGTACAACATTGTGGAGGGAATCCCTGTGATGTTGATTGACGAGGCAACCAGTGTTGACGCATCGGAGCACGAGCGTTTGTTGCAACGCATTACGCAAGAGCACATAGCTCCAACATTTGCCTAGTTGTTTTCGTCTAGGATGACTCTTCTAGATGGGCCAAACTAATCCCGTGCCAGCTGGCCAGGGCTCATCAACTTTCACTCATGTACTTGTACACGTACTTAAAACAAAGGAAACCGTATGACTTCATTTGCCCAACGTCGTGATTTTCGCGTCGCCGATCTTTCCCTCGCACCATTTGGTCGCAAAGAGATTCACTTAGCCGAACACGAAATGCCAGGTCTTCGCGCGTTGCGCAAAGAGTATGGCAAAACCAAACCGCTGAAGGGCGCGCGCATTTCTGGCTCGCTACACATGACGATTCAGACTGCAGTATTGATCGAAACACTCACCGAACTTGGTGCAGAAGTGCGCTGGGCCAGTTGCAATATTTTTTCAACGCAAGATCATGCGGCTGCAGCAGTGGCGGTTGGACCAAACGGTTCGGTCGAAGATCCGGATGGCGTTCCGGTGTTTGCATGGAAGGGCGAGACACTCGAGGAGTACTGGTGGGCAACCGACCAGATGATGACATGGCCAGACGGCGACGGACCAAACATGATTTTGGACGACGGCGGCGATGCAACGATGTTGATGCACAAGGGTGTTGAGTATGAAGCAGCAGGCGCTGTTCCAGATCCGACGACTGCATCCAACCCAGAGTTGGCAATCGTGCTTGGACTCTTGCAGCGCTCGCTCAAGTCCGAGCCAAAAAAGTGGACCACGATGGCAAAAGGCATCAAGGGTGTCACTGAAGAAACAACAACCGGTGTAAAGCGCCTGTACAAGATGGCCGAAAAGGGCGAGTTGCTCTTTCCTGCAATCAACGTCAATGACAGCGTGACCAAATCAAAGTTTGACAACCTGTACGGATGTCGTCACTCGTTAATTGACGCAATCAACCGTGCAACTGACGTGATGCTGGCAGGCAAGTTGGCAGTGGTCTGTGGTTATGGCGACGTAGGTAAAGGCTGTGCGCAAAGTTTGCGCGGTCAAGGTGCGCGCGTTGTGGTGACCGAGATTGACCCAATCAATGCCTTGCAAGCAGCGATGGAGGGTTACGAAGTCAACACACTTGAGGCGCTTGTTTCAACTGCAGATGTGTTTGTAACTGCAACGGGCAACGAAGCAATCGTGACTGTTGATCACATGGCAAGGATGAAGCACAACGCAATTGTGTGCAATATCGGCCACTTCGACAACGAAATTGATATGGCTGGTCTTGCTCGAAGCGGGGCAACTCGCGACGAACTCAAGGCAGGTACCGACTTGTGGACCTTTCAAGACGGCCACGCTGTGATTGTGTTGGCTGAAGGACGACTTGTCAACTTGGGTTGCGCAACAGGACACCCGAGTTTTGTGATGAGTTGCTCATTCACAAACCAAGTCATCGCTCAGATGGAGCTGTTTAATCACACCGAAAAGTATCCACTGGGTGTTTATGTGTTGCCAAAAGCACTCGATGAAAAAGTTGCGACGCTGCACTTGGGCGCTCTTGGCGCAGTGTTGACAAAACTTTCAGATGAGCAATCCGACTACCTGGGCATTCCACACAACGGCCCGTTTAAGTCGGAGAACTACCGTTACTAGTTAACAGCTGTACAACAGCAGTTTATTTAGCAGATCGGATCTGTAGCAGCGGAAGTGTTTTCGCGACTATTGGTCCGATCAAAACAGCAAACGCAATCGTGCCGATTCCGATTGAGCCGCCCAATGCAACTCCGGCAAGCAACACTGCAATCTCTACACCCGTGCGCGCTTTGCCGATATTGATGCCGCGTTTGGCCAGGCCAACCATCAAGCCGTCACGTGGACCAGGGCCAAGACCTGCGCCGATATAAAAACCAGATCCAATTCCTGTCACCACGATGCCGCCGAGCATCAAAAATATTCGCAGCCACATTGCTGTGTCATCGGTGGCTTCGGGAACGATCGAAAGAAAGATGCCGGCTGCAACGCCAACCTCAATTGCGTTCAAAATGGTTGCGAGTCCTGGTGCTTGTCGCAGTGGAATCCAGAGCAACATAACGAACGCGCTGGTGAGCACGATAGTCGTGCCAAAAGGTAAGCCGATGATCTTGCTCACGCCATCATGAAATACGTCCCACGGTGGCAAACCCAGATTGCCGGCTTTTTGCATGCCAATTCCGCTTCCGAAAAGCGACAGCCCAAACACACATCTGGTCAGTCGCTCGATTGGGCGATCTTTGAGCGGTGCAAGAAAATAATTTGCCACGCGCAAAGACTAATGCTGCGGAGGTGTCAATGTTGTTCAGACAGCGGTGCGAAGCGTGTGGCGGCATCGCTCGCGTACTGTGCGTCAAATGCCAGACACAACTGTTTGCAATGGCGCAACCCGAGTGCGGTGCAGTAATAGTGGCTGTTGCGTATGAAGGCATCGCTCGCCGATTGATATTGAATCTTAAGTACCGCAATCGCAAGCAGGTAGTTGTGGTGCTTGCAGAATTGCTGGCGCAACGAATTGTGCAAAGTGCGCCAAACATCGCGACGGTGTGCGATGTGGTGACTTGGGCACCCACCAGTACAGCGCGAGTTCGCCGACGTGGCCACGATCAGGCGGAACTGCTTGCGCGACGATTGGCCAGAGTGCTCGGTGTGCCGTGCAGACGACTTCTGATCAAGACCTCGACGAATGTGCAAACGGGGGCATCACGTAATCAGCGATTGCGGGGTTCTGTGTACTCGGCGCGAAAACTGCGGGTGAACAGTCATGTAATGGTTGTTGATGACGTGGTCACAACTGGCACAACTCTGCGCTGTGCTGCAGACGCATTGCGCAAGGCGGGTGCCCGGCAAGTGACCTGTGTGGCGGTTGCAAGCGCTCTCAGGCACGACCTCCGAAGGTAGGATTCAGGGTCTTATGGCCCTTCTTGATCGCATTCTTCGCGCCGGTGAGGGCAAAAAGGTCAAGGCTTTGGCCGACATCATTCCCGATATCAATGCTCAAGAGCCAGAGATTCATGCGTTGTCGGATCAGGCGCTCAAAGGCAAGACCGCCGAGTTTCGCTCGCGTATTGAGCGCGGTGAAGACACCGATGACTTATTGGTCGAAGCGTTTGCTGTAGTTCGTGAAGCTTCGCTGCGAGTTATCGGTCAGCGTCACTACGACGTGCAGATGATGGGCGGAGCAGCACTGCATGCTGGTTGGATTTCTGAAATGCGCACAGGTGAAGGAAAGACACTCGTTTCAACCTTGCCTGCATATCTCAACGCGTTGCCTCAAAAAGGTGTGCACTTGGTGACCACCAACGATTATCTGGCGCAACGCGACTCGGAGTGGATGGGTCGTATTCACCGCTGGCTCGGTCTTGAAGTTGGTCTCGTCATTCCAGGCGTGCGCACGTCGGCGGCAGAGAAGCGCATTGACTACATGGCCGACATTACGTACGGCACCAACAACGAATTTGGTTTTGATTATTTGCGCGACAACATGGCAGGCACCAAAGAAGAAAAAGTTCAGCGCGGTCATTACTTCGCGATCGTCGACGAAGTTGACTCAATCTTGATTGACGAGGCTCGCACTCCATTGATCATTTCTGGTCGCATTGCCGACGCAGCCAAGTCGTATTACCAATTTGCTTCGATCGTCAGGTCGCTCAAGCGAGACGTTGACTATGAAGTTGAAGAAGACAAGCGCGTCGTGGTGCCAACCGAGGCTGGTATCGAAAAAGTAGAACAGCAACTTGGCATTGCCAACTTGTATGACGAAGTGCAACAAAACTTGGTGCACCAATTGCAAGTAGCGCTCAAGGCTGCCGTGTTGTATCAGCGCGATAAGGACTACATCATCCAAGATGGTGAAGTAAAAATCGTCGACGAATTTACGGGCCGAATTCTTGAAGGCCGTCGTTGGAGCGAAGGTATTCACCAGGCGGTTGAGGCCAAAGAGGGCGTCAAGATCAAAGAAGAAAACCAAACGCTCGCAACCGTCACCCTGCAAAATTATTTCCGCATGTACGACAAACTTTCCGGCATGACCGGTACGGCGCAAACTGAAGCAGCCGAGTTGATGAATACCTATGGGCTGCAGGTTGTTCCTATCCCAACCAATCGTGAGATGGTGCGCATCGACCAAGCAGACCTGATTTTTAAGACCGAAGCCGCAAAGTTTAAAACAGTTGTTGCCGATATCGAAGAGAAGCACAAAAAGGGCCAACCCGTTTTGGTCGGTACTGTCAGCGTCGAGAAGAGCGAATTACTGTCGCGCGAACTCGACAAGCACGGTATTAAACACGAAGTGCTCAATGCCAAGCAGCACACGCGCGAGGCTTCGATCGTTACGCAGGCTGGCCGCATAGGCAGCGTCACTGTTGCAACCAACATGGCTGGACGCGGTGTCGACATCATGCTCGGCGGAAACCCAGAAGGGCTTGCTCGCGCCAAGGTATTGCAAGAGGGGTTCGCGCCAGACACGCTGACTGACGAATTTGCATTGTCTATACCACTCGAGCAAATGCCTGATGAATACCGACAGGCTCGAGCGGCAGCACAAAAGCGCTATGCCGATTTGTTGGTTGAGTTCACGGCTTCGTGCAAGATTGAAGGTGACAAAGTGCGCGCCGTTGGTGGTCTCTATGTGCTTGGCACAGAACGTCACGAGTCGCGACGTATTGACAATCAGTTACGCGGTCGTTCTGGTCGCCAAGGTGATCCGGGCGAAAGTCGTTTTTACTTAAGCCTCGACGACGAACTGATGCGTTTGTTTGCAACCGGTGCATTGAGCTGGGTCATGGGTCGCGCATTGCCGGATGACGAAGCGATTGAAGCCAAGATGGTGACCAAGGCAATTGAACGTGCTCAAACAACAGTCGAACAACGCAATGGTGAGATTCGTAAAAACGTTCTCAAGTACGACGAAGTGATGAATGAGCAGCGCAAGGTTATTTATCAGCGCCGCGACCAGATTCTCGAGGGGCTCGATCTCAAAGTTGCAGCGATGGAGTATTTGGCAGAAGCCGTTGACTCGTTGATCGACAGCCATTGTGTGTCTGACGCCAACGATGAATGGGACCTAGACGGCCTGGCTCGCGAACTCGTGTCATTCTGGCCATCCACAGTTACTAGCCACCGTCTTGAGCAATGTGCAGACACCGACGAGATGTATGACCTCGTGATGTCTGATGCGTCAGTTTTTTATGCGGCTCGCGAAACCGAGATGGGCGAAACAACAATGCGCGAGATCGAGCGTCAAGTGATGCTTCGCATCATCGATCAGCGTTGGCGCGAACATCTTGAAGAGATGGATTATTTGCAAGAGGGCATCAACCTGCGGGCGATGGGTCAAAAAGATCCACTCACCGAATGGCAGCGTGAAGGCTTCGAGATGTTTGGCGCCCTGATGAAGGGCATTGCTCAAGATTTTGTGAAGTACGTCATGCACGTGCAGGTTGTGAAAAATGAGTCGCCTGTGTTGCAGGTGAGCAACCTTCAAGAATCATCGTTTGATACCGAGACCGACGGTGGCTTTGCCGCGATTGCTGCCGCAGAGACCGGCGTGCCGATGCAGTCTGAGCCAGTAGTGAAGACGATTGTCAAGTCGGCCGATGACTGGTCGACAACGCCGCGCAATGCGATGTGTCCTTGCGGTTCGGGCAAGAAGTACAAGTTGTGCCACGGGCGCAATTAATTTACTTCTCTTCACTATGCGCGATTTTTCCAACGACCTCACCGAAATTCGGCGACGCGTGAGTGAAGCCTTTGTCTATCTCAAGGTAGAGGCAGGCGGCGAGCGAATGAAAGTTCTCGAGATTGATGTCGCTCGCCCCGATTTGTGGGACGACCAAGACAATGCCAAAAAAGTCAACACCGAATACGTCAATCTCAAAGCAGACCTGGACGACTTTGCGCAATTGTCTGGGTCGGTAGACGACCTAGAGGTGCTGCACGAAATGGCGCGCGAAATTGACGATGCAAGTCAAGAACCAGATCTTGAAAATGGCATCAACGGTGTGCGGTCGAAGCTTGATGCGCTTGAGTTGCGCAGTTTGTTTACCGGCGTACACGATGAGATGGATGCAATTGTGCAAATCAACGCCAAAGACGGCGGTGTCGATGCCCAAGATTGGAGCGAGATGCTCTTGCGCATGTACACGCGATGGGCAGAGCGCAGCAACTTTGCAATCGAGATTGGCGATATCTCACTTGGCACAGAAGCGGGTATTTTGTCGGCCGACTTTACGGTGCGCGGCAGATACGCATATGGGTTACTCACGTCAGAGCGCGGCACGCATCGTTTGGTGCGCATTAGTCCGTTTGATAATCAAGGTCGGCGCCAAACAAGTTTTGCCAGTGTGCAGGTGTGGCCGATACTTGAAGAAGCCGATGTTGAAATTAATGAGACTGATATTCGCATGGAAGTGTTTCGAGCATCAGGTGCTGGTGGTCAGCACGTCAACAAGACCTCGTCTGCTGTAAGACTCATTCACGAACCAACAGGACTCGTCGCGTCGTCACAACAAGAGCGTTCACAATTACAAAACCGTGAGAGTGCGTTGAAGCGCCTCAAGACGATGGTCGCATCTCGGATCGAAGAAGAGCGTGACGCTGCAATGAAAAAAATTGCGGGCAAGCCTTCTGCAATCGGCTGGGGTAGCCAGATTCGCTCGTATGTTATGCAGCCATATCAGATGGTGAAAGATGTGCGCACCGAAATTGAGAGCGGAAACATCGCGGGGGTTCTGGATGGAGATCTGAATCTCTTTATGGAGGGCTATCTCAGGTGGCGCCGCGCAAACTCGGATTCATAAACTAAACTGACTGTTTGTCGCCTGGAAGGGGCCCCATGATCCGTTTGGAAAGTGTGACCAAGAGGTACGGCACCGAAACGGTGGCCGTTCGAGATGCAAGTTTCGATATCGCTAAAGGCGACTTCGTGTTCTTGGTCGGGCCGTCTGGATCTGGCAAGTCGACGCTGTTGCGACTGATCAATCGCCAAGAGCAACCCGAGCGCGGCGAGGTGTGGGTGGCTGGGCAAAACGTCAACGAGATGGCCGAGTCGCGCGTTCCGTATTTGCGCCGCAACATGGGCAATGTGTTTCAGGACTACAAGTTGCTGCCTAACAAGACTGTTTTCGAAAACGTGGCGTTTGCCCTTGAGGTCATTGGCAAACCACGACACGTCATCAATCGACAGGTGCCCGTAGTGCTCGAGTTGGTTGGTCTTGCTGGTAAGGAAGATCGTTTTCCAGAGCAATTGTCGGGTGGTGAGCAACAGCGTGTGTCAATCGCGCGTGCGTTTGTTAATAGACCGCTGATTATGTTGGCCGATGAGCCAACAGGCAACCTCGATCCAGCAACAGGCGAGGGCATCATGGCGCTGTTGGAAGAGATCAATCGCACTGGCACCACAGTGGTGATGGCAACTCACGACCATCGCGTAGTCAACGCAATGCGCAAGCGAGTTATTCAACTTGACCGTGGTGTCATTGTGCGCGACCAAGAGCGCGGGGTATACGAATGATCGCCCGCATTGCATACGCATTTCGCGAGATGTGGGCAAGTTTTAGGCGCAACCTCACGCTTACTGTCGCAGCCATTCTTACTTCAGCGATCGCACTGTTATTGGTGGGCACAACGTTTTTGATCCAACGTGCGTTCGACAATTTGTTGGTTCAGTGGCGTGGCGATGTTGAGATGATCGTGTTTGTGCGTAGCGATGCAACACCAGAGCAGATCTCATTGATCGACCAGACAATTAAGGCTGCGCCAACAATCATTGATGTTGACAAGTTGCGTTACCTCGATAAAACACAAAGCTACGAAGAAGCAAAACGTATTTTTGTTGGCGACCCTGTCACCTTGAGTCTGTTGACCCCCGACAACATTCCGTCGCAGTTCAAAGTGGTTCCAATTACTCAAGATCCAGAACTCGTGCGCAGTTTGAGTGAGCAATATCGATCGTTGCCTGGCGTGCAAGATGTGGCGCTCGCTGAAGACGAGTTTCAAGTGATCTCGACGCTGTCTCGTTTTGTAGGCACTGTCACATTGGTGATGTCGCTTGTCTTGTTGGTCGTAGCAGTAGGGCTGATTTGGAACACGATTCGCACAGCGATGTTCGCACGCAGGCGTGAAATAGAAGTGATGAAATTGGTCGGAGCAACAAACTGGTTTATCAGGGTTCCGTTCATGCTTGAAGGCTTATTGCACGGTTTACTCGGAGGCATTGCATCATGTGGTGGGCTGTGGGTGCTCAACTCTGCATGGACCAATGGTGTCGCTGGGTTTAAGCCCGGTACGGGAATAAGTTCGCTTGTAGTTCCATCCGGATATTTGACGGGAGTGATGCTGATGATTCTTGCAATCGGTGCACTTGTTGGTGCAGTCGGCTCCGCCATTGCGGCTTCACGATTCTTGGACGTGTAGCGCGATGTCTACAAACGGAAAATACACAGAAATTATCTACGAGGTAAGCAACAACATCGCCACGGTCACGATGCATCGCCCAGACAAGATGAATGCGTTTACGGGTGTGATGATGAACGAGTTGTTGCAGGTATTCGACGAAATTGATGCCGATGACAACGTGCGCGCAGTGATTGTTACGGGCAGTGGTCGCGCTTTTTGCGCGGGTGCCGACTTGTCGCACGGTGCAGACACATTTAGCGACGGCAAGATGAGCGGCCAAACTCCAACATCGGTGCGTCGCGATGGTGGTGGCATGGTGACTCTGCGCATGTTTAGGTGCAATAAACCAATCATTGGTGCGATCAACGGTGCTGCCGTTGGTATCGGCGCAACAATGACGCTGCCAATGGATATTCGCATCGCTGCCGACACGGCCAAGATGGGTTTTGTGTTCACTCGCCGAGGCATTGTGCCAGAGGCTTGTTCTTCGTGGTTTTTGCCGCGTCTAGTAGGTATCGCTCAGGCTCAGGAATGGGTATTGACCGGACGGGTCTTTTTGGCAGACGAAGCATTGCGCGGTGGACTCGTGCGCAGTATTCATCCGCAAGCCGAGTTATTGCAGGTTGCTCGTGACCTTGCACAAGAGATTGTGGACAACACGGCTCCAGTATCTGTGGCGCTTGCTAGGCAGATGATGTGGCGAATGCTCGGGGCTTCGCACCCGATGGAGGCGCATCGTGTTGACTCACGTGGTATTCAAGAACGCGGTCGTTCGGCAGACACTCGCGAAGGTGTGATGAGCTTTTTACAAAAGCGACCAGCGGTATTTACTGACATGGTGAGCACAGACATACCAGACATTTTTGTGGGCTGGGAAGAACCAGAGTTTTTCTAGTTCATGAGTCTTTTTGAAGAAGTGGGCGGCTCCCAATTTTTTGATCGATTGGTTGATCGTTTTTACGAAGGTGTTGCAACAGATGAAGTGTTGCTGCCGTTGTACCCAGAGCAATCTGACTTAAGTGGGGCAAAGCAACGACTTACTTTGTTTCTGCAGCAATATTGGGGCGGCCCAACGACATATAGCGATGAGCGCGGGCATCCCAGGTTGCGACAAAGGCATTTTCCATTTGTGATTGGCGAACGCGAACGAGATCGTTGGATGGTGCACATGAAGGCCGCAGTGGATGAACTCTCACCCAATGAGACAGTTCATCAGCAACTGACGGAATATATGGCGATGGCATCAACAGCCATGATCAATTCGCCAAGCGCAACTATTTGAGTGCGTAACACGCAATTGCGGTAGCCGACGCAACATTGAGCGAGTCAATCCCGACTGCCATTGGAATGTTGGTCAGAATTGTGCACGCTTCGAGCGCGGCTTCGCTGAGACCCTGGCGTTCAGAACCGAGCACAAGTGCGCGGGGTTGAGAGTCGGCAAGGTCGATGTGATTCATCGGCAGCACTGGCTTGGTTGGGTGGTTCAATGTCATGCCCACAACAGCGAAGCCGCGACTTGCAAGTTGATGCAACGTGGTTGAGATGTCGGTAATTCGCGCGTAGGGCAAGTTGAAAGTGGTGCCCATCGATACTCGCAATGCCCGGCGGGTGAGTGGATCGGACGAAGTGGTGTCGAGCAGCATTGCGTCCCATCCAAGGGCAACTGCGCTTCGTGCGATGGCGCCAACGTTGCTGGGGTTGTCGATGCAATCCAGAATGACGAGCCGTGTAGACGTGTCCATTAATGATTGTGCATCGCGCAGTGCAGGACGGTGAAATACGCCGATTGCGTCGAGCGGAACACCAAGACCAGTGACTTCGCGGCGAATGTCGGCTGAAGCGCTCAGTGTGATGCCGCCATGCTGGGTGATGTCGGCAACGAAATCTTGTGCACATTTTGGGTCGCACAGGACAACGGAAGGTTTGCATCCTGCATCAAGTGCCCGGCGAACAACGAGGTCGCCTTCTGCGACGAACATTCCAGTTGATTCGAGGTTGTTGACTTGTGCGGCCTTGCGTTGCGCGATGGTGTTGAGTTGTCGTTCGCGCCAACGAAATGCATTCAGCCGTTCGTCAGATGCATCGTCGACTTCAATAATCACGAAAAGTTAATTTAGAATTGCCATGGGAAGGCGTCCCAGTTTGGGTCGCGCTTTTCAAGAAAAGCGTTGCGTCCTTCTTCTGCTTCATCGGTCATGTAGGCAAGTCGTGTGGCCTCTCCGGCAAACACTTGTTGGCCAACGAGGCCATCATCGATCAAGTTGAACGAAAACTTGAGCATTCGCTGTGCGGTCGGGCTCTTCGAGTTGATTTCTTTGGCCCACTGCAGCGCTGTTGCCTCAAGTTCGGCATGTGGTACGACGGCATTGACCATGCCCATGCGTTGAGCGTCGTCAGCGGAGTATTCGCGGCCAAGGAAGAAGATTTCTCGAGCAAATTTCTGGCCAACTTGTCGCGCAAGATATGCCGAGCCAAAGCCGCCATCAAAACTTGCAACATCGGCATCGGTTTGTTTGAAGCGAGCGTGCTCTTTACTTGCCAATGTGAGGTCTGAAACGACGTGCAAACTGTGGCCGCCGCCGGCAGCCCAACCCGGCACAACACAGATCACAATCTTTGGCATGAATCTGATGAGACGTTGCACTTCAAGAATGTGCAGTCGACCGGTGCGACCTTGATTGATGGTGCTTGCGGTGTCGCCGTCGGCGTACTTGTAGCCATCCTTGCCTCGAATGCGTTGGTCGCCTCCGCTGCAAAATGCCCAACCACCATCTTTTGGCGATGGTCCGTTGCCGGTGAGTAGTACGCAACCGACGTCGGTTGATTGGCGAGCGTGATCGAGAGCAACAAAGAGTTCATCAACTGTTGCGGGACGAAATGCATTGCGCACTTCGGGACGATTAAAAGCAATGCGCACTGTGCCGTGGGCGAGTGCGCGGTGGTACGTGATGTCATTAAACGAGAAACCTTCAACCTCGCGCCAAGCTGTTGGATCAAAGATGTCGGAAACCTGTTTGGTGTTCACCGTTCTATCTTACAAACTAGACACGTTGGCGCGGTGGGCGTGCTCGGGGTGCTCGAGCACGAACCGTTCTGCCCATTCCTTGGAGGTGACATCCGATTGCTTCTTTGTTTGTGGGGCAGGCACCGTATCGATAGGAGAGTCAATGTGGTTCATCACCAGGCGAACGGTTGCATCCATGTCGCGAGTCAGTTGCTCGTAGGTGATGTCGAGTGGCACGATGTTGTTGTCGACGAAATATTTTTGCCACTGAGCATTTTCATCGGCGATGCGTGCAAGGGCGCTTTCAATTGCGTCGCCGTCATAGATGGGCTCACGTTGAACTTCCATATTGCTGTTCCAAGACTCACTTTGGGATGCGCGAACAAATGAAATTGCCTGGCGAATCTCGTTTTGGCGCATGATGCGCACCCAGCGCACAGGCACACCCCAATAGTTGACGTTCAGATCGAGGTCGAGCATGTGGCGCTTGTAT
>Ga0194055_10001456_pt1 | contig 19292 bp, 19 predicted proteins | sample SepL449m_MetaG_FD_155482 | JGI IMG/M metagenome (GOLD analysis project Ga0194055, IMG submission 155482) | Anoxic zone freshwater microbial communities from boreal shield lake in IISD Experimental Lakes Area, Ontario, Canada - Sep2016-L442-9m | ecosystem: Environmental > Aquatic > Freshwater >...
CTTTAATATTGGATACAGTTTGGCGAACATCTTTTAAAGATTGCAGGCAGAGCTCTTTAGATGTGCTAAAAAAGTTAATAGCTTCATTATATTTCCCATTTTGCAAAAGGAACAAGCCACTTTCAAGTTGAATATTCTGAGCAGTTAGATTGTGCCCAAGAGCGTCATGTATATCTCTAGCAATTCGATTGCGCTCAAGAGCAATAGCCTGATCTTCAATCTGCATTGAATATTTTTTTATTTGATCTAAGGCGATATTTAATTTCTTTTTACTTTCACTAGTGGCAATCATATAAACAATTAAGAGTATGGCAACAATCAGCCAAAATACATAATTAACTCTAATATAAGAATGAATATAGCTGATATCACTACTATTAATTGCTTGTGTCATTCCACTTCTAACTAAACGACTTGAAATAAATATAAACAATATTACTAATATTGATAAATAGCGAACACTTTTAATGCCATATATTTGGTAAGCTCGCAAAAATACAATCGTTGATAACAAAGGAAGATAGATGAAATTATTGGAAATATATGGTAGGAATAATATACATAATTGAGCAATCCAATAAATCTTTATATGGAAAGCTTTTTGAGGGAATACGAAACCCATTACTCCTATCATTATCACCATAGAAGTACTGCATACAAATTCCAAGGTACTAAATTCCAATAAACGCCAATAAATAAAGCCTGAAATTATATACCAAATCTCCATCAACAGCTCATAATAAAGAAACTGGTTAGGATTATTGTTGATTTTTTTAAGAATATTCATAGATAAAGTAGCTTAGGGAACGTCAAAAAATAGGAAAACCTGAGAGTCTCCAGTGTATGCTAATAATCAAGGAGAGCATCTCAGTTATGCAAGAGTTAAGCGTAATTTGTTTTCCTGTAAATTAAAGTTTCATCTAAATCAAATATAGACCTAGGTTCACTTGAGTTTTTTCTTAATGAAAGCCCCAAACATGGCCACAAAGAATGCGCCTAATATATTCAAGGGTTCTGGTACACTTACTCCTATCTGATCAGGGGTGACGAGTAGTACTCCATCATTTCTAAACCCACCATATTGCGTACTGTTAATTAACACACTTTCAATATCGCCATTTAAAGCATTTAATTTCACAACACTTCCGCTGTTGTAGCCAGATACAATAAGGGATAGTTTGTCCGGAGTAAGGACCAGGGCTGTAGGTCCATTTAATGCTGTATTGTTATAATTGCCTAAAACCTTAATGAAAGTACCATTAGAAGAATATTCTAAGATTTCATTACCATCTAAGCTAGCGACAGCCCAATCCCATTTGGCAACTGCACTTGTGCTGCTGCACCATTTAAGCCAGAAAGATATGTAGCAAAAGGTTGAATACCTTGTGTTTGTGTATTATATTGATAAACTGTGCTATGTATTCTATTAGAAGCATAAAGATTGCCGTCTTTACCAAAATCCAAACCAATAGGAAGAGCAGCTTTTGTGAATGCACCCTGATAAGGTAATCCTTGGGCTTGACGTGAAGCGACAAGAGCTGGAAACTCTATTATTGATTGAGTCACATTAATGTCAGGGGACTCAGCAGGAATTCCAATTCTTTGTGCAACTTGCCCCGTTTTGCCATTAATTTTCAAAACACTATCTTGAATATCATAATTAACAATAGGTGCGCCTACAAAATCGACTCCCGCTTTGGACTCAAAATTACTTACATACAGGTTACCATCTGGTCCCCAAACATGTCCTGTCAGCGTAGCATTACCACTGAGCCCGCCATTAATAATTTGCTGATCAGTTGTAAATGTACCTAGGTAATCTCCAGTAGCTGGATTAAATTTGAGAACGTTACCACCAAGAACTTGAGTAACAAAGAGAGAGCCGTCTGGTCCAATAGATAGTCCATCGGGGCCATTTATTGGACCAGAGTTAATTTGTGCTAGTGAATTACCACTAGGGTCAGTTATATTGATAGTTCCAAAAATAGTACCCGATGAGGTATCTGAGGGACTACTAACAAATAGATAATACGGTTCGTACGGCAATGAATATGACATGATTTGAATTTTATCCTGTATGTAGATTTGTAATGTAGAATTTAAACCTGAATTTGATTTGATTAAAGTGTTTTTGTCTCTCTAGTAAACCAATCAAGAATTGCTAAAGGCTAGAACTGCTGGTGCTGTATCCATATAATCTTTCATTTTTTTAATTTTTTGATTATCAATAGTCCATATTGCTACTAGGTCATTACCATATAGCCTATTGTTGCTTTTAACAAGCACCTCAGTGTAACCAATGACAACGACTTTATCATTTTGAGCTATGAATTCTCTGAGTTCAACTTTTTTAAATTCGCTACAGTCATGAGTTACCTTGAAGAATTGTCCAACTTGATCTCGACCACTCCAAATACCTCCAAAAGGAACCACCTCTCTAGGATGAGGCATCTCCCATTCAACATCATCTGCTAAAAGATTAAGTACAGATGCAATATCCCCTTTTCCTAGGGTAGCATAAAAAAGCTTAACTAGCTTAATATTTTCTTCAGGATTAAACGTTGTTTGTTCGCTATTCATATTAGTACAAAGAATTTGAGAATAAAAGTTGTAATTTTTTAATTAATAATGAACAAAAATCTTATTTTTTATGCAAGATATTTGTTCATTATTAACAAAATTAGCGAGGACGTTGGTTTAGATTCAAGATACTTCCACTAACCATATATCCTTCATCAGAGGACAACCATGCGGTAAATTGAGCTATTTCTTCTGGGGTAATCCATTCTGGAGAACTATGAGCTTCCATCGCTCTGGTCTTAACCATTCCTTGAACGATTACTTCGTTAATTCGTATTCCATTACCTTTATTTTCTTCAATTATTATGCGGGCTAACATTAACTGGGCTGCAGCAGGGATTCCCACAGGGCTGAGGTTTTTGAGTGGAACTTCAGCAGCAGTGCCACCTAACAAGATATAAGAACTAGTTTTTTCTTTAGCAAGAACTGGTAAAAAAGTTTTGGCCAAAAGAAAGTGTGAAGTTAGGTTGCTATCAATATATTGTTGCCACACCTCCATTGAGACTTCTGTCAAAGGTTTGTTCCCAGTCCACCATCCACCAATCGAAGCAAGCACTCCATCAAGACGACCACAAGTTTTTAAGACATCGTCTCGTACTTTGTTTACACCTTCAGCTGTGGAAATATTGCCTATAATGGGAACAAAGTTAGTTTTAGCCAAATCTCCAAGATAGTTGGACAGATTGTCAAGCGACTCTTGCTTTCGTGATGGAACAACCACAGTAGCGCCTTCTTTGAGGTAATGAGCAGTTATTCCTTCCCCAACATTACCAGTTCCACCAGCTACAAGAATTATTTTTTTATCAAGGTTAGCCATAAATCTCCAATCATCAGTTCTGTTAATAGTGTTGTTATGGATTCAATATCCATAGTACGTGAAACGGTATTAATACTTAAAAAGATTCATCCAAGGTATCAAATGATACTACACAAGAATCTTTGGAAACGATTTACCAGGCAAAACAGATTCATCTATGTAAGTAAATTCATAGATTCTTTCTGCGAATAGCCAGCTATCGTTTAGGTATACGTATTTGTCAATGTATACTCCTAAGTTATAAAAACCTTTGTCTGAAATACTCCTGCCTATTTCGCTCATAGTCCACCTAGCTGTTGCCTGCTTATCATCAATATCTATCACCCCACCATGAATTTTCTGGACAAAGAATTCCCAATTATTTAATAAATTTGTAACTGCAGTAGCAATGTTAGCAGTTCCGTGGATTTCTATGTCTATGGGGGGGTTAATTTTCCAAATTCCATCGTCAGACCACAAAGCAGTTAAGTTGTCAATTTTACGAGTATTGACTGCATCAGCAAATCTATAACATAGGTCTTGAATCTCACTCCTATGTAACAAGATCTCGATTTCATCAGATGATTGTTTAGACATGATAACAGTAATAAGTTTATGTTTTGATTACGTTCAATTACTCAGCAGTGGTGATAAGGCTTAATAAACTCTCTGGCGCAAAAACATCTCTGAAATAGGTAAGTTGTTCAGTCTTAAGATAGCAACCGCCTCTATGTCCTCTTCTCACCCATGTAACATTACCTTTGCCTATTAGCTCGTTTGTTTCATCGTCAATACATTTCCATTCAAAATATACATGTTCATTATGAAACATAACAATTGGCCAACACATTGTTACATTGGGTTGAGCTATTAATGCCCACCAATGTTTTTCCCTTTCTTTCTGTTCTTCAATACCTCTAAAGGGTCCATCTTGACATAGATAAACCAGGTCGTCGCGATACTCTCCTGATAAAATATCACCTCTTCCTCGTCTTAAGGCTTCACAATGGGTTGGCCACCATTCCTTATTTTCTTGTTCAATTACTTCCATAGGATAAGAGCTATTTATTTCAGGTAAAACTGATTCTTTAAGAGAATTAATTTTGATAGCCTGTTCAATAAGCCGATCACCCACTTCACTAGAAACAAGTCCTGGTCGAGAATAATCAGAAGATAAGTTGGTGTAATAGTTGAGTCTTTTTTTCATTGTTTAAATCTCCTAAGATTGGATTGAAATCATAACAGCTAATATCTATAAAAATTAAAGATATTAGGTAAAAACTTAATGCCATTTTAGAATGAAGATAGTAACCTTCCTTTGAAAATTATACTTCATAACATATACTACAGCATTAAAAAAAAGCGATATTGATTATCTTTAATAGGTATTTTTGAATTTTCAATGAATATTATAAATCACCTTCTACAAACTGCAGAACAGTTCCATCAGGATCTTTAAAACATACAAAAGTAAATCCCTTTGTACCGGGTAAAGTAACTGGTTCAGAAATAAACTTAACACCCTTGGAAATCAATTCATGATATAGTGCATTTAGATTGTCAACTCGTATGGACACTCTGTTGATACCTGCGTGATGTAGATGCTTATAGGGAGTTCCTTGAGTTTTAGGTATTTCAAATTCGACTAGATCAATTCTTGTTTTAGATGGGTCTCCGTCTGCACTTAGATGTACACCTCTGCACTTAGATTCAGATAACCCAAGTGCTTTAGCTAATTCTGGACTACTCATTCCCTCGCGAAAATCAACAATAACCTTGAACCCTAACATCTCATAAAAGGGAAGAGAGACATCTAAGTTAGTAACATTTATGTTGCAGTGGAATAGACTTTGAAGGTTGCTCATGATTTTACAGATTTATAAAAAATATGAAAAAGCGAATTAATCTTTACTTGAGGCAAAAAATTCATTAAGTGAACCAAATGCACCAGCTGCTTTATTAAAACCTGCATAGACACAAGTAAATAGTAATAACTCCTCAATTTCTTCGCGAGTTGCTCCCTCATCTATAGCCATAGCAATATGCGCAAAATAGGGACTTCCAGGTCCAACAAATTCTTGATTTGCTACATCAAGAGCAATAGTAATGAGTGCTTTAGTCTTTTGATCAATTAATGGTAATCCCCAAGCTTCACCTGCAACTCTTGTTACAAAATCTCCGAACTTTGGATTAATTGAGTTTAGACCAGCTTGAAGCTCGTGATTATCCAAAACTGCATTTTTATGTTTCATGTGACGTTCCTCTCTTAGTTTATTTGATTGAATTAAAAAGCTAGCTAATTTAAGCCTGTTTATTCTACAACAGCAAATATTGTTGCATTGGCTCCCATTTATCTTTCCATTCTCCAGGAACTAATTCCTCTACAACTTGAATTGGAAAAACTTTAGCCATTTTTTTCCTTTCCTTTTCTTCTAAATTGAACAAAACAAATGGTACTAAGAGAAAAGGGGATGTAGTATGCTTAACAGCTTCATCAACCATTAACATGCATATTTTCTTTTCTTCCTCTTTGTCTATGAATGATTTTATCATTTGTTGAGTGAAAATTTCATCTTCTAACTTAATGTGATCGTACCAAAAGGTTTTAAGCTTGTCTATACTTTCAGCGAACAATCTTTGAGTAGTGTTAGAGATTGATTTTGAGGTTTGAATATCTTCAAGCAAAGACTTTATTTCGGCAAGATAAGGATGCATTTCTTCATGTTGTAGATACAATTTTTTTATGCCACTAGAGCTTGACAACAAATTCGAAAAATAAGGAAACACAACCTTATCTTCTACAGTATGATGTGAATCAAGCAAATCAAGTAATGTTATTACATACAATTTGAAGCCTTCAGTTGTGGATGCACCAATATTAGTAGAAACAACGTCTAGTGCTCTATTAACAACAGAGTGAACTAAATTCAAATCAGACACTATACTATATTCTTCATTTTCCAGCATTATTTTTCCCTAATTGAATTAACCTGATACTTATAGAATTTGTCAAGAAACTGTTCCATCAATATTAACTTTATTCACACCATTGCCAAGATAAGCTACTGCAACTAAGTCGGTTTCAATTACTTGATTAGGTTTCATAATATGAGCAGTACCATTCTTAATGGCTGTATTTATGCCTGCTGGGGGAAAACTAGTAAAAGGCTCAAGAGCGCAAGTGTAAGCCCGACCATACCATGGATAATCATCATTACCTCCGTAGTTTTGCCACATCCATAGATACTTGAAAAGTTCTTTATCCCAAGCCATTCCAAAACCAATCTCTTTAGATTGATTTGTAACTCCAAACCAGCCATCGGTAAGTTCTTTAAGAAAAACTACATCTACCGACTGACTATCAAAACCCCTAATTTTGGATATATCTTCTAGTTCGTTTGTGCGCCTATTGATTCCTAACGGATAATCAAATTCTTTGTTAGTCTCCCATAGACCGTTGTGATGAAAATTCATTACCTCGAATTTAGTTGCTGGTGTCTGAACAAAGCAAGTATCATCCAAAAAAGGTTGACCAAGTGCAGGATGATGTCCCCACATTATCGCAAAATCAAATGGTGATTCGTTGATGAGACGTTCATGAATAAACAATGCTGAGATATCTCTTTTGATCGTCATGGTCCTAGTTAGTATCAGTGGGGAACGATATAATCTAGCTTCAATTGCAATAGATACCTGTTCAGGTGAATCTTCAATTACTTGAACGTCGAACGGTAACAATGATACTTCCCCATGCAAACCTTGACTGGATCCTTTGTAGGGATCGTTGGACCATCCGGCGGATGGAAGAACTTCTTGCCATCCTCCGTAGTAATAGTCATGAAAGTTACCCTCAGGAAGTGCACTAGTAGCAATGTAAGGTTGACGCATGGATATTGGGGACTGCCACATAAAGTCTAAATCCCTGGGTTTGTATGTGAATTCAAAAATATCACCACCCTTTGAAACCAATACCCCTACACGCAAAAGGTCATTTTGAAGGAAAGCTACCTTCATGCCTTTGTATGTGTAATCCAAACTTAATCGACAGCCATCCTTTCTACCGTGAGTATACATATATTAAAGTGCTCAATTAAGTCTATTCAGGTTACCATTCTTCTAAGACAGCTGTTAGACCACCATCAACAAATAGCTCAGTCCCAGTTATGAATGAAGCTTCATCACTAGCTAAAAATGCACAGGCTTGTCCAACATCTTGTGATGTACCAATTCGCTTCATAACTTGCCTGTCTTCAATTTTTTTTCTTATAGCAGCTGGATCATCATAGCTGTTAAAAAGATCTTCAATCAGAGGTGTTAAAATCCATCCAGGTGCTATTGAATTTACTCTTATAATAGGACCATAATCGATAGCCATATTTCGAGTCAAAGCTGTTATAGCTCCTTTAGATGCACAATAAGGTGCAACACCATTGGCAGTGGCATGAGCGTGAACAGATGACATGTTTATTATTACGCCCTTACCAATAGATTGCATGTGAGGTATTGAATATTTGGAGCATAAGAATACACCCTTAAGGTTTACTGCTAAACATTTATCCCATTCTTCACTCGTGACATCCAGTACTGACTTGTATGTACCGATACCCGCATTGTTAACAAGAATATCGAGCCTGCCGTATGTATTAACCGTTTTTGCTATACATGCCTTGACTTCCTCTTCGTTGGATACATCACATTTAATGAAAATTGCGTCTCCTCCTGCTGCACGAATTTCAGCAGCAGCGAGTTCTCCTTCTTTAGATCCAGATGCAGTCAAAACAACTTTGGCACCCTCACGTGAAAAAACCTCTGCTACACCCTTACCAATACCTTTAGATGAGCCTGTAATAATTGCAACTTTGTCTTTAAGTTTCATGATGATTAAAAAAGTTAGGTTGGTTAATTGTTGTTTGAGCTAACAGTAATTGAAACTATTAGCTCTAGTCGATTTTAATTGCCAAATTTTTGAATTTCTTGAGAGATCAAGGTCTCAAGTTGATCAGAAACAAAAGTCTTGAGATATGTTTTAACTTGTTCCCATTTCTCCAAACCAAGACCATCTGAGCTATTAACCATTGTAGAGATTAAACTCGAATTGTTAGGGTTTGACAATGGCCATTTGGGACCAGCTATAGACCATTTAGGAATATAGCCTAGAGACACTCTGTTTTGTCCATCTAGTGATTCAGTAAAATAATTACGCATAACGTTTCCCAGGGGAATACGTTTACTTTGATTAATTACTTTTACGCGAGAGGTATCATCTGTCTGTATACTCGAATCTCCAACAGGATTAGCATCCATGCAAATGCGCAATTCAGAGATCTTGTCACCTTCAAAACGGACAATGTCCATACATGGTAACGTTACTACAGTGCCATCTTTTCGCCAATAAATTACATCCATTTCAACAAAAACAGTTTCCCCTATCTCCCATAACATTTTGATATCATGGTACAAAGCAGAGACCATACTGAAAAAGTTTTTAGTAGATTCACGTATCGAATTTTTGTCGAAACAGATTGGATAATTCCCAAACTGATACACTGGTTTTTCGGTAAAAAATTCACAAAAAGCATCAGGATCGAATGACTCACCTCTGGCAAATAAAGCTTTAACTAGCTCTGAGTTGGTACCGGGAGGTTTTATAGTGTTTACAGTGCTATGGGATAGAGAACTATTTTCTGTGAATGCAATAGTGGGTATAGGATCATTTATAGACCAACGAGAGCCATCAGTAGCCCATTTAGGGATATATCCTAAACTAATTAGAGCTTTACCACCTGGATGTTGAGCAAAATAAGACCTCATCATATCCCCAACAGGTAAGAATTTACCCTCGCTGATGATTCTTAGCGAAGCAGAGTCCGAAACAGGTATCGAAGGATTACCTACTGGATTTGCATCCATAAAAATTCTTAAATCTGCAATCTTGGTTCCTTCGAAACGAACAATATCCATACAGGGCAAGGTTACTTGAGTACCATCTTTGCGCCAATAGGTTACGTCCATTTCAACAAAAACAATATCACCAAATTCCCACAAATTTTTTATGTTGTGATAGAGAGCTGATATGGCTCCAAAGAAATTTGTAGTTGAGGTAAATATGGATTGCTTATCAAAGCAAATTGGGTAATTTCCAAAATGATAGATAGGACTGTCAGTAAAAAAGTCACTAAATCCTTGTGAATCGAAACATTCTCCACGAGCAAATAATGCTTTAACTAAATCGGCATTTGTTCCAGGAAGCTTTAGATCCAAATCACTATCAGATTTCTTATCAATCAAAGGATTCCCAGTTATTAAATCAACTATTGATGTATCTAACTGATTAGCTGCACCTAATGATGTAATTAAACTTGCGACATTTGAACCGCGTTGACCAGATAATGTCATTTTGGAATCATACACAAACGTATGAGCACTTCTCTCTGGAAAAGGATAAAAAGATTCACAATAAAATTCTAAATCTTTTGCAATGAACTGATATTGTGTACTTTGTAAGAAAAAGTTCATTTGAAGGACATCAGAAAAAGCTAGCTCAATAGCTGCATGGTACTGATCTTCAGACGCTTCAGTATGTGATACGGGACCAGCCTCAGGCCGAGAATCATCCATTTGATCAAAAAGATGGATTCTGCACTTAAGTACTTGTTCAGAATTAAGAAAAACCCGAGCGAGGCGTTCTTTTAAAAAATTGCGAAAATCACTTAGGTTAACAACCTTTGACTTACGAACTAAGATATGAAGCTTTTTGATGACTGTAGAAAAGTTTGGATCACCATCATTTATGTGATCGACTATGGTAATTGAATTACCAGGACTGGTATTATAGCCAATGGCCTTACTAAATATATTGCGTTCATCATCCATCAAAATCTTTGAAGCCTGGAACCATAATTGACGGTCAGCTACATTATTGAATGTCAATTCTGCAATACCATCAATTTGCTGTCTATCATGCGAAGAATTAATGGGATTTGAGATGAGAGGCCATATGCCTCCATTGTTGTGACCAACATGAAACTGCCAGTATTGGAATTGGCCTGGAAGTCTTGCACATACAGGGCCGTGAACATCTTTCCAGTAATTGTCAAATGCCTCAAGATCTAAATCTTTACGTTTCCATAATAAAACATAGAAACATACTTTTCCTGCCCAGTCTCTGCTTGAATAATCTGGTTTAGCCATATGACACTTGGTTTTAGTTATAAATTTCAAAAAAAATTCTCGTTGAACTCAATTAATTCAGCCAATCTATTGTGAATAAGTCAAAAATATTGATTTGGCTGAATTAATTGGTAAATATGAAATTAATCCCTATATAAAGGAGATATGTCTACATATACTCTCCATTCTTTGATTTTATCTCCAGCCATCCTCATTACGTCAGTACAAGCAAAGTGTATGACTTTGTTGTCCTTAAGACGAAGATAATTAGTTTCAAACTCAAATATCACCTGATCTTTCTCTGGCAATTCAATAACCTGACGAGTCTCTGGTGCTTGCATTTGTACTTGTGTGTAAAAGGACTTGAGAAAATCAATTACTCCTTGCTTCCCATGAATTGGTTCTGAGGATCCAACCCTATAGAAAACATCGTCTGTCAGACATGTTGCAAATGTATCAAAATCCTGTTTGATCATTGAACCAAATAAAGTCTCACATGTTTCTCTCTGTTTCGATTTTGTTTCTGTCATAATTTACACCTTTCCTTTGATTTTTATGTTCGTTCTATTCAACCCAAACTTATCAAAAAATAGCTGGGTTTGTCAATAGTAATATCTAGAAAATTATTTCAAAAGGGACTACTTTTTGACTTTCATTTTAAAGAATGCACCTATGATTGTTAAAACTATAACCCCCAAAATATTTGAAGATTCGGGAACATTAGCTATTGCTATTCCTCCAGGATTACTAAGTCCTTGAACTCCAGATCCAACAAAAACTGCGCCAGGATTTGATCCTGACGGAGCAAATCCTCCTATTTCTGTAAAGCGTATTATTTGGCTTCCATCATAATCACTTATATAAAGATCGTTGTTAGATCCGAAGATTAATCTTGAAGCTGATTGCATTCCACCATTTTGATTACCAACAAAATCGGATAATGGTGCACCAGTTACACTATTATACTGCTGCACTGGTATACCACTGCCGTTGCTCAAAAAAGAACTTCCAAGTAAAGTCTGAGTTGTTGGAGAAATAACTGTCCCTGATGGAACATACGGTGCAACAGCAGGTTGAACTAGGACCGAGGTTGAACCTTTTGAAGGATCATACTTGAGAATACTGTTATCGTTGAGAACGCTACTAATATAAAGATTACCATCTGGGCCAAAATTAAGACCCGCAGCTATCAATTCTTGACCATTGGAATTTAGTGATGCAACAGTCTTTATATATTGATGAGTAATTCCAGAAAACTCTTGAACACCCCCACCACCAAGTCCGCTGACAAAAATGTTTCCATTGTTGCCAATTTTTATGTCTTCTGGAAAATTTAAACCATGACTGGTCAGGACATCACCGGAAATAAAGCTTGAGTCTTTTAATTGACCAGTATAGATGTCGAAATCCATAACTCTTCCGTAAAGCCCACTAGAACTGTTGTAGTAGCCTTGGTCATTAACTAATAGATTAGTTCCATCAATCGCTATACCAGAAGAAAGTGTCAAGGTGCCTTGAGGTACTAAAGCCCCAGAAGGAATACCTGAATCAGCATTGAAAGTTAGGATACTACTGTAGTTTTGTCCAACTTCAAAATTGGGCGTAGCAGATGCAATGGAACCATCAGCATTAAGTGTAATGTTAACTACTGCACCAGCTGAATAAGTATTGTTTACGTTGCTGACGAATAAAGCTTCACTCATTTTTTTGTTCTTTAGTTCAGTTTTTTTGTTTTAACCTTAAACCATAGTCTAAACCAACATAGCAATAAGTTACAATATTTTCTTTTTTTTGTAAAGTCATAGGACTTTTTAAATCTAAACTTACGAGCTTTAGAGCTATTTTTTATTTCAAGATTAAATTTTAGGAAAGGTCATAGGACTTTTTAACACAATGTCACCAGATTATGACTTTAACGCATTGATTACTGAGATTTAACTAAACATTTCTATCTAGAGAATTGTAACAAAATTCTTAAAATATCCAATTAAAAAATTGACAAACAATATATCTATGTGTAGAATTCTTTCATTGACATGTTTATTGCCATACCAGTTTTGTTAATATTAGTTGGTAGTGCCTCTAGAATATTGCTAGTGATTTTCATTACGAAATTCTTAGCATTTACATGCCAGTAGTAAACTTCAAACTTTCTGTTGATCAAAAATGCTAGGTTTTTGATTAAAGCCTAAACTTTTTTACTTCAATTCTTACTCTCCATATAAAACAAAGGAAAAATATTAGGTCTATGCAAGGCAAAGGAAAAATTGGTGTTTTAATAGAAGAACACTTTGACGCAACCGAGTTTCGGAGATTCAATGAGTATTTTCCTACTCAAGGATATGAAGTTGATTACATTTCTCATCTTTGGGGAAATCCTCAGTTAAATTTTGGTTCCAATCCCGAAAATAACAGTATAGAATTCAATGTTACTGTGGCAACTGATGTAGTAGACTTAGATCCCTCACTTTACAAAGGCATTATTTGTATTGGTGCTTATGCGATGGATCGCCTTAGATATCAAGCATCGGTCAAAAAAGGTCAAAAAAATCAGGCTCCAGCTGTAGTTTTTCTGCGTCGAGCGATGAATGCTGGTAATATCAAAATAGGTACAATTTGTCATAGTCTTTGGCTTTTATGTGCCGACTCGGATTTGATTAAAAATCGTCGGGTCACTTGTGCGCACAACATTATTTGTGATGTCGAAAATGCTGGCGGTGAAGTTGTCTATACTGATGATGTCACCGCTGATTTAGTCATTGACGGAAATTTGATTACAGGTAAACATCCAGGAGTTGTAGATCAATTCATGGATGTTTTTGTTAAAGAAATTGAAAAACAATAGTTTATAACTTTGAAAATAGGATTCAATCGGTATGACAATCAAGGTAGATTTTTCCTTTTCTGATTTGATCGCTGGCTATGTAACTGAGTTTGATAGCGAAAAAAATATTTTCGGTATGAAAACCTCTGATGGCCGAGAGTTTAAGGTCAAACTGAGCGCTATGGCTTATGCCAAACTAATTCAAAACTTTGGTGAAGGTTATCCTGATGCCACCAGTAGTATGAAGGCGATGCTTACTCCAGGTCGCTTTTTGTTTACCTATGGTGTCTTTTATCCTGATAGCGATGTTCTTGATGCAAAGCAGGTTATCTTTGCTGGGCGCAAATCCAATGAATATGTTTTTGAAAGACAAGATTGGTGGATTCAACAGATTGAAGCTCTCGGTAAATTCTATCTCAAAGCTCAATTTGAGGATGGTGAATACGATTACAAGAAATATCGCACCAGTCTTGATTTAGCCGGAAAAGCTTCTACTACAAACTTTCGCCAAGAAACAGATACAATTTCTCGTCTAGTCTACGGTTTTGCCACAGCATTTATGATGACTGGCAACGATAGTTTCCTCAAGGCTGCCGAAAATGGGACTCAATACTTGAGAGACCATATGCGTTTTGTGGATTTAGATGAGGGAATTGTCTACTGGTATCATGGCATTGATGTTCAAGGAGAGCGAGAAACTAAGATATTTGCCTCAGAATTTGGGGATGAATATAATGCAATCCCAGCTTATGAACAGATCTACGCATTAGCTGGACCCATCCAAACCTACCGATGTAATGGGGATCCCAAGATACTAGATGACACCGAAAAAACCATTAAATTGTTTAATGAATTTTTCTTGGATAAAGGTGAGCATGGTGGCTACTACTCTCACTTAGAGCCAATCAATCTAGATCCTTTGCATGAATCTCTAGGAGATAACCAAGGCAAGAAAAACTGGAACTCAGTTGGAGACCATGCCCCGGCGTATCTAATCAATCTATGGTTAGCCACTGGTAAGAAAGAGTATGCAGACATGCTTGAGTATACTTTTGATACTATTACCAAGTATTTCCCAGACTACGAAAATAGTCCTTTTGTCAATGAACGTTTTTACCGTGATTGGTCTCGTGATTTGAGTTGGAAATGGCAGCAAAACCGCGGTGTAGGTGGACATAACCTAAAAATTGCTTGGAACTTGATGAGGATGACTGGCCTAAAAAGTAAGCCAGAATACATTGAACTTGCCAAAAAAATAGCCGCTATTATGCCTTCAGTTGCCAGTGATCAGCAACGTGGTGGTTGGTACGATGTACTAGAAAGAGAGCTAGAAGAAGGTGAAACAAACCACCGCTTTGTATGGCATGACCGTAAAGCTTGGTGGCAACAAGAACAAGCTATCTTGGCTTATCTAATCCTCAATGGTGAGCTCAACGATAAAGAGTATCTTCGCCTAGCTCGTGAATCTTCAGCTTATTACAATGCCTTCTTCCTAGATCTTGAAGCTGGTGGTGTGTACTTTAATGTTTTAGCTAACGGCATACCTTTCCTTGGAGGGGGTAATGAAAGGGGTAAAGGTAGCCATTCCATGAGTGGTTATCATTCCTTTGAATTATGTTACTTGGCTGCAGTTTATACCAACTTGCTGATTACCAAACAACCAATGGACTTCTACTTTAAGCCCATCCCTGGTGGATTTGCTGATGATATTCTGCGTGTTTCGCCTGATATTCTCCCACCTGGTTCGATCAAAATTGTCAAGTGTGAAATTGATGGAGAACCCTATAGCAACTTTGACGCTCAAGCTTTGACGGTTAAATTACCTAAAACAACAGAGCGAGTTAAAGTTAAAGTTACAATAGCTCCAGTCTAATTTCTAAATTTTAGCGAAGAATTAAATATTAACTCTTCGCTATAACAAATTGAGAGGCAATCAAAGATGGGAATAGTACAAGAAGTCAAGACCGAGCAAGGGGTGAAAATCGCAGTTTTAAAAGGAGATGTAGATACCAAATCGGCATCATCTGTAACTGAGGAGATATTACCTCTGATAGAACCAGACAGTAAAACTATATTGGATATGGTCGGCGTAGAATATATGTCTAGTGCTGGTTTAAGAATGTTGCTCTCTGTTTATAGGCAATCTGAAGCCCAAAATGCCAAGCTTGTTTTACTTGGACTATCAGAGGATATTGCAGATACGATGTCGGTAACTGGGTTTCTCGATTTTTTTGTGACAACTGATAGTCTCGATGAAGCAATGAAGTTACTGGCATGATAAAAGTACTATGATTTTTGCGAGTTATGAGGGACAAGTAAGTAAATGCCAATAGAAAGAATTGATGTTCATCCTACTCATAAGTACGAAAGCTTCAAACTGCGTTGCGGTAAACCCTATCCATTTGGAGCAACCTTAGTTCCTGGAGGAGTAAACTTCTCTATATATTCAAGTCTGGCAACATCTTGTACTTTGGTACTGTTTCAAAAACATGCCAAAGAGCCTATGGCTGAAATTCCCCTTCCCGAAGAATTTAGAATTGGCAATGTCTACTGCATGGTCGTATTCGATTTAGATTACGAAAATATCGAATATGGCTATAGGATGGATGGTCCTAATGATTTCCAACAAGGACATTGGTTTGACAAGACTAAAATTCTTCTTGATCCCTATGCCAAATTAATTGGTGGTAGGGATATTTGGGGAGTGACTCCTGATTGGAAAGATGTCTATCATCATAGAGCTAAAATTGCCAATGAAGACTTTGACTGGGAGAATGACAAGGCATTAGAAATTGCGCCAGAAGATCAAATTATTTATGAGATGCATGTGCGCAGTTTCACTAGAAGCCCATCTTCTGGAGTTAGAGAAAAATTCAGAGGAACTTTTGCCGGTATCAGAGAAAAAATTCCTTATCTCAAAGAGTTAGGGGTCAACTCGATTGAGCTGATGCCTATCTATGAATTTGACGAATTTGAAAATAGTCGTCCTAATCCTGAAACCGGAGAAGTGCTTTTAAATTATTGGGGTTACAGTACTGTAGGATTTTTTGCACCTAAGGCTGGGTTTGCCTCAACAGGTAAATTGGGTATGCAAGGGGATGAACTTAAAGCCCTTGTTAAAGAACTACATAAAAACGGGATTGAAATAATTCTAGATGTGGTTTTTAACCATACTGCTGAAGGAAACGAAAACGGTCCCTATATATCTTATAGAGGGATCGATAATAAAACCTACTATATGCTCACCCCTGAAGGTTATTACTTTAACTTCAGTGGTACTGGCAATACTCTCAACTGTAACAACCCTGTTGTCAGGGGTATGGTTTTAGACTGTCTGAGGTATTGGGCTTCTGAATATCATATAGATGGTTTTCGTTTTGATTTAGCAGCTATTCTGGGAAGAGATCCCTTGGGATACCCACTATCCAATCCACCTTTATTAGAGAGTCTAGCCTTTGATCCAGTTCTAGCTAGATGTAAACTCATTGCCGAAGCATGGGATGCTGGTGGACTCTATCAAGTAGGTTCATTTCCAGCCTATGGTCGCTGGGCAGAATGGAATGGAAAATACCGAGATACATTGCGTAAATTCCTCAAAGGTGATACTACAGTTGGCGATTTAGCTCAGCGTTTGCAAGGCTCTCCAGATCTATATGCTCCTTCAGGTAGAGTTCCTGCTACTTCTATCAATTTTATTTCCTGTCATGATGGCTTTACTTTGATGGATATAGTTTCGTATAACTATAAACACAACGAAGCCAACGGAGAAAATAACAACGATGGAGGCAATGACAATGATAGTTGGAACTGTGGCTGGGAAGGTCCAACTGACAATCCAGATATCAATGCGCTAAGACATCGACAAATCAAAAATGCCCTAGCAATGTTGATGGTTAGCCAAGGGGTGCCAATGATTTTAAGTGGTGATGAAATTGGACGTACCAAAAATGGTAACAACAATACCTATTGCCATGACAATCATTTAAATTGGCTAGATTGGACTTTGTTAGAAAAAAATGCAGATCTTTTTAAATTTTTTAAAGACTGTATTGCTTTTCGCAAAGCTCATCCAGTCTTACGCAATCCTGACCATTTTCAAAATCGTGACTATGTAGGTAGTGGCTATCCAGATATTAGCTGGCATGGTACCAAGGCTTGGTATGCTGATTGGTCTAATAATCAAACCATTGCTTTTCTGCTCTGTGGAAAACATGCCAAACAAGGTCTAGTAGAGGATAACTATATCTATGTGGCAATGAATATGCATTGGGAAACCCAATGGTTTGAAATTCCTGGACTTCCATCACAAAAACAATGGAAGATATTTGCTAATACTGGTGCCAACTCACCAGAAGATAGCTGGGAACCCGGAACTGAGCCACTTTTAGAGAATCAAAATGGTTTACTTTTAAGAGATCGCTCAGTAGTAATTTTAGTTGGTTAATCAACATTAAAACAATAGGAAGGATAATTATGGCTTTCAACTGCGAACTTAAAACAATTAATGCTATTGCAACAATTAGTGTTTCTGGCGAATTAGATAGAAAGGCAGCTCCTGATTTTCAAGCAAAAGTAGAAGAAGCTTCCAAGCAAGATATCACTGCTCTTGTTATTGATATGAAAGAGCTGGAATATATGGCAAGTGCGGGATTACGAGTGCTGATTTTTGCTAAACAACATATGCCAAATGTAACTGTTTATGTTGTTGGAGCTCAAGAATTGGTGGCTGATACAATAGAAAAAACTGGTTTTAATGAAAGTATAGTAATGCTTTCAAAATATGATGCAGCCATCATCGAAAAGAATTAATTTTTCACAAAATTAAACAAATAATTTTGCAAGAATAAGAATAGATTTGAAATCTGTATTCCTATTCTTGCAAAGCTCAAAAATAAGCTAATCAAATGAAATCATTAAGCGTTCCTGGAGTTCTAGATTCACTAGACTTAATAGCCGAATATGTTATGGAAGCTGCTGCAGAAGCTGGATTAGATAAAAAAGCCACTTATAAACTAAGATTGGCTGTTGATGAAATTGCCACAAATATTGTCACACATGGCTATGAAGAAGGTGGGTGTCAAGGAGATATGGATATTCATAGCGAAATAAGTGATCAATATCTAACTATCTATATTGAAGATACTGCAAGGGAATTTAATCCTGCTGCCAAAATTCCTGAAGAATTAGAAAGAGTAAACCAACCAATAAATGAAAGGATAATTGGTGGCCTAGGAATTTTTTTGGTACTTGATGGTGTTGATGATTTTATTTACGAACGTGTGGGAAATAAAAATAGAAATACTTTCAAAAGTAAAATTCCAGAATCCAAATAATAATTAATAATATGTCTACTTCTCAAGATAAGCATTTAAATAGCCAAGATTCAGATTTTGAGTTTTTATTTACTCGTTCAATTGAATTTCGCCAAGAGACAATTTATTTTATAGTTGTTGATCGTTTTGAAGATGGCAATCAACAAGATAGTTCTAGAGATAACCCAGAACTATATGATCCCGCAAAACAAAAATGGGGTCGATATTGGGGTGGTGATTTACAAGGTATTATCAATCGCCTTGATTATCTCAAGGGTATGGGCATTACTGCAATATGGGTATCACCACTGTTTCAGCAGGTGGAAAAAATGCAGTTTGAAAGCGCAGCTATGCATGGATACTGGACCAAAGATTTTAAAAGAATTAATACTCGCTTTTTAGATATAGATGAAAGTAACTCTCTACATACCTCAACTACTTTTGATAGGTTGATTACTGAAATGCATAGTAGAGGTATGAAGCTGATTTTGGATATAGTCTGTAATCATAGTAGTCCGGATGTCGGTGGAGAGAAGGGTAAACTCTTTGATGATGGAGTTTTGATTGCCGATTACTACAATGATACTAATAATTGGTACTATCATAATCC